>Peterbilt_p2__coassemble_144_pt1 | contig 172383 bp, 162 predicted proteins | sample Peterbilt_p2__metabat2_low_PE_018 | metagenome-assembled genome bin Peterbilt_p2
GCACTTTTTTGAAATATTTTTTCAAGCTCTTTCGAGCGGCTTGCCGTCGTTGACGTCTCAGTTATAATACCACACCTGTTTTTAAAATGCAAGCGTTTTCGACAAAAAAATTCCAAAAATTTCAGGAAGCCATCCAAAGCCTCCTGAAACCCTTATTCCTGCAGCAGCTGCCCCCGCAGATTCTGTAAGATTTTCCGTTCTCTGCGGGAGATCTGCACCTGTGTGGTCCCCAGTACCTTTGCGGTCTCGCTCTGGGTCTTGCCGGAGAAAAAGCGCAGGAAGATCAGCTGTCGGTCCTGAGGCGGCAGAGTTGCCAGCACTTCCTGCAGGCTGATGCGATCCGCCAGCTCCTCTTCGGGGGATTCCACCGGGATGTCCACCTCCCGGCCGCCTTCTTCTTCCGCCACCGGAGTGAGTGACAGCGCCGGCTGACTGGCTCGGATGGCCAGGGCTACCTGCTCGGGCTTTGCCTGCACCGCCTGGGCCAGCTGGCTCACACTGGGCTCGCAGCCGTTCTGCTTGATCATTCGCTCCCGGGCAGCACTCACCCGCAGGCCCAGCTCCTTGAGAGAACGACTCACCTTGACGGTGCCCCCGTCCCGGAAAAGCTTTTTGATCTCGCCCAGAATGACCGGCACCGCATAGGTGGAAAACTGCACCCCGCGTTCCTGATCAAATCCATCGTAGGCTTTAATCAATCCCATACAGCCCGCTGAGTATAAATCGTCGTATTCCACGCCTCTGCCGCGGAACCGGCCGGCACAGGCATGGACCAGCCCCAGATTGTTTTCAATGAATTCCTCCCTTGGGCCAAGTGTTGTGGGCATTGTTCCCTTCCCCTTTCTATTATCTTATGTAAAAAGGGGGGATCACTGTTTTGTGCTCAGCGTCTTGGTCATTACTACCCTGGTGCCCTTGCCCGGAGTGCTGGTCACCCGCACCTTATCCATAAAGCTCTGCATCACCGCGAACCCCAGCCCGGCCCGTTCCTCCGGATTTCCGGTGGTGAACATGGGCTGCATCGCCTTTTCCACGTCGGGAATACCCACGCCCCGGTCGGTCACGGTGATCTTTACCACACCGCCTTCATACAGAGCCGCGGTCAGGTAGACCAGCCCCACCTGCTGGGGATAAGCATGGACGATACAGTTGGTCACCGCCTCGCTTACCGCGGTTTTCATATCCGCCAGTTCGGGCACGGTGGGGTCTGCCTGAGCCAGAAAGGCCGCCAGCGCCCCACGGGCAAAACCCTCGTTCACACTGCGGGAATAAAAGCTGATCTTCATCAGATTATAGGCTTTCATGCTTGCCGCTCCTTTTCTATTGATATTCCACATGGGCCAGATCCAGCATCTTTTTGATGGATTCCGGTGCCTGCTGCACCACCAGCTGCCCTTCGGTGGCCTGCATCCGCCGGGCACGGCCCAAAATCAGCCCGATGCCGGAGGAGTCCATAAAGGTCACCCCGCCGAAATCCAGAATCAGCCGGGCGGGCATCCGGGCAGAAAGCTCCGCGTCAATCTGCTGGCGCAGCATCTGGGCGGAATGATGGTCGATCTCTCCGCTTAAATAAGCCGCCAGCAGATCATCCGCGCTGGTAAACATCACCTGTGCCATTTCCGTTCTCCTTTCACATCCTTTTTTCGAGGCAAAAAAAGACCCCGTATTCTTGGCACTTACCAATATACGGGGTCTTGTGTGAATATTTTGCCGCAACCGGTCAGCTGCAGTGAATTTTTTAGTGTCGTCTCTCCTCTTCAGGAAAGCAGCTTCAGCAGCTCCGGCCGGGCCTGAGCCGCCAGATACAGCGAGCCGCACACCACTGCGCCATTCGGATGGGCCAGTGCCTGATCCAGGGCCTGATTCAGGTCTGCACAGGCGGTCACTTTTCCCTTGGGCGCTGCGGTTCGAGCCAGTTCCGCCAGCTCCTGCGCCTCCATCGCCCGGGGGCAGGGAGGCGTTACGGTGTAAATGGTGTCAAAGCATGGTGCCAGCGCCTCCAGAATCTGGGCAGCCGCCTTGTCTGCCAGAACGCCCAGCACCGCCGCCGGCTTCTTTTTGGTATGAGTGCGCAGCACACCCGCCAGAGCCTTGGCCCCCGCCGGGTTGTGGCAGCCGTCCAGTATCACCAGCGGTTCCTGGCGCAGCACCTCAATGCGGGCCGGGAAGCGGGCAGTCTCCAGCCCTTTCAGAATGGCTTCGTCGGAAATTTCGTAACCCTTGCGCCACAAGGCCAGGGCGATCTCCACCGCCATGGCCGCGTTGCAGCTCTGGTGAGCGCCCAAAAAGGGAAGCTCCACCTCGTAACCGCCATAAGAAAACGGGTTTGTCAGCGGCTCAGACTGTTCGGGAAGGTTCAAATCCTCCGGCTGGGGCTGCACCAGCTCTGCCTTCTGGCGGATACACTCCGCCACGATAGCCTGCTGAGCCTCAGGGTCCTGCAACGGATAACAAACCACCGTGCAGCCGGGCTTGATGATGCCAGCCTTTTCCTTCGCAATGGCTTCCAGCGTATCGCCCAGCACCTCGGTGTGATCCAGATCAATGCGGGTAATGGCCGCCACCAGGGTATTGTCCACCCCATTGCTGGCGTCGTTTTTTCCGCCCACGCCGGTTTCCAGCACCGCCAGATCACACTGTTCCTGATAGAACCACAGCAGCGCCGCCGCGGTAACCGCGGTAAACTGTACCGGCTCCTCATCCAGCGTTTCAGCGGCAACACGTACCTGACCTGCCACATCTTCCAGCACATCCGACGGGATCATCTCGCCGTTGATCTGCATCCGCTCCCGGAAATCCAGCACATAGGGCGAGATGGTCAGCCCGGTCTTATACCCGGCCTCCTTTAAAATATTGGCCGTCAGAGTGGACACCGTGCCCTTGCCGTTGGTGCCCGCCACATGTACAAAATCCAGATAATTCTGGGGGTCCCCCAGCTTTGCCAGCAGCTGGCGCATCCCCTCCACCCCGGGCTTGCCGTTGGTGCGGGGCAGGCTTTGCAGCCACTCAGTATTCGATTTCGACGCTGGTGTCATAGCTTTTCTCTTCCTCCTTCTGCTGTTGGGGAACCGGCTCCCATTGGGGCTGCGGCTCCGGTTCCTCTTCCACAAATTCCCGATCATCATGCCGATGTACAAACAGAATCACGCACATGCGGAAGAACATCAGGATTACCAGCGCCACAAACAGACCCACCAGAAAACCGGCAAAGTCAATCCATACGTCCTTCACACTGGAACCGCGACCATCCACAAAGATCTGAATAGTCTCGTCGGTCACTGCAGTGCCCAGCCCCAGGAACAGCGGCCAGCTTATATGCTTGATAAAATGCTGGGTATACACCCGCAGGCAGAGCATGAACCAGAAGCCCATCATCATAAATTCGGTAAAATGGGCCATCTTGCGGATCATATGCAGGCTGAAGGGGCCAAGGCCCACGGTGCCGGCCACCTCGTTGACCACCTGCTGTACCTGCTCGCTGCGCAGGCTGGACTGCTCTGCAATCTGCAGAGAGTTTTGAAAAATGAACACCACGCTGTAAATCAGACAGGCAGTGAAGAGAATTCGAAGAAAGATCGTGAACGGGCTCGTTGGTTTTTTCTGATACAAAAATCCATCCCTCCTAAATGCTTGTTGAACACACAACACTTTCCCTTGTGTCTTTCGCCATTATAGCACATCTGTCAAACCTGAGGTGTCAGGCTTTTGCCTGATATACGAAAAAGGAGCCCGGTTTTCTGCAAACCGGACTCCTTTTTCATGAATTTTTTACAAAATCACAACAGTCGCTCAGCCCAGAGCCGCGATGGACTCCTCCACGCGAGCCAGCTTTTCCTGGGCACGGGCCAGCTTCTGGCGGATCTCCTCCACCACATTGGCGGGGGCCTTGTTCACAAAGCCCTCGTTGCTCAGCTGGCGGCTGAACATGCCGATCTCCTTCTCAGCGCCGGCCTTTTCCTTGTTCAGGCGGGCCAGTTCCTTCTCCCGGTCAATCAGCTCCATCATGGGGATGAAGCCGCGGGCCGCATGGGTGATGACCTGCACCATGCCGGCGGTGTCGCCGGTGTACTTCTCGGTGAGGATCACGTCGGTGGCGAAGGCAAACTTGGCCAGATAATCGCCGCCGCAGCGGAAGGCCTCGGTCTCGCTGGTCTCGATGATCATGCTGCTGCGCTTGGCAGGATGCACGTTCATCTCAGCGCGGATGGTACGAACCGCCTTGATGTAATCCATCAGCTTCTCGAAGTCCGCTTCCTCAGCAGCGTAGTTCAGCTCCTCGCAGAATACGGGCCACTGCTCGGTCATGATGGTCTCGGAAGTGCCGGGCAGAGCACGGTAGATCTCCTCGGTGATGAAGGGCATGAAGGGATGCAGCAGCTTCAGCGCCTGGGTCAGCACATACACCAGTACCTTGCGGGCGTTGTCGGCCTCCTCGGGATCGGTGGAGTTCAGGCGAACCTTGGCGATCTCGATGTACCAGTCGCAGTAAACCTCCCAGATGAAGTCCTGCACCTTCTGGGCAGCCAGGCCCAGCTCGAACTTGTCCAGATTGTCGGTGACGGTGCGGGCCAGATTGTTCAGGGTGGACAGAATCCACTTGTCGCTCAGATCCAGCTTGTCCGCAGTGGGCAGACCGGCCTGGAAGTCCTCGGGCAGGTTCATCATCACGAAGCGGGTGGCGTTCCACAGCTTGTTGGCGAAGTTCCGGCTGGCCTTGATCTTCTCGTCGGAGAAGCGCATGTCGTTGCCGGGGGTGGAGCCCAGAACCAGCGTCAGGCGCAGGGCGTCGGCGCCGTACTGGGCAATGATCTCCAGCGGATCGATGCCGTTGCCCAGGCTCTTGGACATCTTCCGGCCCTGAGCGTCGCGCACCAGACCGTGGATCAGCACGGTATCGAAGGGCACCTTGCCGGTGTATTCCAGACCGGAGAAGATCATACGACTCACCCAGAAGGTGATGATGTCGTAACCGGTGACCAGAGTGTTGGTGGGATAGAAGTAATCCAGATCCTCAGTCTTGTCCGGCCAGCCCAGGGTGCTGAAGGGCCACAGAGCGCTGGAGAACCAGGTGTCCAGAGTGTCCTCATCCTGACGCAGAGCGCCGCCGCACTTGGGGCAGGTGGTCATGGGCTCGTCGCTCACATGCACTTCGCCGCAGGCGTCGCAGTAGTAGGCGGGAATCCGATGGCCCCACCACAGCTGACGGCTGATGCACCAGTCACGGGTGTTCTCCATCCAGTGGTAGTACTGCTTGTCGAACCGCTCGGGCACAAACTTGATGCGGCCGTCCCGCACAGCGTCGATGGCCGGGCCGGCCAGAGGCACCATGCGCACGAACCACTGCTTGGAAACCATGGGTTCGATGGTGGTGCCGCAGCGGTAGCAGGTACCTACGTTATGAGCGTGGGGCTCAATCTTCTCCAGATAGCCGCCCGCCTCCAGATCGGCCACGATGGCCTTGCGTGCCTCGTAGCGATCCATACCGGCATACTTGCCGCAGTCGGCGGTCATGTGGGCGGTCTCGTCCAGAACCTTCACAATGGGCAGGTTGTGGCGCTGGCCCACCTCGAAGTCGTTGGGGTCATGGGCAGGGGTGATTTTTACAACGCCGGTACCGAACTCCATGTCCACATAGGTGTCGGTGACGATGGGGATTTCCTTGTTCAGCAGGGGCAGCAGCACCTTCTTGCCGTGCAGGTGCTTATAACGCTCGTCATCCGGATGGACGGCCACGGCGGTATCGCCCAGCATGGTCTCGGGGCGGGTGGTGGCCAGAACCAGGAATTCGTCGGTGCCCACGATGGGGTACTTCAGGTGCCAGAAGCTGCCCTCCTGATCCTCATATTCCACCTCGGCATCGGAGATGCTGGTCTTGCAGTGGGGGCACCAGTTAATGATGCGCTCGCCGCGATAGATCAGGTCCTTGTCGTACAGATACTTAAAGACCTTCAGCACCGCCTTGCTGCAGCCCTCGTCCATGGTGAAGCGCTCGCGGTCCCAGTCACAGGAGCAGCCCAGCTTTTTCAGCTGGCTCACGATGCGGTCGCCATACTGGTTCTTCCAGGCCCAGGCGCGCTCCAGAAAACCGTCGCGGCCCAGCATTTCCTTGGTCAGGCCCTCTTCCTTCATCTTGGCCACAACCTTGGCCTCGGTGGCGATGGAAGCGTGGTCGGTGCCCGGCACCCACAGGGCGGCGTAGCCCTGCATGCGCTTGTAACGGATCAGGATATCCTGCCAGGTCTCGTCCATGGCATGGCCCATGTGCAGCTGACCGGTTACGTTCGGCGGCGGCATCACGATGGTGTAGGGCTTTTTGTTCTTATCCGCCTTGGTGTGGAAGTAGCCACCATTCAGCCAGAAGGCATAAATGTCGTCTTCCACGCGGGCGGGATCATACAATTTTTCCAGTTCTTTCATTGTATTCCCTCCTGTTTGGTTTCTGCCGGGGCAAACAAAAAGGCCGCCCCAGGCGTGTGTTCACACTTGGGACGGCCTGTACAAAACAATACAATACCGCGGTACCACCCAAATTGCCGCCGGAAACCGACAGCCACTCGGAGCCCTTAACGCGGGCGACACGGGCAGAGGCTACTGAAGGTTCACCCCGCCTGCTCAAAAGCGACAGCACCCGGCGCGTTCTGCCGGGATTTCACCTGCCCCCGGCTCTCTTTTCCAAAACGCATTGCCGCGCGCCCTCTTTTTCAGCGCATTTGTAATAATGATTATAGCAACATCCGGCCGCCGCGTCAATCACCGGCGGCGCAAAAGCCTTGCGGTGCTGCCTTTAGCCCAGAGAAATGCCCATGCGGCGGGCAACCTCCAGCATGCCGTGGCCGTCCGGAACCAGACGGCTCTTGCCGGCAATCTCGTCCAGCGGGTTCTCGGTGACGTGGTTGTTGCGCATGGCCACAGTCACGCCATACTTCTCGTGCTCCACCAGCTTTGCGGCGTAGGTGCCGAACTGGGTGGCCAGCACACGGTCATACGCCGAGGGAGAACCGCCCCGCTGCATGTGGCCGGGCACACAGACGCGGGTCTCGAAGCCGGTCATCTTCTCAATCTGGGCCGCGATGCGGTTGGTGGCGGTGGTGTAGCCCTGCTCCTTGCGGCGGGCAGCACGCTCCTTCTTCTTCATGCGGGCTTCCTCGTTGTCGAAGGCGCCCTCGGCCACCGCCAGAATGGAGAAGGTCTTGCCCTGAGAAGCACGGCGCTCCACGGCGGCGCATACATTATCAATGTTATAGGGCATTTCGGGAATCAGAATGATGTCCGCACCGCCGGCCACGCCCGCGTACAGGGTCAGCCAGCCGGCCTTGTTGCCCATCAGCTCCACCACCATGCAGCGGCGATGGCTGGAAGCGGTGGTGTGGATGCGGTCGATCACCTCGGTGGCGATGTCCACGGCGGTGTGGAAACCGAAGGTCACGTCGGTGCCGTAGATGTCATTGTCGATGGTCTTGGGCAGACCGATCACGTTCAGGCCTTCCTGGGCCAGCAGGTTGGCGGTCTTGTGGGTGCCGTTGCCGCCCAGGCAAAGCAGGCAGTCCAGCTTCATTTCCTCGTAGTTTTTCTTCATGGCGGCCACCTTGTCCACCTGATCCTCCCCGATGACACGCATCAGCTTGAAGGGGGTGCGTTTGGTGCCCAGAATGGTGCCGCCCATGGTCAGAATGCCGGAAAACTCCTCCGGCTCCATCTCCCGCCACTGACCGTTGATCAGACCGGAGTAGCCGTTGGTGATGCCAACGATCTGCACATCATCGCCCATGCGCTGATACAGCGCCTTTGCCACGCCGCGAATGGTGGCGTTCAGGCCGGGGCAGTCGCCGCCGGAAGTAAGAATACCAATGCGTTTTTTCATCGTTCCAATTCCTCCCTCACAGCCCGGCCGATCCGCCGGGAGCGGCTTTTGGCTGCCGCCGAAAACCGCATACATTTTCTTTTTTAGAGTATCGCCCTTTTTGGTGGTTTGTCAATCTTTTTTGCCGAAAAAGGATTGTAAAAAAATTGAAAAAAAGTGGTTGACATTTTCCCGTTCAGTGCTATAATAAATTATCGTTGGGGCAAACGCTCCGGCAAATGAATATTGGAGAATTGTGTAAGGGTAGCACGACAGACTCTGACTCTGTTTGTGAGGGTTCGAATCCTTCTTCTCCAACCAGAAATAGCAGCAGCCCGCACGCTGCTGCTATTTTTTGCATCGGGGTGTAGCGCAGCTGGTAGCGCGCCTGGTTCGGGACCAGGAAGCCGTGGGTTCAAGTCCCGTCACTCCGACCAGATACCGCAGAGGGTTTCCTCTGCGGTATTTTTGTTTGTTCAAATCATTCCCCGGCCAGACTTGTCAATGTATCGCCTGCAATGCGATAGACCGTCCATTCATCCATGGGCTGTGCTCCCAGCGACCGGTAAAATTCAATGCTGGGTTTGTTCCAGTCCAGGCACCACCATTCCAGGCGGCCGCATCCTCGCTCCACCGCAATGGCGGCCAGCTTCTTCAAAATTGCCTTGCCGTAACCATTGCCCCGGTACTCCGGCTGCACATACAAATCCTCCAGATACAGCCCGGCCCGCCCCAGAAAGGTGGAGAAGTTGTGGAAGAAAAGTGCAAAGCCGATTTCTTTTCCATCCACCACGGCAAAGATGACCTCTGCCTTCTGTTTGTCGAATATCCACTGTTCCAGTGTGGCCTCATCCGCCACCACCTCGGAAAGCAGCTGTTCGTAATCGGCCAGCTCCCGGATGAATTGCAGGATCAGCGGAACATCTTCCCTCCGGGCAAACCGGAATTCAGGCTCTTTTTTCATCTTGATCCCTTCCCTTTTCGTTTTGCGCATACCAATAACCGGCAGCGCCTGTATGAAACAATTTTTATCACAACACAGCAGTGAAGTCCACATTGCTCCCCTGTTCCTCACCATCGTTTTTCGGTCTGCTGTGCGCCAGTTCGCCATTCAATGACACAACCGCTCTCCACTCCCCCAAATTCTTAATTTTTGTTCCCCTTGTGGGCACAGATATGGTATAATAAATAAAATAACAATCTGTCCGGGGCTGGCAGGCACTCGCCGGTTTCCGGGTTCTCTTGGATGTGCAAGGAGGCAATCTGGCATGGATATTATGGTACTGGGTGTAGCCGGCGGCACCGGCAGCGGAAAAACCACGTTGACCCGACGGCTGAAGGAACGCTTTGGAGACCAGATCAGCGTAATCAGCCACGACAATTATTACAAGCGTCAGGATCATCTGACCTACGACGAACGCTGCCGCACCAACTACGACCATCCGGATGCCTTTGATACCGACCTGATGGTAGAGCATCTGGCCGCATTGAAACGGGGCGAAACCATTTACTGCCCGGTATACGATTTCTCCGAGCACAACCGTTCAGACGATCTGCTGGAAATCAAGCCCGCGCCGGTGATTCTGGTAGAGGGCATTCTGATTTTTGCCAGCCAGGAGCTGTGCGACCTGATGGACATCAAGGTCTTTGTGGACACTGACGCCGATGTGCGCATCCTGCGCCGCATTGTGCGGGACGTGAAAAAGCGCGGCCGCACACTGGACAGTGTGGTCTCCCAGTATCTGACCACCGTGAAGCCCATGCACGAACAGTTTGTGGAGCCCAGCAAGCGCCGGGCCGACCTCATCATTCCCGAAGGCGGCAAAAATCCCGTTGCATTGGAAATGCTCATCCACCGGCTGGAAAATCATCTGAATCAGGCCTGATTTGCACAAATATAGCGGCCCCGCGTGCCTTGAAAAAGGACGCGGGGCCGCTTTTCTATGCTCTGTCCATAGAATTTCGTAAGCAATCAGTCATTCAAAATGATTTCAGCCGCCAGCTGACCCACCTGCTGCATCCGCTCGCGCCCCTCCTCCGGGAAGGAGACCTCCTGATCTCCCCAGTCGGTGAACATGGAGATAATGTAAGGGCGTTCTGCATACACAATGGCCATGTCGTGCAGAGCCTGATCCCAGCTGCCGTATTTTTTCGCTGCCGGAGCCGGGCAATACAGAAGATCGTGATCTGCCGCAAGGAATGCTTCCTGCAATTCCAGCGCATTTTCCGTTCCAGTCTCAAAGTAGTCGTACAACGCACGCATGGCCCGGCCTCCATCCGCACCGGTGACCCAGCCGTGAATACCATCTTCCACCACTTCACATCCCTCCGGGCTGGCAAATCCCAGCTCGGTGAGAAAATCGGAAAAGCCGGTGTCCAGACTGCCCGGCCACATGGCTCCCAGATCATGGGCTGCGCCATTGCTACTGTGGGCGATCAGGGGATAGATCAGATCCCATCCGCTTTCGCTGCCCACTGCAGCATCCAGATCGAGCAGCCCTTCTTCATCCCGCTGGCAAAGCCACAGGGCATAGGGCGCCTTCAAGGTACTGGCACAATAAAATCCATTGTCCGGCTTGTATGTATAGGTCAGACCCGAACCAATATCCTGAATCCACACCGAAATACTGCCGGGCATACTGTCCAGGAGTGCATCCATTTCAGCAGCTTCCTCTGTGGTAATCGGGCGATCGGTTGCCAGCTCCGGCTCCGGTGTAGCCGTTGGCACAGGCGTTGCCGTTGGTTCCAACTCCGGGGCCGGTGCCGGATGTGCCTGACTGACACTGCTGCTCTGCGCAGCACTGCTGTCGGCATTCGAAGCCTGCCGCATCATGGAATGGGCCGCTGCCGCAATGATCAGAATCATGATCAGGATCATCACAATCCAGGGCCAGCGGGTATGTTTCTTTCGTTGTTTTCTCGTCTGCGTTTTCATGGTTCCCTCGGGCGAAGCTTTTGCCGCCGCTTCTTCCTCTTCCCCCCCCCAAAAAACATATCCGCCGGCAGGCGAATCACACACCGGCTTGTTTTTAATATTATACTACAATTCTGTCGAAATAAGCCAATTACACAAATTTTTCAATTTCTGCCCCGCTTTGCAGCAAAAGAAAGCCACGCCAGCAATGCTGGCGTGGCTTTCCGCTACTGATACGTTCGATCCTCAGGCGCCCTTCTTCCAGTTGTCGCTCATGCGTTCCCACCAGGTGGGCTCGTAGGTTCCCAACTGCTTGTGGTAAGCCTTTTCCGCAGCGCGCATTGCCTTATCCGCTTTGCGCTGCTCGGTGGTGTAGTTCACCATTCCGTAGCTGTTCACATCGATCTCAATCGCGGGTTTTACCCGGCCGGATTGTGCAGGCATCAAAAACAACATAAAACGCGCATCTCCTTTCAACAGCGTTCGTACCAGCATGCGCACAAGCCCCGGTGGCTGTGCGCGAAAAACGGGGAATGCCTTCGCATCCCCCGCTTTTTCATTTGAAGAATTTGTGCAGCAGGGTCTGCAACCTTTCGGCCATGCTGGGCCGGTAGGTTCCAAGCGCTTTCTGACAGGCCGCCTGAGCGGCTCTCATCTGCTTTTCGGCTTTTTTCTGCTCCGCGGTCTGGCGGCGGGAATACCCGGTCTCATCGAACTGCCGCATCTCCGCGGCTGTGCGGGGAATTCTGCTGTTCACGGATCTTGCCCTCACGCGCTGCGGAACATGGCATTGATCCGCTCCAGAATGGTGGGCTTATAAATTCCAAGCTCCTTCTGATACGCAGCCTCGGCAGCCTTCATCGCCTTTTCCGCATTCTTTTCTCCGGCAGAGGCAAAGCCCTCCGTCTCGTTATACAGCTTGGCGTTCAGCCCCTGCTGGATCTGATTTGGTCCGTAATCCATAATTCCTACCTCCTCTCCTCACCTTTAGAATATCACACAGAATTTCAAAAAGCAAGAAGAATTCTTTTGGCCAGATCACCAAAGAGTGGTCACCTGATTGTACATGTCGATGTAGCTCTGGGCGGAAACGTTCCAGCTGAAGTCGCAGCACATGGCGCGTCGTACCAGAACCGGCCAGCCCTCCTTCTGCCAGTAGCCTTCCTTGGCGCGCCAGCAGGCCTCGTACAGGTCGTGGGCGTTGTACTGGCTGAAGGTGAAGCCGTTGCCGTAACCGTCGCCGGAATCGTGGATGGAATCCCGCAGGCCACCGGTCTCACGAACAATGGGAATGGTGCCATAGCGGCAGGCCACCATCTGGGCCAGGCCGCAGGGTTCGGACTTGGAGGGCATCAGGAACATGTCCGCGCCCGCATAGATGCGGCGGGCCAGCGGCGGCACAAAGCCGATGTACACACCCACCCGGCCGGGATGACGGGCTGCCAGATCGCTGAAGAAGGCTTCATAGGCGTGCTCACCGTTGCCCAGGATCACCAGCTGGATGCCCTGCTCCAGCAGGCCCTCGGCCACGCTGCGCACCAGATCCACGCCCTTGTGACTCACCAGACGGGTGACCATGGCCATTACAGGGCTGCCGTCCTGATCCAGATTGAATTCCTCCTGCAGAGCCTTCTTGCAGGAGGCCTTGCCTTCATGGAAGGTATCCGCGTTGTAATGGGCGGCAATGTTGGGGTCGGTCTCCGGGTTGTAGGAGTCCACATCAATGCCGTTCAGGATACCGCACAGCTTGTACTGCTTCTGGCGCAGCAGGCCGTCCAGCCCATGGCTGAACCAGGGATCCAGAATCTCGCCCGCGTAGGTGGGGCTCACGGTGCTCACCTTGTCGGAGGTCTCGATGGCGCCCTTCATGAAGTTGGCGCAGCCATCGTATTCCACAATGTGTGCATCCCGTCGGCCAATGCCGCAGGTATCCTCCAGAATATCCAGGCCGTATTTGCCCTGATACTGGATGTTGTGGATGGTGAACACGGTCTTGATGCGGCTGAACTTGTCCAGATGGCGGTAATACAGGTTCAGGAACACCGGCACCAGAGCGGTCTGCCAGTCGTTGGCGTTGATCACATCCGGCACAAAGTCGGTATAGAACAGCATCTCCAGAATGGCCCGGCTGAAGAAGGCGAATCGCTCGCCATCGTCGTAGAAGCCATACAGGCCACTGCGGCGGAAGTAGTATTCGTTGTCCAGGAAATAGAAGGTCACACCGTCCCACTGGCAGGTAAACAGGCCGCAGTACTGACTGCGCCAGCCCACCGGAACGCTGAAGTTGGTCACATAGGTCAGCTTATCGCGGAATTTCAGATCGCCGTACAGCGGCATGACCACCCGGCAATCCACACCGTTTTTCACAAGGGCCTTGGGCAGGCTGCCCGCCACATCGCCCAAACCGCCGGAGGCGGCAAAGGGATTGGCCTCGCTGGCGCAAAAAAGAACATTCATCGTGTTGTCCTCCTTCAATGAGGGATATATATGGGATAGGGCGGGAGCCGGCGGAACCCCCGGCTCCCGCCCCGGGGAGAGAGATCAGGGAATGTCGCCATTCCCCTCAAGGCTTTATTTATACTGTGTGCCCTTTGGCCACATATACCGGGAAGGTATCTGTGCCGGACAGCTTCTTATCGGCAGTGATCTTCACGTTCTTGTCGGTCACAGCGTATTCCACTTCGGCGCCGGCTTCCACGACGGTGTTCTGCATCAGAACGCAGTTCTTCACCTTCGCGCCCTTCTTGACCTTGACACCGCGGAACAGAACGCAGTCCTCCACTTCGCCCTCGATGATGCAGCCGTCGGCCACCATGCTGTTCTTCACCTGGCAGTCCATGGCGTAGCGGGTGGGGGCATTGTCATGCACTTTGGTATAAATGGGCTTGTCCTCCGGGAATAGTGCATCCAGATTCTTGGGATCCAGCAGACGCATGTTCTCTTCGAAGTAGCTCTTGCGGTCCGCAATGCGGGCGGTGTAGCCGGTGTATTCGAAGCCCTGCACATTCAGCAGCTCCAGATTACGGGCCAGAATGTCCTTCTCGAAGTACAGCAGGCCACGGATGGAGGCATCCTTGATCATGGCAACCAGGCTCTCGCGCTGGATGATGTACACGTTCATGGACAGGTTCTGCACGCCGGGACGGTAATCGTTGGTGAGCAGCTCGGTCACACGGCCATCCTGCAACTTCAGGGTGTAGTTATCCTCTTTCAGGCCCTGAGGAATGGCGCTGCGCTGATACATCAAGGTTACGTCGGCCTGGCTGGCCACATGAGCGGCAATCAGCTCGTTGAAATCGAAGTTGAAGGCCACGTCGGAATCGCTCATGATCACGAACTCTTCCTTCTGATCCTCCAGAAACTCTACCAGGCTGGCCAGTGCTTCCACACGGCCGCGATACAGCTTTACATTGGCTTCCGCATAGGGGGGAACCAGATTCAGACCACCGCGCTTGCGGGTCAGGTCCCATTCACGGCCGGAACCCAGATGATCCATCAGGGAGTGGTAGTTCTGCTTTACCACGATGGACACGTTGCTGATGCCGGAATTCACCATGCTGGACAGCACGAAGTCGATCAGGCGGTAGCGGCCGCCAAAGGGTACGGAAGCCATGGTACGCTCGGCCACCAGTTCCTGCACCAGGGAGTCATGCGCGTTGGGGAAAATAATTCCCAGAGCGTCTGTGTTCGATTTTACCATTGCTCCTCACCATCCTTAACATCTTTAACAACCATTGCCTTAGGGCCAATCTTCGCATTTGCGCCAATGGTCACACCCTCACCCACAACGGCTACGCCCCAGTCGTCCACGTTCTCCATGTCTTCCGGGCGTTCACCGACAACCGCGCCGCTCTTCACGACCACGTTCTCGGCAATAATGGAATACTTAACGGTAGCACCGGGCTCAATCACCGCACCGGGCATTACGATGGAATCCTCCACCACGGCGCCCTCGCCCACCTTAACACCGGCGAACAGAACGCTCTGAATCAGCTTGCCTTCCACGCGGCAGCCCTCGGTAACCATGGAGTTGTCGATCACTGCGTTGGCGCCGATCCACTGGCCGGGCATGCCGGAGTTGCGGGAGTAGATCTTCCAGTCATCGCTCCACACATCCAAAGAAACGTTGGGGTTCAGCAGGTCCATATTGGCATCCCACAGGCTGCTGATGGTTCCCACGTCCTTCCAGTACCCCTCGAAGTGGTAGGCCACCATCTTTTCCTTGCTGGCCAGCATGCTGGGGATGATGTTCTTGCCGAAATCGTTGTCGGAAGCGGGGTTGGCCTCGTCCTCGATCAGGAATTTGCGCAGCTTCTCCCAGGTGAAGATATAGATACCCATGGAGGCCAGATTGCTCTTGGGCTCCTTCGGCTTCTCTTCAAACTTGGTGATCACGTTGTTCTCGTCGGCGGTCATGATGCCGAAACGGCTGGCCTCTTCCCAGGGCACTTCCATTACGGCGATGGTGCAGTCGGCGCCGTTCTCCTTGTGGAAGTCCAGCATTTTGCCGTAGTCCATCTTGTAGATGTGGTCGCCGGAAAGGATCACCACATAGCCGGGGTTATACCGGTCGATGAAGTTGATGTTCTGGTAAATGGCATTGGCAGTGCCCTTGTACCAGTCGGAACCGGTTGCCGTCTGGTAAGGGGGCAGCACATGAACGCCACCATACAGACGGTCCAGATCCCAGGGCTGGCCATTGCCGATGTACTCGTTCAGCACCAGAGGCTGGTACTGGGTCAGAATGCCAACAGTGTCGATGCCTGAATTGACACAGTTGGACAGGGGGAAATCGATGATGCGGTATTTTCCTCCAAACGGTACAGCCGGTTTTGCCAGCCGTTGGGTCAGGGCATAAAGCCGTGAGCCCTGGCCGCCGGCCAGCAGCATTGCGATACATTCTTTCATAATTTTTTCTCCCCTTATCGGCGGTTTTTCCGCCTTAATGTGCTGTTTTATTCCAAAGCGCCCAGAAAGAAGCGGTTACTTCTCCTTGGGAGCCGCCTTTTTGGAGGCGGCAGGCTTCCTGGCTTGTTTGGTTCCCGCTGCGGTGGTCTTTGCGGTTTTGGCTGCCGTTGCGGCGGGCTTTTTGGCAGCAGGCTTTTTGGCGGCTGTTTTCTTGGCCGCGGTCTTTTTGGGCTGCGCTTTCGCTTCAGGCACGGCCAAGTACACGGTGCTCAGCGGAGGCAGCGTAAGCTGAATGCTCTGATCAAAGCCATGCAGAGGCTTTTTGCGGGTACGCTTGGCCGGGTTGTGCACACCACCGCCGCCGTACTTCACATCATCGCTGTTCAGCAGCTCCTTGTATGTACCGGGATTGGGCACGCCCATCTGGTAATCCACGCGCTCGATGGGGTTGAAGTTGCAGACCACCATGATCATCTTGCCCTTGGCGTCCCGCCGCAGGAAAGCAATCACCGATTGCTGGTTGTCATCCGGCACAATCCACTGGAAGCCCTCCCAGCTGTAATCCACTTCCCAAAGCTCTGGATGCTCGGTGTAGAAATGGTTCAGATCCCGCACATAGGCCTCCATCTGGCGGTGGCTGTCGTATTCCAACAGCATCCAGTCCAGGCCCTTGGCCTCGTTCCACTCGCTGAACTGGGCGAATTCCTGGCCCATGAACAGCAGCTTTTTGCCGGGATGCGCCATCATATAGCCATAGAAGGTGCGCAGGTTGGCAAACTTGTCCTTGTATTCGCCGGGCATCTTGTTGATCAGGCTGCCCTTGCCGTGTACCACCTCATCGTGGCTGATGGGCAGAACAAAATTCTCGCTGAACGCGTAGAAAAAGCTGAAGGTCACCTTGTTGTGGTTGCCTGCACGGAACAGCGGGTCGATGCTCATGTAGCTGAGCATATCGTTCATCCAGCCCATGTTCCACTTGAAGTTGAAACCCAGGCCGCCGTCCTCCGCCGGCTTGGACACCATGGGCCAGGCAGTGGATTCCTCGGCGATCATCAGCTTGTGGGGATGGCGGCCCAGCACAGTGCTGTTCAGCTTGCGCAGGAAGGCGATGGCCTCCAGGTTTTCCTTGCCGCCGTGGATGTTTGCCTCCCATTCCCCGTCGCGCCGGTTGTAATCCAGATACAGCATCGCGGCAACCGCGTCCACACGCAGGCCGTCGATGTGGTACTGCTCAATCCAGAACAGCGCGCTGGACACCAGGAAACTCTCCACCTCGGGCATGCCATAGTTAAAGACCATGGTGCCCCATTCCTTATGTTCGCCCCGACGGGGGTTGGGATCCTCGTAGCAGGGCGCGCCGTCGTACATGTAAAGGCCGAAGGCATCCTTCGGAAAATGGGCAGGCACCCAGTCCATGATCACGCCGATTCCGGCCTGATGGCACTTGTCCACAAAGTTCATAAAGTCCTTGGGGGTGCCGTAACGGCTGGTGGGTGCAAAATATCCGGTTACCTGATAGCCCCAGCTCCCATCGAAGGGGTGCTCGGTCACAGGCAGCAGCTCCACATGGGTGTAGCCCATGTACTGCAGATACGGAATCAGCTGATCCGCCAACTCGGAATAGTTGTAGGGATCTCCGTTTTCCTTCACCTTCCAGCTGCCCGCGTGCAGCTCGTAGATGTTCATGGGGCCGTTGATGGGATCCGCCTTTTTCTGCCTGGCTTCCCACTCATCGTCCTGCCACTGGTACCCGTCCAGGTTGTACACCTTGCTGCCGTTGGACGGCCGGGTCTCCGCATGGAACGCATAGGGATCCGCCTTAAACAGAAGTTCGTCACCCGGGGTGGTGATGCAGTACTTGTACACATCATATTCCTGAATCCCCGGAATGAATGCTTCCCAGATGCCGGTGTCCTCCAGCTGCTGCATGGGATGACTTCCCGGTACCCAGCTGTTGAAATCGCCTACGATGCACACCGCTTTCGCGTGGGGGGCCCAGGTGCGGAACACGACCCCCTCCCGGTCTCCCTGCCGTTCCATGTGGGCGCCGAAGAACCGGTAAGCCTCAAAATTGTTGCCCTGCTTAAACAAATATATGGGTAGCTCCGCATGTTTATGTTCTTTCTTCACGCCTGTCTCCCTCCCTGGGGCTTTTTACCCCAATACGTTACCTTTATCATACCATTTTTAAGATATTTTTCAAGCGTTTTATGTCATATAGTGCCAAAAATCCATTTTGCATTTTTTTCGTTTTAGCATATTTGCACAACGCTTTTTCCACTTAGTTGGGCAAAGCGGCGGATTTTCCGAACGCTTTCGGTTTTGGGTTTTTCCCACTTTTTTACTGCCATTTTATACATTCTTTTCCCAGCTGGAGCAGAAGATTTTCAGGGTGGACAACCGTGTTTCTCCCGGGTACATTTTTATGGTAAAACATGTTCTTTTTTAGTATACAGGATATTTTTCTCTCTGTACACGCAGAACTGTAAAATGTGCGTTAATTCCAAGTTTTATGCTATGTTTTTTCGAAAAAAGAACCCCCGTACCGGCAGTTCCGATACGGGGGTTCCTGTTTCTGTTTGATTTTCCGCCAGTAGAATCAGCGGGCCAGGATCTCGTCGATCAGCTGATCCACCATCATCAGGCAACGGGGCAGATGGAAGGGGCCCTTGAAGGTGGAACCCTTGCAGGCAGGCTCGGTGGGCTTGCCGTCGCGGCGCAGGTAGCCGTACCAGTCGCCGTACTCGGGATCGCTGAACACCTTCTTGCAGTACTCCAGAGTCTCGTCGAAGATCTTCAGATACTTCTCATCCTGGGTATCGCGGTAGATCATCATGCTGGCGATGAGCAGCTCGTTGTGAGGCCACCACAGCTTCATGTCATGCTCATAAGCCTCCGGGGGCAGACCCTTGCAGTCGATGAAATACAGCAGGCCGCCGTACTCCTTGTCCCAGCCGCTTTCGTAAGCGTAATCGAACAGGGTCTGAGCCTTCTTGCGCAGCTCCTCGTCGCCGGTGTGCTTGGCCTGCTCCATCACGAACCAGCTGCACTCGATATCGTGGCCGGGGTTGACCACACGGCCGGCGGTGTAGTCCATCTGCAGCTCGCCGTTCATGCCAACCGTCTCCAGAGTGCACTTCAGTTCGGGCTTGAAGTGATACTTGAAGATGGTCTCACAGCACTCCTTGGCGCGTGCTTCGTACAGCGCATTGTTTTCGGGGTCACAACGGCGCATCACGGCGGTGATGTTCAGGTAGATCATGGGATCAGCCAGAGCACGGCCGGTGCGGGTCTCGGGGATGGTCTTGGGGCCCATACCGGTGGGATCCTTGATCAGGCCGTTGTTCAGCTGATAGATCAGCTCGTAGGCGCGGCGGGCGCGCTCGATGCACTCCTTCTCACCGGTCACACCGTAGTACTCGGCGTTGGCGATGGCGTAGAAGCCTTCAGAGAAGCAGTAACGGCGCTGACGCAGAGGCTTGCCGTCGGCAGTCACGGTGAAGTACATGCGGTCGCCGGCTTCCCGGTTGATGCAGTATTTCTCCATGAAGTCCAGGCAGCTCTTGGCCGCATCCAGCCACTCCTGCTTTTTGCCGTATACATGGCACAGGTAGGAGAAGGTCCAGGCGCAGCGGCCCTGGAACCAGACGCTCTTATCGGTGCTGAACAGCTTGCCGGTGCGGTCCAGGCAGGTGTAAACGCCGCCATGCTCGTGATCCATGCCGTTCTTCAGCCAGAAGTTCACGCTGCGCTCCAGCTCCTCGCGAACCCACTTCTGATACTCTTTCAATTGCTCTACATGCTTATCCATGATAATCACAACTCCTTGTGCGAAGCGGCCGGAAAACAGCCGCTTTTTAAAATCTCTGAAAGCCCGGGCCCCGTTGCAGGGTCCGGGCTGAAAAACAAAGTACGATCAGCAGAACTTGGCAATGGCCTCGTCGATCATCTTGGCGCACTTCTTAACCTGATCCATATCCTCGGGGAACAGGTTGGGCAGGGGCTTGCGAACGCCGCCGATGTCCAGATTCTCGCGGATGCGCAGGATCTCCTTCATCACAGCGTACAGGTTGCCCTTGCAGGCGCACATGGCGTAGATGATGGCGTCGATGGCGTACTGAACCTCGGCAGCTTCCTTGACCTTGCCGGCCTTCAGCAGCTCGTCAGCCTTCAGCAGCAGCTCAGGCATTACGGCGTAGGTACCACCGATGCCGCCGTCAGCGCCCATGGCGCGGCCGGAGATGAACTGCTCGTCGGGACCGTTGAATACAACAAAGTCCGGGCCGCCTTCCATCTTGAACATCTGGATGTCCTGTACGGGCATGCTGCTGTTCTTCACAGCGGCAACACGGGGGTTCTTGCGCATCTCGCGGAACAGGGGCATGGTCAGGGCCACGCCGGCCAGCTGCGGGATGTTGTAGATCACGAAATCGGTGTTGGGAGCAGCGGAGGAAATGTCGTTCCAGTACTGAGCGATGGCATGCTCGGGCAGCTTAAAGTAGATGGGAGGAATGGAGGCAATGGCGTCAACGCCCAGGCTCTCGGCATGAGCAGCCAGCTCCATGCTGTCGGCAGTGTTGTTGCAGGCCACATGGGCGATTACGGTCAGCTTGCCCTTGGCTTCGCTCATCACAGCCTCCAGGGTCTGCTTGCGCTCTTCCTTGCTCTGGTAAATGCACTCGCCGGAGGAACCGCAAACGTATACACCCTTAACGCCCTTCTTGATGAAGTAGCGGGTCAGCTCTTTGGTGCGCTCAACGCTGATGTTGCCTTCGTCGTCATAGCAGGCGTAAAACGCGGGAATAATGCCCTGGTACTTGGAAATGTCTTTCATGTTTTTCCTCTCCTTTTTTGGAAATACACCTTAAAAATTTGTCCGCAAGGACTATTTAAACTGCGGGATCAGGCCCGCACTTTAAACACAGCTTTCTGTACGTGTGCCTCACCGTTCAGCTGCACCTTTACCATGTGCACGTCCTCGGGGAATACCACCAGAACGTCACCGGGGTGCATGGTGAACCAGGTCTCCACCGGGCCTTCGTAACCGATGAAATCGGTGGCTTCATCCCGGGTAGTGGCCTTCAGACGGGAAACATCGGTCACGCCGATCTTCTCCTCGCCACTAAGCAGCACATGGATGTCGGCATACTGGGCGTGTCCCTCCCAGGCAGCCTTCTCCAGCGGCAGCGTGTCGTAATCAAAACGGTTGATGTAAACGTTGTCGCCGTCCACATCGTTGCGGCCGAACTGCAACTGACTCAGGTCGGCGGTTTTCAGATAGCGGATGGCAGTGTCCAGTGCGTCACTTACGCCCAGGTAGCGCTCCATCTGCTGGTAATTGGTATAAATCATTGTTTTTCAGACCTCTCTTCTGCAAGGTTCTGTTCAAAGGCGGCGCGGGCTGTGCTGCCCTCCAGCCGAACCAGAATCCGCCGCTCCATGGCAGGATTCCGTTCCGGGTAGTCCGCCCGGTAGTGGGAACCGCGGCTCTCGGTGCGCATGCACTGCGCGCTGAGAATGGCCTGTGCCAGGTGCAGCTGCGCCCACAACCGGCGGCTGGCCGCGATCTGCGTGGCGTCCTCGCCTTCGATGAACGCGCATCCGTCTGCCAGCTGCGCAAGGCGCTCCATGCCCTGCCGCAGCGCTTCGCCGGTACGAACCACCATGCCGCATTCGCTCATCACGTCCTGCATCCGGCGGCGGCGCTGGGCCTGATCCGGAATAATCCGAGCATCAAATTCCACCGGGCCATCTGCCCTGGGCACGGGCTGTGCTGCCGCAAAAGCCGCCGCACTCTCGCCCGCTTTTCTGCCGAACACCAGCCCGTTGGCGGTGGAAAGACCGCCGATCCGGTCCGCGCCGTGCATGCCGCCGGTCACCTCACCGCAGGCAAACAGCCCGGGCACTCCGGTAAAACCGTTGGGATCGATGCGCACACCGCCATTGGCCGCATGGGCAAAGGGAGCAATCTGCACCGGGTCATCCATGGTCAGATGCTTTTTCTCCCACAGCCAGTCAAAGTAAGTACGCACGAACTCAGGTGTGTTTTCCCGAATTTCAGGGCCGTAGGTCACGGTAACTCCCTGCTCCGGCGCTGCCTGCGCGGCTTTCACCATGGCCAGATCCACCCGCCTGGAAATAAGCCGGCTGGTGAATGGCCCGTGGGTGGACCGGCATTCCAGAAGGGCCTGCCGGTCCGGTTCGTTCTCCAGAATACCCCTTCCGTCCGGCCCTGTCAAGCGGGTGTAGCGGAAGGTCTTTTCGTTGAAAATGGTTTTGCGGCAGGGCTTCAGATAGCCGGGCATCATCTGCATGAACTCCAGATTCACCAGCTCCGCCCCGGCTTCCAGCGCCAGCCACTGGCCGGCGCCAGCAACATCATCGGTGGTGAGGCGATCCCGGAACAGGCCGCCATAACCGCCGGTGGCCAGCACCAGCGCACCGCACCGGATGGCGGTCAGTTCTTTGCCGCAGCAGACCACTGCACCGCTCACCCGTCCGTCAGTTTTGATCAGCTGCAGCAACTCGCAGCCGGGCAGCTGATCCACGCCGGATTCCTCCATTTTGCGGGAGAACACCTGGCGCATACTGTCGAACAGCAGACCGTTCCAGCTGCGGTGCTTGCGGTCAAAACAGGGAATAAAATCCTTTTGATTCTGGTCAGCAGCAGCCTTCAGCTGAACGCCCATGGCCTTCACGCCCTCGATGGCCGGGGCAATGCCCGCCACAAAGGCCCGTACCATGGCTTCATCCGCCATGCCGCAGCCAACCTCTAAAATGCTCTGAACCAGATCCTCCTGGTCGGCTTCGTTTTCCGGCCCGATCAGCCCGAGGCCCCAGGTTCCAGGGTAGAAGCTGGAGCCGGAGAACACCGGGCCACTGCTTGCCAGAATCACCGAACGGCCGGCCACCGCCGCAGCAAGGGCCGCCATGATTCCGGCAATGCCAGAGCCGACCACCAGCACATCACAGTGCCTTGAATATTTCAGCCGCATCTCAGGCCTTCGCCGCCTCTTTGTCATACAGATGGCAGGCGACCATGTGGCCCTCTGCACCGTGGTGCACCATGGCGGGATCCACAGTCTTGCAGATTTCCATGCACTTGGGGCAGCGGTTGTGGAAGGCACAGCCACTGGGCTTGTGGATGGGGCTGGGTACCTCGCCCTCCAGCACCTGACGCTTCTTGGTCTTGTGAATGTCAGGCACAGGAATGGCGCTCAGCAGCGCCTGGGTGTAGGGATGCAGGGGCTCGTCGTACAGCGCACGGCTGTCAGCGATTTCCACAATCTTGCCCAGGTACATAACCACGATACGGTCGGACATATACTGCACAACGCTCAGGTCGTGAGCAATGAACAGGTAGGTCAGGTTCATTTCCTTCTGGATGTCCTTCATCAGGTTCAGAACCTGAGCCTGAATGGACACGTCCAGCGCGGAAACGGGCTCATCGCACACCAGAACTTCGGGCATAACCTCCAGCGCACGGGCAATGCACAGGCGCTGGCGCTGGCCGCCGGAGAACTCGTGGGGGTAACGCATCAGGTAGTCGGGCTGGATGTTAACCATCTTCAGCACCTTCTGCATCACAGCCTCACGGTCAGCCTCGCTCTTCACACCATGAACCTTCAGGGGTTCCTCGAAGGAGGTGTAAATCTTCTTCTGGGGGTTCAGGGCAGAATAGGGATCCTGGAATACCATCTGCACCTTGCGGCGGAACTGGAACATTTCCTCCTTGTTGAACTTGGTCACGTCCTTGAACTCGCCGCCGTAGTTGAACAGCACCTTGCCGCCGGTGGGCTTCTCCAGCATCATAATGGTCTTGCCGAAGGTGGACTTGCCGCAGCCGGACTCGCCCACGATGCCCAGGGTCTCGCCCTTGTACACTTCCAGGCTCACGTCGTCCACGGCCTTTACATGGCCCACGACCTTCTTGAAGGCGCCCTTGGTGATGGGGAACCAGGTTTTCAGGTTTTCGATCTTAAAGATAACTTCACGATTTTCGCTCATGATCAGTCCACCTCCGGGAAGTTCTTATACTTCAAGCAGCGAACCCGGTGGCCGGGGCTGATCTCGAAGGTCGGGATATCCTTTTCACGGCAGGCGGCGGTGCATTCGGGGCAGCGGTCCGCGAACTCACAGCCGGGCTTCAGGTTGGCCGGGTTGGGAGTGGAGCCGGGAATGGTCTCCAGCTTCTGACCGTCAGCCAGGCCCAGCACGGGCACGCTGCGCAGCAGCGCCTTGGTGTAGGGGTGGGAGGTGCGGTCGAACACGTCCTCCAGGCTACCGAATTCCACCACGCGGCCCATGTACATAACGCAGACCTCGTCGGCCATCTCGGCCACCAGACCCATGTTATGGGTGATCAGCACGATGGACTTGCCTTCTTTCACCTGCAGGTCCTTGAGCAGTTCCATGATCTGCGCCTGGATGGTAACATCCAGCGCGGTGGTGGGCTCGTCGCAGATGATCAGTTCCGGGTTGCAGATCATGGCGATGGCAATCACCACGCGCTGCTTCATGCCGCCGGAGAACTGATGCGGGTAGTTGTCAATGCGCTCCTCGGGATCGGGAATGCCCAGCTTGCGGAACATTTCCAGCACCTTCTGGCGGGCTTCCTTCTTCTTCATGCCGGTGTGCTGGATCAGACCCTCAGCCACCTGGTCACCCACCTTGTAAACGGGGTTCAGGCTGGACATGGGGTCCTGGAACACCATGGACATATCCGGGCCGCGCAGGGCGCGCATTTCAGGGCCATTGGGGTCCTTGATCTTTTCCAGGTGATACTCGGTCACCTTGCCGTCCCGCAGGGCGTTGTACTGGATGTTGTCCGCTTCGACCCGGGCGTTCTTGCCCAGGAAACGCATGATGGAGTTCATGGTCACGCTCTTGCCGCAGCCGGACTCACCCACAACCGCCAGCGCGGTGCCGCGCTTTAACTGGAAGGAAACGTTCTTTACAATCCGGATCTCCTTGCGGTCGGAAATAAAGGTGGTATTCAGATTTTTTACGTCTAAGATGATCTCTTTTGTATCCATACTGCCGCCTCCTTACTGCTGTTTCGGGTCCAGAACGTCCCGCAGGCCGTCGCCGAAGAAGTTGATGGCCAGAACGAACAGGCTGATGGCAAGACCGGGGAATACCCAGATCCACCACTGGTTGGTAACCACGGAAACAGACTTCGCAGCGTTCAGGATATTACCCCAGGTGGGAGTGCTGTCGGCAACGCCCAGGCCGATGAAGCTCAGGGAGGCCTCCTGCAGGATGAAGAACGCCACGTTGGTGGTGGTGGAAACAATGATGGGGCTCATCACATTGGGCAGGATCTGCTTGAACATGATGTTGCTGCGCTTCATGCCAAAAGCCTCGCAGACCTTGACGTAGGTCTCGTTCTTCAGGCTCATGAACTCGTTACGCACCATACGGAAGGTGGTCATCCAGCCGGTGACCACGAAGATGAACAGCAGGTTGCCCAGACCGCGCTGGTTGAGAATGGCAACCAGCATCATGACCAGCACCAGCTGGGGGAATGCCTGGAAGATCTCGGAAATACGCACGATCACACCGTCTACCCAGCCGCCGAAGTAGCCGGCGATGGCGCCCAGCGCTGCGCCGATCACGCTGCTGAGCACGGCGCAGAACACGCCGATCAGGATGGAATAGCAGCCGCCGATCAGCACACGGGCCAGCAGGTCACGGCCGATGGTGTCGGTACCGAAGATGTGTCCCGCCTCGGGAGCGGCTTTCATGTTGGTCAGGTCGGGGGTGGCGTAGTCCACGCCCATAATGGCGCCGATGATGCAGGCCAGGGTTATGATTACCACGACCACCAGACCAAACACAGCCAGCTTGTTGTTCAAAAACTTGCGGACATTCTTTTTCAGCAAAGAGGAGGCCGCGCTTTTGTTTTGTTCCTTGATGCTTGCTGCCGCATTGGGATTGCTCATATTCTACTCCTCCTCTCGCTTATTCGCCCAGCCGCACGCGCGGGTCCATGATGGCGTTCAGCACGTCCACCATGAAGGAGCACACCAGCATGGTGGCGGCGATGATCAGGGTGGTCACCATAACCACGTTGTAGTCGTTGGCAACGATGGCGTTGGTCATGGTCATACCGATGCCGGGGTATGAGAACACGCTCTCAACAACCACGGAGCCGCCGATCAGGGTGGGGATACGGAACATCAGAATCACCAGAACGGGCTTCATGGCGTTGCGGAAGCCGTGCTTTAAGTAAACCTTCCACTCGGGAATGCCCTTGCTGCGGGCGGTCTTGATGTAGTCGCTGTTCAGCACATCCAGCATGGTGTTGCGGGCGTAACGCATCAGAACCGCCACCATGCCGATGGTCAGGGTGGCCACAGGCAGGAACAGATGCATGAAGGCGTCCACAAAAGCGTTGGTGGCATCCGGGCTGACGCGGTTCGCCGCCGGGAAGATGCCCAGTTTGATGGAGAAGATCTGGATCAGGATGATGCCCACCAGGAACTGGGGAACCGCCTGGCCCAGAACCGCCAGAACACGGCCGATGTAGTCGATGATGCCATTCTGACGGATGGCGGAAATGATACCGATGCCGATGCCGATGATGGCAGACAGTACCAGAGAGTAGCCAGCCAGCTCCAGAGTGTAGGGCATACGGACGGCCAGGGTGCTGGCAATGGAGCTACCGTCGGTGATGGAATAGCCGAAGTCACCGTGCAGCATATTGCCCAGCCAGTTGAAATACTGAACAATTAGGGGGTCGTTCAGGCCCAGCTCTTCACGCAGCTGCTCCACCACCTCGGGGCTGGCGGAAAGCTGTTCCGGGCTGAGCATGAAGTTGATGGGGTCGATGCCGGTCGCCTGCAGGCCGAAGAACACGATCAGGCTGATGACAAGCAGCATCGGGATCATCAGAAGAAGCTTTTTGAGAATGAACTTTAGCATGTTCTCACTCCAATCTCGGTGATTGTAACACAAATGGGGCGGAGCACAGGCCCGTCAGAAGTGGCCTGCCGAAAAGGAAAGGGAGAGACGAAAGGCAAAGGCCAGTGTCTCTCCCTTTCCAGCAATCACATTATGCCAGGGATTGCAGCAGTATCAGCGGATCAGGCCATTTCCCAGTTGGCGAAATCCAGATCGCAGCTGTACAGGGGGTTGCAGAAGGTAACGCCCTCGGGGATCTTCACATTGCTGTTGGTGAACACATAGTTACCAACGGTGAACAGGGGAACCTTGTACAGCTTCTCCTGCTCCAGATCCTGCAGGGTCTTCAGAGCAGCATTCTTCTCTTCCTCGGTAGTGGCAGCAGAGTAGGTTGCAATGGCCTCGTCGAAGGAAGTGTCGCCGCCCCAGATTTTCTGGAACAGAGCATCGGTGCTCAGGTACTCGCTGTACCACTCGTCCAGAGAGAAGGAGCTCTTGCCCTTGAAGCCGATGTCGTACTGGCGGGTGGTGAACAGATCGGTGGTACCGTCGTTGGACAGGGTAGACTCAACAGTCAGGCCAGCCTGCTCCAGGTAGTAAACGATGGTGTTGATCAGGTCGATGCTGGTCTGATCGTTGTTGTAGTAGCAGATGCGGATGGGACGGCTCATGTCGTAGCCGGAAGCAGCGATGTCAGCCTTGGCCTTCTCTGTGTCGAAGGTGTAGGTGAAGCCGTTGTAGGCGGGATGAGAATCGGGCACGCCGGAGTTCAGCACGGTTGCGCTGGGGTACAGGGTGGCCAGAGTGGCGCGGTCGATGGCTTCCATGATAGCCTTGCGAACCTCAACGTTCTGCATGGCCTCGTTCTGGGTGCCGTCGGTGCCTTCCATGTTAAAGATGAAGTACTTGTAGAACAGTACGTCAACCTCGTGAGAGGTGTAGTTGCTCATGCCCTGCATGGCTTCCACCAGGTCGGTGGCGTTGCCGTACAGGTAGTCGGCGTTGCCGGACTGAGCGGCGGTCAGGTAATCGTTCACATAGGAAACGGTAACCTTCTGGATCTTGGCGGGAGTGCCCTCATAGTTGGGGTTGGGAACCATGGTGAAGTAGTTGCCCACGTTGAACTCGCCAACCATGTAGTAACCGCTGGTTACGGGGTTCTGCCAGAAGGTGGTGTCGGCATCCAGCTTCAGAACGTCCACGTTCTCCAGGCTGTGCTTGGGCAGGATGGCGAACTGGCTCAGAATCTGAGGCAGGGAGCTGTAAGGCTCGCTCAGGGTCAGGGTGATCACGTTGCCCTCAGCGCTCTTGTCAGCGATCTTCTTGAACGCGGAGGTGTAGATAGAGTTTACCTGAGTGGTCTGCAGAGCGGCATCGATGGACCACAGAACGTCGTCAGCGGTCAGGGGCTCGCCATCGCTCCACTTCAGGCCGTCCTTCAGGGTGATGGTGTAGGTCAGGCCGTCCTCGCTGACCTCATAGCTCTCGGCCAGGTCGGGGCTTGTCTCGTTCAGGGTGCTGTCCGCAATGAACAGGCTGCGGAACATCAGGTTGGTGGGCATAGTACGATTCAGCCAGGGGATGGGCACCTTGTCGTCGGTGCTGCTGCCGTCGGTGGTGGACAGAACCAGCTTCAGGGTACCATCGCTGGCGGCAGCGGCAGTGCCGGTGCTGGCTGCGCCGCTGGTTGCGGTGGAACCGCTGGTGGTGGTGGTGGTGGTCGAGCCACCGCCGCAGGCTACCATGGAAAGTGCCATGGCAGCTGCGAGAACAAGTGCAAGAACTTTCTTCATGTTTTTTGCCTCCTTCAAAAATCGAGAGCACCTTCTCCAATCGCTTATTAATAAGTATGATCAGAGCCAGGGTGCTCCATTTCCCTTGGAACAAGGTGTGCGCTCACGCGCCCCTTGCTTTATTCTTATGGTACCATCTATGAAAAATTTTTTCAATTATGAAGTCCTACGAATCTACCCGAGGCAAATTTGTCATTTTGCACAAGCCATTCTTTCAAAAGCCATTTTTTAGCTATCTGTGGGCAATTAACAGCTTCGAATTGTTATTTCTTGTTACTTTTGACGCTTCCATTGAAACTATTTTTCCGATTCATCCGCTTCCCGTTTCCCCTTCCCTCTTTTTCCATTTCCAGCAGAAATGAAATTTTTTTTCATCATTCAGCCCCATTCTCCGTCGCTTTTGCAGATTTTTCACTCATTTTTTCCATTTAAACCTCACAGACAAAGGGTCCCGCCGCATTCCCTTTTTCGGAATGTGGCGGGACCCTTACCCGCAGGCCCCGATCAGACCTCGTCGTAATATTCGTTGCTCAAAATCTTAAACACGGCTTTTTTCACATGGGTGCAACTGCCGTTGCTCAGCGTGGGCATGTGCGGTTCGCCGGCCAGAAACAGCGCAAATTTGCCGCCGCCCAGATGCCCCAGGTCGCCCACCGGGCCATCTCCGAAGCCGATGTCTGCCGCATCGTCAAAGCCTTTTTCGTCCTGGCAGTAGCTGCTGGGCACTTTGAAGTCCTCACAGCCCTCGATGTCCATCTGCAGATCCATATACTTATGATGCACTTCATAATGGGCGCCTGCTTCCGGGCGGGTATCCGCTTCCATCACATTCACGAAAACCCGGCTGCCGTCGATTTCGGTACGGCCCAGGGGAAGCTCCTCCACCTTGTGGGTTTTGGCCCATTTGATCACCTTGTCCAGACCTTTGGAAAAGCCCTTGTATGCGCTCAGATTGCTGAAATTATCGTAGATCATGGTATTCTCTCCTTTTCCGGTCGCCTGTTCACACGGCAGCCGATATTGACAAAAAACCAGGTGGCGGCAGCCACCTGGTTTTGGGAAACAAACGGGTTCTGAAAAATCACCCCTTTACCGCACCCATGGTGATGCCCTGAGTGAAGTACTTCTGGAACATCAGGAACACAGCCAGGATGGGAATGGCAGCAACCGCAGCACCGGCCATGATCAGGCCGAAGTCGGTGGCCATTTCAGCCTGCAGGTTCGCAATACCCAGCGAGATGGTCAGGCTGGTGTTCTTGGTCAGCATGATCAACTGCATGAAGTAATCGTTCCAGGCGGTGATGAAGGTGAAGATGGCCAGAGCACCGATACCGGGCTTGACCATGGGCAGGATGATCTGCACAAAGGTGCGGATCTCGCCGGCGCCATCGATGCGGGCAGCTTCCAGCATCTCGTTGGGGATGCCTTCGCTGAACTGCTTCATCAGGAATACGCCGAAGGGCCAGCCGACGGTGGGCAGGATCACGGCCCACAGGGTATCGTGGATGCCCAGGAAGGACATCTCCTTCAGCAGGGGGATCAGGATAACCTGCTTGGGCAGAGCCATGGCGCAGACGATCAGGCTGAAGATCACGGTACGGCCGTAGAATTTCTTCTTGGCCAGTACATAGCCGGCCATGGCGGCAGTGATGCAGGTCAGGGCCATGGCAACCACAGCAATGAAGATGGTGTTCCACAGCCACAGCAGAGCCGGGTTGTCAAACAGCTTCTCGTAGTTGGCCAGAGTGGGGTTGGTGGGGAACCACTGGGGAGTGGGGGTGTTGATGTCCGCCGCAGTCTTTACGGAACCGGTGAAGATCCAGTACAGGGGGAACACCAGAAACACGGTCAGAATGGCAAGGATGATGCCGGAGATGACCTTATAAGGAGTCATTTTGCCAGTTACAGTATTCATCTTCTATGCCTCCTTAGTCGTTGCCCTTGCCGGCTACCTTGAACTGCAGGGCAGACAGCAGAGCGATGATGATGGCCAGGATCACGCCCATGGCGTTGCCGTAGCCGTACTGATACAGCTTGAAGGCCTGGTAGTAGATGTAGTACATGATGGTATCGGTGGCATGGTTGGGGCCGCCGCTGGTCAGCAGCTGAATCAGAGCGAAGCACTGGAAGCTGTTGATGGTGGTGATAACCAGGATATACAGGGTGGTGGGAGTGATCTGGGGCCACATGATCTTCCAGAAGGTCTGCAGCTTGGTAGCACCGTCCACCTGAGCAGCTTCGGTCAGGCTGGCGTCCACGTTGCCCAGAGCGGAAACGTACAGAACAATGGGCTGACCGATGCTGGTGGTGAACAGGATCAGAATGATACACCAGATGGCAGTCTTGGGGTTGCCCAGCCAGTTCACGTTGTTGTCGATCACGCCAACGCCCTTGGCCACATAGTTGATGATGCCGTAGTAGTTGTTGAACATCCACTTCCACACCACGGTAACGGCAACGGTACCGGTTACAACGGGCAGATAGAAGATGCAGCGGAAGAAGGAGCAGGAAGCTGCCTTCATTTTATAAATGGCCGAAGCCACCCACAGAGAGAACGCGGTAACAGTGGGCACGGCCACCACCACGATCAGTGCGGTATTCATCAAAGCCTTCCAGAAAATATCATCCTGGAACATCTTGATGTAGTTGCCAAATCCAACGAAAATGTCCTCACGGGCCATGGTGGAATCGAAGAAGCTCGTCCACAGGCACATGACCATGGGGATCAGAACAAAGCCGACGAAAACGATCAAAAACGGCAACAGGAAAAGGTAGGCCGCAATGGTCTCACGGCGTGCCTCCGCCCGGCTGATGCCAAGGCCGGAGCGCTTGCTGGGTCCTTTTACAGGCTGCTTGGTTGCAGATGTAGTCAAATGGATCCTCTCCTCTCATCTCTCACAGGTTCCTCTAACGCCGGAACAGCGGGTGAATCATGTTCATGCCTTTTAAGAAAGAGCGCACCTCTCTTTTTGCGCATCGGGCGAAAAAGAGAGGTGCGCGTCCCTACTCTAACGAATCAGTCGGAAGGGCTGTTCCTTAGCCGATGGCGGCGCTGGAAGTCTCAACGAACTTGTCAGCAGCAGCCTGAACGTCGCTGCCGTTGCCAACTTCCTGCAGCATGTTCCACCAAGCAGTGCGCTGCTCGGTCCAGCCGCCGGTCACGTTGTAGTAGTCACCCATGTTGGGCAGGAAGGTCTGGAAGGTAGCCATACGGGTCTCATTCTCGGTGCCGGCATACACGTTGCCGAAGGAAGAACGCACGGGGAAGAAGCCGGTAGCCTGCACGCTGGCAGGGCCCTGAGTGGCGTCGTCACAGATGAACTTGATGAAGGTCTTGGCAGCCTCGATCTTGGCGTCGTCGCCGTTGTTGAAGATACCGAAGCCCCAGATACCGCCGCACAGCTCAACCTTGCCGTCATCGGTGGGGAAGTTCATGGCGTAGGGGGTGAAGGTAACCTGCTCTGCGTAGGTAGCCTCGTTGGAAGCGTTCCAGCAGAAGCTCATGGCAGCAGTGGCGTTGGCGAACATCTGCAGCTCGTCGGAAGCCTGCATAGCGGGGTCGAAGGTCAGAGCCTGCTCGTTGTTCAGCTTCTGCAGCAGCTCCAGAGCCTTCACGTTCTCGGCGCTGTTGGCAGTGTAAGCGGTGTGCTCAGCGTTGGTGTAGGTGCCGCTGTACAGGTTGTTCACCAGAGCGCGGGTGCCCTGGTCACCGCCCTGGCCGCCGCAGTAAACGATGGCGGGGGTCATAACCTTACCGCTGTCGCGCAGGGTTTCCAGAGCCTTCACGAAGTTGTCGGTGGTCCAGGTGCGGGTCTCCTCGTCGATGTACTGCAGAGCACCGGTCTCCTCAAACAGCTCGTAGTTGATGGCCATGTTGTGGGCGGTCATGCACAGGGGGTACTCGTAGTACTTGCCGTCGGCGCCCTTGCAGGCATTCACAACAGCCTCGCTGGTCTTGCTGATGTCGGCAGTGGCCTCTTCGGTCCACAGGTCGCTCAGATCAACCATCAGGCCCTTGGCACCCCAGTTGGATACCAGACGCTCGGGACCCTCGAAGATGATGTCGGGGGTGTTCTTGGCTTCGATGGCGGTGGTTACCTTATCGTCGCCGTTGGTGTAGTCCAGGTACTCCACATTGACCTTGATGTCGGGGTACTGCTTGTTGAACTCAGCGATGAAGCCGTTCACGGTCTCCTCTTTCTGCCAGGAGCCGATGGGGTAGGTCCACAGGGTGATCTCGGTAGCAGCGCCGGAAGAAGCGGTGCTGGTGCCGGTGCTGGCCGCAGTGGAACCAGAGGTGGCGGTGCTGGTGCTGCCGCCGCAAGCGACCATGGACAGCGCCATTGCGCCGGCCATGACAAGTGCTAACGCTTTTTTCATTTGAAATTCTCCTCCTTAAGGATTTTTCAGTCTGTTCAACCCGATCAGAGCACGGAAAAACCATGCCGTCTCGCTTTACTCAAATTCTACCATTCGTGAAAAATTTTTTCAATTGTGAAGTCCACCTATCTTTTCTATGAATATTCAGTGAACTTGCACAACAGCTTTTTGGGCCTTTTTTTCTTGTGGTTCCGTCACTTTTGCCTTATAATATATAGTACTGTTGACTCTATTTTGTAATGATTACATAAAGTTACAAAATATTCGTATTCTCTTCTTTCCACATTATGTTTGAAAATTTTTTTCGCAGGAAACAGTGGAAAGGAGCATTTTCTGGGGAGTGTATCGCTTATGTTAGACGTTATATATCAAATCAATACCCACTACGATCAATTCACCCCTTCTTCCCGTAAGATCGCAGATTATCTGCGCGAGCACTGTGCCCAGGCGCAGTATCTGTCCATCTCCGGGTTGGCCAGCGAATGCGGGGTGGCCGAGGCCACTATCTTCCGGTTCTGCAAGCAGCTGGGTTTCGGCGGCTACAACGAATTCAAGCTCGCCCTGGCCAAGTCCAGTATTCTGAATCAGCCCAACCCCTATTCGGCCTACGGCGAGCTCACCCCCGAGGACAACACCGTGGAGGCCATGTGCCGCCGCCTGTATGAAGCCAATATTCAGGCCCTGAACCAGACTCTTTCGCTTCTGGACGAGGCAGCGCTGATCAAGGCGGGCGATCTTCTGGCCGGGGCCGGCAAAATTCTTGGCCTGGGCTACGGCGGCAGTATGGCCACCGTGCGGGAGGCCTGGAGCCGTTTTCTCACCGTGACCCCAAAATTCTTTACCATTGAAGACAACCACATGCAGATCATGGCCGCCAGCCTGCTGGAGGAAAACGACGTGATTCTGTTTGTTTCCTACTCCGGCTCCACCCGGGATGCGGAGGATGTGCTCCGGCCCGCAAAGGCCCGCGGCGCAAAGATCGTGCTGATCACCCACTATGCCGACTCCCCTGCCTCCAGCATGGCGGACGTGGTGCTGCTGTGCGGCGGCCACGAACGCCCGCTGCAGACCGGCAGCATTGCCGCCAAAATGGCCATGCTGTTCGTAGTGGACATGCTGGTAAACGAGTTCTGCCGCCGCGACATGGATACCACCATGCGCAACAAGGATCTGACCGCCAACGCACTGGCCATCCGCCACCTGTAACCCGGCTTCTTTACGCAAAAAAGGCTTGCCTTCCACATGGAAAGGCAAGCCTTTTTCATTTTTTCCGGAAGATTCAGGTACAGCCGGATTATTTTGCGTTCATGAAGCATTCCCGATTCTGCCACAGGTAGATACCGCCGGAGAGCAGGGTCACCAGCGCCACCAGCCAACACAGCACCACGGAGATCAGACCCACGGCCATGATATCTCCGCCACTGGAGAAAGCCACCGCGAAATAGTAGAACAGGATTGTGAGCATCTGCAGCACGGTTTTCACCTTACCCCACATGTTGGCGGCGATCACATGATTGGAGGAAGCCGCCACCATACGCACGCCGGCCACAGCAAACTCCCGGGCCAGAATGATGGCCACCACCCAGATGCTGCACACGCCATCCCGCATCATGTACAAAAAGGCAACGGTGGTGAGCAGCTTGTCGGCCAGAGGGTCGGCAAACTTGCCGAAATCGGTTACCAGATTCCACTTGCGGGCCAGATAGCCATCCAGAAAATCGGTGAAACTGGCAACGGCAAACACCACGCCTGCCGCCAGGTACCAGGCCGGAACAAAGTTCGAAGTGCCGTACTGGCTCATCTGGGCCAATACCATAAATACCGGCACCAGCACGATGCGGGCCAGTGTAAGTTTATTGGGCAGATTCATCCTTTTCATCCTCCACTACATAGCCATACAGATCGTACATGTCGCTCTCCTCGATGTACACCTGATAAAACTCGCCGGGATACATCGGATCCTCGCTGGACACGCACACATTACCGTCGATCTCCGGGGCATCCGCCTCGCTGCGGCACAGATACAGGCCGCTTTCCTCGTCGATGCCGTCGCAGATCACGGTGAGGGTCTTGCCCACCTTCTCTTCCAGCTTGGCGGCGCTGATGTTGGCCTGGGCACGCATGATGATGTCGGCCCGGCGCTGCTTCTCCTCCTCCGGCAGCTGATCCGGCATGGAGGCGGCCACGGTGTCCTCCTCGGGGCTGAAGGCAAAGCAGCCCAGCCGCTCGAAGGCGGTGTCCTTCACGAACTGACACAGCTCATCGAACTCCTCCTCAGTCTCGCCGGGGTAACCTGCAATCAGGGTGGTGCGCAGGGTGATGCCGGGAATGGCCTGCCGTAGCCGCTGAATGGCGCTTTCCACCACCTGACGGTCGCCCTTGCGATTCATGGCCTTGAGCACACGGCTGTTGCAGTGCTGGATAGGCAGATCCAGATAGGGCACAACCTTCTCGTTGCGAACCATAGCCGCGATAAAGGCGTCGGTGATACGCTCGGGGTAGGCATACAGGATGCGAATCCAGCGGATGCCCTCGATCTTGTTCAGCTCATCCAGCAGCTCGCAGATGCTGTTCTTGCCCCAGTCGTCGCCGTAGGCGGTGGGATCCTGGGCCACCAGCACCAGCTCCTTCACGCCCTCGTTGGCCAGCCAGCGGGCCTCGGCCAGGCAGTCCTCCATGGGGCGGCTGCGCAGCGGGCCGCGAATCAGCGGAATGGCACAGTAGTGGCAGCGGTTGTTGCAGCCCTCGGCAATTTTCAGATAGGCATAGTGATGGGGGGTGGAGATCACCCGTCGACCGCCCAGGGGAAGATCGGTCTTGGGGCCGTAGTACTCCCGGTTCTGGTCCTCCGCGCCGCCGCACAGCCGGTCGATGATCTGGGGAATGGCCTTGTTGGAGCCGATGCCCACCACCGCATCCACCTCGGGAATCTCGGTGCAGATCTCATGCTGGTACCGCTCGGCCAGACAGCCGGTAACCACCACCTTCAGGTTGGGGTTCTGTTCCTTATAGGAGCAGGCGTTCAGGATATTCTCGATGGCCTCAGTCTTTGCACTCTCAATAAAGCCGCAGGTGTTCACGATGATCACATCCGCCAAGCTCAGGTCGGCGGTGGTGGTGTGGCCGGCAGCGATGAGACCGTGGCACATCACGTCGGCATCCACCTGATTTTTGGGGCAGCCCAGCGAAATGATTGCGATATTCAATGCAGTATTCTCCTTTTTGCTCGTTGGTTCACGCCGCTTCGCGCCCTGTGTGCATTTTGAACAAACCCGGGCGGGCGGCCATACAGGAAAAGGCGAGGGAGAACACTCCCTCGCCCTGTTATTCTATCATGTTTATAGGGGCAAAGTCCAGCATTGCAGGGTGGAAGTTGGCGGAAATCCGGCCATTTCCCCGCCCTTTTCACTCTTTGACGGCTCAGAACTCCGGCTCCCAGTCCGGCTGCTCCTCTTCGGTTGGATTTTCCTCCTCCCAGCGGGCCAGCGCCTCCCGGATGTGCCCCATGGAAAAGCCCCGGCGTGCCATGGCGGCAATCACGTTCTGGCGCCTGCCTGCCGCCAGCTTGCGGCCATAACTGCGGCACAGCAGCTGATATACCGCATCGGCGGGGCTTTCCTCTTCAAAAAGCTCCTCCAGAACCTGAGCGGCGATCTGCCGGTCCACGCCCTTTTCCGCCAGATGAGCCCGGATCTGGGCCGGGCTTTTATGGCGGGCCAGCAGGTATTTGGCCCGGTGGCGGGCAAAGGCCTCATCATTGATCAGCCCAAGCTCCACGCAGCGGGCCACAGCTGCGGCTGCTGCGTGGTCATCCTCCAGCTTTTTGCGCACCTTGTCGTACAGCTCGCCGCTGGAATGATCCCGCAGCGAAAGGTATTCCATGGCCTTGTCCAGTGCGCGGCGGTAGGCTTTGTCCTCCTCTTCAAACAGCACCGGCTCAGTCCTCGACCATGATGTCCAGGTCGGCCTCGCTCACCGCGGCCGCCTTCTCCTTGGCGGGGGCTTCCGCTGCGGCGGGCGCGGGCGCGGCCACCACCGGGGTTACAGAGCCCTTCGCCTTCTTGCCGCCCTTTACCAGTTTGTCGGCATTCTGGCGCACCAGCTCCTCGATCTCCGCCATCAGCTCAGGGTGTTCCTTGAAGTAGATCTTCACATTGTCGCGGCCCTGACCCAGACGGGTCTCGCCATAGCTGAACCATGCGCCGCTCTTCTGCACGATGCCCAGGGTGACGGCCAGATCCAGAATCTCGCCGGTCTTACTGATACCCTCGCCGAACATGATGTCGAACTCGGCCTCCTTGAAGGGAGGAGCCACCTTGTTTTTTACCACCTTGGCACGGGTGCGGTTGCCGATGAAGGCGCCGGTGGAATCCTTCAGGCCTTCGATGCGGCGCACGTCGATGCGCACGGAGGAGTAGTATTTCAGCGCACGGCCACCGGCAGTCACCTCCGGGTTGCCGTAGGTCACGCCCACCTTCTCACGCAGCTGGTTGATGAAGATGGCCACGGTGTTGGTCTTGCCGATGACGCCGGTCAGCTTGCGCAGCGCCTGGCTCATCAGGCGGGCCTGCAGGCCCACGTGGGAGTCGCCCATCTCGCCCTCAATCTCGGCGCGGGGCACCATGGCGGCAACCGAGTCGATGACGATGGCGTCAATGGCGCCGGAGCGCACCAGCGCCTCGCAGATTTCCAGCGCCTGCTCGCCGGTATCCGGCTGGCTCACCAGCAGGCTGTCGATGTCCACACCCAGGGCGCGGGCATACACCGGATCCAGCGCATGCTCCACGTCGATGAAGGCCACCTCACCGCCGGCTTTCTGAGCCTCGGCCAGCACATGCAGTGCCAGGGTGGTCTTACCGCTGGATTCCGGCCCGTAGATCTCCACCACACGGCCGCGGGGCATACCGCCCACGCCCAGCGCCAGATCCAGCGACAGGCTGCCGGTGGAAATGGCATCCACCTGCATGGCCACATTGCTGCCCAGCTTCATCACTGCACCCTTGCCGAACTGCTTTTCAATCTGGGCCAGCGCAGTCTCCAGCGCGGCCTTTTTGTCGCCCGCAGCCTTCTTGCTGGGGGAAGGAAGAGGTTTCTTGTCTGCCATAATGCTTCTGCTCCTTTATTCAAACCGGATTGACGTTTTATCTTTGCCGCCACAGGTCAACCGACCGGGCCGCTTTTTGTTTCGCATGCTCTTATTATACACAAAAGAGAAGAAACTTACAACTGCAAGTTGTAAGTTTCTTCTTGATCGACCGTTTTATTGGACCAATACTCCTGTTTTCAGGCTTTTTGCCCCAAAACCACCCGATCTTTGCCCGCCAGATCCTGCCGGACGGCCACATTCCGGTAACCTGCAGCCTCAAAAATACTGCGTACTGCCGCCGCCTGGGCCCAGCCGATCTCCACCGCCAGCCAGCCGCCACAGCGCAGCGCACCGCAATAGGCGGGGGCAATGTGCTCGTAAAAGGCCAGCCCCTCATGAGGAGCTTCCAGTGCCATTTCCGGCTCAAAACACAGTTCCGGCTCCAGGGCCTTCATCTCGTCGCCGGTCACATAAGGAGGATTGGAAAGGATCAGATCCAGCGTTTCCGCTCCCAGCTGCTGCTGGTAGCAGAACACATCTCCTGCCACCGGCCGCACCGCCGGATGCTCCGGGCCAGAGCCGGGCAGAGCCCCGGCAGCGTTCCGTCTCAGATAGGCAAAGGCATCCGGGCTTTTTTCCAGGCAGGTGACCCGGGCGGCGGGAACCAGCCGCTTCAGCCCAAGGCCAACACAGCCGCTGCCGGCGCACAGATCCAGAACCTTCGGTTCCTCTTTGCCCGCCAGCAGCTCGGCGCCGGTCTCGCACAGAAGCTCGGTGTCCGCCCGGGGAATCAGCACCCCGGGGCCCACCTCCAGCTCAAAGTCGAGGAAGGGCCACCGGCCCGCCAGATATTGCAGCGGATACCGCTGCGCCCGCTTTTCCACCAGCTGTTCCAGCCGGTTTTTCTGCGCCTCGGTCAGCTCGCCGTCCATCCAGCGCCAGTTTCTGCCTGCCACCAGCTCCATCAGGCAGGCTGCATCGAAGGCGGCATCCTCCACACCGGCCTGTTCCAGCCGGGCCCGCGCCCAGGCATGGGCAGCCCGGGGCGCGCCGCTTACCACAGCCCGTCCTCCGGGCGGCTGGGCAGCACCGGCTTCACCGCAGCAATGGCAACCTCAATCATGGAATCGTCCGGCTCAAAGGTGGTCAGCCGCTGAAGCCACAACCCCGGTGCGCTGATGATGCGGGTGGCCAGATTGTCGTAACGGCCGGCCAGCTTGATCAGCTCGTAGCTGATGCCCATAACCACCGGCAGCAAAAGCAGCTTGAGGAATACGCGCAGACCGGTGCTGCTCCAGGGCAGCACGCTGAACAGCAGAATGCTCACAATCAGCACCAGGATCATGAAGCTGGTACCGCAACGGGGATGGAAGCGGCAGTGACGGCGGATGTTTTCCACTGCCAGCTCCTCGCCCGCTTCATAGCAGGCAATGGTCTTGTGCTCTGCACCGTGGTACTCGAACAAACGATGAATGTCCTTCATGCGGGTGCACAGGAACAGGTAGATCACAAACATGGCAATCTTGAGCACGCCCTCCAGCAGCACCTTGCCCCAGCCCAGATTTACAAAGTGGTTCACACCGCCCACAATGGCGGTGGGCAATACCATGAACAGCACGATGGCCAGCATACCACCCATTACCGCGGCAAGCCCCATCAGAAAATTCTGGAACTTCGGGCCGGTGTGCTCCTGCAGCCATTTGTCCAGCTTGCCGGGCTCCTCCTGCTCCTCCTCGGGCATACTCACCTCGGCGGAGTGCATCAGATACCGGTAGCCCAGCACCAGATTCTCAATCATGGAAAAAGCCCCCCGCACAAAGGGGATCTTCTGCCATTTGTGGTGTTTCACGTCCTCCATGGTCAGGTCGATCTCCCCGTCCGGCTTGCGCACAGCCACACAGATCTTTTTGGGGCCGCGCATCATGATGCCCTCCATCAGGGCCTGACCGCCCACGCTGGTTTTAAAACATTCCTTTGGTTTTTCCATTCTTTCTCCTTCGGGGCGGTCTGCCGCCCCCTGTCATGCTCATTGAATTTCCGGTCGGCCTCAGGCCGTTGCCGGAGCAGGCAGATCCTGGAACCAGCTCAGGGTTCCATCCACCTTCAGGCAATAAACGGTGTTGGCCCTCAGCGGATTGCCCGCTTCATCGGTCAGGCCAATGCTCTTGGCCACTTCCTCGCCGTCCACAGCGCAGTAGACCATTCGCAGGCCGGTTTCTTCCCCGTCCCACTGCTCATACCGGCTGCGCATGGTTTCGCTGGCGCCGTATTCCACCGGGTTCAAAGCCAGCGTGCGCCCCGGCAGCAGATAATATTTGTACAGCCGGGAATAGTGGCCCCACTGGGGCTGCTGGGTAAGAATCAGGATGCCGGTCTCGTTCTGCCGCAGCAGGTCGGAAAACGCCTGCCGCACCGGTTCCAGTTCGTTTTCCTCCTTGGCCCACTGGGCTTCCTCCGCATCCAGCTGCCGGTGCTGCAAAAACAGCCCCGGCACAAGCTCGGTGGCCGCCACCCAGTTCACACAAAACGCCAGCGATGCCGCCGCCAGCGCGCCGGCTGCCAACCTGCGCTTTGCGGTGTTCAGCATGGGACAAAAGACGCTCAGCGCCCCCAGCCCCCAGTAGATCATGGCGGTGGGCAGCGGCATAATGTAGCGGTGATAGGCCGCCAGCTGCTGGGCCTCGTCCGGGTCAAACAGATACAGATAGGAGTAGCACAGCATTACCGCATAGATCAGAAACACGGCGGTGAGCAGCAGTGCCGCCCGCCGCAGCACGGCGCGGCGCTCCGGGCACAAACGGCCAAGCAGCCACACCATGACCGCGAACACCAGCAGGAAGCCCAGGGCCGAAAGCCCCAGCCCCCGGTTCAGCGGGCTCAGGCAGAAATACTCCAGATAATGGCGGATCACCGGCCCCGCCTCGCCGCTGCCGGTGAAAAACTCCAGCAGATTGGCCGGGCTGTACGCTCCGCCGGCCACGTCCTGGCTGAAATAGGAACTGGTTCCCTTCAGCCGGCACAGAAGCTGCCAGCTGAGCCAGAAGGCAGGCGGTGCGGCTGCTGCTCCCAGTGCCAGCAGACGGGCCCACCGGGACGCGCCCTTTGCAAACAGCGCACGCAGCGGTTTCCACCAGAGCACTGCCACCGCTGCCATTCCGGTGAAGGCATACAGCAGGCCGGTGCTCTTGGAGATAATCAGCAGGCTCAGCGCCCCGCTCACACTCACCAGATCAATGAGCGTTGGGTTCGGGCTGCGCCAGGCGGTGAGCAGCGCCCAGCCCAGCAGAAGTGCCATCACCGGCTCCACCACCAGGCTCATCTGATGATACTTGGTGAAATACGCCGGAAAGATCAAAAGAAATGCCGCCTGGCCCAGAACCAGAAGGATATTTTTCCAGCGGCTTTTTGTCCATTGAATGGCTTCAAACAGCGGCAGAGTCAGGCCGATGTACCACACAAGCTGCCCGGTAAACAGGCCGGGTGCATCCGGCACATCCCGCGCCCCCTGATACAACAGCACCGTGAGCATCTGGATGCCCGGCGGGTAGTCGCTGAAGGTGGAAGCGCTCTGCGCCGCATTCGGGAACTGGTCAATGCCGCACATCTGGCGGGTGAACAGTCCCCAGTGGGCGACGTCGTCAAAAATGGTCAGCTGCAGGTGCCCGGTGCACAGCAGCGCGGGAATCAGCGCCAGCAGAAAGGCCCAGAACACCGCCCCCAGCCCCCGCAGGGAAAAAGACCACCCCTGCTTCGTTTTCCGCAGCCACCAGAGAAGTGCCAGTGGAACCAGAACCATGGGCAGAGTCATGAACTCCTTTTCGCCCACGGCGGTGAACAGATAAATCAGAAGCGCCCCCATGGTAAGCACCAGGGGCAGTGTATGGGCAAAGCTGCGCTTCAACAGCGATGCAAGAAGCACCGCCGTGAGCACCAGCATAAACAGATTTCCAACAATCGAAAGCATTCCGTTTCCTCTTCGGTTTTGTGGTTTGCCCGCTCACCGGGCCTGCTGCACCGCCCAGGCCGGCGGCTCGCCGCCGCCCCGGTAGATGGGCAGCCGAAGGGTCACGGTGGTGCCCTTGCCCAGCTCGGAGGAAATGTCCGCCGAGCCGTCCAGTGCGGTCATGATCTCATCCACCACCGCAAGGCCGATGCCGCTGCCGCGCACCGCGCCCTTTCCCTTGAAAAATTTCAGCTTCACGTTTTCCAGGTCGTCCGGCGCGATGCCACGGCCTTCATCCTGAATCAGCACATACACATTTTCGCCGTCCTGCAAAAGATCCAGCGTAATGGCCCCGCCGGGCAAAGAATACTTCACCGCGTTATCCATCACGTTGATGAACACCTGCCGCAGCCGACCCGCGTCCGCCCAGATGGGCAGGGGCAGCTCCGGCTCCTCATACACCAGATGCAGCCCCTCGGCACGGATGCGCGCTTCCATGAAGAGGGCCGCATCGGTAAGCTCCGCCACCAGATCCAGCGGGCAGCAGTCCAGCTTCACACCGCTCTGCAGCCGGGAAAAGCTGAGCAGCTCCTCTACCATATCATACAGCCGGTCGGTTTCCCGCCCGATGATGGACAGACCCTTGCGGTAGTTTTCATCCTCCGGATCCCGGATATGAGCAATGGTCTCCACCCAGCCCCGGATGCTGGTAAGCGGAGTGCGCAGCTCGTGGCTGACCGACGAGATGAATTCATTTTGCAGACGCTCGGTTTTGGACAGCTCCCCCGCCATCTGGTTGATGGTATTGCACAGCCGGCCAATCTCGTCACTGTCGCTGCCTTCGGGCAAACGGGCGCTCAGATCGCCCCGGGCGATGGCATTGGCGGTCTGGGCCACCTCATCCAGCGGGCGCACAATGGAGCGGATGAAAAACACGCCGCTCCATACGCTGAACAGCAGAATTGCCGCCCCGATGCCCAGCGCCAGCAGCACCCGCTCCACCATCATCTGATCCACCATGGTCAGACTGGTCACCATACGCAGCGCCGCCACATCCTCCGCCGGATAGGGCACCATCACGGTAAGAGCCATTACCCGTTCGCCGGTCACACTGGTATACACACTTCGCCCGGTACTGTTGGGCGATTCCATCGCCAGGAAAAAATCCTCCGGAATTTCCTTGTAGCCGAGGGTCCCGCCTGAGGAGGTGGCAATCACCTGACCCTCGCTGTCCAGCAGCATGAACTCGAACTTGTCCTTTTCGTCGAACTGTTCCACCATACGCCGCAGCAAACGGCCCCGGTTCTGCGCCGTCTGCTCCGCCGTCTGACCGGTGGTGATCTTCAGCTGGCCGCCCATGCTGGAAATTCGGCTGAACATAGCCTGCTGCACCCCGTTGTAGCTGCTGAAAATGAGGGTGTAGATGTAGATGCTCACTGCTCCCGCCACCAGCAAAAAGGTGATCAGAAGGCTGCTGCGCAGCCAGCGTTTGGTGATGCTGTTCATGGCAGCCCCCTTCCCTTGTGCCTGCTTGTCAGCCATTCCAGCGGTAACCGTAGCCCCACACCGTGAGGATATGCTTGGGGCTGGAGGGCTCGTCCTCCACCTTCATGCGAAGGCGGCGGATGTTCACATCCACGATCTTCACATCGCCATAATAATTTTCGCCCCAGACCCCTTCCAGAATCTTTTCCCGCACAAGGGCGGTGCCGGGGTTCTGGAAAAACAGCTCCATGATCTGGAACTCCACCTGAGTCAGGTCGATGGGCTTGCCCGCCTTATACAGCACCCGGCTCTTCTGGTCCAGAATGAACTGACCGCTTACCATGCGGGTCTCATCCGGCACAGGGCTTTCCGCCGTGCCCCGATTCACCCGGCGGCACAGCGCCTCGATGCGGGCCAGCAGTTCAGACACGCTGAAGGGCTTGGTCATATAATCGTCCGCACCGATGGAAAGACCGCGGATCTTGTCCTGCTCCATGCTCTTGGCACTCAGAATAATAATGCCGATGTTCGGGTCGTCCCGGCGAATGGTCTCGCACAGGGAAAACCCGTTCATGCCGGGCAGCATCACGTCCAGCACGGCGGCATCGCATTTCTGGCCCTGGCTCAGCAGCGCAAGGCCCTGTTCGGCACTTCCTGCTTCCAGCACCTGGTAGCCGCCCATCTGAAGATTCAAGGCGATCAGCTCTCGAATGCTGGCCTCGTCTTCCACAACTAACACTCTACGCATGCAATCAAACCTCCTATAAAAACGGAGCGCAGTGCCTGCCGCTCACAAAACCCGGAAACAGTCGGTCATTGCAGCCGGCTGCAGGTTTTCGCCGTTTTCTCCAATGTGTGAGGCCAGAATCCTGGCCTGAACCTTCTTGCCGCCCACATTTCCCAAACGGAAATAGGACCCACCCTCGGTGCTGGGGTCAACCACCCGCACCTCCAGGTATCCGGTGCCGTCCGTCAGGCTGCGAATGGCCCAACTGCCCTCCTGGGCGCCCTCGGTAACCAGCACATTGCCCTCCCAGCTGGGGGGCAATTCCAGATAAAATCCGTTTTCCAGATCCACAATGCCGAAGCTTTTTTCCGGTGCGGTACTGGTATAGTCCATCCACTGCAGAAAAGTCAGCCGCCCCACAGTGATCTGGCTGTTATCCTCGGCCAGCTCCACGGGAATTTCCACGGTTCCGTCGCCATCAATGTCCGTGCTGGTGAGCAGGCTGGAATACCGCGTGCTCTCGGTGTAGATATCCACCGGCAGCAATGGGATATATTCCTCCAGCTTCTGGGTTGCGGCATTGTAGCTGAGCAGGATACTGGCAAGAGCCGTGCCGGTGCCGTTGTAGCCATCCAGCACCAGATAATATCCGCCATCCGCTCCGCTGCTCAGGTGCAGCCCTTCGCAGCTGGAAAAACGGCCCGGCCCCAGCCACAGCTCCTGCGCCATGGTAAGCTCACCCTGGATGGCAGTAAGCAGCTGAACCTTTACTCCTTCTCCGCTCTGCGGCCCGATCAGAATCAGATCCTTCAGCCCGCTGCCGGTGATGTCCTGCAATTCATACTGGGAATATGCCTGCTCCATCACCTGCGTAAGGGTGTGCTCCTGATAGGCATATACTGAAAGATATTTTTCCCCGCTGGTGCCCACATAGCCCACCAGCAGCTGCATTCCGCCGTCGCCGCTCATGGCCGCGGTGCTTATGCTGTCCACCTCGGCGGACAGGCCCTCCAGCTCCTGGGTCACTTCCCAGGAACCGCCGGTCTGCTCCAGAATCGCCAGGCAGACATTCTGCATTCCGGAGCTTGTATACAGTGCCGCAGCATCCATGCTGCCGTCTCCGTTCCAGTCGCCAAACAGAAAGGGTGACAGAATATCGCCGGTCTGGGGATACTTCAGCTGCGGGGCTTCGCCCAGATATGCGGTGATGGCCTTCTGCACGCTGCTCTGCGGCCCCGCCAGCTGGGGCGCACGCAGCAGCTCTTCCACGCCGCTGCTCATGGAGCCGGTGCAGCCGCACAAAAGGCCTGCTGCCAGCACAAGAAGTGCCAGAACCATCCGTTTCACAGCCGTCGCCCCCCCCTTTCCGTTTGCGGCAGCTCGTGCCGCAAGCCAAAAAAGATAATCTGCTTTATTATATCACGTTAACAGGCTGATTCCAAGTAGCATCGTCAAAACCCCGGCCGCAAAGCCCGCTGCGGCCCGGGGCGCAGGCCCCAACCGGTAGGCCATGGGCAACAGCTCAAAGGCGGACGCCCAGCACATCACACCGGCCACGCCGGCCAGCAGCCCGTTCAAAAAGCCGGGTGTGAGGAAGGAGCCCAACAGCCCGAAGGCCAGCACCGCGCCCAGCGGTTCGGCCAGCCCGCTGGCAAATGCCGCCCCCACCGCTTTTGACCGGCTGCGGGTGGCGTAGTACAGGGGTGCGGCCACCGCCATGCCCTCGGGCAGGTTGTGCAGCCCCACCGCCAGGCTCAGCCGCAAGCCCGCCGCCGGGTCTGCCACTCCTGCAAACAGGGTGAGCGCGCCTTCCGGCAGATTATGCGCCAGCAGCGCCAGACCGGTGACCAGTGCGCCCCGCATGGCGCTGGCCCGCCCGCCGTCGCTTTTGCCTGTTTTTGCCCGGGGCAGCAGCTGCTCCAGCAATGCTGCCACCCCCATTCCCAACAACACCAGGCTGGTTACCGCCAGCCCTGCTCCCAACGACCCCATGGCCGGCCGGTAACCCTCCAGCGCATGAGGGATCAGGTCCAGCAGGCACATCGCCAGCATCACCCCGGCCGCAAACCCGCCACAGAGGGCCATGGCCCTCCGCCCTGGGCGAAAAAGAGCCGCCACCAGCCCTCCGATGCCGGTGCTCAGCCCGGCCAATATCGTCAACGTGAGCGCATGCAGCATAAAACAACACCCCATATCCCTTTTTTACAAGGATATGGGGTGTTCAAAATGCCTATGCAGCGGTTCAGCCCCGGCTGCCCAGAAGCACCCGGATCTTTGCCTCCAGCGCCAGCGCAAAGCGGGCCTGGCTGTCCGCGTCGAAGTGCATCCAGTCCGCTTCACCCGGCTGCACATAGGGGTTGCAGTCCATGAATTCACAGCCGGTCTCCCGGGCGGTCCGCTCCATCAGGCCGGGCAGCAGGCGGGATTTTTCCACGCAGCCTTCGCCCATTTCCTGGCCCACCCGGGGCACCTGATGCACCCGGGGATCAATCATGATGGGCGCCACGATCAGCACCTTGGGCTCACCCGCCCACACCGGCAGCTGCTTTGCCCTCGTCACCAGCCGGGCCAGCCCGTCGGCAATGTTCTGGGCGGTGGCAGAATAGCGCTGCTTGCAGTCGTTGGTGCCCAGCATCACCACCAGCAGATCCAGCGGGCTGTTCGCGTACAGCGCCGGGGCCAGGTGAGTAAAACCGCACAGCCCCTCGGTGAGGGGGTCCTCAAACACGGTGGTTCGGCCGCACACCCCTTCCTCGGCCACCAGCCAGCCTTCACCCAGCTGCTCCTGCAGCAGGCGGGTCCAGCGTGCGTCGTCCGCATAGCGGCCGCCGGTGGCTGCGCAGTAGCCCCAGGTGTTGGAATCGCCGTAACATACAATATGTTTTCTGTTCATAGATGTTCAACCGCCTTTTTGCGTTGTTTTCTGCCCCTATTGTAGCAGAGTGGGAAAAGCAAAACAATGCCCGCGGGCAAATTTCACCTGCCATCCACCCAGGTAAAATACCGGTACTAGGGCACGCTGTTCCAAAAATCCTCCTTTTTGATGAGGGCGTAATATTCCCGCATCTCCTTCCACTGCTCCGGTTCGCCCGCCTGGCTCATCCCTATGCCGATGAATTCATTCCGCCGGCATACCACCACATAGCTGTCCTCCAGAGGAGTCTTGGCATATACCACAAATTCTCTGCCGCTTCCTTCCCATCTGCCACGCAGCGTTATCTCGCGCACACTGCCGTCATTCAGATCCAGAGAATAGCAGTGGACGGGGCGTTCGTCATGGATCAAAAAGGCGTGATCGTCCCATACATATTGAAGCCCCAGTATCTTTTCCGGGGCCTCCGGGCGCCACAGAACGGTTTGCCTGTTTATTCCGCAAGAGGGTCAAACATTTTAAAATTACTTTGGCCGTTTCGGTAATCCTCCGGGGAGATCAGTGCATACACCGTGCGCTGGCTGCCATACTGCTCCAGCTCCCCGTCCCGGTTCATAAAAATCCGAGTTTCTCCGGGCACATTGCCGTATTCCAACAAATAACTTCTCTGCACCATGGCTATGGGATAGGGCGGCTTTTCATATTCGCTGTCCATGGGGCGCTCCAGATGAATCGCAGTCAGCGCTCCGCTGGCAATATCCAGGCTCAGCAGCTTCTCCCGCATCCCGTCGGAACAATTCACTGGTTTCTCCGGTATCCAAATCCAGCTGCAGATAGATCAGTTCCTCTCCGTCCCATGTACTGAACACCGGCAGACCGTCCCGCTCGCCGCAGAACACCGCATCCTTCATGGGCTTGGTCTGGCCAACCTGCTGCGCACAGCTTTCGCCGGTTTCGCACCGGAAAATACGCAGGCTGAAATCCTTTGAATTGTTCAGAAAAAAATAGATTGCTTTCTCCCGGGAAAAGACCACCAGACGGGCAGCCGGGTCCAGATGGGCGTCCAGACTTTGCAAGAGGGGCCATTGATCCGCGTCTGCTTCCAGGATGATCTCAGACTCCTCTCCATCGCAGCGCATCCGCCAGATGTGAAACTTCTCCTGCTCTGGGTCGTTGATCTTGACCGCATGATACCAGAACTGACCATCTGTTACCGGTTCACCGCGCATGGTCTCCTGGCTGCCCTCCGGGAAGGGGAACGCCCAGCAGCAGAATGGTCAGAACCAGTTTCGGTGCAAGTTTCATGACGTTTCTTCCAACCGATAGCCCACCCTTGGGATGGTTCGGATCATCTGCTGCCAGCCCAGCTTTTTGCGCAGCCGATGAATGTGGATGTCCAGCGTGCGGGTGTCCAGCTCGGCATCCCGCCCCCAGACCCGTTCATACAGGGTGTCCCGATAAAGGGCAATGTTCTTGTTGTCCAGCAGCACCAGATCGTACTCGTTTTTCTCCAGCAGCTCGGCAGCCTTCAGGCCGTCGAAGGCCATCTGACAGGTGCAGCCCATCCGGGCCAGCGTCATGGCAATCAGCTGTGCGATGGCCACCTCGTCGTCCACGATCAGAATCGGCTTCATTGCTCATGCCCCCTGTTTTCTTTTCCATCCTGATGATAGCAGCGTCATCTTTCGGAGTTGTTACAAAATGTTCTGCTTTTCTCCATGATAGCAAACGGCACAACGAAAAAAACAGGCCCCGGACCCTTTCCTCTGGTCCGAGACCTGTTTTCTCAGTTTTGCCGCGCTGCGTGCCGGTGTTATTGTTCGTGGGACTTCCTGTCATTCAGGGCCTTCTGCACTGCGTCCAACTTTTGCAGCAACGCCAGCGTGCAGCCCACCACCAGGCCCGCCAACAGCGCCAGACCGGTCATGATAGGGGCAAAATAGGAATTCACAAAGGCATCGCCCCCGATCAGACACAGCTGACCCAGCCCGCCCAGAAAATAGCTGTTACCAAAGAAAAATACCACAAAGGTCAAAACCCCCGCCAATGCAGACTTCATATCCGTTCCGTCCTTTCCTCTTTTGTTGATTATTCTTTCCGGAATGCTTCAATCACACTGAGCGCGAATCCGGCCAGCGCAACAGCAACGCAAACGCCAAATGGAAGCTGCAGCTGCATCCCCAGCAGGCAGCCGTACCAGCCGGTAATTCCGTTGTAGCTCCATGGATTCATGGGGCTCAGTACCATGGTGCCGATCAGCAAAATCCCGCCCAAAAACCCCATACACATGAGGACCAACCCCAAAACCATTTTTCTGCTCATGCGTTCTCCTACTTCTTGTTTGCCGTTTCCAAGCATTCCATCACTGCGTTTCTGTTTGCCTTGAGTATAGCATCTTATCCGGCTGGTTTTCAACCAAAAGCGGGCCGCCGGTGGAAAACCCCGGCGGCCCGTTCAAAAATTGATGCAATTAGTATCCGCTGGACTCCAGGCCCTGCAGAATCTTCACCGCACGGCTGGTGCCCAGACGATCGGCGCCCAGCTCCAGGAACTTTTCGATGTCCTCAATGGTGGAGATGCCACCCGCAGCCTTGATCTTGCAGCGGCCACGGCAGCAGCGGGCAAACAGCTCGATGTCCGCAAAGGTTGCGCCGCCGGTGGAGAAACCGGTGCTGGTCTTAATGAAGTCCGCGCCAGCCTCGCACACGATGTCGCACATCTTTTCCTTCTCGGCGTCGGTGAGCAGGCAGGTCTCGATGATAACCTTCAGCACCTTGTCGCCGATGGCCTTCTTGATAGCGGCGATCTCGTCGCGCACAAAATCGTACTCGCCGTTCTTCAGGCGGCCGATGTTGATGACCATGTCCACTTCCTCGGCACCGTTCTCAACGGCGGTCTTGGCCTCAAACACCTTGGTGGCGGTGTCGGTAGCGCCCAGAGGGAAGCCTACCACGGTGCACACAGGGATCGCGCCCTTCATGTATTCGCAGGCCTGCTTCACATAGCCGGGATTGATGCAGATGGAGGCGGTGTGGTTTTCCATGGCCTCGTCGCAGATCTTCTGAATGTCGGGCCAGGTGGCGTCAGCCTTCAGCAGAGTATGGTCAACCTTTGCCAGAATCTCTTTTTTATCCATTACTTAATTTTTCCTCCCAATTTGCACTGCTTGCACTGACGGGCCTTGTAGATCCCCACCGCGCTGAACACAATCGCCGTTACAGACAGGATCAGGCCAACGATCCCGAGGATCAGGCCGGTCAAACGAAATGCTTTCATAAACTCACGATCTCCTTTCCCTGGGGTGCGGGGCAAAATGGCCTGCCGTTGTATCAAGGTCACATGCCCTGCTCTGGAATAGTTCCAGTATAGCATGTTTTTGCCCTGATTCCTAGTGATTTGCATGTAAATACGCATGACAAACAAAAAAGCCGCCCGGCAGCTGCCGGGCGGCTTGGAAGCCATGTTGATTATTCAGCGTCGCTGTTCTCGTCGTCCAGCAGAGCCTTCATGGACAGGCTGATGCGCTTCTTGTCGAAGTCGACATCCAGCAGCTTCACGTTGACCTCATCGCCAACCTTCAGCACGTCGCCAACCTTCTCCACACGCTCGTTGCTGATCTCGGAGATGTGAACCAGACCGTCCACACCGGGCAGGATGCGAACGAAAGCACCGAACTTGGTGATGCTCACAACGGGAGCGGTGAATACGCTGCCGATGGGATACTCGTTCTTCAGCTTCTCCCAGGGATTGTCCTCGGCCTTCTTGTAGCCCAGAGAAACCTTGTGGTTCTCGGGATCCAGAGCCTTCACATACACCTCGATGGTGTCGCCCACAGAAACAACCTCGCTGGGGTGCTTGATGCGGTTCCAGCTCAGCTCGCTGATGTGGCACAGGCCGTCCACGCCGCCGATGTCTACGAAAGCACCGTAAGCGGTCAGGCTCTTCACAACGCCGGTGTAGGTCTTGCCAACCTCAACGTCAGCCCAGAAGGCCTCACGCTTGGCAGCGTTCTCCTCGGCGGTGACCTTGTTGATGGAACCAACGATCTTGCGGCCAGCGCACTCGGTGATGATCAGCTTCACGTTCTGCTTTACCAGAGCGTTGATGTCCTCGTCACGGCGCATGGTAGCCTGGCTGCGGGGTACGAATACCTTCACACCCTTCACCAGAACGATCACGCCGCCCTTGTTGGTCTCGGTGACAACGCCTTCCATGACGGTGCCTTCCTCAGCGGCCTTGGCCACCTCTTCCAGACCCTTGCGGGCTTCCAGCTTCTTGCGGGACAGGTAGGCAACGCCTTCCTGATCGTTCACTTTTTCAACGACGAGGTCCAGCTTGTCCCCAACCTTGACCAGATCCTCCGCACGGGCTGCGGGGTCGTCGGTAAGCTCACTCAGTTTCACAAAACCGGTGTGTTTGGTGCCGATATCAACCTGCACCTCATTGGGCGTAATGCTGGTAACAGTGCCCTCCACTACCTTACCTGCGAAAACAGGCTTGAGATTGGCCTCGCTTTCTGCGAACATCTCGGCAAAGCTCATCTCTTCACGGATTTCTTCACTCATACTGTTAAGTACCTCCTCAATTATAGACGATGGCGTGGAAGCCCCGGCTGTGACGGCCACTGTGTCCACACCCTCAAACCATTCCGGCAAAAGCTCTTTTGCAGTTTCCACCGTAACGGCCTTTGTGTGTTTTTCAGCGACTTTTACAAGCTTCTGGGTATTGGAAGAATGATGACCTCCAATAACGACCATAAGGTCGCATTTTTGGCTGAGGTCTTCCGCCTCCTGTTGCCTCGTCCACGTCGCATTACATATTGTATCAAAAATCTCGGCGTTTGTATAGTCTTTTTTTATAAAGTTTGTACATTCTAACCATTTTGTTACCTGAAATGTGGTTTGTGCCACCACGATTATACCATTTTGCCCATTTTTCGGGCCCTGCCAGGCCTTTAATTCATCCAAATCGGCAAACACAAACACCTCACCTCTGGTGTGGCCAACGATGCCCTGCACCTCCGGATGGGTCTTGTCGCCTGCCACCAGCAGGGTTTTGCCCTCGTCGCTGGCGCGCTTTGCAATGCGATGAATCTTGGCCACAAAGGGGCAGGTGGCGTCGTGAAGCACCAGGCCTCTTTCGGCAATGGCTTCGTACACATCCGCTCCCACGCCGTGGCTGCGGATGACCACCTCGTACCCGGCGGGCACATCGTCCAGCCCGGCAGCGGTGACCACACCTTTGGATTCCAGATCCGCCACGCACTGGGGGTTGTGGATCAGCGGGCCCAAGGTGGCCACCTTGTGGCCCTCTTCGGCCAGCTGATAGGTCAGCTTCACGGCCCGATCCACGCCAAAGCAGAACCCGGCGGTCTTGGCTTTCAAAATCTTCATGGGTGCTTCTCCCTTTATTCTGCCCCGCCTGGGCGGGGTTTATTCAAACTTATTCTGCTGATACAGCTCTTCCCAGGCGTCGGCCAGCATGGCCTTGCACTCCCGCAGCTTTGCAGCAGACTTGTGCTCGCCCATATCCAGCACGGCGGCGGGAATGGGCTTGCCGAAGCACACCTTCACCCCGCTGAACAGCTTCATGCGGCCGTGGCGGTAGATGATGCGGCAGGGGATCATATCCACCCCGGCGGCGCTGGCCACCACGAAGGCGCCGCTCTTGATCTTGCCGGGCTCGCCGGTCTTGGAACGGGTGCCCTCCGGGAAGATCAGAAGGCCCTGGCCCTTCTTCACCTTCTCCACGGCCACTTCAACCGCGCCGGTATCGCCCTTGCCCCGCTCCACGCCGAACACACCCACGTTGCGGAACATCCAGCTCAGCAGCGGATTCACCTCGAACAGTTCCTCCTTGGCCATAATCAGCATCCGTTTGCCCCAGAAACGGGCAATGACCACGAACACCGGATCAATGGCGGAGATGTGATTGGGGGCCAGCACAAAGCCCCGACCATCCCGGGGGAGGTTCTCCTTGCCCACCACCCGGATGCGGAACACCAGATGCCAGATCATCCAGGCACCGGTCACCATAATACCATAAAACATGCTTGTTTCCTTTCTAGATTGGCTTTTCCGGGGTTTTCAAATCCGGCTGAGGATCAGCGACTTCAATGCCTGAAAGCTCTCTTCCAGATCCATCTCGCTGGTATCCACCAGAACAGCATCCTCCGCCTGCCGCAGCGGTGCGGTGGCCCGGTGGCTGTCCTGATAATCCCGGCGGCGGATGTCCTCCAGAACGGTTTCGAAATCAGTGTCCACACCTTTTTCCTGCAATTCCCTGAAGCGGCGGGTGGCCCGGGCCTCGGCGCTGGCGGTGAGGAAGATCTTCACACTGGCGTTCGGCAGGATCACGGTGCCGATGTCCCGCCCATCCATCAGGATGTCGTGGGTGCGGGCCATGCCCCGCTGCAGTTCCAGCAAAAAGGCACGCACCGGCGGATGAGCCGACACTGCACTGGTGGCCATGCCCACCTCTTCGGCCCGGATGGCCTCGCTCACGTCCTCACCGCACAAAAGCACACGCTGGGCGCCGTCCACATAGCGCAGCTCGATCTGGATCTGGGGCAGAAGGGCCGTAACCGCTGCCTCATCCTTGGGGTCCACGCCCTTGCGCAGGGCGAACAGACCGATGGAGCGATACATGGCGCCGGTGTCCACATACAGATAGCCCAGCTCCTTTGCCAGGCGCTTGGCAAGAGTCGATTTTCCCGCCCCGGAGGGGCCGTCGATGGCAACAGAGATCATGTTTTTTCTTACTTCCTTCTATTTATTCTATGCAAAGCGGCCCCGCCGCTTATGTTACAGATTTGTGGCAAACGCCTGAGCGGTACACCAGGCAATCTGCAGGTTGTAGCCGCCGGTGTAGGCGTCCACGTCCAGCACTTCGCCGGCAAAGTAAAGGCCGGAGCAGAGCTTGGACTCCATGGTTTTCGGATCCACCTGCTTCACATCCACGCCGCCGGCGGTGATCACCGCGTGGGCAAGGTCGCCCCGCTTAGTAATGGGCACCTCCCAGTGCTTGACAAGCCGCACCAGCTCCCGCTTCTGCTCCTTGGTGATCTGATTGGCCCGGGTGGCCGGGTCCACGCCCCAGCGCTTAACCATCACCGGCTGCATGCTGGCGGGCAGCAGCTTCACCAGCGCGCCCTGTGCGCTCTTGTTGGCCAGCAGGGCAAAATCGTTGGTGACCCGCTTGTACAGCTGCTCCTCATCCAGAGCGGGCTTCAGGTCGATGACCGCCTTCCAGCTGTGTTTCTGCATGTCCTTGATGTAGCTGGAAGCCATCAGGGTCAGCGGGCCGGAGATACCGAAATGGGTAAACAGCATCTCGCCCATTTCGGTAAACACGGCCTTTTTGTCCCGGTAAAGGGTCAGGGTCACGTTCTTCAGCGAAAGGCCCATCATGGCCCGGCAATCCTCGTCCGGCGAGACAAGGCTGCACAGACTGGGCACGGTGGGGATGATCTTATGCCCCGCCTGCTTGGCCAGCTGGTAGCCGTCGCCGGTGGAACCAGTCACCGGGTAGCTCACACCGCCGGTGGCCACCAGCACCGCATCCGCGGTCAGCGTGCGGCCGCTTTTGGTCACAACGCCCGCGGCCCGGCCTTCCTCGATCAAAAGCTTTTCCGCCCCGTCGTACAGGATCTGTGCCCCGTCCGCGTAGCGCAGCAAAGCCTGGCGGATGTCCTCCGCCTTATCGCTCACCGGGAACACCCGGCGGCCCCGCTCAGTTTTTAAAGGAACGCCCAGCTCCTCGAACAGCTCCATGGTTTTTGCTGGCGGAAAGGCGTAAAGCGAGGAATACAGAAAGCGCGGATTGGTGCGCACGTTCTGCAAAAAGGTATTTTCGTTGCAGTTGTTGGTCACATTGCACCGGCCCTTGCCGGTGATGAGCAGCTTCTGGCCGGGCTTTTCGGTGTGCTCCAGCACGGTGACCGAATGGCCCAGCCGCACGGCCGCGCCTGCGGCCATCAGACCGGCCGCACCCGCGCCCACAATCAGGATGTTTGCCACTGATTTTTCCTCCAAAGAGTCAGGATACCGGCCCCGCTGTAAAGGAGCAACAGCGGATGCACGGTGGAAAGGTACATGGTGGAGGTGCCGATGTTAAAGGAGGCCACCTCCACAAACGCGATCATAAAGCAGCGCAGCAGCGCCATGGCCACAAGGCCCAGCAGCAGCACCCACAACAGGGCCTGCCCGGGCTGGATGGCCTTTTGCTTTCTCAGCTGCAGCAGCCTGAATCCCTGCCGGATCTGCAGCACCACCGCAGCCGCAAACAACACCGGCAGCCCCACCGCATACACAAGACGGATGGCTTCCATACCGGCAAACACCAGCTTCTGCAGCGGGCTGTAATAGGGCAGATCGCTGCCCGCCCGGGCCGCGCTGTTCACCTGCTGGCCCAGATATGCCTCATAAACCGTCTCGTCCTCCGGCAGGATCAGGCTGCGCTGGTCGACATAATAAGGTGCGCAGTCCCGGAAGGTGAGGGTATGCAGCAGGCTGCGCACTCCCTCCGCCAGCACGTCCGGCACATATTCCATCCGGATGGGCGGAGTGGTGCTGCTGCGCTTTGGCCCATTGGATTCCAGCTGACCGGAATCACACAGAGCATTGATGGCATCCGCCACCTGCTGCCAGTATTCCTCCGCCTTCTGCGGGCTGTCGTACACGCCCTCGTTCCAGGCAGCCTTGCGCAGCGCCCAGTAGAAACTACCAGACTGGTAATCGTCCAGCTCCGGGTTGCGGAAGCTGTTCTGCAGGTCCTCGTCCTCTTCCAGCCAGTACTCCAGCTGCTTGAGCTGGGGTACTGCGTCGTACAGCTTCATGCGCACATCGGTGGGCACGCTGCACAGGGGCTTCCATTCCTCGGCCTTCACCCGGCTCATGGCCCCCACTGCTGCGGCAAAGCTGCCGGAGGAGAAATCGCTCACCGCAAACAGACCGTAGCAGGCGTAGTTTACCGCACTGTAAACAAGTATTGCCGCTGCCAGCAGACCATAAGGCACCGCCAGCAGAGCACAGCGGCCCAGCTTTTTTGCAAGAGAGCCCTTATCCCGCAGAGCGGTAAGGATCAGAATCAGGGTGCCCGCCGCCGCGAAGGGCAGCAGCCACACACCGTCCTCACGGGTGAGCCAGGCGAGGCCCAGCCCCACGCCGGACAGCACCAGCCAGCCGATGCCCTGTTTCACCGGCCGGCGGCAGCGCAGCGCATAGCCGCACAGCCCGGCAAAGAACAGCATGCACAGGCCGGGGAAGATATTATCCCGGTAGACGCGCAGAGTGAAGGATGCGGTAGCCGCCGGGCTGAAGGCCAGCAGCGCGAACAGGGCAAACCTGCTCTTCCACTGGCGCAGCACCGGCGCAAAGGCAAAGGCGCAGGCCAGCGCCGCCCCACAGGTAAGCAGCTGGCCCGCCGCCAGATACGGCAGGTGCAGCAGGTTGCACACAGCCAGCCACACCGCAAAGAACATGTGCTTGGAAAGGGTAAGCCAGTCGTAGGCGCCCAGCCACTGGCCGGCGGCGATGCTCTGGGCCGCCTCGAACATGAGTTCATCGTCCAGCGGGGCGCCGCCCACCCACACATAGACTGTCTGGAAGCGGGTCATCAGAATCTTGACCAGCACCACCAGCGCCACCAGCACCCAGAAGGTGCGGCGGCTCATATCCTGTTGCAGCGCACTGCGCAGCCGTTTGTTCATGGCGTTTCTCCCTTTGTTACTGTAGACGTATCGGTTATTTCTGAATTTTCTCGATGCCCTCGATCAGGTAGGCCTGCTTGCGGAAGGAAAGATCCACCAGCAGGCTCAGGTACTTCACCGCAATGGTCAAAATCACAAACATACCGGCCAATCCGCCGCTGAGCACCAGCATGGTGGTGGTCCAGCCGGTAACCGGCTCGCCCACCAGCCATACCACCACAGTGTAGACCAGCGCAATCAGGGTAAGAACCGCCATCATGCAGGAAATGCCGAAGCTGATCTTGTAGCCCGCGTTGGTGTAAAGAGCCAGGCTGTCGATGGCCTTGTCCAGCCGGGCTTCCCGCTGGCCGCGGATGCTTCCCTCAAAATGCAGCGTTTTGCAGGCAAGGCCGCTGGCCGCATAGGCCGCCTTGCGGTAGGGCAGGTTCTCGCTGATAGCCTTCACCCGGTTGATGGCCCGGCGGCTCACCAAGCGGAAGGCATCGCTCTCCAGCTTGTAAACGCTGTTGCTGAAGGCATTGAACAGGGTGTAAAAGGCCCGGCTGGCAGCCTTCTGGCAGCTGGGGCTGACGGTCACCACGTCAAAGCCGGTGAGGGCCGTCTCGTATGCCTGCCAGACCAGCTCGGCGGGATAGGGGGTGTCCAGACTGTCGAACTCGAACACAAAGTCGCCGATGGCTGCGTCCAGACCGGCGTTCATGGCCTGCTCCACTCCCTGATGCAGGCTCATGTTCAGAATGGTCAGGGGCTTTTCCATTTTTGCGGCGGCAAAGGCCTTCAGGCGGGCCACGGTGTCGTCGGTACAGCCGTCGTTCACCGCCACGATCTCGTAGTAGGTGAAATGTTCCTCCAGCTGAGCCAGCAGCCGGTCAAAGAAAGGCTCCACCTGCCCGGCGCAGTCGTGCAGATAGACCACCGCCGAGACAAAATTCTTTTCCTTATTCGTGATCTGCGCCATATTGCAGCACCTCATCCAAATCATAAACGGTATTGATCTTGCCGGACAGCACGCTCACAAAAGCCGGATCCGACGTATACTGCCGGATTACCGTGGGGCGGGAGTCGTCGATCTCACTGGCCTTCAGAATGGGCTTCATGCTGAACAGGCTCCCGGCATACTGGAAGCCGTATTCCGGCTTCAGATATTTGCGGGCCAGCTGGCTCATCATGGGCCAGGCACTGGCGGGCTTTGCCGGGCACTCGTTGCAGTTGTAAAGGTCGCCCGGGCGGCATTTTCCCCCGCTTCGGCTCTGGCATTCGAAGGTGGCCACGCTGTCGTAGCTGGTCACATGGGGGGTGAAGGTCACGCTGGTCAGGCTGTGGTAGCCGGTCTGCCCGAAGGGCATAATGGAGAAAAACGGCCCGTCCATCACGGTGATGCCGGTGTTTTTCAGCCTGTCGTCCACGGTGCAGAGAATGATCTCGCACAGCTCATACTTGATTTTAAAGGGCTCGAAGCCAAGCATGGCGTGCAGCTCATTCACCCCGGCATAGGTGGCGTTCAAAAGGAAAGGCGCTTCGGCGGTGATGTCCCCCGCCTTCACCCGCCAGGCACTGCCCACCCGCTCCACCGCTTCCGGCTTGTGGCCGTAGGCAATGGTCACGTTCGGCAGCTTGGCCAGCTCCTTCAGAAAATGCTCCTTGAGCACCTGAGCGTCGTAGGTGTATTCGGTGGTCAGAAACGCGCCGTCGCACTGGCCCGGGTTAAAGTATTTGGTTGGGGCCACATCGTCGCAGCGGATGTTCGCCGCAGCGCAGAAATCCCGGAACTCCTGGGCATTGGTCCAGGAGAAATGGGCACTGGTGGCATAGACCTGATTGAATTCCTTTAAAAGGCAGAAGTCGTAATCCCGGCAGAAGCGCTCAAAATAATGGGCGCTCTTGATGGCCGTGGAATAGCTGCGGGGGTAGTGGTAACCCATGTGCACCCGGGCCTGGTTGATGTAGGTAGCCCGCATGAAGGGGCCGGCATCCTTTTCCAGCACCAGCACCCGCTGGCCCGCAGCGCCGCATTTCTGCGCCGCGTACAGACCGTAAAGGCCCGCGCCCACAATGATCTTATCGTAAACCTGCATGTCGCATTCTCCCCTTTAAGGGTTGTATTTTCCCCGCAATGCGGCGAACAAAATTTTCAGCAGATTGGTGTTGCCCTGCAAGCCCTTGATCTTGGTGGGAGTGGGCTCGTTCCTGGGGTAGGCACGCTCCACCGGCACCTCACAGGCCTTCAGGCCAAGCTGGGTGGCGCGCACGCTCAGGTAAGCCAGCAGCTCGTAGCCCACGAACACATCCCGCAGGGGCTTCACCAGCGGATGGGTCAGATAGGCCCGGCTATAGCCCCGGTAAGCGTTGGTGGTATCGGTAAACCAGTGGCGGGCCGCCAGACTGATTACCGGCGCGTGAATCAGGCGCACCGCCCAGTAACGGCTGAAGGGGGTATTGATGGCTTTGCCGCCGGGGATGAACCGGCTGCCCTGAATCAGGTCGTAGCCCTCCTCCAGCTTTTCAATAAAGAGGGGCACGCTCTCGATGGAATCCTTGTTGTTGCCGTCGATGGTCAGAATCCCCTCGTAGCCCCGCTCCAGCGCATAGTGGATGCCCATGCGCAGCTGGGCCCCCTGCTTGCCGGGGCCCTTTTTGGTGAGCAGGGTATTCACGCCCCGACGCTCCAGGCCCCGGGGCTCCATGCTGCCGTCGGTGGAGCCGCCGTCGCACAGGATGATGTCACACAGGCCGTCCACGGCACCCTTCTGGGCCCGTTCCAGCTCGGTGAGGATGCGCTTGCCCTCGTTGATGATGGGGATGAGCAGACAGTAGTCACTGCGCTTTTCCCGGAAGGCGTCCACCGTGTAGTCCGGCACGCCGGGCACGTTTTTCACCCATTCGCTCATTTGCCAAATACCTCCGCCACATATTCCAGGCTGCGGCGCACGGTGTCCGTGTCTGTGGTTTTCATCTCCAGCGACACATAGCCCTGATAATCCAGCGCGCCCAGCAGCAGCGCCAGCTCCCGGTGAATCGCCCGCTTTTCGATGGGGGCAAGGCCCGGCTCGCTGATGTGCACATGGCTCACATATTTCATATCCGCCGCGAAGTCGTTGGGTCGCTCGCCGTTGGCGATCATGGTGCCCACGTCCAGCGTGACGCCAAGGCCGGGGCTGTCCAGCTTTTTGGCCATGGCGAAGGCATCGGCGGTGGTGTTGATGTAATTGGTGTTGTACACCGGAGGATTTGCCTCCAGACCGATGACCACCTGCCGCTGGGCCGCCATCCAGGCAATGCGGCTTAAAAAGTCCTCACCCTGCTGCGGGTCGACGCCTTCCGGCATATTCCGGTTGCGGGGGCAGCCGAACACCAGATTCCGGCAGCGGCAGCTCACCGCGAACTCAATGGCCCGCAGGGTGTATTCCTCCAGCTCCTTCGCCTCGTCCGGGTTGAAGATATTGCCGGTTTTGCCGAACCAGATGCTCTGCATGCTGGGGACGGCAAAGCCGTATTTCTGGTGCATGACCCCGGCAAACAGGGCCGCGCCCGCCGGGCAGTCATAGGGGTTTTCCGGGATCACCCGGGTGGGGGCAATCTCGATGCCCTGATAGCCTAGGTCCTTCAAAAGCTGCCAGACCTGCTCGTCATTTTCAGCGGCCCAGCCGATGTTGGAAGCCGATAATTTCATTCCGTCCATCCTTTCATAAAGGCGCAGATATTCGCCAGCTCTTCTTCCCCGGTGCAGAGGTAACCGCCCTGCCCGCCAAAAGCGCCCGCATGCAGAGTGCGCAGATCGTAGTCAAAGGGCTGCGCCGCCAGATGATTTTCAAAATGGCCGCCGGCCACCGCCTCATATACCCGGGCGGCGCTCACCGGGGGCGTTGCCAGATGCAGCACCCGCAGATCCAGCTCCATGGCCTTCTGAATATCCGCCCAGAGGCGGCGCAGGTCGTAGAACTGGTAGACCGAGCGGCTGTCGGTAAAGGCCAGCGCGTTGAAGTCGTTGGCCGCAAACCACTGTTTCAAGGCTGCGGAGTCCTGACTGCCATTCAATTTATAAAAGTTATTACCCGCGTCGGAGTAGGCATTTTTCACCAGCTCACTCTTTGCCGCCAGCTCCTCATACTTGGCCGGGCGCAGCAGCGCCGGGGTGATGGTGTGCAGGTCGTACAGAAAGTTCTTTTTCAGGCCCAGACCATACAGGGCAGGCAGGCGCACGATCAGGGCATCCGGCCAGTCCTCGCGTACCCAGCGCTCCAGCTGCAGCCGGTTGGCCCCGTAGGCCGCAAGGCCCTCGGGCTGGGGCTCATCCGCCTCAGTCTTGCCCTTGCTGTCTGCATAAACGCAGATGGAGGAGATCAGCACCAGCTTTTTGGGCGCAAGGCGACGCAGGTTTTCCCGGGCCGCGCGCATTACCGCCAGATCCGCCTCCGGGTCCTGATTGGCCAGAAACATGGCGGCGGGCACACCGGCATAAACCACCAGATCGTTCTCCCTGCCAAAGCCCTGTTGCACATTGCTGGAATGGTAGGCCGCATCGAAGGGATGACTGGCCATCAGGTTGCCTCCCACAAAGCCGGTACTGCCCACCAGAACACTGTTTGCCATGCCGCTGCTCCTTTCGCCGCTTTTTCTCATAGTCAGACAGGGTACATTATACACAAAAAGCCCCGAAGTTACAAGGTTCGCACCCGTTTGAGGACCTTTTCCCATTGTAAAAAAACCGTAAGAGAAACCACCCTCCGGCTGTAAGAATCCTTTGCTATAATAAGGATGCGCTCAAAGGGGCCTTGGAAAACGCCCCGGTTTTGGCTACAATCAACAAAAGAGCGGTTTTGCAAAGAGGAGGCGGTTTCATGGACCAGCAGGCCTGTATCCTGGTGGTGGACGACGACGCCGACATCGTGAACGCGGTGCGGCTTTATCTGGAAAAAGAGGGGTTTTGCGTATACGGCGCGTCGGACGGCTTTGAAGCGCTGGATGTGTTAGAGCAGCGCACGGTACACCTGATTTTAATGGATGTGATGATGCCCCGGATGGACGGCTTTTCCGCCATTCTGCGCATCCGGCAGAAACGCAACCTTCCCATTCTGGTGATGAGTGCGAAAACCGAGGACAGCGACAAGGTGCTGGGGCTTTCCATCGGGGCGGACGACTACATTTCCAAGCCCTTCAGCCCCACCGAGCTGGTGGCCCGGGTGAAGAGCCATCTGCGCCGGTACCTGACCCTGGGCGGCGCGCAGTCCGGCGGCTCGCTGGTGCGGGTGGGGCGGCTGGAATACGACTTTGAAGCCCATCAGCTCACGGCGGACGGCGAGCCGGTGCGGCTGACGCCCACTGAAACCCGGATCATGGAGCTGTTTTTCCGCAGCCCGGGGCGGGTGTTCTCGGCGGAAGAGATCTATGCCGGCGCCTGGGGCGAGAGCAATGTGTACGCCCCGGAGAATATCTGGTCGGTGGAACCGCCTTCAGCAGCACTCAGGAGATTCTTGTCAAGGACATCACCCCCACCCGGGTGGAACCGCAGAGCTTTCTGTCCAATGCGAAGCTGGTGATCGCGGTCAAGCAGGTCCCCTCCAGCTCCAGCGACACCGGCACCCTCGGCTTTGCCTACCGGTGGATCAACAATTCCACCGTGCCCATCATCGCCCGCATTCTGGTGGGGCTGAGCGCCTGGGGCTGCTCTGCCTGGCGGTATGGCTTGCTCTGTGGAAAAAGCGGCGGGCGGCGGCCCAATGGGCGGCCGGGCTTTTGCGCCGGGTTCCCTTGCTGGTGAAGCTGCCTGCGCTGATTTTCCTGCTCTTCTCCGGCTATCTTCTGCTGGCCATCCTGAGCTGCGCGGCACAAAGCTACCTGTATGGCTACTCGGTCACCTTCTTTGCATCTCCTGTTCTGGCGGCGCTTCTTCTGGTGATCGATCTGCCGCTGGTCTGGCTGTTCTGGCTGGAATTCCGCTTTAATCTGCGCCACACCCTGCGCACCAGCCTGACCGCCCGCCTGATCCGCCGATACAAGCAGTTCGCCGCCGCCCAGCCATGGAAACGTCAGGCCGTTCTGCATATTCTGCTTCCTCTTCTGGCCAGCCCCTTGTGCTTTTTGGGGGCCTTTCTCCTGCCCGGCTTTATTTTCTATGCGCTTTGGCGTCTCCCGATCCCCTGGCTGTTCACGGTCGCGCTGGGCATCGCCCTGTTCTGCGGCGGCATCGCCTGTTTTGTAATCAGTCTGCTGCGTCTGAACGTATTCTTCCAGCAGGCGGATGCAATTACGGGCAAGATCGCCGCCCTGCGCGCCGGGCAGCATACCGCCCCGCTGGCCCTGCCCGAGGGCTCTCTCTGTGCGGTGCCCGCAGCGGACCTGAACGCGCTGGAAGAAGGCATTCAGGCCCGGGTGGAGCAGCAGATGAAGGCCGAACGGCTCAAGCTGGAGCTGATCACCAATGTGTCCCACGACCTGAAAACACCCCTGACCAGCATCATCAACTATGCGGGGCTTCTCTGTGAGGAACCGCTTGACCAGCCCGCGGCGGACTACGCCAAAATCCTGAAGGTCAAGGCTGACCGGCTGAAAACCATGGTGCGGGATGTGTTCGAGGTGAGCAAGGCCGCCAGCGGCGAGCTGCCGTTGCAGACCCGTCCGCTGGATCTGGCAAAGCTGATCCGCCAGACGCTGGCGGATATGGATGAAGCCATTGCAGCCAGCCCCCTTTCCTTTGTGACCCAGCTGCCGGAACAGGCCTGGGTCTGCGCGGATGGCGACCGGCTGTATCGGGTGTTCCAGAATCTTTATACCAACGCACTGGCCTACTCGCTGCCCGGCAGCCGGGTCTATACCCAGATGGAACGGGGCGAAAGCCGGGTTTCCATCAGCATCAAAAATGTGACCCGGGATCCCATTGCTCCGGAGGATGCGGAGCATCTTCTGGAACGGTTCGTGCGGGGGGATTCCGCCCGCAGCGGCGAGGGCAGCGGCCTTGGCCTTTCCATCGCCAAGAGCTTTGCCGAGATCTGCGGCGGCCGGTTCTCGGTTCACGCGGTGGCGGATCTGTTCTGTGTGCTGGTAGAGTTCCCCCTCTGCCCGCCGCCTGCATCGGAACCGGAAACAGAGTATCCTTCTCAACCGGTTTATGAGCCATCTGACCCGGCAGAGCCACCCGTCTGATCATACCTCCCCGGCTTTCAGGGCTGGGCAGGGCAGCTTTGTTCTGCCGGACGGCAACGCCCAGCTGGAGCAGGACCTGAGCAGGACAAAACGGTGCAGAAGGCTCTCGCCGGCGAAAGCACCATCTCCACCACCTTCCGGGACGAAACGCTGGGCTGCTATGTGAACTGGTACGCAATGCCCATCTACAAGGGCGGCGTGGACGGTCAGGTGATCGGGGTGCTTACCGGCACCAACAACACCGATGCCCTGCGCGCACTGCTCAGCCCCAGCCTGCTGCTGAACGGTCAGGTGCACGCCCACATCGTGGATTCTCAGGGCAAATTCGTGGTGCGCAACCAGACCTGTTTCATCCATGAGGACGCCCGCAGCATCTTTGATACGCCCGCCTTCAGCGATGAGCTGCAGCAAACGATTCTCAGCGCCTTTGCCGTCAACGAATCGGCCTTCCTGAGCCTGACCAACGAAGGCGTTCTTTACGAGGTGGCACTGATTCCCATGGGAGTCAACGACTGATACATCATGTGCGTGGTTCCCCAGCGCATTCTGCTCACCGACCTGAGCCAGTGGTTCAATTTGCAGCGAATCACCTTCTTTGCAATCTTTTTGCTGGTACTGCTACTCACACTGTACATTTACCAGATGATGCGCCAGAACAACCGCTCCATGCGCAAACTGGCCTATTTTGATTCCATTACCGGCGCCTATAACCGGGCGCACTTTCTGCAGGAGCTGCCCAGCCGGCTCACCTCCGAACCGAAGGCCCTGATCGTGCTGGACATCGACAACGCCCCCACCATCAAAAATCTTTACGGACTGGAGCGCTTTAACTGTCTGCTGCGACATATCAAGGAGGCTCTGGACCAGCAAATGGACTCCACCGAGCTGTTCTGCATGGGCCGCAACGAACGCTTTTGCTGCTTCTGGACTGCTCAGACCCGGATCAGGTACATCAGCGCATGAGCCGCTTTTTTGCTCAGATCCGCCGGTTCCGGGTGTCGGAGCATCAGAACTATCAGGCGGTGTGTTCGGCAGGTGTGCGTTTTGTGACCAACACCACCCCGGATCTGGAGCGGGCCATCACCGAAGCCGCCATGACCGCCGAAACCACTTCCGGTTCCCGGCAGGGCGAACCGCTTTTCTTCGACCGGCCCATCCCCCATCCGGATTGGCATATTTCATAAGATTTTCACTGCATTTCCAGCAGAACTTCCAAAGTTTTTTTCGCCTCTGTTTTTTTATTGACAAGGCTTTCCCGCCTGTGCTATCCTGTGAACAGTTCAAAGGCGATACGGCTTGTGACTGGTAATGCAGGCAAGACCAAACTTCTCCCGGTGCGATTTGATCGCCGGGTGTGGTTTGGTCTTTTTTATTTGCCGAAACCGGTCGTTCCAAGGCTACGTGATGGAAGGAAAGGTGATAAAACGCATGAAGCATGGCATGTCTGCCGGTGCGTTTTCCGGGGGGATTCATGTATGACCTCCCCCATGGAACAGCACGGCACCTACAAAATTGTGCGGGTGATCGGCAGCAACTTCGTCTGCTCCCAGGACTCCAGCGGTCAGGAAATTATTTTGCGTGGGCTGGGCATCGGGTTCAAAAAATCTGCCGGAGATCTTCTGCCCGCCGCCCGGGTGGAAAAGATCTACGCCCTGCGGGATCCCGGCCAGTGCGACCGACTGATGCAGCTGATGCAGGATGTTCCCAGCGAATATCTGGACATCAGCACCCACATCATCGAAACCGCCGAGCGGGTGCTGGGGCGGCGGCTCAGTGAAAATGTGTATATCACCCTCACGGACCATATCTCCTTTGCGGTGGAGCGGCTCCGGAACGGGGTGGAATACCCCAACCAGCTGCTCTGGGAGATCAAAAACTTCTATCCCCAGGAATACGCACTGGGCCAGCAGGCGCTGGACGTGATCGAAAGCGTGCTGGGCCTGCGGCTGCCCGAGGACGAAGCCGGATTCATAGCGCTTCATATCGTGAACGCCGAGCTGGACGGCCGCATGGCGGACATGGTTCCCATCACCAAGCTGATCCGCGAGGTGGTCAACTACGCCCAGGCCTACTACGGCGTAACCTTTGACGAAAGCTCGGTGGACTACGAGCGGTTCGTGGTGCACCTGAAGTTTCTGGCCCAGCGGCTGTTCCAGGGCCGCTACGCGCCGGATGGCGACACCGGCTTCCAGAATCTGATCGCCCGTCACTACGCAGCCGACTACGAATGCGCACAGGCCATCGGCCAGCACATCCGCGAAACCTTTGATTTGAACCTTCCCAACAGCGAACAGTTCTTTTTGACCGTCCATCTGCACCGGCTTTCGGTGTCGATGGGCCTGAGTACAGAGGAGGAATGAAACCTATGAAAGACAAAATCTTCGGCGTATTGCAGCGTGTGGGCCGCTCCTTCATGCTGCCCATCGCCATCCTGCCGGTGGCCGGCCTGTTTCTGGGCATCGGCGGCTCGCTGACCAACGAGACCATGCTGGAGGCCTACGGCCTGATGGGCCTGATGGGCCCCGGCACCTTTGCCAACGCGATTCTGCAGGTGCTCAACTCCGCCGGCTCGGTGGTGTTCAACAACCTGCCCATCATCTTTGCCATGGGCGTAGCCATCGGCATGGCCAAGCAGGAAAAGGAAGTTGCGGCCCTGGCTTCCGCCATCGCCTTCTTCATCATGCACGCCACCATCGGCGCCATGATCGGCGCCTTCGGCGCGCCGGATCTGGCGGGCGCCACCGCCGATGTGCTGGGCATGACCAGCCTGCAGATGGGCGTGTTCGGCGGCATTCTGGTGGGTCTTGGCACCGCGGCGCTGCACAACCGGTTCTATAAGATCCAGTTGCCCCAGGTGCTCTCCTTCTTCAGCGGCACCCGTTTCGTGCCCATCATCTCCTCCGCCGTTTACCTACTGGTGGGCATCGCCATGTACTACATCTGGCCCACCATTCAGATCGGCATCAACGCTCTGGGCGGTTTCGTGCTGGCCTCCGGTTATGCGGGCACCTGGCTGTACGGCTTCATCGAACGCGCACTGATCCCCTTCGGCCTGCATCATGTGTTCTACATTCCCTTCTGGCAGACCGCCGTGGGCGGCACTGCCGTTGTGGGCGGTCAGCTGGTGGAAGGCGCGCAGAACATCTTCTTTGCTGAGCTGGCTACCCCCGGCATCACCCATTTCTCGGTATCCGCCACCCGTTTCATGACCGGCAAGTTCCCCCTGATGATCTTCGGCCTGCCCGGTGCTGCCTTCGCCATGTACCGCTGCGCAAAGCCCGAGAACCGCAAGGCTGTGGGCGGCCTGCTGCTCAGCGCAGCCCTCACCTCCATGCTCACCGGTATCACCGAGCCCCTGGAATTCACCTTCCTGTTCGTGGCTCCCGCCATGTACATGGTGCACTGTGTGCTGGCCGGCGCTTCCTACATGATCATGCACATCCTGAACGTGGGCGTGGGCCTGACCTTCTCCGGCGGCCTGATCGACCTGACCCTGTTCGGCATCATGCAGGGCAACGAAAAGACCAGCTGGCTGTGGATTCCCGTGGTGGGCGTCGTCTACTTCGTGGTTTACTACTTCGTGTTCAGCTTCATGATCCGCAAGTTCAACTACATGACCCCCGGCCGCGACGACAACGCCGAGGCCAAGCTCTATACCCGTAAGGATCTGGAAGCCCGCAAGAAGGCCGGTGAAGTAACCGAGGCCGAAGCGGCAGACGAGCTCTCCGCCCAGATCACCCAGGGCCTTGGCGGCAAGGACAACATCTCCGACGTGGACTGCTGCATCACCCGCCTGCGCTGCACCGTGAAGGACCCCGCCAAGGTGGATCAGCAGCTGCTCAAATCCACCGGCGCTTCCGGCGTACTGTGCAAGGGCCAGGGCGTTCAGGTGGTTTACGGTCCCCGGGTATCCGTGATCAAGTCCGATCTGGAGGCCTACCTGAAATCCTCCGCTTCCGATCATCCCGCTCCGGTGGCAAAGCCCGCACAGGAAGCGAAACCCGTTGAGACCAAACCCGCCGACGCCCCCAAGGCCGGCGGCGAGCGGCTGACCGTGGTAAGCCCTCTGGCCGGTAAGATCATCCCGGTGGAAGAGGTTGCCGACGGCGTATTCAGTGAAAAGATGGTGGGCGACGGCTTCGCCGTGGAACCCGAGGCGGATGAAGTTCTGGCCCCGGCGGACGGCGAGATCACTCTGGTGTTCGACACCAAGCACGCCTTCACCATGCGCACCGCCCAGGGCGTGGATCTGCTGGTTCACATGGGCATCGACACCATCCGCCTGAACGGCGAACCCTTCACCCTGAGCATTAAGCAGGGCGACGTCGTGAAGGCCGGTCAGCCCATCGGCACCATGGACCGCGCCGCCATTCTGGCCGCAGGCTACCGCACCGTGACCCCCGTTGTGGTGGGCAATCTGGCCGATCTGGGCGGCTTCGAACTGACCCACACCGGCGAGGTAAAGGCCGGCGATGCGGTGATGGAAGTTTTCTGATCGGCTATCCTCTCAACTTCTAAATACACAGATGCACAAAGCCCCGGCCTGTTTTCAGGCCGGGGCTTTGTGTTTGTTTTGATGTTTTATAGGCTCAGCCCTCGCTCAGATACTGGCGGGGGTCCTCGTAATTGCCGCCGCGCAGGGTTTCCAGATGCAGGTGCGGCTCCAGTGCGCTTTCCGCCGGGGCCTGATCCAGCGTGGCGATGGCCTGACCAGCCAGCACCTCGTCGCCCGCCTTCACCAGCACGCTGCCGCTGGCAAGGCCGCAGTAGCGCCAGGTGATGGCACCGTCGTCGATCTCCACGATCTGGCCCCACATGCCGTCCTCATACACGGCGGTGACCCGCCCGGCCACCGCGCTCTTTACCGGGCTTTCGGCCTCACAGAAGATGTCCAGTCCGTTGTGGGTGCGCCAGTCCTTCAGGGTCTCGTTATACACCAGCTCATCGCCGCTATATTCCTGCCCGGTCTGCCCATCCACCGGCCACACGAAGGAGGGCGCCAGCGCAGCGGCAGGCTCTTCGGGTGCGGCAGTAGGCGCGGGCTGCTCCGACGAGCCAGAGGAGGAAGCCGGCGAGGGCGAGGGCCTGGCCGAGGCGCTGGGCCTGGGCATAGCGGTGGGGGCGGGAGTGGCCTTGATGGGCACATCCTCCACATCCTGTTCTACCGGCGCTTTGGGCAAATCCCATACTGCCTCACCTCCCTGATCGGTCTGCGGTTTGTTTTGTTCCACAATGTTCTTCACGGCAAAAAAGCTGCACGCCGCCGCGATTACGATGCACAGCGAAAGGGCCCAGTACAGCCCCCTGCCCCGAAACAACGAAGCGATCCATTTCATTCCCTTTGCTCCTTATCTTTTGCAGTTTTGCGGCGGCACAGCCGGTTGCCTCGTCGGTGTTCCGTTGCCGCTTTGCCTTTAGTTTTGCGCCAAAGCTGCCGGTTTATACATGTGCCGTCTGTCACTTGAAATCCCCTTTTGCAGATAGTACAATAAGGTTGAAAAACCTCACCGGCCGCAGGCGGCGGCCAATTCAAGGAATGGGGGGCTGTTTTTGACGAAACCTTACATTGCCGGCATCGGCGGCGCCAACGTGGACATTCACGGCCAGAGCTTCGCGCCCCTGATCATGCGGGATTCTAATCCCGGTCGGCTGCATCTGTCCATGGGTGGCGTGATGCGCAATATTCTGGACAACCTCACCCGTCTGGGCGAAGCCTGCCAGATTGTAACTGCAGTGGGCGACGATGCCTACGGCCAGATGCTGCGCACCGGCTGCCAGGCACTGGGCATGGGCACCGATGGCATGCTCACCCGGCCGGGGCATTCCTCCTCCACCTACATCTCCATCATGGACTCCGCCGGCGATATGCTGGTGGCCATGAGCGACATGCGCATTCTCACCGAGATGGACGAGGGCTTTGTGGCCGGCCAGATGGAGCTTCTGAACGGGGCCGAACTGGTGGTGTGCGACGGTAACCTTTCCGCCAGCGCGCTGAATTATCTGACCGCCCACTGCACTGCGCCCCTGTGTATGGACCCGGTGAGCACCACCTGGGCCCGCAAGCTGGTTCCCATTCTGGGCCGGTTCGACACCATCAAACCCAACCGGTTGGAGATGGAGATTCTGGCGGACATGCCCATTGCCACCGAAGAGGATCTGGAAGAGGCCTGCACCCGCGTGCTTGCCGCAGGCGTACGCCGGGTCTTTGTGAGTCTCGGCGCGGACGGCATCTATTACAAAGGGCCGGGCGGCAGCATCCACCGGCGCAGCCGCCGCTTTGACAGGATGGTCAATGCCACCGGCGCAGGCGACGCCACCATGGCGGGCATCCTGCACGCCACCCGCAAGGGGCTGGACGAAAGCGAGATTCTGGACTGGGCTCTGGGTGCCGGCCTTGTGGCCATCAGCGGCAAGGACACCATCAATCCCGACATGAGCGAACAAGCCATTCAACAAATGATAAAGGAGTATGTGAAATGAATCTGAAGCAGTATCTGGACATCACCCCCGAGATTAAGGCCGCTCTGGAAGAGGGCAAGCCCGTTGTTGCGCTGGAGAGCACCATCCTCTCCCACGGTATGCCCTACCCCCAGAACCTGGAATTCGCCGCTGAGGTAGAGAAGATCATCCGCGCCGAGGGCGCTGTTCCCGCCACCATGGCCATCATCGACGGCCGCATGAAGGTGGGCCTGTCTGCCGGGGAGCTGGAGCTGATGTGCAAGGGCGAAGGCGTTGTGAAGGTAAGCCGTCGTGACCTGCCCATCATTCTGGCCGAGGGCGGCACCGGCGCCACCACCGTGGCTTCCACCATGATTCTGGCCAGCCTGGCTGGCATCAAGTTCTTTGCCACCGGCGGCATCGGCGGCGTACATCGCGGCGCCGAAACCACCATGGACATCAGCGCCGACCTGCAGGAGCTGGCCCACACCTCTGTGGCCGTGGTCTGCGCGGGCGCCAAGATGATTCTGGACATCGGCCTGACTCTGGAGTATCTGGAGACCATGGGCGTTCCCGTTCTGGGCTTCCAGACCAGCGACTTCCCCGCCTTCTACTGCCGCAAGAGCGGCTTCGGCGTGGACTACGCCGCCAAGGACGCTACCGACGTGGCCAAGATCGCCAAGACCAAGTGGGATCTGGGCCTTGCCGGTGGCATGCTGATCGGCAACCCGGTGCCCGAGGAGTTCGCCATGGACTTCGACGAGATGAGCGCCATCATCGACAAGGCTCTGGCCAGCGCCAACGCCGACGGCGTGCGCGGCAAGAACATCACCCCCTACCTGCTGGCCCACATTGTGGAGTACACCCAGGGCCGCAGCCTGGCCACCAACATTCAGTTGGCCTACAACAACGCCCGTGTGGCTGCCCGCATCGCCCGCGAGTACACCGCGCTGTAAGCGTTTTTCTCAAACCCGCAAAAGCCCTCTGCCTGCCGGCAGGGGGCTTTTTTCTGCACAAACAGGTTACCCGCCACGCAGCCCCGTCTGGCCGCCGTGATATGGTTCATAATCCGCTGCACCGCGTTTTTCTCCAGCCAGGTGTCCGCATCCACCGTGAGAAAATGGCGGGTGCGCACCCGACTGAGCCCCAGATTCAGCGCATTCGCCTTGCCCAGCTGGCCGCAATACAGATACCGCACCGGCCAATTCTGCGGCGCAAGGCGTGCCATAGCCTGAATCCGGGCCTTTGTGCCGTCGGTGAAGGCATTGTCCACCGCCAGAATGCAGATGCGCCCGCCGTAGTTCTGGCACAACAGCGCCTGAATGATGCCGGCGATGCTTTCCTCCTCGTTGTGGGCGCACAGAATGACCGTGGTATTCTCATCGGTTTTCGGATATTCCCGCACCCTTCGGTGCAGCAGATTGGAAAAGAACATGGCGCTCATCAGATAGCCCGGCAGAAACACCACCACCGTGACCACCGCCCACACATAGGCCGGTGGCAAAAATTCTGCGACCGACTGAATCCACGGGATCGACAGCCATATCGACAGTGTGAGCCACAGCACGCCGAACCCCACGGAAAGGATGAATTTTTTTCTTCACCCGAATCCCTCCCTTTTTTCGACAGGCTATGCCGAAAGCGGGAACAGGGTTTCGGACGGTTCGGGCAACACTTCGCCCGGAGTCGCCCTTTTGCGCAAAAAATCCCCCTGCGGCTTGCCGTCCGCAGGGGGATTTTTATGGAAAATAATTTTTTCTGTTTTCATTCAGCGCCGATCCCGGCGCAGGTTGCTGGGCTTCATGGGGATGGACATGACCACTGCAATTCCCATTGCCAGCGCCACGGCAATCTTCAGCGTCTCGGCGCCCTTGGCCGCACACTGGGCGGTGTCGCCGGTGATGAAGGCGTAGGCGGTGTAGTAGATGCCTGCACCGGGTACCAGCGGAAAGATGCCGGGAATCAGAAACAGGGTGACCGGAGCGCGGCGTACCACCGCGAACACCCGGGTGGCAACGGTAAGCGGAATCACCGCCACCAGACTTGCCAGCACCGCGCTGGGCTGCACCAGCATCATGACCCAGTAGACCAGCCAGCCGATGGCGCCCACAATGCCACAGGCGGCAAAATGCCGGGGCGGCACATGGAACAGCAGGCCAAAGCAGACGGTGCCCAGAAAAGCCAGCGCCAGCTGCCGGAGAAATTCAATCAGCATCATCATACGTTCACCCCCGGAATCATGGTAGCCAGACCAAGGATCAGGCCCACACCGCAGGCAATGCAGGCGGCAGTGAGCAGAGCGTCCAGCATGCGGATGGTTCCGGAGAGAAAGTCCGCCATGATCAGGTCGCGAATTCCCAGCGTGAGCGCCATACCCGGCACCAGCGGCATCAGCGCACCGATGATGGATTTGTCCATGTTCTGCCCGAAACCGGTGAGGAACAGCAGCATGGTGGCCAGCGCCACAAAAGCCGCCCCAAGGAACTTTGTGATCAGCTTGTTCAGGCCCCAGCGGCCCATCCACAGCAGAAACACCTGCAGACCCAGGCCCACCGCCAGCGCGATCAGGCCGTCCTGCCAGATGCCTCCGAACATCAGCGCAAAGCAGGCACTGCCCACACCGCAGGCCAGAATCTGGTCCCGGTTGGGCGCGTAGGGCATGGTTTTAATGCGCTGGAGCTCCTCACGGGCCTCCTCCAGGCTCATCTGCCCCTGGGCGATTTTTCGGGAAAGGGCATTCACCGCCTCCACCCGGCCCAGATGCACCTCGCTGGCAGGCACACTGCGGATCTGGGCAGGCTGGCCGTAATCCAAGCCCATGCTGGCAAACAGACCGTTGGTGAGCACATAGCCGTGGAAGCTGTCCACTCCCAGGCTTTTGGCCATGATCTCCATGGTCTGTTGCGTACGGCTCACCTCGGCGCCGTTTTTCAGCAGTACCTCGCCTGCCTCCATCACAAATTCCAGCACGCTCTGCTGGTCGTTCATATCGTTTCTCTCCTATCCTTCTGGGTTTTGTATCGCTGCGCTCCATACCAGCCCAGCACGGCAATCAGGCACAGGCCGCTTACTGCCGCCCCCACAGCCGCACCCGGGTGATGGTAGGTCAGCCAGATCTGGTTTTCGCCCGGTTCCAGCCGCACGCCCATCATTCCCTCAAACACCTGCGCCACCGCCACCGGCTCGCCGTTTCGCTCAGCGGTCCAGTGGGCTTCATCCTCCCAGGCAAAGGGCAGCACCAGCAGATCATTCTCTTCGCCGCCCTGCGCGGTCACCCGAATGCTGCCCCCCTCCCGGATGGTCAGATCAACAGGGGCGCTCGCCTTCAGCCGGTCAACGGCCCCGGCCAGCACCGATTCATTCAAGCTGTAAACCTGCAGTTTGTCCAGATACTGCGCCGGATCCTCCACGCCCAGCTGCAGGCATACGGTCTGGCCTGCTTCAAAGCTGCCCAGCGGGAACACGCCGCCCAGAGAATCCCCCTGGAAATACTCGCCCAGCAGCTCTCCGTCCACCTTCACGTCTGCCGGCAGGAAGTTGCCGGTATCCGGCACCGCCAGATAACAGGGCCCGCTCACCGGTGCGGTAAAATACACCGTGAGCCCCTTGGCCTGCTCGTCCACCGTAACGTTCCCGGCAGGCAGCAGCGCGTCGGCCGTGCCGGGCACCAGCGCCTGCAGCATTTCGTTTTGCAGCTGGAAGGTATTTCCGCTGCTTTCCACGTCCACAGCCAGCGCATCGGTGCTGCCCACATAGGCAAGCGGCAGCGCATAGGGGTTTTCGTACACCTCCAGCTCGGTGCCCAGCTCCAGCTTCTGATAGGGCCCGGGTATCGGGCGGCTGCCGTCGGTATATAAGTATTTAATGCCCAGCAGGCTGTCTGCCACAGCGGTGGAGCCCCAACCGTAGGTGGTATAGTTCACATAGCCCAGCTGCTCCAGCATGGGCTTTGCGGTGCTGGCCTTGGTGGAGGAATAATGGCTAATGCCCCAGTAGCCCAGCAGCATGGGGTCGTTGAGGGTGCGCATGTAGTTCTTTTCCAGCCGGTAGTATCCCTCGTCCTTCTGCTCCAGCGCCTCCACAACCTGGCGGCCCTGATCATAAAAGGTCTCAAATCCGCTTTTGGAGTAGCTCTCGAACTTGCGCAGGCTCAGCATGCTGTTGGAGCCCATGTCCACCGCGGCAAGGCAGCAGAAGCCCGCCGTGCCCAGCAGGGCTGCGCTGCGTTTTGCGCCCAGCAGCCACACACAGATCAGAACACCGTAATACAACCCGCCGCACATGACCAGCTTGAGGGCGGAGAATTCCTCACCGGCGGTGGCGGTGTAACCCGCCAGCCAGAGTGCCCCCAGCACGGCGGCAGCGGCGAAAGCCCAGAGCTTTGGCCGGGCTGCCAGCAGTGCCCGCGCCGCCAGCAGCAACAGAAACAGGCTGGCCAGAAAGCTGTAACGGTAGGGGAACCAGACCGGCTCCTTGAAGCCGTGCCAGACAAGGTCAATACCGCTGACCCAGAAGCTGAGCACCAGCGCCACCAGCACCCCGGCCGCGGCCAGCTTTTCCCGCAGGCGAATCCGGTCGCTGAAAAAGAAGAAAAGCCCCAGCGCCACACAGAATACGCCGCAGTAAATATTGGGCAGGCCACCGGTCACGTCCTCCCAGAAGAAATTGCCGAAGAACAGCTGCCACACCAACCGGGGCAGGCTGAAATTCGTTTCCAGCGAAAGATCCATGGCGAACAGCGCGCCCTTGCTCTCCTCAATTTCCGTCAGCGCCGGATACAGCAGCACCATCCCCAGCCCCGCCGCCAGCACACCGCTGACGGCAAACCGGGCGAATCGCCGGGCAAACAGCTGTGCCGTGCGCTGCGCCAGCCGCTCGCTGGTGACCCAGTAATAGAAAAAGTAGATCACGCTGAACAGACACACCGCCCAGGCGCTGTAAAAATTCAATACCACACAGGTGAACACCAGCCACAGAAAGGGCCAGTGGCGGCCGGTGTCTACCAGCCGCTCCAGCGCCCACAGCACCAGCGGCGCCAGCAGCACCACGTCCATCCAGATCACATTCTGGCTGTACACCACACAGAAGGCGCACAGGCCGTAGCCCTGACTGATTGCCGCCAGCAGCGGGCTGGCGCTGTTCAGATGCTTTTGCAAAAAGAAGCAGCAGGCCGTGGCAGTAAAGGCAGTGCGCAGCCAGAACATCAGCTGCACCGCCACCGGAATCATGCGCAGCGGCAGCGCCAGCAGGATCAGATTGAAGGGGCTGGCCATGTAATAGGCGAACAGCCCCAGCGTACTGCCGCCGCACAGCTTGGCGAAGCTGTAAAAAAAGCCGCCTTCCGCTGCCCGGCGTTTGAGATCGGCCAGATAGGCCACATACTGGCCGTTCAGGTCACCGGTAAGCATGGTTCCATCGCCAAAGGGCCAGAAGCCCAACAGCAGGTAGATGCCGCCCACCAGCACCATGGCCAGTGCAAAGCAGAAAATCAGGTTGTTCCGCTGCGCGCGGGCGCAGGGCGTTTGTGTCTTTCCCATGGTATCCCTCGATAACAGATTTCAGCGCGAGGGCATTTTGCCCCCGCGCCGCGTCTTATTCCCGAATGTTGTCCCGCATCTGGGCAAACTCCGGCAGCGTTTTGAACAGATGACCCGCGATAACCTCCATCAGCAGGAAATCCTCCTCGCTGTCGATGTCCAGCACGCCGGTGTCCAGCATTTTGCTCACGCCGATCTTGCCGTCCCACAGAATGCCGGTGGTGTTGTTCGCCAGAAAATCCCGGCGGAACACATAGATGCTGGCGTTCACATCATAAAACACCGGGGCCTGCTGGCGGGCGGTGTAAGTGGCATTGTCGATGCCCTTTTCCACATGGTCGCCGCAATCCCGCACCATGTTGAAGCAGGGGTTCCGGCGGGACTCGGTCACGCTGAACACCAGATCCAGATCCGGGCGGGAGGCCTTCATCTCGAAGGCGTTCTGCACGTCCTTTGCGGTGCGCAGCGGGCTGGTGATGTCCAGATCCATCACATAGTCATAGGTGCAGCCGTTGGCTTTCTCCATGCGGGCCAGGCTGTCCTGAAAGACGGCCATCTTGGGCACGGTGTCGCCGCCCAGAGCCTCGCCGCGGGGCAGGAACACCACCTCCGGATATTTGGCGGCCACCAGATCCGCCAGCGCCTGGCTGTCGGTATTCAGGCAGATGTCAACCTGCACGTCCGGCCGGGCGGCCTTGAACAGCGAAGCGGCGCTCAGGGTGTAATACACCAGCGGCTTTTCGCAGAACACCTTCAGGTTCTTGTTTTTAAATCCCTTGCTGCCGGCACGGCCGCAGATGGTGATGAGCAGTTTTTCCACGTTTTGTTCCTTCTTTCGGATTGATTCCTCGGGAGCCGCCGCACAATTCCAGACGGCAACCCTCTTGCTTTATTCCTCGCCCAGAGTCAGCTTGAGCACATCCAGCGCCATGGCCGGGCTGTTAATGCTCTCGCCCTGGCCGTTGATGGCATAGTCCAGAAAGTATTCCATCTCCCGCATGTAGCGGTCGTTCACCGGCTCCTCAAAATGTTGCACCAGACCGTTGGCCAGCGTCAGGGTACCTGCGCCGAAGTCGGCAGTCACGGTGCCATCGGCGCAGAACAGCTCGATGGTGCGCCGGTAGGTGCGGCCGAAGTAGTCCAGATGGATCTCCGCCAGCATGTGGGGATACCGGGCGATGTAAACGGACAGATCGTCCGAATCGATTTCCAGGTCAGAGTAGGTGCCCTTGAAGTTGTAGCTTTCCAGAGGTTTTCCGAACAGCTCCACCATATAGTCCCACTCGTGGATCAGATCGATGGTCACGCCGCCGCCCATATCCTTGTGGGCGGAGTAGACCTTGCGGTAGTCCACGCCCGGCCGCCAGTCCGGCAGATAGGACGAGCAGATCACCCGGGCAGAATAGGGCCTCAGGGTGGGCATCAGCTTTTTCAGCGCCAGGAAGGTGCCGCACCAGCGCATGGGCGCGGCCACATAGGCCTTCTGGGTTTCCAGCCCCAGCTCGGCCAGGTCGTAATTGGTGTGGTCAAAGATGGGCTTTTCGATGAACAGATTCTCGGCCTTGCCCGCCAGATCCGCCAGCGTGGAAGCGTGCAGGCTGGTGGGGTTGGTGATGAAGGCCACGTCGTAATGGCCCAGCTGCTCAAAGTCGATGTACTGGTGCTTGATCACCGCCGCCAGCTCCGGGGGCAGGGGCTTCAGGCTGGAGCGCAGCGCGTCCACCTCCAGCGGGATGCCCCGCCGGGAGGCGATGTGGATCAGGTTGTTCAGATGCCGCTTGCCGATGGATCCCAGGCCCACAAACAATACTTTCATGGTGCTTCCTCCTTTTATTTTATTGGCAAAAACAGCCTTATGCCTCCTCGATGGCCTCGATCAGCCGGATGGTCTCCAGATCCTTTTCGAAGCTGTAACGGGGCTGCTCGGCGCCCTTCAGCACCGCGAAGAAGTTGGCCAGCTCGTCCACATAGGCGTTTTCCACGATGTTGTCGCTGTAACGGGAATCGTGCTCAAAGCTCTCGTAGGTGTTCACCGGCAGCTTTTCGCCCTTGTCGTGGTCGAAGGTGTAAAGGCTTCTGGGGTTGCCCTCCCAGAACAGGTGCAGCCCTTCGCCGAAGCATTCAAAGTTGCGCACCGCCTTGGGGCTTACCACGTCCACCGCCAGCATACCCTTCACGCCGTTTTCGTGGCGCAGGGTCACAAAATAGCTGTCCGGGTAGTCCACCTCCAGCTGGCTGATCTTATCCTTTTCCACATGCAGGCTCTTCACCGGTCCGAAGGTATCCAGCAGCCAGGGCAGGTCGATGCCGAAGATCTCCCGCACGCCGCCGGTGCGCTTGTCGCCCACGAAGAAGTTCTTGTAGTTCTCCCAGGGGTGCCAGTCCGGCAGGTACTGGCCGATGTGGTAGATGTAGTTCACCGGCTTTGCGAAGGCTTCCACCTGCCGCTTGATGTACTGGGTCTCGCCTCGGTAGAGCATGGTGGAGGAAAGGAACAGGGGCAGGCCCTTCTCTCTGGCCTTTTTCATGTTCTTCTCGTAGCCGTCGCTCACCAGATTCAGCTCGGTGAACACCGGCAGGCCGGCGTCCAGCAGCTCGCTGATAATGCCCGCATGGGTGATGGGGGCGGTGCAGACCAGCGCCGCGTCGAATTTGTCCGCCGCCACCGCTTCGCCAATGCTGGCGTAGGCGGTGATGCCCAGGCCCTCGGCCTCGGTGCGGCGGGACTCGGTGGTGTCCACGCCGCTGATCTGGATGGATGCGTCCATTCCCCTGGCCAGGCGGGCACGGCGCTTGCCCATGCTGCCCAGACCCACGATTAAAAGTTTCATTTGTTCACACCTCGCGTTTTTTGTTCCGGCGGTTCTTTTGCCGCCCGCCGGGAATCATTCCAGTTGCAGCCGGTCGGCCGGGACCCAGCCGGGCCGGTCGCCGGTTTTGATAAGGGCCCAGTCCCCTGCCCGGGCGGCAAGGCCCACCTGCTGGCCCGCTTTCAACGGCGGGCGGTAGTCGGTGTAATCGTCCGCCAGCTTCCAGCCGGTTTCCGTCTGCTTCACCAGCTTTGCAGGGGCACGGAATTTCCGGCCGGTGGCCTCGTGGCGGGAGCAGCACCAACCGCCCTGCCATTCCAGCAGCTGCACCGCGTAGTTGGGCCAGTTGATGTTCACGGTGGCAGGCCTTTCCGTCTGCGGGCGCAGCACCCGCACGGCGGGCAGATCGTCCACCCACTCACAGCCCAGATATTCCCCATCCTGCAAGACCGCGCCGTTCAGCTGGCCGCCGGTCTTGACCCGGTTTCCTCCGTCAATGCAGAGAATGTTCCGCCCCTTATCATAATAAGGCGAAAGGCGGCATTCTGTCAGGTCGTAATTGCAGGCCGGGTAATGGCCCACCACCAGCAGCCGGTCAAAGGCCCCGGCGCTTTGCAGAAAGGCGCGCCGGGTAATCACATCCACCGGATCCTGTTTATCCGGCGGCAGGGCCGCATCCATGGCAGCGTGGGCGAAATAATACTGCTCGCTTTCCAGAATCCGGGGCAGCCCGGCCAGAAAGGCCGCCTGCTTCGGATAAGCCTGGCAAAGGGCCTGAATGGTGCCGTGGGCATCCGCCAGCACCTCGCTGCGGCCAATGCCCTGTTTCGCGCACTGCTCCCAGAACAGCTGCCTTGGCTGACGATCCAGGAAGAACGGCAGCCAGGGGGCCTCGGCCTCATCGTTCATGCCGTCGCAGTTGCCCAGAAGGATGTGCACGTCCGGCAAGGCTGCCAGCTCCATGGCGAATTCCAGCATGGTCATGTTCTCTTCGCCCTTAGTCAGAAGGTCCCCCGCCAGCACCAGCGCGTCGGTGCCGGGGCGGTAGTCCAGCTTTTGCAAAAGCCGTTCCAGCAGGGCTTTGCAGCCATGGATGTCGCTGATGGCAAGCACCCTCTGGCCCGGTTTGAACGCCGCTTTGCGGACCATATCCGGGGCCATGGGGTAATGCTTACTCCACGGGCCCATCGTAGAACCCCTTGGGTGCGCCAAACTCCGGACGGGCCAGCTGCTGGCGCAGAATCTGCACGATGCGACCGCTGGTATCGCCCCCATTGTAGGGGCTCACGGTCTGCTTTGCCTTTGCAGCAAATTCCGGGCTGAAGGCGGTTTTGAGCGCCGTCAGAATTTTTGTTTTCTCGGCGGGGCAGCAGATCACGTTGGGGCAGATAATCCGCCCGGCCTGCCGCTCGCCGATGTTCACCGTGGGCACCCCAAAGGTGGGGGTTTCCACCACACCGGAGGAGGAATTGCCCACCACCGCTGCCGCGCAGGCCATGGCGGACAGATACCGCTTGACCCCGAGGCTTGTAAAGGCAATTGCCCTGTCGGGATATTTTTCTACCCACCGGTCGATCAGCTCATTGATGGCAAGGCCGCCCGCATCCGCGTTGGCCTTGGTGATGAGCCAGCGCACCGGCTGGGTCTTTTGCAGCTGCTCCATGGCAGCCAGCAGCTGGGCCAGCTGCTGGGTGGGGCTGGCGCCGCCGGCAGTTTCCGGGTGGAAGGTGACCAGCGCAAAGGGCCCGCTCAGGTCAAAGCCCAGGCTCTCGCTCAGCTCTTCCCGGCTCATTTTGGGCATGGTGCGGATGTTCTCATCCCCCAGACCGCCCACGTTGAACACCGTGTCCGGCGCTTCGCCCATGCGGATGACCCGCCGGGCATATTCCGCGCAGCTGGGGAAATGCAGGTGGGCCATCTTGGTGATGCAGTGACGGTAGTAGTCGTCCGCCGCACCCAGAGTCACGTCGCCGCCGCTGATGTGGGCGATGGGCACCCCGGTCATGGCCGCGGCCTGTGCCGCTGCAAAAATCTCGTACCGGTCGCCCAGCACCAGCACTGCGTCCGGCCTATGCTCCCAGAACCAGCGGCTGAACTGCTGGATGGTATAAGCCACCGTGTCCGCCGTAGCCAGCGGGCCGGTGCCGAATTTCAGAATGGGGATACGAGCGGCAATGGGTACCCCGTCCGCCTCGATCTCCTGCACGGTATTGCCGAATTCCGGGGCCAGATGGGCGCCAGTAACCAATACTTTTAGTATAAAATCGTCAAATTTCAACAGTTTTTGGATCACCGGACGCAGCAGGCCGTACTCGGCCCGGGTTCCGGTGACGACCGCAAGGGTCTTTGGCTGGGCTGCCATGGGCAGCACCCCCTTTTGTTTTTTGGATCGCGCCGCCCTGAAATGCAGGGCAGTAAACGCGCGGCGCTGCACGCATTACAGCTCGATCTTTTCGTCCTCTTCAAAATCGCGCCCAGCGGTCTTGCCCAGCACCTCGTACCAGCGCATGGGGCTGATGCCGTCGCCGGGGCGTTTGGTGGTCAGGTTTTCGGCGGTGAAGGTCTCCCCCGCCTTGATGGCCCGGGCCGCCACGATGCTCTTGCGAGCGATGGGCTTGTTCTTGGCCTCGCTGGCACTCACTGCCTTGCGGCCGGTGCCCAGGGCGGCCTCGGTGTGGCGCACCGCCTGCACCATGGCCTTCAGCTCGGCGGGCTCCAGACTTGCCTTGTGATCCGGGCCCTCCATGGTTTTGTCCAGCGTGAAGTGCTTTTCAATGACCGTAGCTCCCAGTGCCACCGCCGCCACGTCACACTCCCAGCCGGAGGTGTGGTCGGAAAGGCCGTAGGGCAGGCCGAACTGTTCGCCCAGCTCCAGCATGGCCAGCAGGTTCGCATCCTCATAAGGGGTGGGGTACTCGGTGTTGCAGTGCAGCACGGTCACCCCGGGGCAGCCGTTGTCCTCCAGAATGCTCAGGGCATCCTCGATTTCGGGCAGGGTGCTCATGCCGGTGGAAAGAATCACCGGCTTTTTGGTGCGGCCCACCGCCTCCAGATAGGGCAGGTTGGTGATCTCGCCGCTGGGCACCTTGCACATGGGCAGATCCAACCCGGCCAGAAACTCCACGCTGGGCAGATCGAAGGGGGCGGACAGATACTGGATGCCGATGGAATCGCAGTATTCCTTCAGCTCCTTATGAGCTTCAAAGCCGAAGTGGATGCGGCGCACCATCTCCAGCTGGCTTTCTTCGGCTCCGGTCTCCCGCTTCTGATACTCCGCCTTCTGGGCGAATTTGGAGATGACCAGCTCGGGCACGGCGGTCTGGTATTTCACCACATCCGCACCGCACTCCTTGGCCACAAGGGCCATCTTCTTGGCCAGCTCCAGACTGCCGTTGTGGTTCACACCGGCTTCCGCAATGATCAAAACGCTCATGGAATCGCTCCATTTCTTATACAAAACGTAATTTTTATCTCTTTTTCAACTGATTTCCACCGGTTTTCTACCAGCTTCGGACCGTTTTGTGAAAATTCAGCTGTTGCCTTCCAGCCGGCGGCGCATGTGATCCAGCTCCTCGATCTGGCCCATGTCCATCCAGCTCTGCTCGCTGATGGGGTACACGCCCACCTTTTCGCCAATGGCGCGGTAGTGCTCGATGATGTCGGTAAAGCCCTGCTTCTTGCCGTCCTCCAGCTCCTCCACCACGCGGGGCTCCACCACATACACGCCGGTGTTGGTGAGGAAGTTCATCTCCGGCTTTTCCCGCATGGTCTGGATGGTGCCGTCGTTGTTCAGCTCGATCACGCCGTAGGGCACGGTGAAGTGCTTCACCGCACAGACCATGGTGATGATGTTGGCCTGGCTCTTGTGGTAGTTCAGGATATCGCCGTAATCGGCATCCAGCAGGATGTCGCAGTTGGACAGGAAAAAGGTGTTGTCCAGCTTGCCCTTCAAAAGGCACAGACCGCCGCCGGTGCCCAGAGGCTCGTCCTCATCCGCATAGGAAACACGATAGCTCTTCTCCAGATCGTTGAAGTAGCTCTTGATCATGTTCTTTTTGTAGTTGACCACCAGATGGAAATCGGTGCAGCCGAAATCGCAGAAGCGGTCGATGATCAGCTCCAGGATGGGGCGCTCGCCCACCGGGATCAGGGGCTTGGGCAGGATCTTGGTGTAGGGGTACAGGCGGGTGCCCAGACCACCGGCCATGATGACCACCGGCAACCCAGCGCAGGTACGGTTGTCCAGATCCACGCCGCTGGTGAAGATGATGTCCACAATGCGGCCCTGCTTGTCCAGCAAAGGCAGTGCGTCGATACCCTGCTCCTCAATGTAGGAACGGGCCCGGGCACGCTGCTCCAGCGGCAGGCTCTTGGGGTGGTAGTTTGCGGCTTCGCGCAGCGGGCCTTCCAGCGCGCCGCCCCGCAGGATGTACTTGCGGATGTCGCCGTCGGTCACCGCTGCCGCCAGCTTCCCCTCCGGAGCAATGAACAGAATGCGCTGGCCGGTCTCGTCCAGCTTTTTCAGGGTATTCAGCACACTGGTGTTTTCGTCGATCAGCAGCTCATCGATGCGCAGCATGGGCGCTCGCCTCTCTTTCGTCGATGTATTGTTACAGCGCCAGCAGCGCGTCGATGACCCGCTGGCAGTCCTCGCGGGTCAGGTTGGTGGAGCAGGGCAGGTTCACGATCTTGGCCCGGTAATCCTGGGCCTTTTCGTCGCTGAACACCTGATTTTTGCCGTAGTCGGCCTGCTCGTGAATCAGGGCCCACACCGGGCGGGTCTGAATCTTCTGCTCCTTCAGCGCCTGGATCACCTGATCCCGCTGATGACGGGGGTCCTCCAGATAGAGGGAGAAGAACCACTTGTTGGGGCGGGTGCAGTCGTCCCGGAAGGGCAGGATGCGGTAGCCGTTCTTGCCGTCCAGCGCGTCCTTGTACATCTGCCACATCTCATGCTTGTGGGCGATGAAGCCCTCCACCTGCTCGATCTGAGCCAGACCCAGCGCCGCCTGCAGGTTGGTCAGGCGGTAGTTATAGCCCACCTCGTCGTGCAAGAACTGCAGCTCGTCGGCCTTGGCCTGGGTGGACAGATGCTTTGCATGCTCGGCCCAGTCCGGATGGTTGGAAACCACCATGCCACCGCTGCCGGTGGTGATCAGCTTGTTGCCGTTGAAGCTGTAAACGCCCACGTCGCCGATGGTGCCGGCGTATTTGCCCGCGAAGGGGCCGCTGGTGTAGTAGGTGCCCAGCGCCTCGGTGGCATCCTCGATCAGGATCAGGTTGTATTCCTTTGCAATGCGGGTGAACTCCACCATGTCAGCCATGTTGCCGAACACATGCACTACCAGCAGGGCCTTCACATGGCGGCCGGAGGTGTTGTTGATCAGCTTGCCGTTTTCCATGTGGCACTCCTCTTTGCAGAAGCGCTCGGCGGCGGCGGGGTCCATGCACAGGCTGTCGTCACAGCCAATGAACACCGGCTCGGCGTTTGCATAGCGCACCGGGTTCACGGCAGCGATGAAGGTGAGGGTGGGCACGATCACCTCGTCGCCCGCACCCACGCCGGAAATCAGCATGGCCAGATGCAGGCCGGAGGAGCCACAGTTGCAGGCCACGGCCCGGTCCATGTGCACATAGTCGGCGATGGCCTTTTCAAAGTCGCCCACCTTGCTGCCGCCGGTGGACACCCACTCGCTGACCACCGCGTCATTCACATATTCTTTTTCCTTGCCGGAAAAATTGGGAACAGACAAAGGAATAAAGTTTGCCATTTTCAATAACCTCTTTTCCAAACATTGGGCTGGCGCCGGGCCGCTTTTGGGGCGGCGCTCAGCGCTTCTTGCTTTTGTATGTTTGCCAGGCGCTCTGAGCCAGCGACAGTGCGCAGGCTGCGAGCCCCGGGTAAAGCACCAGTTCCATGGCCCCGTACCAGCCGGGGGCAAAGTAGCTGACCACGCTGGCCGACTCGTTCATGGAAAAGCCGGAAAGCGTCATGGTTACGGGCTTTTCCTCCTCCGGGCTGCAGGGGTCCAGCCGCAGAGCGGCGATGTTGCCCTGGGGCAGGGTGTACACATAACTGCCGTTGTCCTGCTGGGCAGCGAACACCCGCTTGTTCACGCTGAAGGGCTCCCCTTCGGCGTTTGTGTAGTACAGGCACATCTCCCGAGGGCTGCGGTCAAAGCTGGCGGTCAGGCGCAGAGTTCGCACCGTCATGCCGTCGGTGTTGTGCCAGATCATCTGGGGGTCGCCGCTGGTGGTGATATAGCTGCCGTCCTCCAGCAGCTGCATGTCCACCAGCTCAAAATTCTCCAGCGTCAGCTCGCACTCATAAAGCGTTCCGCCTGCCTTTGCCAGTGTGTCCGCCGCAAGACTCCACACACCGCCTCCCAGCCAGACGATCACCGCCACCGCATAGCACAAAATCGGCAGAAAAACCGGGCGCTCCAGCCATTGTTTCAGTTTTGCGATCATCGGGGCACCTCCATTGCGACCGGCTCATAGCCGTCCGGGGTAATGCGGTAGAGCAGAGTCTCGCCGTTTTCGGCGGCAGCCAGACCATCGGTAAACAGGCTGCCGTAACCGGCCACAAAGCCCGCGTCCAGCTTGTCCACAAAGATATATTCGCAGCCGCTCTCGGCCACAGCCTTCGCAAAGTCCTCGGTGCTGTAGGCGTGGAAGTAAAGCGCGCCGCCCTCCTTGACTTCGGGCATATTCTCGGGCAGACAGAAGGTACCGCCGCCCGCGCCGTACAGGCCGGTCTCCTCGTCCAGCTCCCAGCCGCTGTAATCCAGAATATTGGGCTGGAAGTAGCAGCTGTAGGTGAACCAGAGCAGGCCGTCGTCGCCCTGGCTCACAAAGAAGATGCGGTCGTCCTCGTCGATCTGGGCCTTCACCGCGTCCACCTTTTCCATGATCAGGTACTGGTCCGCAAAGGTGGCGTCGGAAAAGCCCAGCACGCTCATCTGGGGCAGCACCATCATGTTCACCCGCACCAGCATCAGGCAGGCAAAGGCCAGCGCCCCCGCCTGGCCCAGAAGCCGCCAGCGGCCGGTCTGCACCACCCAGGCCAGCACCGCCGCTGCGATCACAAACCAAGCGATGTAATAGGTGTACATATAGCGGTTGTAAGCGTCCAGAACCTCCGCCTGGAAGTCCTTGAAGATGAAGCCGTAGCTGATGGTGATCACATAGCTGTAAGCCGCAAAACCCAGGGTACTCAAGCCCATCCAGCACAGCACCCGCAGCCGCTGGCGCATGCCTTTTGCAAACACCAGGGCAATCACGAACATGCCAAGAATCAGGCCGGTCACCAGAACGCCCTGCCCAACCATGGACACCAGCCGTTCCTTGCTCAGAAAGGCCGCCCACATGCTCCGGATGGCAGCAAAGAACTGCTCCTGCCGGGCGGCGTACTCCTCCGGTACCGACAGGCCCAGAAGCATCTTCGTTCCCTGCAGCGCTGCGCCAAAGGGGCTCAGGGAGGTCACACCGGCGCCGCCGCTCTCGGCGTTTTTCTGCACCAGCATGGCAATGTAGCTGCTCCACACCTTATACTGGGCCATGGGCGCCGCCAGGCACAGCACCGCAAAACCGAAGCGCCGGGCAAGGCCCTCCTTCCAGCGGGCCGCGTAGTCAAAGAGGAAGGCGTCCGCCGCGATGCAGCCCGCCACAATCAGCGCAATGGGGAAGGTGTTGTCCTTGATGTTAGCCATCAGAGCCAGCACCGGCAGCACCGCCCATCGGGGCCCCGCGCCCTTTTCGCTGCGCAGGGCAATCCACATGGCCACCGCGCCGCCCGCCAGCATACCGGCGGGCACGTCGCCGTAGGCGCTCATATAGGTGTCGTCCAGGTAGATAGTGCGGGCATACACCGTGAAGAACCAGGGGGTGCACCAGCCGATCACCGCCATGGGAAGGGCCAGCCGGTAATTTTTGAACCCGATGGCCCCCACCAGCGCGGCAATGCAGCCAAACAGCAGCAGGTCGTAGGCCAGATATACCTTGAAGGGGGCAAAGGCCCCGAAGAACTGCACAAAATAGCTCAGCACGATCAGGCCGCAGTTCTGGGTGGCCTGCCAGGGGGTGCCGTATTCGCAGATGGTATACAGATGATCAGTGGTACTGGTCATCTGTGCCGCCGGGCCCCAGAAGCTGAACTCGTCGAACTTGTGGAACATGGGCTGGCGGATGGAAAAATACACCGCGAAGCTGATCGCCAATCCCCAGAACACCACCGCGCCGGGGCTGAGCAGCCGCCGGGCCTCGCTGCGTTTTTGCACCAGAGCAAACGCGCCCAGACCCCAGGCCGCCAGATAGAACACCCAGCCGCCCGCCACCAGCAGATCCGCCACGCCGACCAACGTAAACCAGATGCCGGTAATGCCCAGCGCGGCAAGCGGAGCCAGCGCACTGTGCAGCCGTGCCTTCAGCGTAAGGAAGGCGCACAGGCCGAACAGGGCCGTAAAACTTAAAACCAGATCAAAATACTGCAAGCTCATTTCTCCTTTTTGAAAGGTTCAGGCTCTAAAATTGCCCACAGCTCCCACAACACCGCAACAAGCACCGGCGGCACCAGCAGCCCCAGCACAAGGCCGGTGGCGGTGGGAATAAAGGCGGTATACCAGCCCTCGGCCGGGTTCAGGGTCACCCCGTCAAAGCGGGTGGTCACGCCGCCCACGCTGTCCGGGTCCAGGCGGATCTCGCTTACCACGCACCCGCCCAGATCAAAGCGGTACATCCCGTCGGCAGTCTTTTGGGCATACACCATTTGGGCCGCGGAAAAATCCGCCTGACCCGGCGCTTTCCAGTAAAGCACCACTGCCTGACCGGGGGTAAGCTGCTCCATGCGCAGTTCCACCGTTTCCAGATAAATCCCTTCCGGGTTCGGGGCAATCCAGTGCAGCTGGGGGTCGGTATCGGTGGAGACGTACCACACACCTTCCCCCTGCCCTTCCAGCTCCTGCACGCCCACGCCGGTCAAATCCTGCCAGGCAAGCTCGGTCTGCGCCTTCATTCCCTTGTGGGCGTACCAGGCGTTTTTGCCCAAACTCACGCCGCCCAGAATCAGCCAGAGAGCCAGCACGGCAGCATAGGCCGCCGCCAGCCAGCGAATCGGTCGTTTCATGCCGCGCCTCCTTCCTCGTACACCCAACGCACGGTGTCGCCCTCATACTCCACCTGCAGCAGGATCACCGAATCGGTGCGCCGGTCGGGCAGATCGTCGATGCCAAAGGCGGGGCCGATGGTCCCGGCGATGTAATCGTCGCTCTCGTCGATGAGGATGTGGGTGTAGCGTTTGTCCAGCAGGAACAGGCGCAGATCGTCCGCCGTGCAGACGGTCTGGTAATTGTACACCTCCGGCATGCCCTCCTGCGCACGGGCCGGGTCCACCAGATTCATGTGGGTGGTGTCCCAGCTCCAGTCGCCCTCGTGGCCGTAACCGAAGCCGCCGAAGCCCCGGGCCAGCGTGGCGTTCAGATCATAGCCGAAGTAGTTCCAGCGGGTGGCGTCGTCGCCCTGGCTGATGAGCAGAACGGTGTCGTCCCAGCTCAGCAGGTCGTTCACCTGCCCGGCCCGCTCCTTCACGTCATCCCGCACCGAGTAGGCCACATGGGGATAGTTCCAGAAGCCCGCGGCGGGCACGCCCCGCCAGCCGATCAACACACAGAACACCGCCAGCACGCCCACACCGGCCAACCGGGCCAGCTTGGCCCCCGCGCCGCCAAAGCCCGCACGGGCCAGCAGGCCCAGCGCCATCAGGAAAAAGCCCAGATAATAAGGCCCGATGTAGCGGATGTAATCCTTCAGCTGCAAAGCCTCCGGGTCCTTGAAGTTGAACACATACAAAAACAGGTGGAACACCAGAAAGGCCACCAGCGCCAGGGTGCCGAACACTGCCAGCACCACCGGCCGGCGGCGCTCCTCGCCCTTCTTCTGAGCCAAAAACACCACGGCCAGCACAAGGAAGATGGCCGCCAGCGCCAGCGCACCGCCGCCCAAAAGGCACACCGGCACGCTCACCGGGCTTTTCAGCATCAGGGCACTCACCTGGGTGAACTTTTCGGTGGGCTCCTCCAGCCGCAGCAGCTGCCGCACGCCGGAGAGGATGGCCGCGCCCTGGCTCATGGCCGCGTCGCCGCTGCCTACGGTGGTTTTGTCCGCACCGGTCAGGGCCGCCACATAGCGGGTCCAGCCCAGATAAAACCCGGCCACCGGAATGGCCAGCAGCACGCCGCCGCCCACTGCCTTGGCCAGACGGCGGCCAAAGCCCGCCAGCGGCCCGGTGAACAGGGCATCCGCGCAGACAAGGCCCACCGCGATCAGGGCATAGGCAAGGCCCATGTCCTTGATCAGGGTCAGGAAGCTCACCTGCACCAGCAGCACCGGCAGGCAGCAGACCTTATCCTTTAACGCAAAATACAGGCAGACCGTGGCCCCGAACACAAAGCCCAGGGGCAGGTCACCCAGCACCGAGAGATACACGGTGGACAGCTCCCCCACCGAGGGGGCGCTGAAAAAGTAAGGCAGCAAGAAGCCGCAGCCTGCCAGCACCAGCGTACTACTCCAGCGTTTGCCCGCCAGCGCGGCCATGGCGGCCACCGCCGCAGCCAGCATGGTGTCGTAGGCAAAATAGGCGCTCCACTCCGAGAACCCGGCGCTGAAGAACTGGAACAGATAAACCACCAGCATCATGCCCGGGTTGGAGGCCTTGGCCAGCAGGTTGCCCTGGGCCGCCGGATGCAGCACATTCTGCAGCTTGGTCAGTTTGTCGGCGGAGCCCCACAGGGTGAACTCGTCGTTTTGGGCAAATTCCGGCCGTGTGATGGCGAACACCACCAGAAAGAACACACCAGCAGCCAGAAATACGCCGAAGGCCGGTGTGAACAGAGTCTCCAGCGTTTCGGCCAGCTGGCGGCGGGCCAGCAGAACGGCCACAAGCGCCGCCGCGCCCAGATAAAGCAGCCAGCCGCCCACCGGCAAAAGGCCCGCAAAGCCCCACAGGCAGAGCCACACCGCCCCGGCGCCGATCACCGACAGCGGGAACAGGGCAGCATCCGCCCGGCAGAGCCGGGCAAGGCAGGCACTGTACAGCCCAATGGCCGCCAGCGCCAGGAATCCGCTGATCGTTACCATCACCATCGCGCGTTTTCCCCCTTTTCAGTCAAGTCAGAATCCATCATGCGGGCAGCACAAACACCGGCCCGATGAAGTAATGCTGGAACAGCAGCACCGCCCCCAGCATGCCAAAGACGGCAAATGTCCACAGCGCCACTGCCTGGGGCTTTTTCTGCCCGGCGGCAAGGCGGGGCTCCAGCACATGGCTGAGCACCGCTGCCAGCAGCACCGTGAGCATCAGGAATGCGGGCAGGAAGTACCGCGCCTGCACGCCGATGATACGAATCATGCCCACCGGCGTGCTGGTGATATACATGGCGGTAGCCGCGCCGGCAATGTACAGCACGCTCAGCGCACCCAGGCCCAGCGCGGGCGCGGGCTTCAGGCTGCTCTTTTCATGCACCGACAGCACCGCGCCGAACAACAGCAGCATGGGGCTGATCAGGCTGATGAAGGGCACCTCCAGATCCAGCGCACCGAACACGCCCATCTGGCCCACATAGAAGTTGTTCTCGTAAAAGGTTCCCAGCAGCACCGCGATGTAGCGCAGCGGGTTCGAGAGGATGAACGCCAGCTGGTCCACCTCGCTGGCCCCGGCAATCTGCCGCCCCACATAGGGGTAATTGTAGCGGAAGGCGGTGCCGTACCAGTCGAAGAATTTGCCCAGAGCAAACCCGCCCACCAGACAGGCCAGTGCCAGCTGCCACTTTTTCCAGCGGGTTTTCCATGCGCTTTTGGGCAGCACGATGGGCAGCACCAGCCACAGCAGGTTGATGTAGGGCTTGGCCACGTTCATCATCACAAAGGCGAACAGGAACAGACCGATGTCCCGGTCGGTGATCTCGTCCTTGCAGTAGAAGCTGGCCACCAGATAGTAAAAGCCCAGCAGGGTGGCGTCATAGCTCACCGAAGCGGCCATGTAAAGGCTCAGCGGCAGCAGCATAAAGGCCAGAAACACCGGCTTATACCGTTTGCAGTTGCGCAGCGCCAGCCAGCACAGCGCCGCATAGGCGGCCAGATTGGACAGCCGGGCAGCGTACATACAGCCCAGCGCGCCGAAGCCCAGCAGCCGGGCGATCAGGATGCCCAGCGCCTGCGGCGCCATGGAGATGGTCATGAAGAAATAGGGCTCGCTCACCGGGTTTTCGGCGGGCTGGCCGTCGAAATAGGCGGTAAAGCCGTCGGCCACGCCGCTCACCGGCCCGCCCTCGCCCTGCTGCTTGAGGGCATAACCCTCGGTGGTGTAGACGCTGGGGTTGCCGTCCTCATCGGTGGTCATGCCCTGGCTGGTATGGCTGTTCACCCAGGCGCCAGGGAAGCTCTCCACCAGCTTGGCCACGTCATCCGGATAGGTGCGGCTGGCGTCGAAGTCCAGATGCCCAAGGCTCAGCGAATAGCTGCGCAGGAAATGATTGGTTTCATCCGGCGTTTGCAGGGGCGGGTTGGCAAAGCAGAACAGCGCGCCGCATAGAAAAATGCAGATTGCGGCCCTTGTGTCCAGCTGCCTGACAAAGCGCACCAGCAGGAACACCGCCAGCGTGGCGGCGCTGGCCAGCCCCACCATCGCCGCCGTGAGGGGCAGCGCCCCGATGCGACCTTCCAGATAATAAAACACCCGCCAGTAATAGGCAAAGCACACGGCTCCGGCGCAGGCACACAGCCAGCCCAGCAGCCAGAACACCCCGCCGGGCAGCCGCCGCAGCCGGGCCAAAATGTTTTGTTGCGTCATAGAAATTCCTTTTCGCTTCGTTGATTTTTGCCGTTTCTCCGCGGCGGGAAAACTCCCCTTTTTAAACGGCATAAGCCGGGCAGACCTTTTTGCAAAAGTCCGCCCGGCAATGGCAAGGCAAGCCCGGGGGGCTTACCTCGCCCACAGGCCTACGGCAATACCACACAATTCACGCCTGGCGGCTCAGGCAGCGTATCGCGCCAAAATTTTCCGGCGCGCTCCACCACCTGAAATTATGTGGTATCGCCTTTACAGATTATAAACGTCCGGCTTGTAGCGGTCCAGATTATTTTTCAAAAACTCGATGGTCGCCGCCAGACCCTGCTCGAAGGTGTACTGGGGCTTCCAGTCGGTCATGGAGCGGATCTTGGTGGAATCGCCCAGTAGGCGGTTGACCTCGCTCTTCTCGGGGCGCAGGCGCTGCTCGTCGCACACGATCTTCGCCTCGGGGTTGATCTGGCGGATCAGCTCATTGGCCAGATCGCCGATGGAATGCTCCTCGCCGGTGGCGATGTTCACCTCCTGGCCGATGGCGGCGTCGCAGCCAGCCAGTGCCATGAAGCCCGCCGCGGTGTCCTTCACATAGTTGAAGTCGCGGGTGGGGGTCAGGCTGCCCAGCTTGATCTCGGTGGCGCCGGTGAGCAGCTGGGTGATGATGGTGGGAATCACAGCCCGGGCGCTCTGGCGGGGGCCGTAGGTGTTGAAGGGCCGCACGATGGTGACCGGCAGATCAAAGCTGCGGTAGAAGCTCTCGGCCAGACGGTCCGCACCGATCTTGGTGGCGGAATAGGGGCTCTGGCCCTGATAGGGATGCTTCTCGTCGATGGGCACATACTGGGCGGTACCGTACACCTCGCTGGTGCTGGTGACCAGCAGGCGCTTGGTACCCACCTGACGGGCTGCGTTCAGCACGTTCAGGGTACCCTTGATGTTGGTGTCCACATAGCTGTCCGGGCTGTGGTAGCTGAAGGGGATGGCGATCAGCGCCGCCAGATGGTAAACGATGTCCTGCCCTTCCATGGCATGGCGCACGCCGTTGGGGTCGCGGATGTCGCCCATGAACACCTCAATCTCGTTTTTGATCTCCCTGGGCAGGGTGTCCAGCCAGCCCCAGGTACCGAAGGAATTGTAGTAGCAGAAGGCCTTGACCTTCTCGCCCTTCCGCACCAGCTCTTCGGTGAGGTGGCTGCCAATGAAGCCGTCGGCTCCGGTGACCATCACAGTGTTCGCCATATCGCAAAAATCTCCTTTACAACTTCGTTTGTTTTTATTCTAAAAATCTGCCGCCCCGCCGCCCGCTGCATAGCAGGGAGGGGCCACTTTGGTTGTTACCCAGTTGTTACTAAGTATAATATAAACCATCGATAATTTCAATAAAGGCAACACCACACAATTCACGCCCCGAGGCTCAGGCGGCGTATCCCGCCAAAATTTTCCGTGCTATTTTCCAAAAATGCTCGCCAATTCACCAAGGATTGGCTGCGCTTTTTGGTTCATATCGCAAAAAATTTTCCGGCGTGCTCCACCACCTGGAATTGTGCGGTATTTCCTGAAAAGAGCACCCTTGCCCATCGTCAGCACGCCTGAACACCCGTTTTCCTTTACAGGCTCCAAAAAAGCCGGTATAATGAGGGTTTGGGAAGAAGTTCCTACAATATACCGAAACAAAAAGGATGGGCAACCGTTTTGAGCTTTCAAAATCTTTCTTACCTTGCCTTTGCGCCGCTGGTAGCTTTTGTGTATCTGACACTGCTCCCCCGGCGCTGGCAAAATCATTTTCTGCTTGCGGCAAGCCTTGTTTTCTATTGGTGCAACCGCCCCACCGGCGACGGTTTTGCCGGCCTGTGGCAGGTGCTTCCCATTGCTCTGCTGGTGGCCAGCTGTGTGTTCGTGTGGCGCGTGGGCCTGAGCCTGCAGGCCGCACCGCCCGAACAGCGCGGCCGGAAACTGGCCACGGCGGTGGTGGTGCTGCTGGCGGTGCTGGCGGTGTTCAAGTACTTTAATCTGGCGCTGGCCGTGCTGCCCTTTGCGCCCGGCGTGCTGCACCGGCTGCCCTTCCCGCTGGGCATCAGCTTCTACACCTTCGCCGCTCTCTCCTATCTGATCGACGTGAGCCGGGGCGACATGCCCGCCGAAAAGAAGTTTATCAATCTGGCGGCTTTCCTCAGCTTTTTCGGCACCATCACCGCCGGGCCCATCTGCCGGGCCCAGAAGGTGCTGCCCCAGCTGAATGAGGAGCACCGGTTCGACCCGGCCCGTACCGTGCGGGCGCTGCAGCTGTTCGCGCTGGGCTTTTTCAAAAAGGTGGCGGTGGCGGATGTGCTGATGATGTATGTCAGCCAGGTCTTTGCAGACATTCCCGGTCACGGCGGCCCCGCGCTGCTGGCGGCTACGGTGGGCTACACCTTTTATCTTTACTTTGATTTCGTGGGTTATTCCCAGATGGCCCGGGCCAGCGCCCTTTTGCTGGGGCTGGAAATCCCGGAAAACTTCAAGACCCCCTTCTTCGCCACCAACTTCTCCGGCTTCTGGAGCCGGTGGCACATCAGCCTTTCCAGCTGGCTGCAGGACTACCTGTTTACCACGCTGGTCTGGGCGGACGCTTCCAAGCTGCCGCTGCTGGGCCGCAAGATCAGCCGTTTCTCGCCGGTATTCTGCGTGTTCTGCGTGTTCTTTGTTTCCGGTTTCTGGCATGGCAACACCCTACCCTTTGTGATCTGGGGCCTGTTGCAGGCCGCCTACCGGGTGGGCGAAGAGCTGCTGCATCAAAAATTGGGCAAGCCCAAAAAGAAAGCCCCTGCCCGCCAGCAGTGGGCAAAGCGGCTGGGCGTGTTCCTTCTGTGGAACTTCAGCATGGTGTTCTTTGCCATGGGCAGCGCCATCGGCCAACCGGAGGGCGAAAGCTACGGCGCGGGCCAGGCCTTCGCCATTCTGAAGGGCTGGTTTGCCGGCTGGTCCCCCGCCCGCTTTGCTTCCGAGAGCTGGCAGGCCATTCTGGGCGGCTTCTACAACAACACCCTTATGGGCGCGGCCTGGATTTTGATGCTGGTCTGCACGCTGGCGCTGGCCTTCTGGCTGGACTGGCAGCGCAACTTCCAGTTCAAGAACAAGAGCGAGGAACTGGTGCTCACCGCCCAGAAGCCCGCTGTGCGCTGGGCGCTTTACTATGCGCTGGTGCTGTTCAGCTTCGCCGGGCTCGTCATGCAGAACGGCGGCTTTGCCGGGGGCAGCTTTGCCTACGGCGGTTTTTAATTCAGATCGCAGAAAGGAGCCCACGGCCCCATGAAACATATTTTACGCAACCTTGCGCTGCTGCTGGTTCCGGTGCTGGCGTATTTCTGCCTGTTTGCGGCCTTTGAGCCCAACAACTATTTCGGCCTGCACCCGAACACCGACAGCGACGCCCCCATCAGCCGGCTGAAGGATTTCAAACGCGAGCCCGGCAATTCCATCATCATCGGCGATTCCCGCTTTGCCCATTTCGACATGGAGCTGGTGGAACAAACCAGCGGCCGCAGCTGGCAGAATCTGGCCTTCGGCGGCGCGTCGCTGCGGGAGGGCATCGACCTTCTGAACTGGGCGCTGGATAATAACCCTGATCTGGAGGAAGTGATCTTCGGCTTTTCCTTTTACACCATCAATCAGGGCTACGACACCGACCGGATGAGCAATCTGGAAAAGACGCTGAATAACCCCTTCGCCTACCTCTTTAATCTGGAATACAACGTGAACATGCTCACCAACCTGCAAAACCAGATCACCGGCCGGGTGGATGCCCCCGAAACCGGCGACTGGGTTTACCCGCAGGACTACACCGCCGCCGACGGCACGGTGTATGAGGTGCACACCCTGCTGGCCGAGTACCCCGCCGCCCTGATCACCAAGTGTGAAAACTGGGCGCTGAACACCAGCCAGCTGGAGCGGCTGTACGAAGCCGCCGCCCGGTGTGCCGAACAGGGCGTGAAGCTGACCGTGGTGCTGGCCCCCATGGCGGACATCGTGAAAACCGAAGTCTGCGATGTGTACGGCGAGGGCGGCACCATCACCGACCAGATGGAAACCACCGTACTGCCCCAGCTGGCGGAAAAATCCACCGAACTGGGCTTCTCGATGCTGGACTACGAATGGTCGAACCGGCCGGACTTTGACGACGACACCCAATTCTACGACGGCTTCCATCTGGACGAGCGTTACGGCCTGCCCCAGTGGACCGAGCAGCTGTTCACCGATCTGGGCTGAGGGCAGCCGTTACTGCCCGAAAAAGCCCCCACAAAAAGGAGCAAAAAAGTGAGTCTTGATTTTCTGATCCTCTACGAACACACGGTGCGGGAATACGAAAGTGACCTTCTTTTGAAGCTGGAGCTGGAGCGGCGGGGCTACACCGCCGAGATCCGCCAGCTGCTGGACCGCAAAAAGCTGAAGTACTTCACCTGGAAAAAGCCCAAGGTGCTGGTGTCCAGCTGCATGTACGACAACGAGGCCATCAACAGCCATGTTTACAACAACGTGGGCAGGCTGAACAAGATCGTGAACCTGCACTGGGAGCAGATGCTCAGCGACACCCAGGAGGAGGGCGACTGGTTCAACTTCAACGGCAACGCCAAAAAGTGCGTGCAGACCTGCTGGGGCCGCCGCACCGCGGACCGGCTGATCGCCCACGGCATGGAGGAGAAAAACTGCCCGGTGACCGGCGCGGTGATGATGGACTTCGTGCGGCCGGAATTTTCCGGCTATTTCAAAAACAAGGCAGACCTGTGCGCCGAGTTCGGGCTGGACGCCTCCAGGGAACTGCACCTGTACATTTCCAGCTTCGGCTATGCCAGCATGACCGAGCAGGAGGTCAAAGAGCTGAGCGAGATGGCGGGCACCGACTTCACCGGCTTTGCCGCCACCAACCGGGTGAGCATGGCCGAAACCCTGCGCTGGTTCGACGAGTATCTGGGTCAGCACCCGGAGGTGGAGCTGGTTTACCGCCGCCACCCCAGCGAGTGGAACAGCCCCCAGCTGGCCGAGCTGGCCAAAAAGCGTCCCAACTTCCATGTGATCTTCGCCTACGGCGTGAAGGACTGGATCATGGCGGCGGACTCCATCTCCATCTGGATGAGCACCGCCATTGCCGAGGTATACATGGCGGGCAAGAGCTGCCACATCCTGCGCCCGGCCCCCATCGAGCACGAATACGACCCGGTGATCTACGCCGGCGCCAAATATGTGACCAGCTATGAGGAGTTCCTCGCCGCCATGGCGGATAAAACCCCGCCCTTCCCCATCGCCCGCGAGGTGATCGAGGGCTATTTTGACCCCAGCGAAACCCCCGCCTACATTCGCATGGCGGACCTGCTGGAAACCGTGTATAAGGAGCCGCCCCGGGACGAGCCCATGGGCGAAGGCTTCACGCCCCATTTCAACTGGCTCAAGTTCTTCGCACTGTGGGGCGTGCACATCCTGTTCGCCCTGCGCCTGCCCCCGAAGAAGGTGTTCTTCTTCCACAAGAGTCTGGCAGATTTTGCACAGCGCATCTACGGCTATGTGGAAAAAGCCTATGTGCCGAAGGCCCAGATCAGGGCAATGGAGGACAAGATCCGTCCCTTCGTGATGAAAGGGGGAAACTGACCGGCCATGGAACGCCAGATGCGCCGCAACGTACTGTTCAACACCGCGGGCAGCCTGCTTTTTTATATCTGTCAGGCCGCCATCACCCTTCTGGTCACCGCACTGGCCGGGCCTGAGGCCAACGGCCTGCTGGCCACCGGCATGACCATTGCCAACGTGTGTCTTTCCGCCGCCAGCTACGGCATGCGCACCTTTCAGGTGTCTGACCTTTCGGGCAAATACACCGACCGCAGCTACCTGCTCAGCCGCTACATCACCCTGACAGCGGCGGGGCTGGGCTGCCTTGTATTCTCCTTTGTGAACAGTTATTCCGCCCAGCAGCGGTGGGTGATCTTCCTCTACACCGGCTACCGGCTGATCGAAAGCTGGTCGGACGTGTGGCACGGCTACCTGCAAAAGGCCGAGCGGATCGACATCGTGGGCATCAGCTTCGGGGTGCGCGGCATCGTAACCGCCCTGAGCGTGACGCTGGGCCTTCTGCTCACCAAAGATCTGGTGCTCACACTAGCCGTTCTGTTTGCGCTGAACGCCGCCTATGTGCTGGTGGTGGACATCCCTCTGGCCCGCCGCCGGGCGGATTTCAAACGCACCGGCGGTGCAGGCGTGAAGGCTTTGCTGGTGGAATGCCTGCCGCTTGCGGTGTACGCCTTTTTGAACACCACCATCGCCTCGGTACCCCGCTACTACTGCGAGCGGATTCTGGGCAGCGTGAAGCTGGGTTATTTCAACAACGTGTTTTTGCCGGTGATGATTCTGCAGGTGGCGGTGATTTATCTGTTCGTACCCTTTATCACCACCTTTGCCCGCCTGTGGACCGACCGGAACGGCAAGGGCTTTTACAAGGGGCTGCGCCTGCTGGGTGCAGCGCTGGTGGCCCTGTGGATTGTCGGCACCATCGGCGTGGCCCTGCTGGGCCGGTGGGGGCTGTCGATTCTGTACCCCACCACCCCTGAGGTGCTGGACTACGCGCCGCTGCTTGGGCCGCTGGTGCTGGCCACCGTGTGCACAGTGGCGGCCACGGTGCTGTGCCACCTGCTCACCATCGCCCGGGAGATGCGGGGTCTGATTCTGGGCAATCTGGCAGGCCTTGCCGCCGCTCTCCTGGCCAGCCAGCCCCTGCTGCGCGCCTTCGATGTGTACGGCGCGGCCTGGGCCACCATTCTGGGCATCGGCGTACAGGCCATCGCCCTGCTGGCCTTCCTGCTCGTTCGCTGCAAAAAACAGTTTGCGGCCAATCAATAAACTCAAAAACGCAAAACGACAGCCCCTTCCCTTAGTCATTATGACATAAGGGAAGGGGCTGTCGTTGTATCCGTTTCTTTCGTATCGGTCAGTGCTCCTGCATCTGGCGCCCCATCCAGTGGGAATAGATCCCCGGCACGCCCATGAGAACCAGCCAGATCATCATCCTGCCTGTATTCTGAGGCCAAAGCCAGTTGCTCAGAATCACCGCCGCACCGCACAGGCCCCAGATCCCGCCGGTAACCATGTGGATGTGGATCCAGTTCTCGTCACTGGCCATGGAAAAGCGATCCTGCACACCCCAGCGGGAGCCGAAGGGCAGCTCGGCCACATGGGCCGCCACGATCAGCACCGCCAGACCCACCAGACTGAACAAAAGCACCAGAATCTGTATTCTGCCGGTAAGGTTCGCCGCAAAGATCACACTGTACATGGCCACACTCAAAAGCGGGATCAGCCAGCCCAGAACGGAGTTTGTATCTGCTTTTTCATCCCACAGCACTTCCTTTCCTGCTCGGGGCATCCCCGTACCGACGCTGTGCAACAAAAATCATCGCCCATGGGATGCAGATATTTTTCTACTGTTATCGTACCGCCTGCCGTCCGGGCCGGTCAAACCCGGCGTCAGGCGTTTTTCGCCGTTTGCCCGGTGATTTCGTCCCGGCGCTTGTGCGGGCGGAGCGCTGTTTTGCAAAAAATTCATGAATTCTGCGCCGGTGGCCCGGTGGGAATTTGTAATATGGCCCGGGGCATGCTATAATGAAGCGACGGCACAGGAACCCCTGTGCACAAGCCTTAACTTCAAGGGAGGGGATCGACCCATGAAATACTGTAAAAAATGTACCATGCCCGACACCCGGCCCGGCATTACCTTCGATGCCGAGGGCGTTTGCAGCGCCTGCCGCCACTACGAGAGCCGCTCGAAGGTGGACTGGGATGCCCGCTGGAAGGAATTTGAAGCCCTGTGCGACAAATACCGCGGCTGCAACGGCCCCGGCGGCTACGACTGCGCCGTTGCCGTGTCCGGCGGTAAGGACAGCCACTTCCAGGTGTACGTCCTGAAAGAGGTCATGAAGATGAACCCCATCCTGTTCAGCGTGGAGGACAACTTCCCCATGACCGAGGCAGGCAAGCACAACCTGAAGAACATCAGCGAGGAGTTCGGCTGCACCATCATCAGCTGCAAGCCCAACATCAAGGCCCAGAAAACCCTGATGCGCGCCTTCTTCGAGAAATACGGCAAGCCCACCTGGTACGTGGACCGGCTGATCTACACCTTCCCGCTGCACATGGCCCTGAAGTTCAACACTCCCCTGTTGTGCTACGGCGAGAACGTGAGCTTTGAGTACGGCGGCAACGCCGACGAGGAAACCTATTCCGCCCGCGGCCAGATTGAAAACGGTGTGGCCGTCGGCTTCCCCGAGGAGGAGCTGCTCAGCTACGGCATCTCTGCCAACGACCTGGCTCTGACCAAGGCCCCCACCGCCGAGGAGCTGGCTCGCCTTGACCCCTTCTACATGAGCTACTTCCTGCCCTGGAACAGCTACAAGAACTACCAGCTGGCCAAGAGCCGCGGCTTCCACGACCTGACCCACGAGTGGGATCGCCGCCATCATGTGGAAAACTTCGACCAGATTGACTCCCGCGCCTATCTGGTACACTCCTGGCTGAAATACCCCAAGTTCGGCCACGCTGCCGCCACCGACTACACCGCCCGCTACATCCGCTACGGCCTGATGACCCGTGAAGAGGCCATTCCTCTGATCAAGGAGCGGGACGGCGCGCTGGACCCCCTGTGCGTGCGTGATTTCTGCGAGTTCTGCGGCTACACCGAGAGCGAGTTCTGGGCCATTCTGGACAAGTTCTACAACACCGACATCTTCCACAAGGACGAGTACGGCCGCTGGATGCTGAATCACCCCATCTGGGAAGAGAATAAATAATCACAATTTGTGATACTGCGCCCCGCTTTTTGGCAAAAAAAGCGGGGCGTTTTTTGCATTTGTCGTCAAACCGCGCAAAAAAATGCTTGACAAACCGTAAATTCGACGGTATCATAAACGCATACTATCATCCAAAAGCGAAGAAGAGAAGAGTAGGCTTTCGGCATCGACCCTTACTAGAGAGCCCCGACGGTGGAAACGGGCAGGGAACAGGAAGCTGAACATGGTCTCGGAGTTGCGTGTGCGAAGAGCATGAGTTCTAAGTGCCCGCCGGGAACGCCCGTTAAAGCGTCAGGCTGTAATCAGTTCATTTCTGCCGCAGCCGGAAAGGCCGTTGTCCCCGCAAGGGGCCGGTGAACCAAGGTGGTACCACGAAGTCTGTTACAGGCTGTCGTCCTTGTTGTGTTGCAAGGACGACAGCCTTTTTGTTTTGCCGTTTTACCGCCGAACCGAAAAAAGGAGCGAAAGAAAGCAATCATGTTTGAAATCAAACATCTGTCCAAAATCTTTACAGGAAGCACCAATAAGGTGGAAGCCCTGCGGGATGTTTCCACCACCATTCAGGATGGCGACATCTTCGGCATCATCGGCATGAGCGGCGCAGGCAAAAGCACCCTGCTGCGCTGCCTGTGCCTGCTGGAAAAGCCCACCGAGGGCCAGATTCTGCTGAACGGCAAGGATCTCGCCCACCTGAAGGGCAAGGAGCTGCTGGAGGCCCGCCGCCAGATGGGCGTGGTGTTCCAGGGCTACAACCTGCTGATGCAGAAAACCGTGGCCGAGAACGTGGCCTTCCCCTTAAAGCTCACCCCCTACAAAAAGGACGAGGTGGAAAAACGGGTGACCGAGCTGCTGGAGCTGGTAGGTCTTTCCGATAAAGCCGACAGCTACCCCAGCCAGCTTTCCGGCGGTCAGAAGCAGCGTGTGGCCCTGGCCCGGGCGCTGGCTTCCAACCCCCAGGTGCTGCTGTGCGACGAGCCCACCAGCGCACTGGATCCGCTGACGACCAAGAGCGTACTGGAGCTTTTGCAGGCCATCAACAAAAAGCTGGGCGTGACGGTGATCATCATCACCCACGAACTGGCGGTGGTCAAGGCCATCTGCAACCGGATGGTGGTCATCGACGGCGGCCGCTTTGTGGAGCAGGGCGACGCAGCTCAGATTTTTGAACACCCCCAAAGCGACGTGGCTCGCCTTTTGCTGGGCAAGGAGGAATAACCCATGGCAGAATTTTTCGCAGAGTACGGCAGCCTTTTGTGGGAGGGCACGCTGGAAACCCTTTATATGACCTTTGTTCCCACGCTGGTGGCCTATCTGATCGGCCTGCCTCTGGGCGTGCTGCTCACCACCACCAAGTCCGGCGGCATCATGGCCGCCCCCCGCTTCAATGCGGTGTTCGGCTGGTTTGTAAACCTGTTCCGCAGCATTCCCTTCATGATCCTGATTTTCTTCGTTCTCCCCTTCACCCGGCTGATCGCGGGAACCTCCATCGGCGCTACTGCCGCCAACGTTCCCCTGTCCATCGCGGCGGCTCCCTTCGTGGCCCGCATGGTGGAGCAGAGCCTGGAGGAGATCGACGCCGGTGTTGTGGAGGCCGCCCGCTGCATGGGCGCCACCAACTGGCAGATCATCACCCGGGTGCTGCTGGTGGAAAGCGTGCCCAGCCTGCTGCGGGGCCTGTCCATCACCATCATCACCATCTTCGGCTACACCGCCGTGACCGGCGCGGTGGGCGCGGGCGGCCTTGGCAACATTGCCTTCCGCTTCGGCTACCAGCGTTACCAGAGCGACGTGATGTACGCCACCATCGTTCTGGTGGTCATTCTGGTGTGCATCATCCAGAGCGTTTGCAACCTGCTGGCCCGCAAGGCCGACAAGCGCAACCGCTGATTCCCTTTTCCTTTTGAAAAAACAGCGCCCCGCCCGGCGGCGCGCGAGCCTGACTGGTGCGCTGTTTTCGCTTTTCAACGCTTATTATCAACCCATCAACATAGAGGAGTGTGTATCATGAAAAAACTGATTTCTCTGGCTCTGTGCGCCGTTCTGGCCGTGAGCCTGGCCGCCTGCGGCGGCAAATCCGGCGGCTACAAGATCGGCATCCCGGCAGACGCCACCAACGGCGGCCGCGCCCTGCAGCTGCTGCAGGAGCAGGGTATTCTGACCCTGACCGAGGGCGTTGGTCTGGAGGCCACCGAACGGGACATTGCCGAAAACCCCTACAACGTGGAAATCGTTCCCATGGAGGCCGCTGCCCTGCCCAGCAGCCTGCCTGATCTGGACTTCGCCGTGATCAACGGCAACTACGCCTCCGGCGCCGGCATCGGCGACACCGTTCTGGTGAGCGAGGACGCCGAGAGCGTGGCCGCCCAGACCTACGGCAATGTGCTGGCCGTGAAGGAGGGCCGGGAGAACGAGCCCGCCATTCAGGCGCTGGCCGCTGTGCTCATGAGCCAGGACGTGCAGGACTGGATTGCCGCCAACTACAACGGCGTGGTAATGCCCATGGGCGCAACCGACGCCACCATCCCCGAAATCACCGAGCCCGTTACCCTGAAGGTGGGCGCTTCCCCCAGCCCCCACGCCGAGATTCTGGAGTATGCCGCCCCCATTCTGGCCGAGCATAACGTAACTCTGGAGATCGTGGAATTCGACGACTACGTGATGCCCAACACCGCCGTGGAGGACGGCAGCCTGGATGCCAACTACTTCCAGCACCAGCCCTATCTGGACGACTTCAACGCCGAGCAGGGCACTCACATCGTAAGCGTGGTCACCCCCCACTACGAGCCCATGGGCATCTACCCGGGCAAGACCGCCGATCTGAGCGTGTTCAGCAAGTAATTTCCGCATCCCCCAAAAATGCAAGCAATAAAAAAGAGGAAGCCCGCAGGCTTCCTCTTTTTTATTGGTTTTTCGGTCAGGCTTCTGCCGACTGCTGCACCGCCTCGGCGGGCTTGCGATCCTCTTTCGGCAGCCATTTGCCGCACTTGTAATACACCACAAAGCAGATGCTGGTGATGACCCAGCTCACCGGGTAGCTGTACAGAACGGTGGTGATCTCCCGCCGGAAGGGAACCACAAGGAACACCCACAGAATACGCAGGCCGCACACGCCGCAGCCGGTAAGGATCATGGGGATCAACGCCTGACCGCAGCCGCGGATTGCGCCGGACAGAATCTCGATGCACACAAAGGTCACATAATAGGGCATCATGTTGCGGACCATCACGGTACCGATCTCCAGCACTGCCGCATCCTGGGTGAACATGCGCAGGAAAATGCCCGAGCAGCTGACCATCAATACGCTCATGGCAACCGCGGTGCCCGCGCACATGGCAAGGCAGACATGCACACTCTTTCGCACCCGGCTGTACAGCCCTGCGCCATAGTTCTGGCCCGCGAAGGTGGTGATGGCGATGCCGTAAGCGCCGCTGACCATCCAGAAAAAGCCGTCCACCTTGGAAAAGCTGGTCCAGGCTGCCACCGTATCGGTGCCGAAGGAGTTGATGCAGCTTTGCAGAATCACGTTGGAAATGGCGTACATGTTGCCCTGAATGCCCGCCGGGATGCCCACCTGCAGCACCCGGCTCAGGCTGGCCTGATCGAAGCCCAGCTGGGTTTTGTCCAGCCGATAAATAGCGGAGGTTCCGCTCAGCGAGATATACACCAGCGCGGCGCTCACCCACTGGGAAATCATGGTGGCAAGGCCCGCGCCCAGCGCGCCCATGCCCATCACCGCCACAAACACAATATCCAGCACAATGTTTACCAGGCAGGCCACGATCAGAAAATACAGCGGGCGCTTGGTGTCGCCCACCGCACGCAGGATGCCCGCGCCCACGTTATAGAAAAACGAGGGGATCATGCCCAGGCAGTAGGCAATCAGATACTGCACCGCGTATTCCATCACATCGTCCGGGGTCGCCATGGCCACCAGCGCGGGCCGGGCCGCCAGAATGCCCACCACCGTGAACACCAGACCGCCCACCAGTGACATGACCGCCGAGGTGTGCACGGTCTTGCGCACCCGTTCCTGGTCCCGTGCGCCCACGCCCTGCGCTACCACCACGGTGGTGCCCGCAGCCACGCCGGTGAACAGGTTGACCACGATGTTCACCAGATTGCTGGTACCGCCGCCCACCGCGGCCAGCGCCTGCTTGCCCACGAACTGGCCCACGATAATGGCGTCGAAGGTGTTGTAAAGCTGCTGGAAGAAGGTACCGAACAGAATGGGAAAAAAGAACACCAGAATCTGCTTCCAGATCACGCCCTGCGTGATCTGATTTTCCGCGCTGACGGAACGCGACATATCACAAAAACCTCTTTTCTGAAATTCACTTCCGGGGCCTTTCGGCTCCAATGGCAACACTTCAAAGCCACAACAGTATAGCACGATTGCACCGCCGTGTCGACCATCGTTATTTCTTTGGCGCAAATTCGGTAATTTGCCCAAAGCCATGACAAGTTGGCAACAAGTTCTTTATAATATAAAGGCAAAGCCGGTGTGATATAAGAGATTGACGTTTTCTCATCTCGCACCGGCTAATACCGGCGCCCGCAGCCGGGCACAGAAAGGGAGACCCGCCCCATGGCACACATTCTCATCGCCGAAGACGAAACCGCCATCAACAATCTGATCCGCTCCAATTTGAAGCTGGTGGGCCACAGCTGCGCCCAGGCCTTCACCGGGCCCGAGGCGCTGGAGCTGGCCCGGAGCCAGAGCTTTGATCTGGTTTTGCTGGACGTGATGCTCCCCGGGCTGGATGGCTTTGCCGTAAAGGCCAAACTGCCGGTCGACCTGCCGGTAATTTTCGTGACCGCAAAGACCAGCCTGTCGGACAAACTGCAGGGGCTGGGCCTTGGCGCCGAGGATTACATCGTGAAGCCCTTCGAGGTGCTGGAGCTGCTGGCCCGGGTGGAGATCGTGCTGCGGCGGGGCGGCAAATCCGCCCGCACCTTCACGCTGGACGGGCTGCGGGTGGATCTGGACGCGCACCGGGTCTTTCTCCACGAGGAGGAGATTCCCCTCACCCCGCAGGAATACAGCCTGTTGGAGGTGCTCATCACCAACCGGAACCTGGCCCTCAGCCGGGAAAAGCTTTTGAACCTTGCCTGGGGCTACGACTACGAGGGCGAAAGCCGCACGGTGGATGCCCACATCCAGCGGCTGCGCAAAAAGCTGGAGCTGGAAGGCCGCATTCAGACCGTTTACAAGCTGGGCTACCGGCTCAGCACCCGCTGAAAGGGGCTTTTCATGAAAAAGATCACCCTGAAATACTGGCAGAAAACCTATCTGGCCACACTGGCGCTATTTCTGTGCTGCCTTGCGGGCAGCATCGGGGCGGTGTTCAGCCTGGGGCAGCGGCAGAACTTTTCCTCCACCGTGAACGAGGCGCTGGCCCAGCAGCAGTACCTGATGCAGAGCCTTGTGCAGGATGCCGAGGCTGTGGCGGCCTCCCGCCCGGCGGCCCTGCCCAATCTGTATGAATACTATGCCACCCAGTATGCGGGCGGCGGCATCCCGCTGGAGGTGGCGGAAAAAGGCACCGTGCTCTGTTCCACCCTGCCTGCTGTGGAGGGCAACCGCACCCGGCCGGAGGTTCCCGAGGGCCAGCGGGTCTATCTGGTGCAACCCACCAAAGAGGGGCGGCAGCTGTTTGTTTCCTCCCGGCTTTCCACCGTCTCGCCGGATACCATCGTCACCTGTGCCTTTCCCATGGAGGGGTTCTATCAGGAGTGGGCCCGCATCCGGCTGCTGTTTCTCATCATCGGCGGGGTGGTGAGCGGGGTATTCGCCATCGCCCTGTATCTGGTGCTGGCCCGGATGTACCGGCCGCTGGCCCAGGTGACCGGCACTGCCCGGGCCATTGCGGCGGGCGACCTTGCCGCCCGCGCACCGGACAAACGGCGGGATGAGGTGGGCGAGCTGGGCCGTGCCATGAATCAGATGGCTGGTCAGGTGCAGCGCAAAATCGATGAGCTGGAGACCGCCGCCAGCCAGAAGCAGCAGCTGATCGACAATCTGGCCCATGAGATGCGCACCCCCCTCACCGCCATCGGCGGATGGGCCGAAACCATGCAGCGGGCTCAGATGGACCCGGAAGAGCTGATGGAAGCCACCGACACCATCCTGTTCGAGAGCCGCCGGGTGCTGGCGCTCAGCCAGCAGCTTTTAAAGCTGAGCGTGCTGCGCGGCGAACCGCTGGAGCTGGCCCCGGTGGACGCTGCAGATCTGCTGCACCGGGTGGAGCGCACCATCGGCCCCAAGGCCCGTGCCCGGCAGGTGACCTTCACAGCGCTGCCCCCTGCCGAACCGGTGGAGCTTCTGGCCGACGAGGTGCTGCTGGAAAGCCTGCTGGTGAACCTGTGCGACAACGGGGTGAAGGCCTGCGCCACCGGGGGGCGAGTGCGGCTGGCCGTTCACAGCACACCGGGCCGGGTGCTGCTGACGGTGACCGACAATGGCCGGGGCATGGAACGGGAAACGCTGGCCCATCTGGGCGAACCCTTCTACCGGGCGGACAAGGCCCGCAGCCGGACCGAGGGCGGGGCCGGGCTGGGGCTTTCGCTCTGTTTTGCCATCGCCCGCCGCCATGGCGCTTTGCTGGAATTCGAGAGCAAGCCGGGCCACGGCACCCGGGCTACGGTGACTTTTACAACTTCGCAATAAGTTTTTACCGCTTCGCAACACACCACAGCTTTTGCGGCAACAGGTGAGCAGTAAACTGAAGCCAGAAAACAGGCCGGGGCCTTCTTCCCCGGCTGCGCCAAGGAGGATGTTATGATGAACCGTCGCCCCATTGCACTCGGCCTTGCGGCCACCCTGGCTCTGGCCGGCTTTTCCGCCTGCTCCGCCCCCGGCAATACCCCGGTGGCCGTGAGCGACCCGGTGAGCACCGCTGCCAGCACCTCCGCCGACCCGGTGGATCAGGCAATTCAGGCGCTGAATTACACCTATTTCGATGTGACAGAGGAAATGACACAGGGGGAATATCACGATCCCCTTTTCACCTATGCACCGCCATCGGACGGGCATCCGGATTCTCAGGCACTGGTCAACCAGGCAGCCGCCATCTTTGAGCAGGCCTGCGGTGAAAACTTTTCCGATCAGGAATTCATCCTTTACTACTACAGCTCTCCTTTTTCCTATGATCAGCAGACGGTGGCACACATTCAGACCACGCTGCCCAGCACCCGTTTGCTGGAGGATGAACAAATTCCAAAAGAACGGTACGAAAACAAAAAACCGGAAGCACTCTATAAACAGCATGCCAGAAACATGACCATCGTTTCGCTGGATCTGGATGTGGAACAGGGCTCCGTGCTGCATTTCGGCGGTGCAGGCCCCTTCGACGCTCTGGACGAGCTGCCTGAAAATTACGATGAGCTGCGCAAAGCATTGTGGCCGGATCAGATCTCCAGTTTCTGCGAAGCGGCAAATCTGGGCACACCCGCTTCTGTGAAGTTTTCCAACGATCGGGCTTCCTCGGTATGGGTTACACTGGAGAACGGAGACATCTGCCGCTTTTCTCTTTCTCTTGCCGGAATTGTAGGTTTTGACAATCTGACCCGTGCCGGTGGAGATGAAGCCGTGCAGTCTGTTTTGGACAAAGACGCCGGACGCTGAGGAGGGATTTACCATGAAACATCGTTCTGTTCTTGCCGCCCTCTGCGCCGCCCTGCTCCTTTCCGCCTGCTCCGCCCCCGGCAAAGCACCAGTAGCCGTGAGCGACCCGGTGAGCACCGCTGCCAGCACCTCCGCCGACCCGGTGAGCGCCGCGCTGGACGCCTGCGATTACGCTTACCACGACTACACAGAAGAATTTGTGGCCGAGCACCCCGACCCGGTCCAGCTCAACAACGGGCTGGACGGTGCGCCGGATTACTACAAAAGCTATGTTCAGCCGGACGAGGCCTGCATGGATGTGCAGCAGGCAGTGAACACTGCCGCCCGCTGGATGGAAGCCGCCAGCGGCATCCCTCTGGCGGAATACCAGTTCACCACCTATGCCTTCCGCCGCACCGACTACCAGAACGGCGAGCGCACCATCTGGAGCGTGGACTGCTGGCAGGCCCCGGACGGCACCGACGAGTACAGTTTCCACTTCTCTGCCCTGCTGGACGCCATCAACGGCCAGCTGCTTTCGCTGAATGTGAAGTCTCCCCTGAACAGCGGGCTGTACGCCTCTGATTCCTCCGATTCGCTGGAGCTGTTTCGGGCCATGCTGCCCGCCCTGTTTGAGGAGATGAGTCTGCCTGCGGTGAAATCCGTGCAGCAGGCCGAAGATTCCTCCAACAATCTTGCCCCGGTACTGATCTCCACCGCTTCCGGCAATTACCGGGCCGACTACGAGGTTTCGGAGGAAACCGCCCAACTCACCTTCCTCGCGCTGGACGGCGCATTTCTGGTCTGATCTGCCCACATGATAAACGCAGCCCGCCATGGCTTTTGCACCATAGCGGGCTGCGTTGTTTCTGTTTGATTGTGCAACCGGTCAGGCGGCCATTGCCCGGCGGCCCACACGGCCCGCCCAGGCCAGCGGGCCCTGATACACCACCCGAAGCGGCTCCAGATAGGCAAAATCCTCCGGGCGCACCAGACTGGGATGATCCGGCAGCTCCAGCGCACCCGCCTCCTGCAATGTCTGGGCCACAAACTGGCTGCACACGAACTTGTTGCGCCGCTGGTGGGCAATGCCCAGCCAGGCCAGCGCCAGCCCCAGCACGTCGTAGCCGTAGTCCAGCTGGCGGCGCTCCATCTTTTCCAAGCGGCGGGCGATGCGGTCGTAGGCCTTCTGGCTCACCGGCAGCTCCAGCACAAGGCTGTCCGCCGTGCCGCTGCGGCCGTATACCCCGTCGTACAGATTCTCCCGGATAAAACCGGCGGGCAGAGGCGCAATCTCGTAGCGGCGGGCAAAGCTATACATCTGCTCCAGATCCCGGTCCAGCGCAAGGCTCACATGAGTATAGCGGTTGCCGGTCAGGCCGTGCATGGCCCGGGCAAACAGGGTGTCGGTGCGGGATAACAATAAGTAAATATTCGGCATGATTCTGGCTCCTTTCGCCGCAGCTCTCCGGGGCGGGATTCCCCGCGTCCGAGCGGGCGGTTTGCGTTCATCCGGAAGTCCCTACCAGTTCAGTAGGTTTCCCTTTGTCCATATAACGAGCCTGAATCCGATGTTTCTTCACCTTTTTTCAAAAGAATTGACACACTGCCCGCTTGCACCTATAATAAAAGCACTTTCCCCGGCAGCGGGGTGTAAGGAGGGGATTTTCCATGCGCCATCTGGGCACACAGATTCTGACAACCGAACGGCTTATTCTGCGCCCGCTCACCGCCGCGGACGCCATTGCCATGTTTGAGAACTGGGCCAGCGACCCGCAGGTGACCCGCTTTCTGCGCTGGGAGCCCCACAAAGACTGGCTGGAGACCGCCCAGCTGCTGGCCGGCTGGGAAGCCCTTTACCAAAACCCGGACTACTACCAGTGGGGCGTCTGCCTGCGCGGGTCGGACGCGCCCTTCGGCAGCATCAGCGTGATGGAGGGCGAGGAGCAAAACCCGGCCCTCTGGCATACCCCGGGGCTGGACCATTCCGCCGGTGTGTGGGAAGCGGGCTACTGCTATGGCCGCGCCTTCTGGGGCAAGGGCTACGCCACCGAGGCCCTGTGCGCGGTGCGGGATTTCTGGTTCCAGCAGGTGGGCGGGCAGTGGATGGCCTGCTGCCACGCGGCGGAAAACCCCGCCAGCGGCCGGGTGATGGAAAAAGCCGGCTGGGTGTGGGATCACGACAGCATCTACCACAAATTCGACGGCACGCCAGTGGCCTGCCGGTGCTATGTGAACCCAAACCCCTGATTTCTGATTTGATAATCTGACGCGATAAAAGGAGCTTTTATGAGTGAATTGATGATTCAAGACAAGGAACCCGTGAAGGTGGTTCTGCTGGGGCTGGACCTGGGCCAGTTCGATGCGGACCGCAGCATGGAAGAGCTGAGCGCTTTGTGCGAAGCCAACGGCATGGAGGCGGTGGCCCAGATCGTGCAGCGGCGCGCCGCCCCCGAGGCGGGCACCCTGCTGGGCGAGGGCAAGCTGGAGGAGGCAAAGCTCTACTGCCAGAATCTGGGGGCCGAAGCGGCCATCTTTGACGGCGAGCTCTCCGGCAGCCAGATCCGCAACCTGTCCGAACGACTGGACGTGGAGGTGCTGGACCGCACCATGCTGATTCTGGAAATCTTCCGCAGCCGGGCCGTAACCAATGAGGGCAAGGTACAGACCGAGCTGGCCATGCTGCGCTACCGGCTGCCCCGGCTGCAGGGTCTGGGCGAGAGCCTGTCCCGCCAGGGCGGCGGCGGCGGTGGTGGCGGCGGCGCCCGGCGTGGTGCCGGTGAAAGCAAGCTGGAATATGACCGGCGGCACATTCACCGGCGCATCGAGGCGCTGGAGCAGAAGCTCACCGAGCTGGAAAAGCGCCGTGGCGAGAACCGCCGGGCCCGCCAGAAGGCAGGCACCCCGGTGATCAGTCTGGTGGGCTACACCAACGTGGGCAAATCCAGCCTTTTGAACGCGCTGTGCGGGGCCGAGGTGATGGAGGCGGACATGCTGTTCGCCACACTGGACCCCACCGCCCGCAAGCTGACCCTGCCCAGCGGCCTGAATGTGATCGCGGTGGACACAGTCGGATTTGTGAGCCGCCTGCCCCACAAGCTGGTGGAGGCCTTTAAAAGCACGCTGGAGGAGGCCGCCTATTCCGACGTGATCGTAAAGGTGGCGGATGCCGCCGACGAGGAGCGGGAGGAACAGCTGGCCATCACCGATCAGGTGCTGGCGGAACTGGGCTGCGAGGGCATCCCCCAGCTGACCGTATACAACAAGTGCGACAAGGCCGGCGCCACCCCCTTTGACCCGGCGGTGATTCTGACCAGCGCCAAGACCGGCAAGGGTCTGGATGATCTGCTGGCCGCGCTGGACGCCGCCCTCTCGGACCGGGTGCGGGCGGTGAAGCTGGTGCTGCCTTACGACAAGCTGGGTCTGGCCGAGGCCATGCGCAGCCGGGGCAGCGTTTCGGTGGAGGATTACCGGGAAAACGGAGTCTACTTCGAGGGCTTTGTGAAGAGCAGCGACCTGCACATTTACCTGCCTTATTTATTGGAAAATTAAGATAGAACGCAGAAAGGCCCGCCGGAAAACCGGCGGGCCTTTCTGCATAGAGGGGTGGGAAAGTATAATAAGTGAGAAGTTATCATATTAGGTGGTGCCTGTCTGGCACTGTCTTTAGTATACCCATTTTTCTTAATATGTCAAATTGAAAAGCCGGTTTTCTCTTTCCTGTTTCCCTTTACTTTTGCATTTTTACTTTATATAATTAAGGAAACTCGCAAAATTCTTTCCATCTTTTTTAATTGTATATTTTCTCTATATTTTTTCTTAACTTTGTCAACTTTTTGTGTCACTTTGTTGTCATCCGGAAGGGAGTTGTTTTTTTGGACGATTTAGACAAAAAGATCCTGATACTTTTAGAGCAAAATGCCCGTATGCCTGTGAAGGACATTGCCCGCCATGTGGCGCTTACCAGCCCGGCGGTGTCCAGCCGGATTCGGCGGCTGGAGGAGCAGGGCGTGATTGCGGGTTACACTGCCCTGCTGCGGGATCCCCAGCGCCAGAACAGCATCGACGCGCTGATCAGCGTGTCCATCGCACCGGCAGACCGGGAAGAATTCCTCACGCTGGCCCGGGCCGACGGGCAGGTGCGCCAGTGCTTCCATGTGACCGGCAGCCACAGCTTCATTGTGAAGGTGAGCTGCGAAAGCATGCAGCAGCTGGAGCAGCTGATCACCCGGTTCCAGCGCATGGGCCCCACCAGCACCCAGATCATCCTGTCCACCCCGGTGGAGCGGGGCTCTTTTTTTAGCCCGGCGCAATAATCCAGGGGTCTGCTTCGTATTCCAGTCACAGGGGCAAACAAACGGCTGTTTGCCGGCGTCATGTTTCATGACCGGCCGGCCTTTGGGGCATACTTGCAGCAAAGGGCCGTTTTCTCCCGCCGCCGGCGGGGCTACCCATTGACAAAGGAGTGTTTTTATGAAACGTTTGATTTCTATTCTGCTGGCCGGTGTGCTGGCTGCCGGGCTGGTGGGCTGCACCTCTTCCGGCGCGGATTCCGCCGCCAGCCATACCCCCGCGGACTACACCGCCGCTCTGGCGGACAGCCGCACCGAGGAGGACAACAGCAACTACACCATCTTCACGCTGGAGGATGGCAGCTACACCGCCAGCAAGGGCTACGCCGAGCATCTGGACTCGGAGGCCATTGCCAGCCAGGGCCAGATGAGCCTGGAGGTGCTGGGCCTTGCCGCCGAGGACGTGCAGAGCGCCGCGTACAGCGTGTCGCTGATGAACGTGAAGGCCTATGGCGTGGCCATTGTGAAGCCCGCCGAGGGCAAGACCGATGCGGTAAAGGAAGCCCTTTCCGGCTTCATCGAGGCTCAGAAGTCCGCGCAGGAGAATTATCTGGCCGACCAGTACGCCATCGCCAAGGCCGCCAAGCTGGAAACTTTGAAATCCGGTGAAGTAGTGCTGGTGATGTGTGAAAATCAGGACCAGGTGTTCCAGAGCATCGAGACCGCGCTGAAATAACCCAATGAAAACAGCTCCGGCCCGCAATTCCCTTTTAAAAGGGACGCGGGCCGGAGCCTTTTGTTTGCGAATCAGCCGCTGTTTTTCCGGATGTAAATACGCAGCGCCTGGATCAGCAGCAGCAGAACCCTGATGCTCAGCACCAGCACCGCCACACCCAGCGCCACCAGCGCCAGATTCACCAGGAGCATCAGCCAGCTGAAGATGGCGGTAATCCCAAATACACTACTCATATTCGCTTCCTCCTTTTCTTTTTCAAATTGCTGCTTTTCTCATCATACCATAAAGTGATAAAGAGCAAAAGCCCGCATTGCCCGCCGGGCAAAAGTTTGTTATAATGGCAGATGAATGAAAAATACAAAAGAGAAAGGCGGTTTTCGCCAATGAAAGCCACTGTGGTGATCCCCAACTTGAACGGGGCCGGCTGGCTGCGGGATTCCATCGAATCCGTCTGGGCCCAGACCATGCAGGATTTTGAACTGATCGTCATCGACAACGCCTCCACCGACGAAAGTCTGGAGATTGCCCGCAGCTATGTGGGCCGGGAAAACTATACCCTCATTGAAAACGACCACAACACCGGATTCTCCTACGCGGTGAATCAGGGCATCCGGGCCGCAAAGGGCGAGTTCGTGGCCCTGTTCAACAACGATGCCTTTGCCGAGCCGGACTGGCTGGAAAACCTGATTCGTGCCGCCGAGGCCGACGAACGCATCTTCGCAGTAAGCAGCCTGATGATCCGCCACTTCGAGCGGGAGCTGGCAGACGACGCGGGCGACTATGTGACCATTCTGGGCTTTGCCTGCAAGCGGGGCGACGGCATGAAGGCCAGCCGTTACACCAAACCCTGCAGGGTGTTCTCCGCCTGCGGCGGCGCGGCCCTCTACCGCAAGCGCATTCTGGACGAAATCGGCCTGTTTGACGAAAACTTCTTTGCCTATTACGAGGATGTGGACATCAGCTGGCGAGCCAACAGTCTGGGCTATAAAAACGTCTACTGCCCCACCGCCAAATGCTACCATATCTGCGGCGCCACCACCGGCGCGGTGCGCTACAACCCCTTCAAGAGCATCCAGAGCGGGCGCAACAGCATTCTGCTGCCCTACAAAAACATGCCCATTCTGATGTTCCTTCTGAACATCCTGCCGCTGGCGGCGGGCTATCTGCTCAAGGCCGCCATGTTCCGGCTGCGGGGCTTCGGCCCGGCCTACGGGCAGGGCTTCAAAGAGGCGCTGAAGGTGATGGGCAAGCTGGAAAAACCCAGGTTCCGGCTGAAAAACCTGCCCAACTATGTGTTCATCGAGCTCTGGCTCATTGTGGATACCTTCCGCTACATCATCTACCGGGTGCAGCGGGCCTTGCATATTCAATAAGCCTTATCCCCTCGGCTTTTTGCCGGGGGGATTTTTTCTGCCCTTTTGGCGCCCACCGGAAAAATGACAAAAATCTTTGTCAAAACCAATTGACAAAGATCATTGTCATTGCTATAATGATGATGACAAAGATGCTTGTCATTTTGACACAGATACTTTGCAATCAAAAGGAGGTCAAGCCTATGCCGCTGGGAAACCGGCTCAAGGAGCTGCGCGCGGCCAAGTCGCTGAACCAGCAGCAGCTGGGGCAGCTGGTGGGGGCGTCCCGCCAGACCATCAGCCTGATCGAACGGGGCGACTACAACCCCTCCATCACGCTGGCGCTGCGCATCGCGCAGGTGTTTGAAACGCCTGTGGAAGAGGTATTTTATCTGACGGGGGAGGAAGAAGCATGAAACCGAAAACAGAGAAGAAAAACGCGTGGGTCTATGTGAAGTTTGCAATCATCATTGTGGTTTCCGGTATATTCGGTGCGGTGTGCAACATGGCCATCGGAGCCGAATTCGAGGATTTTACCAATCTGAGCGCTGTTCTGAGCCAGAGTCTTTACGGGGCAGGGGTTCCGCTGCTGGGCGGCGGGCTGCTGCTGGCTGCGGCAGCCACCGGCCTGTATCTGGCGGCGAAAAAACCCATGGCCCGGGCCGATGAGGATGATGCGGCATACGAAAAGGCAAACCGTCTGCTCTGCCTTTCCATGATTCTGACCACACTGGGTTTTCCCTGGCTCATGCTGACCATAGGGCTGGCCTTCGGTCAGGCCATTCAGGAACACGTCATCGATACCACCGGGCTGGGGCTGGGACTGCTGGTTATTGAACTGGTCTGGTTCTCCACCTTACAGGCCATTGTGATCCGGGCCACCAAAAAACTGTATCCTGAAAAACAGGGCAACGTGTTCGACACCAAGTTCCAGAAGGACTGGTACGCCAGCTGCGACGAGGCGGAACAGAAAGCCATTGGCGATTGCAGCTATTTCACCTTCCAGATCATGAATCTGGTCTATCCCATCGTGATGCTGATCCTGTTCATGGTGGGCTCCTCCTGGCCCATCAATGCCCTGTGGTTCGTGCTGCTGGGCGGGCTGTGGATGGCGCAGACCCTCGTCTACCAGCTGCGCTGCTACTGGGTGCAGCACTGCAAACCCCACCGATAAAACAACAAGGAGGAATCTTACTATGAAAACCGGTTGGACCGCCATGGAAAAACGGCAGCTTGTGATCTTTGGCCTTGTGGCCTTTGCCCTGCCCTACCTGTTGGGCATTCTGATGGGCATCGGCTATTACGGAGGCAGCGATGTGAGTGTGTTCCCCTCGGCCCAGATGTACTATCCCGCCGCCGGGGTCATGCTGGCCCTGCTGCTCACCCGCCGGGAGGACTCCACCCTCCCCCGCAAATTCTACTTCTGTTTTCTGGTCCTGACCGCCCTTATGGCGCTGTGCGCCGTTGCCAGCGTGCTGGTTCCCGCCCTGCCCTGGGCAGTTATCAGCAATGCGATCCTGATGGCAGGCACCCTGATCAGCTGGGTGTTCTATTTTCTGGACGGCAAAGCCCGCCGCACTGCCTGGGGTATGCGGCTCAACCGCTGGGTGTTTGCGGTGTTCGCGCTGTTCATTGTGCTCTACTTTGCCCGTCTTGCTCTGCTCACCGGCGTGATGGTTCTGCTGGACCCCGCGCTTGCAGCGGAGGAAAGCAGCGCCGGCATGGGCGGCATGTACTTTGCCATCATGCTGCTGAATCTGCCTTTGAGCTTCTTTCTGGCCTACACCGCCTTTTTCGGCGAAGAGTTCGGCTGGCGCGGCTTTTTGCAGCCCCTGCTGCAAAAGCGGTTTGGCCTGCGGGGCGGCATTGTGGTGCTGGGCGTGGCATGGGGGCTGTGGCATCTGCCCATCAACATCTTCTTTTACAGCCCGGATACCTGGGGTCTGAGCGTGCTGAATCAGGTTGTGCTCTGCATCTGTTACAGCGTATTCTTCGGCTTTGCCTACATGAAAACCAGAAGCATCTGGGCGCCGGTGCTGATCCACTTTTTCAACAACAACGCCATTACCCTGTTCACAGACCCCAGCGCCATCCAGAATCAGGTGCTGGACTGGACCAGTGTGCTGCTGGGCATGGTGGTGCTGGCGGTGCTGTATCTGCCCTTCTTCGCGTCCAAAGTGTTCCACAGCGGGCCGGCGGTGGAGCTGCCTTTCCCGACAGAGGCGCGGCCCACCGAAGCCGCACAGCCTGAAACGGCTGAATAACACTGTTTTTCCCCGCGGGGGTGCATTGCCACCCCCGCGCTTTTTTGCTATAATAGGGAGAAGTTTGGCAATGCCGATTGCGGTGAAATGGAGGGAACCGTTTGTGGATGTGATCCTGATCATGTGCCTCGGGGTGCTGGTGGGCAACCGCTTTTTCCCCAGGCAGTACAAAAAGCTGTGTGAACAGCTCCAGGTAGTGTGCACGCTGGCGCTGATTTTCTGTATGGGCACCATGCTGGGCCAGCGGCCCGGCTTTTTGCAGGAGCTGGGTCAGCTGGGCCTGCGGAGCCTGGTATTCTGCCTGATTCCGGTGGCCTTTTCGGTGGTCTTTGTGTATCTGCTCACCTGCCGTTTCATGAACGGGCGGGAAAAGCGCAACAGGCGGAGGTAAGCGGGCCCATGGTAATTTTAGCGGTAATCGCCCTTGTGGGCGGCGTTGTTTACGGTCTTTCCGGGCTGGAGGTTCCTCTGCTGACTCTGCTCACCGACCATTCGGATCTGGTGCTGTATCTGCTCATGTTCCTGGTTGGCATCAGCATCGGCATGCACGAGGGTATCTGGGCCAAGATCAAGCAGTACCACATCAAGGCCTTCCTCATTCCCATCGGCATCATTCTGGGCTCGCTGATCGGCGGCGCGGTGTGCGCCCCGCTGCTGGGCTTTTCGGTGGAGCAGGGCACCATGGTGGCAAGCGGCCTGGGCTGGTACAGTCTGGCCGGCGTGACCATCGGCAATCTGGCCGGGGCGCAGCTGGGCAGCATTGCCTTTTTGAGCAACCTGATGCGTGAGATCATCTCCTTCTTCCTGATCCCGCCCATCTCTCGCCGCCTGAACTACTACACCTGCATCGCCCCCGCTGCCGCCACCAGCGAGGACACCACTCTTTCGATGATGATCCGCTTCACCGACGAGGAAACCGTGGTGCTGTCGGTGTTCAACGGGGTGGTCTGCTCGGCCGCGGTGCCGCCGCTCATCTCGCTGTGCGCGGCGCTCTTCTGAATTTCTTCGGGTTTCGACAGAAAAAGAACCGGGCCGGAACGCTGGCATTTTGCTGGGCGTTCCGGCCCGGTGTTTTTTCTGTTTATTCCTTTTCGCCAAAGCCCAGAGCGGAGAAATCCACCTTCACCGGCACATGATCCGCCGAGTAGATCATCTTGCCCTGCCAGACCGAGGCCAGCAGCGGCTCCACCGGCTGTTCTGCCGGCTCCTGGGGTGTTTCGGTGGGCTCCTGCGGCGGGCAGGGTTCCTCTTTCGGCGGATAGACTCCGCTTTCCGGCGCGGCAGTCCAGTCCTGCCCTGCCGAAGGTGCAGGCTGCTGCTCCTTCGCCGGGGCCGCGGGGGCGGTATCCGGTGCGGCAGGCTGCTCGGTCTGCTGCGCTTCAAATGCTCTGTTCTCCTCCAGCGCGGCCAGCAGTTCCTCCTCGGTGAGCGCCCCCTGATCCGGGTGCTCAAATCCGCTGAATCCGTTCATCTGCGGGGCTGGCTGCGGCTCCGCTCCATCTGCCGTCGGCTCCTGTGCGGGCAGGCGCAGCTCCTGCGCCACCCGCTCCATGGCCGAGCAGTCTGCAGGCAGGTCGGTCATGCTGTGGCCATAGTGGGCGAACAACACCTGACGCTCCCCATCCACCACCAGCGTAAGGGGCAGCTGATGGCGCTCGTTTTTCGCGGGGGAATAGCCCTCCTGCCGGGCCTGCTTGATAATACGCATGCCCTCCAGCGAGTAGCAGCGCAGCATTCCCTGCTTCTGGGGAATCTGGAAGTAATCGTACAGCGCGCCCTCTGCGTCGCAGATCAGCTCAAAGGGCAGCGAGCCTTTGGGCGCAACCCGGGCAATGGCCTCCGGCCGGGAACGCACCACACAGGCCAGCCGGACGCTGCGCAGCGCATAGATGGTCTCCAGATACTGGGTGATGAAATGCCGGGTGATGGGGTGCCCGAAGTTGGGCAGGAACACCATGAGCACCGGGCCATCCTGCTGCAAAAAGCCGGAAAAGCTCTTCTGGGGCTCGTAGGGGGTGTCGTAGGAAAACGCCGGGAGTTTGTCCCCGGCCTTTAAACGCTTGGCCATGCCAGTCATACTCCTTCAAAAATCCGGTTGGAACACCGGCACAAAATCAAAAGGCGAAGCAGCGGCGCACAGGCGCTGCTGTTCCACTTTATTGTAGCACAACCGCCCCGGCTCCTGCAATGGGAGCTCCTGCCGGCGACCTGTAAAACTTTTGTGCAAAAGGGCGTGCCGTGCGGCGGTGAAAATGGAAAGATATGTTATAATAAAGAAAATCCATCGAGCTGTTAAAGGAGGAATTTTTCATGCATGAAGCCGTGATTCAAAACACCGAGCGCCGCATCCGGCGCACCATGGAAGCCTTGCGTGCCAACAATATGGAGGCCTATTATGTAAAGACTGCCGCCGAGGTTCGCCCCTTTGTGGAGCAGATGATCCCCGAAGGCGCCGTGGTTTCCAACGGCGGCAGCGTGAGCCTGGCCGAAACCGGCGTAATGGATCTGCTGGCCAGCGGCCGCTACCAGTATCTGGACCGCAGCAAGGTGACTGGCGAGGAGCTGGACGCATTGTTCCGCCAGGTATTCAGCGCCGACTGGTATCTGGCCAGCACCAACGCAGTGACCGAGGCCGGTGAGCTTTACAACGTGGACGGCACCGCCAACCGGGTGGCCGCCATCACCTTCGGGCCCAGGAACGTGCTGCTGGTGGTGGGCTGCAACAAAATCGTGAAGGACATTCACGCCGCCGCCCGCCGGGTGAAGGAGATCGCCGCCCCCGCCAACACCGACCGGCTGAACTGCAAGACTCCCTGCGCGGTGACCGGCACCTGCGCGGACTGCCACAGCCCCGCCCGCATCTGCTGCACCACCACCATCCACCGCTATCAGCGGATTCCCGGCCGCATCAAGGTGCTGCTGGTGGGCGAGCCTCTGGGCTTCTGATTGTTCTGATCACAAAACAAAAATGCGCCGCTCCGCTGCTTTGTGCAGGGGGCGGCGCATTTTACTTTTTGTTTGCAGGCTTTCGGGCAGGCCGGCGCAGATATCCCGCCTGGATGGTCAGCTCCGGGCGGCGCACCCTGCGCAGCAGCTCGTCCTTTTCCGCCTCGCGGCCAGGTTCAAAATCAAACTCCCGGTATTCGGCACGGGGGCTGGTCCCCGCCCGGCTGGCGTAGATGTGGCTTGCGCCGTGGTAATCGCCCTTTCCCATGGGGGTGAATTCCTCCTTTTGCCGTTGGATGCAAAAAGCCCCCGGTTCTTTTAAAAGGACCGGAGGCTTCTGTGTTTTCAAATAGCCCCGCCTTGCCGTCTGCAGCCAATCAAAACCTACCGAATGGCAGGTGGGTGCCCTGTGGCCGTTTTTCCACTCCCTTCTTCCGTACTCCCCTTGAAGGGGCGGGAGGTCTGCGGTCCGGCGGTCAACTCCGGGCTCCCTGAATTTGATTAGTAGGATTATTTAAAGCTGCAACAAATCGCACAAGGCAGGATGCTAAGCGTGTTGAGGCGGCAGGCTTACTGCTCGATGTCGAAGAATTCACGCAGGCGCTTTTCGAACATGTTGCTCACTTCGTAAAGCTCCTCGTCGTCCTCCACGATATCCAGGTACTCGCCCTCCGCGTCCTGGCCGACCTTCATCAGGATCAGGTCCAGGTCAGCGTCCTCCAGCTCTTCCTCATTCTCCACATAGGGAACGAGGGCCATATAGTGAACGCCCTTGTGGTCGGCTGCATCGATTACCTCAAAGGTGTGCTCTTTGCCTTCCTCGTCCTCCAGGGTCACCAGGTCGGGGGTGTAATCTTCTTCCTGCTCAGTGACAGGGGTGTTGTTCTCAGCCATGTTGCTCTCCTTCTTCGGGCGGGCCGGTGGGCCGCGCCTGTGTGATCTGCTAGATAAAGTTTACCCTTTTTTGCCCACTGCGTCAATAGAAAAACGCAACAAAAGCGGGTGTGAAAGTTTTATAAAATACTTGGGCCGATCGGTTTTTATTTTTCCCGGCTTTGTGGTATAATATGTATTACTTGTACGGCAACGCCGCACACTTCACGGACGGACGCCTCAGGCGCGCTCCTCCACCTGGAATGATACAGTGTTGCCCTATCACGAAATTACAGGAGGACTTCTTCCTTGCGCAGATTCATTGCTTTGGCAGCGGCCGCCCTGCTGGCAGCCGGCCTGCTGACGGGCTGCGGCGGCGGTGCCGCGGGCAGCTCTATCAAGCGCCCTCAGGTGGAAAGCGAAGAGCTTCAGTTCCAGGCACCCGCCGAGGGTGACCCCATTGCCATCTTCAACACCAGCGCCGGTGAGGTTCGGGCCGTTCTTTACCCGGATGTGGCGCCCATGGCGGTGGAAAATTTCACCCGCCTTGCTCAGGAGGGCTATTACAACGGCACCAGCTTCCACCGGATCGTTTCCGGCTTTGTGGTGCAGGGGGGCGACGCTTCCGGCAGCGGCACCACCGGCTCCACCATCTGGAACAACAACCCCTATCCGAAAGAGATCTCGGACCAGCTGCACCATTATTCCGGCGCACTGTGCGCCGCCTTCAGCCCGGACGAAAGTGTTTCCGGCCTGAGCCAGTTCTATTTTGTGCAGTCCCTGCCCGAAAAACTGGACGACAGCCTGCGCACCCAGATGGAAGAGGCCGGCGTGCGCACCGAAGTGATTGAAGCCTACGACGCGGCGGGCGGTCTGCCCTATCTGGACTATACCGACACCGTGTTCGGCCAGATTTATGAGGGCATGGACGTGGTGGACACCCTTGCCCAGAGCGAAGTGGATGAGAACGGCAAGCCCCTGGAGGACGTGCTGCTCAACAGCGTGACCATCAGCACCTACGGCGCGGCAGACCCTGCCCCTGCCAGCGGCAGTGATGGGACTTCCGCTTCCTCTCAGGCCTCCAGTGCGGCGCAGAGCGCGCCCCAGAGCGCTTCACAGAGCACCAGCCAGACGGAATGATTCTTCAGAGCGTACGCGCTGCGTACGCTCTTTCTCTTTCGCCGGGGGCTTTTCGTCGATTTTGTGTGAAAACTGTGTTATAATATCCCCCAAAGGATTTTCCCTTTTTGCTTTTTCTTTATCATGCAGGAGGCATTTTATCATTATGGAAATGAAGAAGGTACACAAAGCCCGCAAAAAGCTGGGCCGGGGCCTTTTGTCCCGCAGCTTTTTCTTTGCGGTTTTGCTGCTGCTGCAGATCACGCTGGTGGTTGGTATCGCCCTTGGTCTGGGGCGGTTTTTCCCCTATTTTTATCTGTTCCTGATGCTGCTCAGCGCCCTGGCGGTGCTCACGCTGCTGGATAAGGACAAGGTCAACCCGGTCTACAAGATTATGTGGCTGATCCTGATTCTTGTCATGCCGCCCACCGGAACCCTGTTTTATCTGTTCTGGGGCCACCGGAACACCGGAAACCGCCATGCCAGGCGGCTGGAAGCCATTACCGAACGGGGAAGCAAATCCCTCCCCCAGGACCCGGAGCCCATGCGCCGCCTTCGGGTGAAGGACAAAAATCTGGCCCGCAGCGCCACCTACCTTTCCCGCTGCGCCGGCGCGCCGCTGTATGGCGACACCCAGAGCGAATACTACGCCTGGGGGCAGGACTTCTTCCCCCGCTTTCTGGAGGAATTGAAGGGCGCAAAGCACTTCATCTTCATGGAATATTTCATCATCAAGCCCGGCTATATGTGGGATACCACGCTGGAGATCCTTACCCAGAAGGCCGCCGAGGGCGTGGACGTGCGCCTTTTGTTCGATGCCTTCGGCTGCATGTTTACTCTGCCGGAAAAATACGACGAATACCTGCGGCGCAAGGGCATCAAGTGCTATCCCTTTGCACCGCCCCGGTTGTCCGGCCGGATTTCGGACTACACCATGCTCAACCACCGGGATCACCGCAAGATCACCGTGATCGACGGCAACGTGGGCTTTACCGGCGGACTGAATTTTTCCGATGAATACATCAACCGGAAAAAGCGCTTCGGCATCTGGAAGGATACCGGCCTGATGCTCAAGGGCAGCGGCGTGCAGTCGCTGACGGCGCTGTTCCTGGAAATGTGGGATTTTACCACCGGCAGCGTGAGCAACCCCAAAGACTACGCCCCCACCCTGCGTTACACCGCCCGGGGGTTTGTGCAGTCCTACGGCGACAGCCCTCTGGACGAGGAAAACGTGGCCGAGAACGCCTATTTCAACGTGCTCCAGCAGGCCACCAACTATGTTTACATCGCCACTCCCTATCTGGTGGTGGACAACGAGATGATCACCACCCTGACCCTGATCGCCAAAAGCGGCGTGGACGTGCGGATCATCACCCCCGGCATTCCGGACAAATGGTATGTGTACTGGGTGACCCAGAGCTACTACCGGGTGCTGCTGGAAGCCGGCGTGCGCATCTTTGAATACACCCCCGGCTTCATCCATGCCAAGATGTATGTGTCGGACGATAAAACCGCCATCGTTGGCAGCGCCAACATGGACTACCGCAGCCTGTATCTGCATTTTGAGAACTGCTGCGCCTTCTATGGCGGCCAGATGGTGCAGGACGTGCGGGCCGATCTGGAGGAGTGCATGAGTGTGAGCAACGAGGTATTCCTGGAGGACACCTACAAGACCCCGCTGCCCAAGCGGGTGGCCCAGCTGGTTCTGCGCCTGTTTGCACCGCTGCTGTAACAAGAGAAAAAGCGAGGTTTTTGCATGAAAATCGTTGTGATCGACGGTCAGGGCGGCGGGTTCGGCCGTGCCCTGATCGAAAAGCTGCGGGCCGGCGGCTGCACCGGCGAGATTCTGGCAGTGGGCACCAACGCCGTTGCCACCGGCGCCATGATCAAGGCCGGCGCCAGCGCCGGAGCCACCGGCGAAAACGCCGTGATTGTGAATGCACGCCGGGCGGACGTGATCGCCGGGCCGCTAGGCATTGTGATGGCCAACAGCATGATGGGCGAATGCAGCCCCGCCATGGCGCTGGCGGTGGCGGACTCCCCCGCCCGCAAGGTGCTGATTCCGGTGAGCAAATGCGGGGTGCAGATCGGCGGCCTGCCCGAACTTCCGCTGGCCGACTATATCGCTGACGCAGCCCGCCGCATTCTGAGCATGAGCTGATTTTTGTTGCCATGGCAACATGATTTTTCTTTTCTGTCGCATATACTAATGCCATGGACCAAACGGTCCCTCCCAAAAAATTCATCTGAACTTGAAATAGAGAAAAAGGAGTATTGGTTATGAATCGTTTTGTATGCGACGTGTGCGGCTGGGTTTACGACGAGGCGGAGGGCTACGAGGACGGCGGCATCGCCCCCGGCACCCTGTGGGCCGATGTTCCCGAGGATTTTGAGTGCCCCCTGTGCGGCGTTGGCAAGGACCAGTTCAGCCAGGAGTAATTCAGCAAAAAAGCCCGTTTCCGGATTTTCCGGAAACGGGCTTTTTATACTTTTTGTTGGATTGATTACTCAGTGCTCCAGCGCTTTGGCAATGCGCTCCATGGCCTCCTTCAGATTAGCGCGGGTGCAGCCGATATTCAGCCGCAGATGATGCTCGCCGCCCTTTCCAAACCAGGGGCCCGGCACGCAGACCACACCGGCCTCCACGTCCACACGCCTGAGGATCTCGGCGTCGGTCAGGCCGGTTCTGCTCAGATCCAGCCAGCACAGGAAGGTGCCCTCCGGCTCCACAAAATCCACCTGCGGCAGACGCTCCTTTACAAAATCGCCCACCAGCCGGGCGTTCTCTTTCAGGTAAACCAGCAGCTCCTCCAGCCACTGCTCACCTTCCGGGCTGTAAGCCGCGGCCACGCCCTCCAGCCCAAAGGTATTGCGCACATCCAGCGACATGGCCTTGATCTGTGCGTCGAACCGGCTGCGCATGGCGGGATCGAAGATCAGCGTATTGGCCATCTTCAGGCCGGCCACGTTGAAGGTCTTACCCGGTGCAGTGCAGACGATGCAGTTTTGGGCAAACTCTTCGTCCACGGTCCAGAACGGGGTGTGCCGATGTTCGGCATACACGATGTCGCTGTGGATCTCATCGCTCACCACCAGCACACCGTTTTCCTTGCAGATACGGCCCAGCCGAGCCAGTTCCTCCCGGCTCCACACCCGACCCACCGGGTTGTGGGGGCTGCACAGCACCAGCAGCTTGTTCTCCGGTTTGGCAGCCAGCTGCTCCAGCTCCTCGAAGTTCATCCGGTATCGCCCCTGCTCACAGATAAGGCCGTTGTTCACCACCGTCCGGCCAGTCTGCTGGATCAGCCCCGCGAAGGGCTCGTACACCGGCTGCTGGATGATGACGCCCTCACCCGGCTGGGTAAAGGCCCGGATGGCGGCGTTAATGGCACCCACCACACTGGGCACCACACAGACGCAGGAGGGGTCCAGATCAATGCCGTAGCGGCTCCTGTACCAGTAGACCACCGCCTTGAAGTAATCCGCGCCGGGGGCGCAGTAGCCGTAGATTTCCTTTTCCGCGCGGGCCTTCACTGCCTCCACCACGCAGGGCGGGCAGGCAAAGTCCATGTCCGCAATCCACATGGGGATCATGTCCTCCCGGACATCCACGTTCAGATATCCGCGTACCGGTGCGGTGTGCCACTTCATATCATTGGTGGAACGGCGGTCCACCACGCGGTCAAAATCATATTTCATGGTTGCTTACATCCTTTCCCTTGCGGGGCCCGTTACTTGGCCTCATAGTTTGCTTCCAGCTTCACATAACGGTTGCGGGCGAACGCCAGCACCGCGCTGACCAGCAGGATGCCGCAGTTGCCGCAGATCTGGATGGGCGAGGTGCTCACCAGCAGAAGCAGGATGGAGATGACGGTGATCACGATGGTGATGATGCTCACAGCCTTCAGCTTGCCATCGCTCACATAGAACTTGCTCTGTTTCCACAATTCGGGCATCTTTTTCGGCAGCTGCATGGCAGAGTAGGCAATGACGCCACGGATAGCGGTGGTCAGAATCACCGTGCTGTTTGCAACGGTGCTCAGGTCAACACCGAAGAGGATGGGCAAAAAGCCGATGAGGTAGAAGATGAGCAGAATCCAGTGGGGAGTGCCGAACCGCTTGTTGCGCACGGCCAGACTCTTGGGCAGCCAGCCGTCCGCACAGGCGCGCAGAGTGGGATAGGTGCACATGCCGATGGAGAAGTTCAGAGTGGTGAGTAAAGCAAACATGGCACCACCCACTACAAAAAAGGTGAATACCGACTTGGGCATGAAGGTGGCAGCGGAGACGCTGAGCGGCTGGTTGGCCACCTGATCCACCGGCAGCACACCGGCAGCGATGGTGCTCATCAAAGCATACAGCACCACGATGGCACCGGTGGAAACGATGATCACAAAGGGAATGTCACGGGTGGGATTCTTGGCCTCGCCGCTGTAATCCACCACATAAGTGGCACCGCCGCAGGCAAAGTTCAGGTAGATGGATGCCAGCAGGAAGCCGGTAACGCCGCCGGTCATGAACTGGTCGGGGGCAAAATAGTCCGCCTGAATGTGGCCCACGCCAAAGGCAATATAGGCACCGATGGCCACTGCCAGCACAACGCAGAGGATGTTCTGCAGACGGGCCGCCTGCTTCACACCCACCAGATGAAGGGCAAACAGGGCGGTGAGCACCACAAAGCTGAGCAGCTTCACGTTAATGCCCGGTACCAGTGACATGAAGTAGTCCGCGAAGGACAGGGTATACATGGAGAGCGCCAGCGTCATGGCCAGGTTCACGAAGGTATACACACCCGCCAGCCGCTGGCCGCTGAGCACAGCGATCTGGGAATACTGGCCGCCGGGGAAGTTCGCGGTGCCGCCGATGTAGATCTGCGGGATCGCGGAAAGGATGGTCAGCGCACCGGCCAAAAGATATGCCAGATTTACAGAACGGCCGGTGAAGCCGATGGCGATGCCGGTCATAGTCATAATGCCCACGCCGATGATCTGGCCGATTGCCATGGAAAACAGGTCTGCACGGGATAATTTTTGGTTCTTTTCCGCAGTGGTTTGCTGTGACATTTTTCTTTCTCTCCTTTTTGTTTGGTTGTTTACGCCTCCGGCTGTGCCAGCCAGATGCGGTTTTCACGCTTCGGTTCACACACCTTGCGCAGCTTGGCCGAAACTGCCATTTCCGCCACTTTTCCCAGACCCCGGGCCTTCACCGGGCACACCGCAACACAGCGCATGCAGGTAATGCAGGCTTTGTCCTCGGTCTTGCGGGGCTCCTGTGCGGGAATCGCCCCCACAGGGCACTGGTCGGCGCAGCGGCCGCATTCCACGCACTTTTTGCTGGCCTTGGGATGGAACGGAACGCCGCCGAACTCCCGGTAAGGCCGATTGCCCGGCAGCTCCAGCTGCACCTGTGTGCCCTGCTCCAGTGCTTCGGCAAGGGCCAGAGCCTTTTGCCCCAGTTCCTTTGCCTCGGCCAGGTCGTTTTCGTTGGGGCGGCCCGCTGCCAGCTGAGGCGCCATGGAATGCTGTGCCACAAACTCGGCAGCCGCAATGGGCCGGTAGCCGGCCTTCACCGCTAGATCATGCAGCTCCACCAGCGTGTCCTCGCTGGCTCTGGATCCATATACACTCAGCAGCACCGCCGGGCCGCAGCCCTTCAACTGCTCCATCCGACGCGCCATCGGCGCGGGCACACGGCCACCGAAGGACGGCACAGCCAGAACCGTCATGGTGTGTTCATCCGGTTGAAAGGGAGCCTTCGCCCGCTGAGGGGTGCAATCCCATTCCTCCACTGTAACGCCTATACCCCCGGCCACAGCAGCACAAAGGGCTCTCGTGGTTCCCGTACCGGAAAAATAAATCGCCTGCACCTTCTTGATTTCCATGTGTTTCCTCCTTTTCCGTTAGTATCTAAAGCTTTTGGCCAAAGCTTTGCCGCTTCCCGAAAGGAAGCGGCTCTAAAATATTTTAGCATCTAACATAACTATAATAAAATCACCCTCCACTGTCAATTGACAGAGCAGAGGGTAATCCTTTTGCTTTTTGTGCACTTTTACGGTTCCCATTTTTTCGGGTTCTGATTCACCTGCTGGAACATATCGCACAGCAGGTTCTCATAGCGGATCAGAAAATCCAGCTGTTCATCGCTGAATTCGGCCAGCTGGCTGCCAATCACCTGATACTGCCGCTTGTCATATTCCAGATGCTGCTGATACAACGCCTGCCCGGATTCGGTGAGCATCACCACAGTCTGCCGCCGGTCGCCGGGGGCCTTTTCCCGCCGGATCAGGCCCTTCTTTTCCAACCGGGCCGCAATCTGAGACACCGCCCCATGGGTGACCTCCAACCACTTGGCGATTTCAGACATGGTGGGCGACTGGCTGGGGCCCACTGCCATCAGAAAATGCATCTCCCGCATGTAAAGCTCCTCACCCGGGGCATAGCTGCGGGTCTGGTTCAGATACCGTTCGTGGGCCTCCATTCCCCGGCGTTTTGCCTCCATCAGGGCTTGAATGCGTCTCCATCGTTCCATTGCCGCCCTCTCATTCCTTCCCGCCGGCCTGTTCGGCGAAAGCCAGCCGCTTTTGTACATACACCTTGCTGGCATAGGCCTGCACCGCACCCCGCAGCAGGGTAATCGCCGCAGGGTTCTGCTCGCTGCCGATCCGGGTGGGAGCCGCCTGGCCCTGAAACACCGCCTGCAGGGCATTCTCCAGCTCCTGGCAGAAGCAGTCGTAGGCCTGCTCCACCGGGCAATGGTCCATCTGGGCCTGAATCATGCTGCCGATTTCCGGAATGCTGAACACCTGCTTCAGCGCGCAGATGGTAACCAGATAGGCCATGTGGGCCCGGTCGTATTTTTTATTCACCGGCGGGCTCATCACCCGCTGCTTCACATAATTGTTCACCATCGCCTTGGTCAGGGTGATCTGCTGCTCCTGGGGCGCAATGGGGGAAAAGATCTCGTTGATATATCCGGTGACCTGATCCATATACAGTGCGATGCCGGGCAACTCGGCCCAGCGAGGGCAGTGGAAACCAAAAACCTCCTGAGCAAGACCACTATTCTCAAAGCCCTGTTTCATTGTGCCACGCTCCGTTTCCTGTTGCTCGTTTTGCTGGTTTCTATCATAGCACAAAAGGCCTGCACCTTCAAATTTTTCCGCGGATTTGCTATAATATGAGCCGGTATCAATTGAGGAAAGCGGCCCGGTGGGGCCGGTGGGAGGCGGTAGCATGAATCTGCGGCGCAAAGAGGCGCTGACCAACATTGCCGAGGGACTGTTCCCTTACAGCGAAACCTTTCTGATGTGGGTGATCTGCTCCGGGCTGATGGGCCTTGCAGGCGGCGCGGTGGGCGCAGTGTTTTACCACATGGTAAGCTGGGCCAACCGGGTGCGGACAGCACACCCGGAGCTGCTGTGGCTGCTGCCGGTGGGCGGCCTTGCCATCGTTGCGGTGTATCAGCTGTGCGGCATGAGCACCGAGCGGGGAACCAATCAGGTGATCGAAAGCGCCCGCAGTGGCCAGCGTGCGCCGCTGCGCATGACCCCGCTGATTATCTTCGCCACCTTCATCACCCATCTTCTGGGCGGCAGCGCCGGGCGTGAGGGCGCTGCACTGCAGATCGGCGGCAGTATGGGCGGCTGGCTGGGGGAAAAGCTGCGTCTGAACCAGCCCAGCCAGCATTTCATGGTGCTGTGCGGCATGAGCGCGGTGTTCAGCGCCCTGTTCGGCACCCCGCTCACCGCCACGATCTTCAGCATCGAGGTGATCAGCGTGGGCGTTGTCTACCACGCTGCCCTGCTGCCCTGCACCATGTCCAGCCTGATGGCCTACGGCGTTTCCCGGGCACTGGGCGCGGTGCCGGAGCACTTTGTGATCCACAAGGCCAGCAGCCTTAACTGGGGCAACTCCTGGCGGGTGGTGATTCTGGGCGTGGGCTGCGCGCTGGTGGGCATGCTGCTGTGCATCGTGATGCACACCGCCAGCCATTTGTATCAGACCTGGCTGCCCAACCAGTACCTGCGCATTCTGGCCGGCTCGGCGCTGATCATCGGCTGCACCCTGTTGCTGGGCACCCGGGAATACAACGGCGCCGGCATGCAGGTGATCGAGCGGGCCATCACCGAAGGCATGCTGGAGCACCCGCTGGCCTTTTTGTTCAAGCTGCTGCTCACCGCCCTCACACTGGGGTGCGGCTTTCGGGGCGGCGAGATCGTGCCCACCTTCTTTGTGGGCTCCACCTTCGGCTGCCTTGTGGGGCCGCTGCTGGGGCTGGACCCGGGCCTTGCGGCGGCGGTGGCGCTGGTGGCCACCTTCTGCGCCGTGACCAACTGCCCCTTTGCCAGCATCGTGCTGGGAGTAGAGCTGTTCGGAGCCGAGTCCATGCTGCTGTTCGCGCTGGCCTGCGCGGTGAGTTACCTGCTCAGCGGGCAATACAGCCTTTACTCCGGCCAGCAGATCATGTATTCCAAAATCAACAACGAAAAGGTGGACAAGCCCGCCCACTGATTCCCTGATACAAACAAGAGCACCAGGGGAAATCCTACCAGAACAGGGCGCGAATGTGCCTTTCTTTTTGCTTACGGAAATCTTACGATTTTCTCACGAAATCCGATCAGGCCTCTTCGGGGTGATGCTTGCGCCAGGCCAGAAAGCTTTCCAGAATCACGGCGGCGCTCACCGAATCCAGAATCTCCTTGCGCTTTTTGCCGAAGGTGCCCACCTCGCTGAGCTGGGCCGCGGCGGTAACAGTGGTGCGGCGCTCGTCGCAGAAGCGCACCGGCAGCTGGCCGTCCCGCTCCAGAATGGCCGCCATCTTGCGGGTTTTCTGGGCACGGGAACCCTCGGTGCCGTCCATATTGCGGGGCAGGCCCACCACGATCATCTCCGCCTTCTGGGCGCGGGCAGCTTCCAGAATGGCGGCCGCCGCCTTGTTCATGCTCTTTTCCTCAATCTGGGGCAAAGGGGTAGCCAGCAGCTCGCTGGCGTCGCTGATGGCAAGGCCGGTGCGGGCGTCGCCGTAATCCACAGCTAAAATTTTCATGGAATCTGTTCTCCTTTTCTGTTTGGTTGGCGCGGCCTCAGCGGTACTGGGGCAGCAGATCCGAGGTGAATTCCCGGTGGGTAAATTCCAGCGATTCGCTCAGGCTGGCGCTTTCCAGCGGGCGGCCCAGCACGGTATCGTACACCACCGCGGTGACGGCTTCCCCGCCCAGCGGCGCGGCCTTGCCGTTCAGCAGAATCGCATTTTCCGCCGGGTTGAATTCCACCCGGCCCTTTTTATCGAAGAGGGCAAAGTCCAGCTGCTCGCCGCAGGCCTGCGCGCCGTTTTCGTCGATTCGCATCCGGCCACCGGCGTCAATGGGCTTATGTCCGGCCGCGAAAGGCCCAGCGCCGCCAGCGTGAGGCGGGCAAGGACCGGCCGTTTTTGCCGTCAGTGCTGGATGAGCAGCGAGCCCGTATATGTGACCAGGATGGAAAACCCGATCAGGATGATGTATTTGGCCTTCCAGCACATGTAAAAATACACGCTGCAGGCCAGCAGCCACACCCACTTGATCTTCTGCGGCAGCAGAAAATACAAAAGCGTGACGATGGGAAAATAGATCAGAAAGTCGATGGAATTAAACTGCATGGCACAAAACAGATCTCTTCTCGGCGGCAAAGGAGCCCCCGGTTTCACCGGCAAAAAAATGCCCCGCCCAAATTTTCTTTGGGCGGAGCGGAAAATCTTGGTCGGCACGCAATTCCCAGCCAAACGCCGCACACGGCGCGAGAACTGCCTGTTTGCCCGCCTTACTTATCCAGCGGCTTCATGGTGGGGAACAGGATGACCTCACGGATGGTGTCGGAGCCGGTGAGCATCATGACACAGCGGTCGATGCCCATGCCCATGCCGCCCGTGGGAGGCATGCCGTATTCCAGAGCGGTGAGGAAGTCCTCGTCCATCATCTCGGTCTCGTCGTCGCCACGGTCACGCAGCTCCAGCTGCTTTTCAAAGCGGGCGCGCTGATCGATGGGATCGTTCAGCTCGGAGTAGGCGTTGGCCAGCTCGCTGTGGCAGATGAACAGCTCGAAGCGCTCGGTCAGGCGGGGATCTTCGGGGCTGCGCTTGGTCAGCGGGGAAACCTCCACCGGGTACATGGTGATGAAGGTGGGCTGGATCAGCTGCTCCTCAACCTTCTGGTCGAAGCAGGCATACAGGGCGTTGCCCCAGCTCTTATCGGCAGTGTCGGCCAGCTCCACGCCGATGGCCTTGGCAGCAGCCACGGCCTCGGCATCATCGGTGATGGCGCCGAAGTCCACACCGGTGTACTCCTTCACGGCCTCCACCATGGTCAGGCGGCGCCAGCCGGGGGTCAGGTCGATGTCCTCGCCCTGCCACTTCACCTGATAGCTGCCCAGAATCTCCTTGGCAGCGCCGGACAGGATGCCCTCGGCAATGTCCATCATGTCGTGGAAATCAGCATAAGCCTGATACAGCTCCACAGTGGTGAACTCAGGGTTGTGCTTGGGGTCCATGCCCTCGTTGCGGAAGATGCGGCCGATCTCATACACCCTGTCGATTCCGCCCACGATCAGCCGCTTCAGGGGCAGCTCGGTGGCGATGCGCATGTACATATCCAGATCCAGGGTGTTATGATGGGTGATGAAGGGGCGGGCAGCCGCGCCGCCGGCGATGGTGTTCAGCACCGGGGTCTCCACTTCCATGTAGTTGCGCTGATCCAGATAGGAGCGCATGAAGCGGATGAAGCGGGAGCGGATCTCGAAGGTGCGGCGCACCTCGGGATTCATGATCAGATCCACATAGCGCTGACGGTAACGCAGCTCCTGATCCTTCAGGCCGTGGAACTTCTCGGGCAGGGGCAGCAGGCTCTTGGCCAGCAGCACCACCTCGGTGCAGCGGATGCTGATCTCGCCCATCTTGGTGCGGAATACCTGACCCTTGATGCCGATCACGTCGCCAATGTCGAACTTCTTGAAGCCGGCGTACTCCTCTTCACCGATCACGTCGCGGCGCACATACAGCTGGATGTTGCCGGAAGCGTCACGCAGGTCGGCAAAGCTGGCCTTGCCCATCACGCGCTTGCTCATCATGCGGCCGGCCATGCACACGGTGCGGTCGGTCTCTTCCTCAGCGGCCAGATAATCGTATTCCTTCTTGATGTCCGCGGCGAAAGCGTCCTGCGGATATTTGGTTTTTTGGAAGGGGTCGTTGCCCGCTTCCTGCAGGGCTTTCAGCTTGTCGCGGCGCACAGTGACCAGCTCGTTGTAAGCCTTTTCGCTGAGCTCCTGATCCTGCTGGGGGTTGGGGTTCTTATTCTCGTTCAGCTCCATGCTATTCCCTCCAAAAAACGCGCCGGTTGGCGCGGATATGATAGTTTGGCCCGCACAGTGCGGGCATACTGCCTTATTATAGCACAAAAAGAGGCGCCGTGGCACCTCTTTTTGCGGAAAAACGATCTTCTTTTTTGTGTTTTCTGCCCAATTAGATGGCAGCGCGGCTGATCTCCAGGATCTTGTAGTCGATGGTGCCGCCATTGGGCAGGGACACGGTCACGGTCTGGCCGGCCTTCTGGCCCAGCAGGGCAGCGCCCACGGGGCTCTCGTCGCTGATTTTGCCGTTCAGAGGGTCTGCCTCGGTGGAGCCAGTGATGTCGTACTCCTCCACTTCGCCGTCCTCGTCCTCGATCTTCACATGGGTGCCAACGGAAACGGTATCCAGATTCAGCTCATCGTTATCGATTACGCGGGCGTTCTTCAGCATGGCTTCCAGCTGGGCGATACGGCTCTCGATGAAAGCCTGCTCGTTCTTCGCCTCGTCGTACTCGCTGTTCTCAGACAGATCGCCGAAGCCGCGGGCCACCTTGATCTTCTCGGCAACGTCCTTGCGGCGAACGGTTTTCAGTTCCTCCAGCTCGTCCTCCAGGGCCTTCAGGCCGGCGACGGTCACAACAACTTCTTTTGCATTGCTCATGGTTCTGTTTACTCCTTAATTCTGTGCGAAGCCCGCGGCCGCCAATGCCCTGCCGGCCCTGTGGAACCGGTGGTGCGCAAGGGGGGTATGCTTGGTCACAAATCACAATGAGCCACGGTTTGCTTCCATTTAATTTTGATAGTATAACGAGTTCTGAGGGATTTGTCAACCGACCCCCCTTTTTTTGGCTGAATGACCAAAAATACGTTCTTCTTTTTGGCAAACGGAACGGGGCCCGCGGACAGGGAGCTTCCCTCCAGATCCGCGGGTCCCGTATTCATTCAGATTCTATGCACTGTGCGGCAGAATTATTCCTCGTCGTCGGTATTGCCGCGCAGCTTTTTGGCCTCCTCGATGACCTTGCCTTCCAGGTTGGAGGGCAGGGGCTCATAGCGGGCAAACTCCAGTGTGAAGTGGCCGCGGCCCTGAGTCAGCTGACGCATGAAGGTGGTGAAATCCTGCATTTCGGCCATGGGAACCTCGGCCTCCACAACCTGCAGGCCGTCCTCGTCCGGGTTCATGCCCAGAACACGACCGCGCCGTTTGGTCACGTCGCCCATCACGTCGCCGGTGTTGTCGGCGGGAACGTGGGCCTTCAGGGTGCCCACCGGCTCCAGAATCATGGGGCCTGCCTCGGGCAGAGCAGCCTTATAGGCCAGCTTGGCGGCCATGATGAAGGCCATTTCGCTGGAGTCTACCGGGTGGTAGCTGCCGTCCAGCAGGGTGGCCTTCAGGCCAACCACCGGGTAGCCTGCCAGCACGCCGTGCTCGGCCGCCTGGCGCAGACCCTTTTCCACTGCGGGGAAGTAGTTCTTGGGCACGCTACCGCCGAATACCTTCTCCTCGAATACCAGCTCTTCGCTGTCGCAGGGCTCGAACTCGATCCATACGTCACCGAACTGGCCGTGGCCGCCGGTCTGCTTCTTGTGGCGGCCCTGCGCCTTGCACTTCTTGCGAACGGATTCCCGGTAAGCCACTCTGGGCACGGTCAAATCCACATCCACGCCGAACTTCGCCTTCAGCTTGGCAACCACAACATCCAGATGCTGCTCGCCCAGGCCGCTGATGATCTGCTGGCCGGTCTCGGTATCCATGCGGTAGGTCAGGGTGGGATCCTCTTCCATCAGGCGGGCCAGAGCGCTGCCGATCTTGCCCTCGTCGCCCTTCTTGGCCACACGGATGGCCATGGACAATGTGGGCGTGGGGAATGCGGGAGCGGGCAGCTTGACCACACGGCCGGCCCCACACAGGGTATCGCCGGTCTGGGCGGCGGGCAGCTTGGTCACTGCGCCGATGTCGCCCGCGCCGATAGCGGTGGTGTCGGTCTGCTTTTTGCCCTTGACGTAGAGCAGCTTGCCCATGCGCTCGGCTTCGCCGGTGCGGGCATTTACCAGAGCGCTGTCGCTCTTCAGGGTGCCGCTGGCCACCTTCACATAGGACAGCTTGCCCACGAAGGGATCGGCCACGGTCTTGAACACATAGGCAGCCAGAGGACCGGCGGGATCACAGGTGACCTCCACAGGCTCACCGGCGGCATCCTCAGCCAGAACGGCGGGTACATCCGCCGGGCTGGGCAGCAGAACCTTCAGGTTGTACAGCAGCATGTCCAGGCCCTGCTGGTTCACGGCGCTGCCGCAGAACACAGGGGTAATGGCGCCGCTGCGGCAGCCCTTGGCCAGACCGTTCACGATCTCCTCGGTGGTGAAGGGCTCGCCGGAGAAGAACTTCTCCATCAGCTCGTCGTCGGTCTCGGCCACGGCCTCGCTCATGGCGGCGACCAGGCCCTCCAGACGGTGGCCCATCTCGGGCAGCTCCACCTGCACCTGCTTGCCGCTCTCATACTTGAAGGCCTTCTGGCTGAACAGGTTCACATACAGGATGGTGCCGTCGTCCTGCCGCACGGGCACAACGCAGGGGCAGATGCTGGGGCCGAACTTGGTTTTCAGGTTTTCCAGAATCTTATAGTAGTTGGCGTTTTCCAGATCGGTCTTGTTCACGAAGATGATCTTGCTCTTGCCGTTTTTCTCGGCCAGATGGAACGCCTTTTCCGCGCCAACGGTCACACCCGAACGGGCCGACACGGTGATCAGCACACTCTCTGCCGCATGAATGCCCTCGTACATGCCCAGCTCAAAATCAAACAGGCCGGGGACGTCGATGAAATTCAGCTTCACACCGTCGTACTCCACGGGGGCCACAGCAGCCGCCAGGCTGGCGTGACGCTTCTGCTCCTCGGGATCAAAGTCGCACACGGTGTTGCCGTCCTGTACGGTGCCGGCACGCTGCATTTCAGGGTCGGTGCTGAACAGCAGTGCTTCGATCAGGGTGGTCTTGCCGCAGCCGGCATGGCCGGCTACCAGGATGTTTCGGATGTCTTTGTTGGCGTAATTCATAAGTTAATACCCTCTCTTCTGCCGCCTGTTTTGCCACGAGAAATTGCAGCGGCAGCAATCTATACAAAAATTTTATCACAAACAAATAACTTTTTAAAGATAATGTTCTAAAAAAAGACTGGTTTCCCTGCACAAAATCCACTCACCGCTTTGTGCAGATTGCCTATTGACGAAAAGAAGGTTCCTGCTTTACCGCCAGAACGCACAAAAGGCGCACCCGAAATGGGCACGCCTTCTGGATAGTTTTAAAACATGTTCTATTACTCGTATCGCTTGAGCATGGGAATCATGAGGGTAAGCACCGCCCATGCCGCCTGATAGAGCACCAGCGCAGGCAGAGCCAGCGCCGCCATGCCGCCGGTGAAGGCCAGCAGCACCGCCAGCACAACGCTCACCAGAATGCCCGCCGCCTGCACCAGCGAGGAGGTGCGCTCGGCCGAAGCCGCGCCCGCCGCCGCCAGCAGACCGCCCACGAAGGAGGCAAAGCTGCCGATGTGGGCCATGCAGCCGGGGCTGTACTGCTGATATTCGGTGACCGGGGCAAGGGCGTGGCGCTCGGCGCCGCTGAGCACCTTCACGCTGCCCTCCTCCAGACCGTAGACCTGACTGATCAGGCTGGTGGTCAGCGAGAAATCGTCGCTTTTCACCAGCACCGACACACCCTGACGGTTCAGGGATTCCAGCACATGGGCCGCCTGCTCGTTGGCCTTGTAGCTGACCAGGAACATGCCGAACAGCCGGCCGCTCACCGCCAGATAGATGGGCTGCTTTTTGCCCTTGGTGTAGCGGTTCTCGTAATCCAGCGAGGGGATCTCCACCCCCTGCTTTTCCATCATGGCCCGGTTGCCGATAATCACCCGCTTGTCCTTCACCCAGGCGGTGAACCCGAAGCCGGGGTCATTTTCCAGGCTTTCCACCGGGAACAGAATGTTTGTTTTGCCCTGGATGATGTTCATGAACACATCCCGCAGGGTATCGCAGCCGGCGATGAGCACCGACGCGGCATACAGGATGGCCAGATCGATGCGCTCCTTCTCAAAGGTCTTGATGCCGTGCAGCCGTACGCTCTTGGCGGGGAACAGATCCTTCGCCCCCACCACGATCATGTTGGCGCCGCTCAGCTCCTCGATGGAGCTCCAGCCGGGCACCACGGCGCCCACCCGGGCGGCGCTCTTCTGCATCAACATGCCGGGCACTGCTGCCAGCAGGGTGGCACTGGCCGGGCCGCCCAGGCACAGGGTGCCCGCAAAGGCGGTAAAGGCCATGGCCAGCCCCTGTTTGGAGAACAGAGCAATCAGGGCGGTGAACAGTGCCGCACCTGCCAGCACCCAGCTCATGCGCTGGAGCGTCCGGTCGCTGGCACGCACCGAGAAGCTGCGGCGCAAAAAGCCCTCCACCAGAGTGGTGGGCCGGCTTGCCACCAGGCAGGGCTCCGGCTCGCCCAGGCCTTCGGCCAGGCGGGTGCAGAGCTCCTCGTCCTCCAGCCGGAAGGCAGCCACATGCTCACTGCCGGTGCTGACCAGCGCAAAGTTCCGGCTGATCACGCCGCTCATCAGATACTTGCCCAGCGCGCCGAAACAGAGCAGCAGCGCCGCCGGGGCGGCAAACAGGGTAATTTTATCGGCCTCGAAGGCCTCTGCATTCATCATCAGCACCAGCAGCTGGGCCAGTGTACCCACACCGGCCAAGGCCAGCACGCTGTCCGGCGTGGGGGCTCCCCACAGACCGCGAATGCCGTTCCAGAACACCCGCCAGTTCACGGCACAGGCAACCACCAGCAGAACCAGATTTACCGCCAGATAGGCCAGCGGCGCCACCGCCGGGTCCACAGCCGCAATGGCGGGCAGCGGGCTGTCGCCCACCGCAAGGCCCAAATACAGCAGCACCAGACCCGCCACGGCCGAAACGCCGGTACGGATGGCGGTGGTCAGGCGCAGCCGGTCCAGATCCTGCTGAACCAGCGGCGCGTCCGCCGGGTTTTCGTAATCCTCCACATATTCCGGAGCCGGTTCTTCCTCAAAGGGCGCACCGGGGGCTTCGTCTCCCAGCAGGCGGGGTGCGCCGCCCGCTTCGTCCTTTTTGATCACCCGGGTGGCATCCGGGCCGGGCTCGTCGCCCCAGTCCACATCCAGCTGCACCGAACCGGTGGGATGCTCCTCCAGCTCCAGCTCCTCGGGCCGCAGCACCACGGTGCGTTGGGTGGCCCCCTCGTCCCGCTGCTCCGGTGCGGCGGCAGCCTTTCGGTCGGCAGGCTCCGGCGCGGTTTTTGTGGGTGCATCGTCCACCGCAGAGCCTGCTGACGGCTGTTTTACCGGCTCGTTTTCCACTGTGGGGCTTTCACTCAGCGGCAGCTCCGCCGCGGGGGCTTCGTTCACTTCCAGCTCCACCGTACCCACCGGCTGATGCCGGGCGGGTGTCGCGGGCTGAGACATCGGGCGGGTAGGTGCCCGATCCACCGTGGGGGCGCTCCGGTGTGAAGCAGCGTCCAGAGCCGGAAGCTCCACGGTGCCGGAAACCTCCTCCGAAGGCTGAACAGGGCGCTGGCGGTGGAACAGCCGGGCCGCTCCACGGGCAGGTGCGGGCGCTTCGTCCGGCTCCTGCTCCGGCTCCTCGTCCTCCTGCACCTCTTCTTCCTCGTCCGCCTCGTCGGAATTCCATTTATGCCAGAAACCGAACTGGCGGCGGGGCTTCGCTTCTTCCCGCTCTGGCTCTTCTTCCTCTTCGTCCTCTTCCGCATCCAGTGCGGTGGCGTAGTCCTCCTCGTCCTCCTGGGTCTGCGCGTTCTTTTTGCGCCCCACAAAACGGGCAAAAAAGCCGGGATGCTGTTCCTGCTCCAGATCCGGAATCACCGCCACGCTCTCGCTGAAGAACTTCTGGAAATCACTGTCCATCTGAATCGTATCAGACAGGCGCGGAGCCACCGGCTCCTCCTGCTGGGGCGGGGGTGCCGCTTTGGCGGCCGCCTGTCTGGCCGACCGGTTTGCGGTCTGCGCGCGCTGCTTTGTCTTGCGCTTTTTCCGGGACGCCGGTTCCGATTCCGGCTCCGGCTCCTGCCAGAAGCTCTGGGTGGTTCTGGGAGCATGCACGGCCGGCTGCTGTGCCGGCTGCGCCTTCTCCTGCTCCAGGCCCAGATCCGCCAGAATATCATCCACGGAGCCGGGTGCAGCGGGGGTGTTCTGCCCCTGCTTCAGTGCCTCCAGAATATCATCCACCGAGCTGGAATTTCTCTGATCCGCCATGCTCTTTGTTCCTCCGTATGCTAATTGCTGGCCGGACTCGCTGTTCAGCCCTGGCCGCGCTGGCGGGCAATCTCATACAGGATGATTCCCGCCGCCACGCTCACGTTGAAGCTGTCCACACCGGTGCCGCGGGCAGCCATGGAAAGGCTCACCACACCGTCGCACAGCTTCTTCACCAGCGGGCTCACGCCCCGGCCCTCGCTGCCCATCACCAGCGCCACCGGGCCGGACAGGTCATTTTTGTGCAGGGGTGCGCCGTCCATATCCGCGCAGTAAACAAAAACCCCCTGCTCCTTCAGCCGGCGAATGCTCTCGCCGATGTTGGCCACGCGAGCCACCGGCAACCGGGCCGCCGCACCGGCGCTGCTCTTCAGCACGGTGGGGGTAATGGCCGCGCCGCCCCGCTTGGGGATCACCACGCCGTGGGCCCCGCACAGCAGCGCCGAACGGATGATCGCACCCAGATTATGGGGATCCTCCACACCGTCGCACAGCACCAGGAAGGGAGGCTCGTTCTTTTCCTTCGCCAGATCCAGCAGCTGCTCAAGGCTGGCGTATTCCACCGCGCTGGCAAAGGCGGCCACACCCTGGTGGCTGTCGGTACCGCAGGTCAGGCGCAGCTTGTTGGCATGCACCCGCTTGGCCACAGCTCCCGCCTCTTTTGCAAGGGCGGTGTAGTAGGCGGCCACCGCCTCGGGCAGCGTGTCAGCCAACAGCACTGTATCCACACCCGCGCCGCTTTTCAGCAGCTCGGTCACCGGGTTTTTGCCGTAAACCAGGCTGCTGGAGGGCTCCTCCGTCTCCGGGCCGCGGGCAGCACGACGCTCGCCTTCGGGGCGGGCAGAACCGGGCCGCCGGGCGGGGCGCTGGGCGTTGGGGCTGAACTTTTTATCAAACTTCTGAGGCATGGGCCGTCTCCTTTTTTCGAACCCCCGTTCGGGGGAGCTGTTTTCGCTGTATTCTGCGGTTTTTCCCGCATGTAAATTAAAGTATAACACCATACGCCGCGTTTTGCCACTGTTTGAAGCCAAGTTTTTGCCGCCAGACCAGCTGCCCACCGCTGGAGTTTTGGCAGACGGGGACTTTTCCAAACGCACAAAACGATGTAAAATGCAAGAGGAATTTTTTCTCCTGCCGCCAACAGCCGGTTATACCAGTTGTAAACAGAAAAGAGATTTCCACATGTTGAAAACCATGTTGAAAGTGTTGACAAGTGGCTGTTTTGAGCCATTTTCTCACAATTCCCAACGGGTTTTCAACATCACAGTGGAAAGTTTTCTTCTTAACAGGCTGTTGAACATGAAATTCGTCCTTCTCTTTTTCGACAAAACCCGGTGGATGCAGGCGGATTTTTTCTCTTTTTTTACCAGAATGCGGCCGAAAGCCGCAGAATTCTTACCCACGGGGAGGAAACGCTTTGATCGTTGTGGAAAACTGCGGCGGCATGGATCTGGCCGCCACCCTGGACTGCGGCCAGGCCTTCCGATGGCAGGCCGGTCCGCACGGCTGGCAGGGCATTGTGGAAAACCGGTCCGTCACCGCCCGGATGGAGGGCGACACCCTGATTCTGGAGGGCGCGTCGGAGACCGACCGGGACTTCTGGGTGCACTATTTTGCGCTGGACATGGACTACCCCGCCCTGCTGGCAAAATTCTCCTCCGGCAACAAGCGGCTGGCGGAATGCGTGCGCCACAAGCCGGGCATCCGGGTGCTGCGCCAGCCCTTTTTTGAAACACTGTGCACCTTCATCATCAGCCAGAACAACAACATCCCCCGCATCAGGGCCATTGTGGAGCGGCTGTGCACCGGGCTGGGCCAGCCACTGGAGGGCGGCGGGTTCGGCTTCCCCTCTGCGCAGACGCTGGCGGCGCTGGAGCCGGAGGACCTGGCCTTTCTGCGGGCGGGCTGGCGGGCGGAATATCTGATCGACGCCGCCCGCCGGGTGGCCTGCGGCCAGATCGACGAGAATGCCCTGCGCGCCATGCCCATGGAAAACGCCCGGGCCGTTTTGATGACCATCAGGGGGGTGGGGCCAAAGGTGGCGGACTGCGTGCTTTTGTACAGCCTTTCCTTCTGGAAGGCGGTGCCCATGGATGTTTGGATGAAAAAAGCCATGTGCCAGCTGTTTCCCCGGGGGGTGCCGGTGTGCTGCCGCAGCCATGCGGGCATTGCCCAGCAGTTCATCTTCGATTATGCACGCCACCATCTGCCCAGTGGTCAAAATCAAAAATCCGCACGAAAAATGCAGGTCAAAGAAGCAAGCGGGAATTGATTTTGCCGCCAAGTTGGGTTATACTGTTGGCAGGATAAAAACTTAACATCATGTTTTTATTCCCCCGCGCCCTTCTGAGCGCGGTTTTTCAAGAGAGAAAATGGAGGTATTATCATCATGCTGGTAAGCGCAACCGAAATGCTCAACAAAGCCCGCGACGGCCACTATGCCGTTGGCCAGTTCAACATCAACAACCTGGAGTGGACCAAGGCCATCCTGCTCACTGCGCAGGAGCTGAACAGCCCTGTTATTCTGGGTGTATCTGAGGGCGCCGGCAAGTACATGACCGGTTACAAGACCGTGGCCGCCATGGTTAAGGCTATGATCGAGACCCTGAACATCACCGTTCCCGTTGCTCTGCATCTGGACCACGGCAGCTACGAGGGCGCCAAGGCCTGCATCGAGGCTGGCTTCTCCAGCATCATGTTCGACGGCAGCCACTACGCCATCGACGAGAACGTTGCCAAGACCACCGAGCTGGTTGAGCTGGCTCACTCCAAGGGCCTGTCCATCGAGGCTGAGGTTGGTTCCATCGGCGGCGAAGAGGACGGCGTGATCGGCGCCGGCGAGATCGCTGATCCTGCTGAGTGCAAGAAGATCGCTGATCTGGGCGTTGACTTCCTGGCTGCCGGCATCGGCAACATCCACGGCAAGTACCCCGCCAACTGGAAGGGCCTGGACTTCGAGGCTCTGGAGAAGATCCACGAGGCCACCAACGGCATTCCTCTGGTTCTGCATGGCGGCACCGGCATCCCCGCCGACATGATCAAGAAGGCCATCAGCCTGGGCGTTTCCAAGATCAACGTGAACACCGAGTGCCAGCTGTCCTTCGCCGATGCTACCCGTAAGTACATCGAGGCGGGCAAGGATCTGGAAGGCAAGGGCTTCGACCCCCGCAAGCTGCTGGCCCCCGGCTTCGAGGCCATCAAGGCCACCGTTAAGGAAAAGATGGAGCTGTTCGGCAGCGTGAACAAGGCCTGAGCCTGACCTCTTTTCTGCTTTTCATTTGTAAAAAACTCCCCGCACGGATCGCCGTGCGGGGAGTTTTTTCTTTCAAAGAATATTCTTTCCTTTTTACAGCTTCAATGTGACCAGCACTCCCCGGCCGATAATCCCCAGCATCACCACCAGCAGCCCGGTAATCAGCAGCACCCACCCGGCAGGGCAGACGTCGAACAGGAAACCGTAAATCAGCTGCCCCACCGGCTGACCGCAGGCTTCCAGCGCAGCGGCAAGGGCCATCAGCTTTCCCATCATCCGGCCCGGCACCCGCCGCTGCACCACACTGCGGGCAAACACCGAAAAAACCACTGCGCACAGCTGCATTCCGCAAAAAGCCGCCACCAGCGTTCCATAGCAGGCCATGGTGCCGCCTCCCGCCAGGAACATTATTCCAGCCGGCAGCAAACATCCCCCCATCATCACAAGCACCCAGGCCAGTCGACTACCACCCATTCGCCCGACTAACAGCCCTGCTGCCAGACTCCCCGTAATGCCGAATGCCCCCAACGCACTGCCCGCCGCGCCGTACCAGTCTGCACTCAATCCCAGACGGGTACTGATCAGAAACGGTGCACCCACACCCGCAACACCGTTGCACAGCAGCGCCACGCCTCCGTTCAACAGATCCAGCCATACCATCAGCCGGCGACGGTCTGCCCGATCGGCCAGCACACCGCCCAGTGGGGCAAGCAAAATCCCAGGCAGCATAGCTGCTGCCAGCAGTGCACCGTACACCGACGCCGAACCTGTGTGCTCCAGAACATACATGGACAGTGCAAGGTCCAACACGCTGTTGCCCAGCAGTGACAGCCCCTGCCCTGCCGCCAGAAGCGTAAAGTTTGCACCGAATCCTTTTTTCTTCATGGTTATCTCCCCCTGTTCGCCGCATAGCAATTCGTTTTTTATCAAATATACTCAACACAGTATTTGATATATATCTAATATGTATCACAGGCTCTTGTTCCTGTCAACACGCTATCTAGAGGGATTGGAATAAAAAATATCGCCGAGTGGCAGGCTGAAACCACCCGGCGATATTTGATTTTCATCGAATATTCAAGTCAAAAAGCGCTGCTCCAGCGCGCTGAGCAGGCGGCGCATCGCCTGCTGTTCCAGATTGTAATAGACCCGGCCCTCACGCTTTTCCATCCGCACAAGACCACAGGTGAGCAGAGCGCTCATGTGATGGCTCATGGTCGCGGCAGAAAGCTCCAGCTCCTGAGCCAGCTCCAGATTGTACTTTGCCCCTTCACGAAGACGGGTAAGAATCTGGAACTTGCTGGCATCGCCCAGCGCCTTCAGGCAGGCCGTCAGCTCCCCATCGCTCGCCCTTTGCTGCTCCAGCATCCGGTAAGCCTGCCGGATATAAAGCCCCACATAGCCGCTCGTTTGCGACGGACCGGTGGAGATGATCTCTCCCATGGGATAGACCAGAATCGGCTGCACCGGAGCGTCCGGAGCAAGGGCGGCGCTCAAACATTCTCCGCGTGCAAATTCCTCCAGCAGGCCGGGCAGCTGCCGCTGTACCGCCGCCAACGCTTTCTTGTAAGCCGTTTCGCTGCGCCGCACCGCATCAGCCAGACGGCCGATCCATTCCGAGGGACGTTCCAGCAGGCGAATCAATCGCCAGCATGCAGCGGGAGCAAATCCCCTGCTCTGCAAAATCTCCACCAGCTCTGCAATGCTCGGCGCCTGTTCGAACGCCCGTTCGGCAACGGCCTGAGCAAAAGCCAAGCGAACGGCTTCCTCTTCAGGCAACGACCCGGAAAACCATTCCGGGTGTTCGGCGCACACCGTTTGAACCAGCAGCAGAAAATCCTGATCCAGCTCACCGAAAAACAGCTCGGCGCACTCTGGCTCCATGGCTGGGACAGCTTTAGAAAAAGCAGACAGATAACGGCTGTGAACCGGCTCGCACAATCTCCGCAGCGCCTCCGTGTCAACGCCCTGTTCCCGCAGAGCCCGAACGCTGGGCTCCATACTTTTTTCCGCCGAGCCGCTCAGTGCCAGCAGGCCGATGATCTCGAACAGAGGGTTCAATGTATTAGCCGCATTCATCCGCTTTTCCTCCTCACCGGTTCGACCGGAGTCAAATCCTGCTTTCAGTATAGCCGCTTTTCTGCCCTGGCGCAACAAAAAGCCGTGGCAGCCTTTGCAAAGGCCGCCACGGGGGATACTTCTTCTTTAATAATCCGGGAACCATTCCTGCAAACCGCGGCGCTCCCCGTTCACATAAACCTCCACATGGCAGGCGTTTCCGGTGGAGTTGCCGGTGCTGCCCACGGTGCCGATCACCGCGCCCTGCTCCGCCTGAGTGTTCACACCCACATTCAGGCTGTCCAGATGGGCATACAGGGTGCGCATGCCGCCCGCATGCTCAATGATCACATAGTTGCCGTAGCTGTAATGGTAGCCGGCGGTGGTCACCATACCGGCGGCCATGGCGCACACCTCGGTCCCACTGGGCGCAACCAGATCCGCGCCTTTATGGTAGTCATTCATCCAGCGGCTCACATAGGTGTATCCGGGCACCGGCCAGATCAGCGACACCGTCGTTTCACCGCTTTCGGCGCTCTGCTGCCCGGTCTGCCCCACTTCACTTTTTTCCACCACGCTCTGGATAAATTGCAGATCACCATTATACCGTACGATACCCTTCACCGGAGTCTGCAGGGTGATCCGGTCCACCTCCTGATAGTCCACCAGCAGGCCCTGCTCGTCGTAAAAGGCCCAACCGCTCACCTCATCCAGCCCGTTCGCCGCACTGCGCTCGATCACATACTGCCCTTCCAGAAGGGTCTCGTCCTTCTCGTAGTCGTATTGCCCGGCCACGCTCTGTTCCACGCGTATCCAGTGCACGCTGGCCTGCCCCTCGGCAAGGGCAGGCTTTTCCTCCGGCTCCGGCATGGGAGTGGGAACTGTCTCCCGGGTGGCCTGCCGGGACTGCTGCTGCAAAAAGCTCAGCTGCTCCAGCCCGTTTTCGGCCAGGCTGGCCGACGAGGCAACCTCCCCCGCCGACAGCCCCGCCGCCGCGCAGGCGGTCAGACAGACGGCGGCAAGCAGACCCGCCGCTGCGGCCAGTATCTGGCGGCGGCTGGCTTTGGGTTGCTCAAACAGCGCAAGCAGCCGGGCTTTCAGGTTTTCCGGCCCGGCACTCATGCCCGAAGCGCCAGCAGGCAGCGGGCCCGCCGCAGCCGCCAGCAGCACCCGCCCGTATGCCTTGCGCTGCTCTTTGTTCAGCCCGCGCACTGCCGCCTCGTCACAGGCCAGTTCACACACCCGCTCCAGCCGGGCTGCCTGCCAGTGGCAGGCCGGATTAAACCAGTGGATCCGGCGAGCCAGACGCAGCGCCGCCTTGCCCCACAGATCGCCGCTGTTCAGATGGGCCAGTTCATGGCGGAGCGCCAGTTCCAGGGCTTCTTCCTCCATGTCCCGGGGAAGGTACAGCTCCGGTCGCAGAACCCCCACCAGCAGCGGAGTGCGCACGCCAGGGCACACCCAGGCCCGCAGCGGGGCAATGTGCCCGCTTTCCAGGCTGACCCGGCGCAACAGGCTCTGTTCCTTTTCGCTCAGCGGGCCGCGCAGCCGGTGCAGTGCCCGGCAAAAACGCAGATAGCCCACCAGCTGCCACAGAGTAAACAACACAGCACCCAATGCCCACAGCCAGGGCAGCACCGCCAGCAGCTGGCCTGCCAGCTGGGGCTGTACCGGCTGAACCGGTTGGGCCAGCGGGGCAGTCATCACCGGTTCGGTACTGAGGTTCACGGTATGTACCGCTGCCTGGGCCGCATTTTCCAGCGCCTGCCCCACCGGTTCCAGCCCGGTGGAGCGCTTTATCCCCGGCAGAAGGGCCAGCAGTGGCCCCACCGGCAACAGAAAAAAGCCTGCGGCGCAGCCCATGGCCCGCCGCTGCCAGCGCCAGCTCAACCGATTCAGCAGTGGGGCGAGAGCACGCACCAGCAGTGACGCCAGCGCGCCTGCCAGACTGGTGGGCAGCAGCCAGGTATAAAACAGTTCATACATCGCCCCAAATCACCTCGATTCCAGCCAGTCCCGCAGCTCGTTCAGCTGATCGCCGGAAAGAGCATTTCCATCGTAAAGAGCAGCCACCATGCTTTTCACATTTCCGCTGTACAGCCTGGTCAGCAGCTCCTGAGCCTCAGCAGCCCGGTACTGCTCACTGCTCACACAGGCGGTATACACATTTTGTTTGCCCCGCTTTTCCACCTTCAATGCTCCCTTGGCCGCCATCCGGGCCAGAAAGGTGAGCAGGGTGGTGGGCTTCCAGCCCTTTTGCTGCAACGGGCCGGCCAGCTCGGCAGCTGTGACCGGCCGCCCCAGTTTCCAGATCTGCTCCATAATTTCCAGTTCTGCTTCCGACAGTCGCATATTCCGTGCTCCTTCCCCTTTTTCCCGTCAGAATTTCTTTTTCTACAATATGTAGTTTCGTTTTTATTCTAACAGATGTAGAACAAAGTTGCAAGTCCTTACACGGCATCTTTGTTACCACTCTGTAGCTGTTTTGTCACAAAATTCTCCTTCTTTTTTGTACATTTTGTTACTTTTTTGATGTGGTTTCTTCATAGAATATTCATATCTGGAGGGTATGATAGGAAAACGTTCCGAGGCAGTGGCGCAAACGTGCCCGCCGGAACAATACGGCGCCCTTCGGTTTATGGGGCGATTTTCCGAATCAAATGCAAAGGAGAATGACATTATGAAACTGTCTTCCAAGATCATCGCTATCGCTTGCGTGGCCGCTCTGGCCCTGTCTCTGGTTGCCTGCGGTGGCAGCGAGACCACCAGCACTTCTACCAGCACTGCTGCTTCCACCAGCACCGCCGCTTCTTCCGAGGCTGCTTCCTCTGAGGCCGCTTCCAGCGAAGCCGCTTCTTCCGAGGCTGCCGAGTCTGAGGCTGCTGAGTCCGAAGCTGCCGAGTCCGAAGCTGCCGCTTCCGAGGCCGCTTCTTCTGAGGCTGCTTCTTCCGAGGCCGCTTCTGCTTCTGCCGAGGCCTGATCCATCTGAATCAGCAAAACGCCCAGCCAAATGGCTGGGCGTTTTTTGTTTTCCAGATATAACCACTCAGTCAACGGCCCGCTCCAGCCGCAGCACCGCCACCGAAATATCATCCGGACGGCTGCGGCCCTCGGCCCGCTTTTGAGCCATATCCGCCAGCAGCTCAGCGGTCTGCTGGGGAGTGTTGCCGCTGGCGGCGCACAGCTCCAGCTGCTGGCACAGCCAGCCGCTGCCATCGGTCAGTGCACCATCGCTCACCAGCACCACCCAGTCGCCCTCGTTCAGAGCCACCGAATCCTGCTGGCCCACCACCTGCTCCAGAATGCCCACCGGCAGGCTGCTGCCTTCCAGCGCCTGGGCCTTACCGCCCCGCAGAAGCAGAGTGGGGCATGCTCCCGCCTTGAACAGGCTGGCCCGGCCGCTGTAAAGATCCACCGTGACCAGATCCATGGTGGCGGCGCTCTCCTCATCGCTTTTCAGCGCAAGGGCCACGTTCACCAGCCGGGCGGCGCTCTGGGCCCCAAAGCCCGCCTTCAAAAGCCTTGCCGCCAGCGTGGCAGCAAGCGTGCCGTCGATGGCAGCGGGGCGCCCCACGCCCATTCCGTCGCACAGCAGCAGATGGGCGTTGCCGAAGCAGTCGCAAAACTGCTCCACCGCGTCGCCGCAGGCCCCCGCCTTCGCCGGGCGGGCCGCCAGCCCGTACCGGGGAAAATACAACGGCTGTTCACTGAAGGTGATGGTGGTCACCGCCCGGCAGTGATCCACCCGGGGCAGAGTAAGCGGCCGGTGCAGAATGCGCTGGGCCTCCTCGGTGATCTCGCTCAGCTCCTGCTGGCTGAATGGGGTGCGGCTCACCGTAACCCCCGCCCGCAGCCGGCCCGCCGCGTCGAAGCCTGCCTGGCACTCCAGCGGCTCCAGCCCAATGGAGGAAAACAGCCGCCCCAGCTGCTCGGTCTTGCCCACGTCCGGTACAATGCTCTGGCCCAGCTGACCGGCCATCTGGCTCAGGGCCTGCGCCATGGCGCTGTACTGCTCGGTGAGGGCCGCCCGCATGGCCCCGGCCTTGACCCGGCTTTCCCGCCTTCCCCGATACAGCGCATACCCCCGGCTGGAGCAGCTGCACAGTTCGGTGGGGTGGATGCAGCGGCAGAACTGGCCGGGCAGCTGCTCCAGCGCCGCCCGGCCCTGCTGCTCCAGAATCGGCTTAAGCCGGTAAAAGCCGTCCATGGTGGTGCTGTAATCCTGCACCCAGCAGCGTTCCCGGCTGCCGCAGGTGCGGCAGAGCTCCTCGGCCACATAGTCCACCACCCAGTTGTAGCTCTCGCCCCGCCGGGGCAGGGTTTCATATACCTGATTCACGGTGTCTGCAATGCCGGTGAGGGCGTTGGCCACACTTTCCAGCTGACTCACTGCCCCGGCTACCCGGGGGCGCTGGGCGGCGGCCGGGTCGGTCTGGCCGGGCAGTGCTGCCAGCAGCCGGGCAGGCAGCGCAAAAAATGCAGCCTCTCCCAGTGCGGCGCTGCCCAGAAATCCCACCGCCAGACTGCTCTGGGGTGCGGCCAGTACTCCCAGCAGCCCGCCCACCAGAAACAGGGTGGCGCAGCCCAGCCGCTCGCCCGGGGTGAAGTAGGCCGCCGCCAGGCAGCCCACCGCCACCGCCAGCCCGGCAAAGCAGAGCGCCGGGTCCCCCGCGGCCAGTGCACCCGCCCCGCACAGGCAGAAGATGGCGCAGTCCCGCAGCCTGCCCCGGAAGGCCAGAGCCAGACCGCCCGCCGCCAGCACCACCACACCGGGCAGCAGACCCATGGCGGGCAGCTGCTGCAGGCCACAGAGCCCCGCGCAGCAGAGCAGCAGACTCTCTGCCCCCAGCGGGCCACCTCTGCGAGCTCTGGCCCCTGCACGGAACAGCCCCCAGCCCCAGGCAGCGGCCAGAGTGGCATCCCCCACCGCCGCAACCGACTGAGCCGGACCTGCCAGCCCGCTCACCGCCAGCATCATCTGAACGGCCAGCAGTGTGGCGCAGCCCCCTGCCGCAGCAGGCCAGAACTGCCCTCGAAACAGGGCTTTTCCGGCCAGAACCACTGCGGCCGCCGCCAGGTAGCGCAACCCGTCGGCCAGGGGCAGAAAGGCCAGATACCCTGCCAGCACGCCCGCACCCGCCGCCCACAGCCGGGCCGGGCCTGCCCCCATGAGCAGCGCCATCCCGAAGGGATGCAGCCCACCGAACACACTGCCTGCCGCCATCAGCGCCCCCAGCGCACCGGCCCCCAGCTGCTGCAGCCCCGGCTCCCAGCCGGCCAGCCGCCTCAGGGGCAAAAGCCGCAATTTTTCACCCATAACATTCCACCTCGTTTTTTCTGATTTTCTGCCGCCGGGTCATACTTCACCCCGGCCCCGCATAAAATCAGTATAAAAAGGCCCTGCGGCAAAAAATGCCGCAGGGCCTTGCTTTTGCAAAATGGGGCACAAAGAAACAAAAACTTTTCTTTCTGCCCCGCAAGCGTTATAATGGTGAAAAATCATAACACCGGGAGGATGGATACAATGGAGCTTCTGATCCTTGGCAGCGCAGCAGCGGAAGGAATTCCCGCCCTGTTCTGCCGCTGCCCTCTCTGCCGCCGGGCGCAGGTACTGGGTGGCAGGGATCTGCGCGCCCGATGCGGTGCGCTGGTGAACGGTCATATTCTTGTGGATCTGCCGCCGGATATTTACCACGCCAAGCTGTGTTACGGGCTGGATCTGGCCGCGGTGGATGTGCTTTTGAACACCCATGCCCATGCAGATCACTTCGCACCGGCCGAGCTTACCATGCGCAGCAGCCGATACTACTGCCACATTCCCGGCGAGCAGCCGCTGCAGGCCTTTCTTGTGCCGGAAAGTCTGGAACGTGCCCGGCAGGCCTTTGCCTTTGAATTCGGCGGCGAAGCCTCGGATCCCTCAGTGAAGCTGCTGCCCGTCGATGCTTTTGACCGGGTGGACTGCGGCGAGGTGATTGCCTGGGCACTGCCCGCCCGCCATGACCCGGCACTTACCTGCCTGTTCTGGCTTCTGGTGGAGCCCGCCACCCGCACCGCCTTTCTGTACGCCCACGACACCGGCCTGCCTTCGCCGGATACCCTGCGCGAACTTCACCGCCTGCTGGACGGCATGGTGCTGGACGGAGTCAGCATGGACTGTACCTGGGGCACCCTGCCCCACAGCGATGGCAACCACATGGGCCTTGCGGACAATCTGGAATTCCGTCGGCTTCTTCTGGAACAGGGCAGCGCCGGGCCGCTCACCCGCTGGTATGTGAACCACTTCTCCCACAACTGCGGGCTGACCCATGCCGAGCTCAGCGCCCGATTTGGCCAAGAAGGATTTTCGGTTTTGTACGACGGCGCCCGAATCAACCTGTGATACAGGCAAAAAAGCGCACAGCCCGCAGGCTGTGCGCTTTTGCTTTTTGAAACAGAAGAGAGCTTACAGCAGATCCAGCGCGGCACGGATGCGCTTGACGGTCTCCTCGCGGCCCATCATGGCAGCCAGATCGGTGCCGCCGCCGGGGGTGCGCTGCTTGCCGGACAGGGCAATGCCCAGCGGGAACAGCAGCCAGCCGTTCTTCACGCCCATCTCTTCGGCCTTTGCCTTGCAGGCCTCGAAAATGGCATCCCGGTTCCAGTCGGCCAGATTCTCCAGCAGAGACAGCAGAGCTTCCAGTGCCTGCTTTGCAGTTTCGGGACTGGTTTTCTGCTTTTTGTTGGTGTACAGGTCGGTGGTGTAGGGCACCACCGCATCAAAGAAGTCCAGCTGCTCGGGGATCTCGCCCAGCACTTCGCAGCGGGGCTGCAGATTGGCGCACAGCAGATCCCGGTCGATGTCCACATGCACGGCCTGATCGATCCAGGGATCGGCCATTTCGCGGAACTTTTTCGCGGGCAGGCGGCGGATGTACTCCGCGTTGATGGCCCGCAGCTTCAGGGGATCAAAGATGGCCGGGCTCTTGCTGATGCCGGACTCATCAAAGATCTTGACCATCTCCTCCAGAGTGAAGATCTCCTCCTCACCCTTGGGGCTCCAGCCCAGCAGCAGGATATAGTTCAGAATGGCCTCGCTCAGGTAGCCCTTGGCCACCAGATCCTGATAGGAGGCGTCGCCGTTGCGCTTGGACAGCTTGTTCTGGGCGTCCTTCATCACGGGCGGGCAGTGGATGTAGGTGGGAACCTCCCAGCCGAAGGCCTGATACAGCAGGTTGTACTTGGGCGCGCTGGACAGGTACTCCGAGCCGCGGATCACATGGGTGATGCCCATCAGGTGGTCATCCACCACGTTGGCGAAATTGTAGGTGGGCATGCCGTCGGTCTTGATCAGGATCTGATCCTCCAGCTCGGCATTGTTCACCTCGATGTGGCCGTAAACCACATCGTCAAAGCTGGTCACGCCCTCCTTGGGCATCTTCTGGCGGATGACGTAGGGCACACCGGCAGCCAGCTTCTCGTCGATTTCGGCCTGGCTCAGGTTGCGGCAGTGGCCGTCGTAATGGCCCACCACGGCGCCGCCGGCCTTCTGCTCTTCCCGCATCTTTTCCAGACGCTCGGGGGTGCAGAAGCAGTAGTAGGCCTGACCGGCCTTCACCAGCTGCTCGGCGTATTCCTTGAACATGCCCATGCGCTCGCTCTGCACATAGGGGCCCACGGGGCCGCCCACATCGGGGCCCTCGTCCCACAAAAGGCCGGTCTGGCGCAGGGTGTTGTAGATAATATCCACCGCGCCTTCCACATAGCGTTCCTGGTCGGTGTCTTCAATACGCAGGATGAAGGTGCCATCCTTGCTTTTTGCCTTCAGATAGGCATACAGAGCGGTGCGCAGGTTGCCCACGTGCATATAGCCGGTGGGGCTGGGCGCAAAACGGGTGCGTACGGTATTGTTCGCCATGATCGCTTCTTCTCCTTTTATCTTCGGCGTCCGGGCGGGCAGTTTTCCTTTTCCGGGCGACTGATTTCTCTTGTTTATTGTAAAGGCCGTGCATCGGCTTGTCAACCGGGGCTCAGAACTTCTTCGCTTTACAAGCCCTTGACCCTTTTATTATAATAAGAAAAGACCCGTTGGCATTTTCCATGCAAAAAGGAGCGTTTCCATGAATTTTCTTTCTTTATCCTTCGCCGGGTTCGGCGTGCTGGTGTTTGCCGGTTGGTGGGGCCTGCCCGCCAAGGCCCGACCCTGGCTGCTGGCGGCGGCGAACCTGGTCTTTGCCGGGCTGTTCGGGGCCAGAGCCGTGATCTACCTGCTCATTCTATGCCTGGTGGGGTATCTTTGCGGGCTGTGGGCCCAAAAGGGAAGCCGCGTAGCCATGTGGCTGGGCATCCTTCTCTGTCTTGTTCCGCTGGCCTCCTACAAGTACCTGCCGCTGGCCTCCCCCGCTCTGTTCGAGAGTCTGGTGGCTCCGGTGGGCCTGAGCTTTTATGTGTTCAAGACCATCAGCTATCTGGCGGATGTGGCAAAGGGTCGCATCCCGGCCGAAAAATGCCCTTTGTGTTACTTCAACTATGTGGGCTTTTTCCCCCAGCTGGCCAGCGGCCCCATTCAACGGGCTGAAAGCCTGCTGCCGCAGCTGAAGGCCCCCTTTTCTGCCTTCGACCGGGCGCTGGCCTACACCGGCTGTGTGCGCTTTTGCTGGGGCATGTTTTTGAAAAAGTGCCTGGCCGATCAGCTGGCAGGCTATCAGGGCGCGCTGTACCAGCCGGACCATTATTACAGTCTGGGCATTGTCTGGTCGCTGCTGGCCTACACCCTGTACCTGTACTTTGACTTTGCCAGCTACTCCCAGATGTCCATCGGCGTGGCCAACCTGCTGGGAATACGGGTGGAGGAAAACTTCCTGAGCCCCTATTTCTCCCGGAGCATCGGCGAGTTCTGGCGGCGCTGGCATGTGAGTCTTTCCAGCTTTCTGCGGGACTACATCTACATTCCCCTGGGCGGCAGCCGCAACGGTGTGCCGGTGCTGATTCTGGCCACCATGGTCACCTTCGTGACCTCCGGCGCATGGCACGGCGCCACCGCCGGTTTTCTGGTATGGGGCGCGCTGCACGGCATTTATCTGCTGATCGGCAGAGCCACCAAAAAGGCCCGCTCCCGCTTCTGGGGTGCGCTGCATCAGAGCGAGAACAGCCCGCTGCGTTCGGTGGCGGGGTGCCTGTTTACCTTCCTTCTGGTGAACATCGGCTGGTTCTTCTTCATGACCGGCACCCTGCATCAGGCGCAGCTGGTAGCTCAGTATCTGTTCCAGCCCATTCCCTTCAGCCTGCAGTACCTGAAAGAAAGCTTCACCCAGCTGGGCTACACCACAACCACCATGCTTCGGCTGGGTCTGTTTGCCCTGCTGGCCGCCGGGATCGACTGGCTCTCCCGCAAGGAGGGCTTCGGGGCTTGGGCGGCGCGGCAGAAGCCGGTGCTGCTGGTTGTGCTGTGCTATCTGTGTGTGTTCGCCAGCCTGTTTTTCGGTGCGGCAGGCACCCTGCAGAACGTCTATTTTGCATTTTAAGGAGGACCGGCAGATATGAAACGATTTTTGGCAGTTGTGGCGCTGTTTCTCGTGCCGGTGCTTCTGGCGTGCGGCGTGTTCAGGCTGGCGGTGTATTCCAGCGGCGAATGGCGCACCGAAGAAGAGGTCGCCCAGATGGTGCTGGACGGCGAACCCGCTTTTCTGGGCCTTGCCTACCGGGACAACACCCGCTATTACAAGCATCTGGTGGCCAGCGGCAAGGGGGCAGACCTGCTGGTGCTGGGCACCAGCCGCAGCATGCAGTTCCACAGCGAGTTCTTCACCACCGACAGCTTTTACAATGCAGGCGGCGGCAGCGGCTACATCAACGAGTTCCAGTATTTTCTGGAGAACCTGCCCGAGGACAGCCTGCCCGATACCCTGATCATGGTGATGGATCAGTATTTTTTCAACCAGGCCTGGGTGGGCACCGGCGGCATGCCGGAGGCCTTTGACTACGGCCACTATGAATTTTCCGCCAAGACCGCCCTTTCCGAGGCCATGCACGGCTGGGCCGACGGCAAATACTCCCTGCTGGATGTGTTTGCCCCCCACCCCAATGTATACGGCATGGCGGCGGTGGGCCGGGGCAGCGGCTTCAACCCGGACGGCAGCTACTGTTACGGCCGGCTGCTGGATCACCCGGAAGAGGGCACCGACGTGGGCTTCCACGATACCTTTGACCGTATTCTGAAGGGGACTAACCGGTTTGAATACGGCGAGTATGTATATCCCACCAGCACCGAGGTGGTGGAAAGCCTGCTGGCCTGGTGCAACGACAACGGGATTCAGGTGGTGCTGATCATCCCGCCCTACGCCCCAAGCGTCTATGAACGGATGGCGGAAAGCGGCAACTACGGCTATTTCGACTGGATTCCCAAAATCCTCACCGAGCTGTGCGAGCCATATGGCTACGAGGTCTATGACTTCAGCTACATGCCCGATACCAGCGACGACGAATATATCGACGGTTACCACGGCGGCGACCGGGTCTACGCCCGGCTCACCCGCCAGCTGGCCGACCAGAGCACCATTCTGGAAGGCCTGATCGACACCGACTATCTGGACGCCGCCCTGGCCAACAGCGGCAACCCGCTGCGGCTGGCACAGTAAGGCTTGACAGCACACGGCCAGCGACTATAATACAAAGTATCAGTCACGGGCGCTTTGCGGCGCCCCGAAAGAAATGAGGCAGAAACAATGAGTGAAGAAATGCAGCGCAAGAAGCGCATCCTGTCCGGCATCCAGCCCACCGGTACCTTTACCCTGGGCAACTATGTGGGCGCAGTGCGCAACTGGGGTGCTTTGCAGGAGGAATTTGATTGCCTGTATATGGTGGCGAATCTGCACGCCATAACCGTGCGGCAGGATCCCGCGGCCCTGCGCCGTCAGACCCGGGAGGCTGCGGCCATGCTGCTGGCCACCGGCATTGATCCCGAAAAGAGCGTGCTGTTTGTGCAGAGCCATGTGCGCGCCCATGCGGAGCTTTCCTGGATTCTGGCCTGCAACACCCAGTTCGGTGAGCTGGGCCGCATGACCCAGTTCAAGGACAAGAGCGCCAAGCACGCCGACAATGTGAACGCCGGCCTGTTCACCTATCCGGTACTGATGGCAGCGGACATTCTGGTATACAATGCAGATCTGGTGCCCGTGGGTGTGGATCAGAAGCAGCATCTGGAGCTGGCCCGTAATGTTGCCCAGCGGTTCAACAACCAGTACAGCCCCACCTTTACCCTGCCCGAGCCCTACATCGCCAAGACCGGCGCCAAGATCATGAGCCTGCAGGAGCCGGAAAAGAAGATGAGCAAGTCCGACACCAACGTCAACAGCTTCATCCTGATGACCGACGACGCAGACACCATCCTGCGCAAGTTCAAGCGCGCCGTGACCGACAGCGAGGGTACCGTGCGTGCCAGTGAGGACAAGCCCGGTGTAACCAACCTGATGAGCATTTACAGCGTGCTCACCGGCAAGGACTTTGCCGCCATCGAGAAGGAGTTCGAGGGCCAGGGTTACGGCGTGTTCAAGGAGGCCGTGGCCGGCAGCGTGATCGATGCCTTCCGCCCCATTCAGGAGGAATATGCCCGCATTCTGGCGGACAAAACCTATCTGGACGGCGTTCTGGCCGAGGGTGCCGAAAAGGCCAGCCGCATGGCGGATCGTATGGTCAGCAAGGTTTACAAAAAAGTGGGCATGCTGCAGCTGTGATGCAGCGCCCTTCGTCAGCCCGCTGCCGCCCGTTTGCTTTTGCAGCGGGCGGGGCGGGCCTTTTTTTGCACCCGAACACCGTATTTCGCCCCGAAAAAAATGTATTTCCAATTATTTACCATATATTGACATTTTTTCCATGGTAGTTTATAATGGAGCAAACGGGCGGGCATTCCCTTCCCATCCGTTTTTATGACCGGCTTTTTCCCCAAAACCCAATTCCAGACAAAAAGGAGAGATCGTATTATGAAATCCACTGGCATGGTCCGAAAGATTGATAATCTGGGCCGTATTGTGCTGCCCATTGAACTGCGCCGCGTGCTGGAGATCGACCAGGATTCCTCTTTGCAGATCTTCGTGGAAGGTGACGAGATCATTCTGAAAAAGTATCAGCCTGCCTGCGTATTCTGCGGTGAGGCAAAAGGCGTGATGCAGTTCCATGGCCGCAACATCTGCGCCGAGTGCCGCAAGGCCATCGGCCAGCTGTGAACCGGAGCAACTGCTGTTTGCAGCAAAATAAAAAGACCGGAACCCTGGGGGTCCGGTCTTTTCTTTTGGATTATTTCTGCTTGTCGATGCGCTTTTCGCTGTTTTTGATCAGCATCATCAGGCTGCCGGAATACAGGCGGTAATCCTGCTCCAGGCTCTGGCTGGTCATGGCAAAGCAGCTGGTGTCCTTCATGGGGGCGCTGCTGCCCACCTCTTCGCCGGCCAGAATGGCAGCCACATTGGCTTCGGCAGTGTCCATGGCAGCGGAGGAATATCCGCTCCACCGGCCGTTGCTCACACTGAACAGGCTGCTGGCATTTTTGGCATTGGAGGAATAGAGCAGGCGGAACATCTTATAAACCGCCACGCTCAGATAGCCGCTCACCTCGCTGATCAGATCGCTGTTCTGGCTGGCGCCCAGCTTGTCGTACAGGATGTTCAGGCTGTTGGAGATCAGCTTTTTGTTCATGGTGGGCAGGGTGCTGCCGCGATAGATGCTGTCCCGCGCAGAATCCGGGTTGGGAATATCCTCCACCCGCAGGGTCAGGCCGTTGCGGTCCGGGCTGCGGCCCAGCAGATAATCGCAGGACACATCATAATACTCCGCCACGCGCACCACAAAATCCAGGCCGCATTCGCGAATGCCCTTCTCATAGTGGGACAGCAGCGCCTGGGATACACCCAGATCCGCAGCCGCCTGCTTCTGGGTGATGCCCCGCTCTTTGCGCAGCAGGGTAATGATCCGGTTAAATTCAGTCGTCATGCACTCTCTACCTCTTCGTTCCGCAAGTCCGCCCTGTCCGCATCGGGCACAGGCCACCCGCGGAGACAATTACGTATCGTAAATTATAAAACAACCAAAACGCTTTGTAAATACAAATTTCGCCAATTTTCTTTTTGTTTTTTCGTAGGTTTTGCCTAAATATTGACTTTGGCACCTATATGTATGATAATAAGCAGGAATTCTTTTCTAAATATTGTGTTTCAAGAATTTTCCATTTAGTATTATGTTACCGTTTTGTAATCTGTTGATCTGTTTTCAGGAGGGATTTTTTTGAAAACCTTTACCCTGCACCTGATCCGCCACGGGCTGACCCGGGGCAATCTGGACGGGCTGTATGTGGGCGGCGGCACCGACCTGCCCCTGTGCGACGAAGGCCGCGCCCAGCTGGAGGAGCTGCGCAGCCGCTTTGAATATCCCCAGCCTTCGCTGGTGTTCACCTCGCCTCTGCTGCGAGCCACCCAGACCGCGGACATTCTTTTCCCCACCGCCCGAAAGCTGGCCATCGATCAGCTGCGGGAGGCCGGCTTCGGCGTATTTGAGGGCCGCAAAGTGAATGAACTGGTGCACGAACCGGAGTTCGCCCGCTGGATGGACCCCACCTCCGGCTTTACGCCCCAGGGCGCGGAGCCTGCGGCCCAGTTCCATCAGCGCTGCGGCGAAACTCTGATGAAGCTGTTCGAATACCTGATCCGCTCCGGCACCGAGGAGGCCGCCTGCGTGACCCACGGCGGCGTGATCATGAGCATGCTGGCCCAGAAGGCCCTGCCCCGGCACAAGCCCGAGGACTGGATGGCCGACCCCGGCGCGGGTTACACCCTGCGCACCGACGCGGCTCTCTGGATGCGGGATGGTATTGTGGAAGCAGTGGACATTGTACCCTTCGGCTATCTGGACGACGAAGCCTGATTTTCCCAACCGCAATTGTAAAAGCAGCCCCGGAGCTTTGTTCCGGGGCTGCTTTTGGGTTTTGCTTTCTTTTTACATCACGCCCAGCGCAAACAGCGCCGCCAGCATGCCTGCCACGCCCAGCAGGATGGACAGAGAATTGATAAAGCTGGCAAGGCCGCCGTCGCCGCCGCACCGCTCAGTGAAGGCAGGAGCGATCACCGAGATGGGCGCAAAGACCAGCACGGCCAGTCCCCGGCGCATTTCCAGCGAAAAGGGAGCCAGCGCAAGGATCCCCGCCGCAAGAATCAGCGCCACAGCCAGACGGATGCACAGCACCTTCCCCGCGCTCCAGATATATTCCGGCTTCGCCTCGACCCGGAACATGGCTCCGATCATGAGCATGGCCAGAAAAGGATTTGCCACGGAAATCGGGTTGATAAAATCCAGCAGGCCCTGCGGCACCGCAATTCGCAGCATCACCAGCGCCAGCATGGTGAGATAGGTGACAAACGGCACCGAAGTGATCAGCTTTTTGCCCACGCTTTTCAGGTCCAGCCTTTCCCCGCCGCATACCACCGAGACCAGTGCATAGCTGCCGCCGGTGCACATGATGGAATTGCCCACATCAAACAGGCAGGCTGCCATCACCGCCTGTTCCCCCAGAAAGCTCTGAAGAAACGGCAGCGCGAACGCGCCAATGTTCCAGCTGGGCAGGTTGAGCATATATAGCGCTCGCTCGCCTGCCGAACGTCCCCGGCTCAGCAGCAAGCCCAGGCCGATCATCCCCCAGCTCACTGCCAGAGCCAGCAGCGGAATCAAAAGCAGCTTCGGCTGCCAGTCCATATTGGCGGTGCTGCTGATCACCGCAGCGGGCAGCGTGATTTTGAGCACAATGCTGCTGATTATTTTATGATCCTTTTCTCCAAAAATTCCGAGGCTGCGAAACGCAACCCCCAGCAGAATGATAAACAGAAACGAAACAGATTTTACGAAAACGGTCCCCATGGACCCAATCCCCCCTTTTTTTATCGCAACCATTTTATTATACCGCTGCCCCAAAATTTGCACCATGGAAAAACCGCACAAACCTCTTCCACAGCCGGGGCATTCCTCTCATCCTGCCGGACAACACAAAAAAAGCATCTGCATGTTCTGCAGATGCTCTTTTTGCTTTTTTCGCCTGCGCGGCCCATCCGGCAAAAATGCGCCTGGCGCTTAATCAGCCCTGCGGCTGCGAGGCCGGAACGCTCTCTGCCACCGGCTGGGATTCCGGCACAGGAGCCTCGGTGGGTACCGGCTCCGGCGCAGGCTCCGGGCTGGGCGTGGGCACAGCGGTGGGCAGTGGGGCGGGAGCGGAAGGCAACGCCTGCTCCGCGCCCGAGGCATCCAGCAGCTTCAGGCTCTGGCCTGCAAAGCCGCCATAAATGCCCAGATAGGTGCGGCCGGGCTGCACATTCAGCATGCTGCCATTCTGGTCATACAGCTTCAGCGGGGCCATGGCGTCGCCCTTTTCCCAACGAATGGTCTGTACCCCGCCGACGCTCAGATACAGTCCTTCCCCTCCGCTCAGATCGTACTGGCGGGTCACGCCGTTATCCTTCATTCCGCTGGAAGCCATGAGCAGGATTACATTGGAGAAGCGAACCTCACTGTCCTCCGGGCGGTTGGCGTCGGTCTGGGGGACATCGCCCTCCCGCAGATAGTAGCGCTGATCCTCCGGGACATATACCAGACGGGCAGTGCGCTCGCTGCCGTAGGTAATGGCCAGCTCATAGCCCTGGCTGTTCTGAGGAACGCTGCCCTCGGCAAATTGGAATAAGCTGTTGGGCTTGCCTTCGCTGCTCTGGCCATACATCCCCAGCGCACCGGGTACCAGACTGCTGGTGGTGTACCAGCTGTACTGCTCCAGATAGAGCTTTGCACGCTCGGTATCCAGATCAAAGGCACTGGTTCCGGTGTAGATGCCGTCCAGCGGCTGGTATCCGTAATAGTTCACCAGATTGGAGGTGTAGGCATCGCTGCCCACATACATGGGAATGGCCTGCAGAGGCATGACCATCTGCAAAAACAGGTCCCGCCCCTGGCCCACCGGGCCCACTTTCTGCAGAGCATCCACGCCGTCGTACACGGCCATCAGCCAGCTGCCCTGCCCTTCGGTGTTTGCCTCGATCAGAAGTTCGGTATCACCGATGCCCCACTGGGGCCAGGCCGCCTTGTCGTTGTAAAGCATCACCGCCACCGGACGCTGGCCGTAATACTCGGTCTCACGACCGGTGAGCGCACTGATGCCCTCGGCAGGCATGGGCATATCGTTTTCCGCCCGCGGCAGCTCCGGCACCTGCTGCTCCGCCTGCGAAGAGGCCGCCTGGCTGGACGCAGAGGCCTGTGCCTGGGAGGAATCCGCCCCTTTGCCGCAGCCGGCCAGCAGCGCCAGGCTCAGCGCCAGCGCCGCCGCTTTGTAAAATACTCTCATCTGTGTGTTTCCCCTTCCCCTTATGTTGTGCTTTGCTGGAGTGTAAAACAGGGCCTGTCCATTTTTGGCAGACAGGCCCTGGATCAAACTATGATCAATCCTCGTTTTCCACGAAGGTTTCGCTGGTGGGTGCTTCCTGAGTGTCCTGCGCGGTGGCCAGAGGCTCCCACTTGAAGCTCTCGGCCTCGTCGATATCCACCACGGTCACATAGCTCTTGCCGCAGTTGATTTCGAAGGGCTCCTGGGTATCGAAGGTTACCAGACGCAGAGTGTCCAGCGGGGCACCCTTCTCCCAGCGGATCTTCTCGATCTTGCCGCCGTAGCAGTAGTAACCAACGCCGCCCCAGCTGTACTCGGCATACTGCAGATCCTTGGCTTCGTGACCGGGATAGGTGTGGATATCGGTGAACAGCACGATCACATTGTCGAACATCAGCTGCTGATCGTTGTTTTCATCGATGGTATCCCGGTAGCTGCCCAGGCTGGAGTAATACTGAGCCATCTTGTACTGACCAAGAGAAGCGTCGTAGTCGAACTGGGTACGGTAGCTCTGGGAATGGCGGATGGTCACACGCTCGGCGTTGTTATCGCCCTCCACAAAATTGCCTGCGGGAATCACGGCCGGATCACGGTAATCCACAAAATCAAAGAAGGTGGAATTGTAGCTGCGGCGGTCGTCGATATTCTGGCTTTCAATGTACTCAGCGATCTTTTCGCCGTTGGTGTAGGCAGTGTGCTCGGTGGCCACGGTGTTGCCCGCCCAGTTCAAACGGTTTTTATTCCGATAGATCAGACCGGCAGCAGTGTTGCCCTCCAGATCCCACTCCTCATAGCTGTAGTCCTCGATGTACTGGCGCTGCACCACACTCTGGCCCACATGCACATACAGCGGCTGCCAGGGCAGAACCAGACGGAAGAACTGGTCGCGGGCGGAACGGATGGGACCGATCTCGGGAATATCGTTATAGTCGGTGAACACCGCCATAAAGCGGGTAATTCCGCCTTCTACCTTGATCTCGAACAGGATATCCGCCGCGGAAAGGCCGCGCTGAGGCCGGCATGCCTGAATGTTATTCACCATAACGGCGGTGATGCGCTCGCCTTCCGGATAGTCAATGTCCTTTTCGTAGCCGGTCAGAACCTGTGCCTCATAGGGCTCCGGCGTGGGTTCCGGCGTAGCCGCGGGGCTGGATGCCCCCTGCCCGCCTTCGCCACTGGTGGTCTCACCCTTGCCGCCGCAGGCGGTGAATACGCTGGCCGCCATGAGTACAGCCAATACGACACTCATCAATCGCTTCATGTGATTCTCTCCATTTGTCTGTGTATTTTTTGCACAGGCCGCAGCCGGGGCGCACCCATGCGGAAAGCCCTTTTCTCGCGCCGGGGGCGCTGCACCCCCGTTTTTCCCATTTTACTCCCACTCAGAATCGTTGTAAAGCAAACGGGAATTTTTACGCACTTTCGCCAAAATCCCAGGAAAAAGTTTGTGAATCAAACCCATTGAAAGTTTTTCCCAGGCTTCAGCGTGGAGATCAAAGCGGAATCCCCACGCCCCAACCGCTCGTTCTTGAAACGATGGGCTATTCTTATCATACTCATTTTTTGACCGTTTGTAAACACTTTGTAATTTTCGGCGGCGCTTTCAGGGTCAAAAACAGCCTTAAGGCTTTCTCCGCTGTTTTTTTGAAAAAACCGCTTGACAAAGTGATGGCAGATTGATATAATGAACAAGCTGTAAACAGCGTGAATCATTAGCTCAGTCGGTAGAGCATCTGACTTTTAATCAGAGGGTCCGGAGTTCGAGTCTCCGATGGTTCACCAAAAAATCCCGGACGCGAAAGCGCCCGGGATTTTTCCTTATTTACTCTTCATTATTCACTTTTCACTTAACACTCCCCCGTTTTCCTTTCATTGAGGCCGGGGGAGTTTTTGTTTTGCCCGCGGTTTCAGCTCTCTTCGGTCTTGTGGCGTGTGTCGTGCTTCTTGCGGGCGATATCGGCAGTGATGATGCCCAGAGCCGCCAGTGCAAAGACCACACCTCAGATTACCGTTCCGGTCTGCCCTGCCACAGCCGGGGCCTGCGCCGCCTGCTGGGTTCCGGCAGCCAGCAAGCCGGGAGCCGCGCCAAAGGCCAACAGCAGCACACCCACCAGTGCGGCCAGCGTGCGCAGAGAACCAATCACCCAGTCCATCTGTTTTCTTTTCTTCATTCTCCTTTTCCCCCTCATTGTTCCGTTTTGTTCTGTTTTCAGTTTAGACCCGTCTGGCTGGCAGGTCTATCGCTTTTGGGTGAAGGGGTTGTAAAGTTCCGGTCAATTTCTTTCGGCCCGCAAAAGCACACGAAAAAGAGCCGCACCCGGTCGGGTGCGGCTCTTTTTAAAGGTAAAATATTCCGTGCAAATGCTACGGATCAGCGCTCCTTGGTGGCGATCTCGGTGAGGATCTGGCCGATGAAGGCATCGGGGGTCATCACGCCGCCCTTCTCCTCCTTGCGGGCACGAACGGCAACCAGGCCCTCTTCCATCTCCTTGTCGCCCACAACCAGCATGTAGGGGATCTTCTTGAGCTGGGCCTCGCGGATCTTGTAGCCCATCTTCTCGCTGCGGTAGTCGGTATCCACACGGATGCCGGCGGCCTCCAGCTTCTCGTGCAGCTGGCGGGCGTAGGCGTGCTGACGCTCGGTGATGGGGATGATCTCCACCTGAGTGGGCATCAGCCAGGTGGGCAGAGCGCCGGCGTACTTCTCCAGCAGCAGGGCCAGAGTACGCTCGTAGCAGCCGATGGAGGTACGGTGGATGATGTAGGGGGTGTGCTCCTGACCATCCTCACCCACATAGGTCATGCCGAACTTCTGAGCCAGCAGCATGTCGATCTGGATGGTAATCAGGGTATCTTCCTTGCCGAACACATTCTTGATCTGGATGTCCAGCTTGGGGCCGTAGAAGGCGGCCTCGTCGATGCCTACCTTGTAGTCCAGACCCAGATGGTCCAGAATCTTCTTCATCAGGCCCTGGGCTTCCTCCCATTGCTCGGCGGTGCCCTCGTACTTATCCTTACGGTTGGGATCCCACTGGCTGAAGCGGTAGCTTACATCCTCGCCCAGGCCCAGGGTATCCAGCATTTCCTTGGCCAGCTCCAGGCAGCCGCGGAACTCCTCCTCCAGCTGGTCGGGACGCAGCACGATGTGACCCTCGCTGATGGTGAACTGGCGCACACGGATCAGACCGTGCATCTCGCCGGAATCCTCATTGCGGAACAGGGTGGAAGTCTCGCCCAGACGCATGGGCAGATCACGGTAGCTGCGCTTGCGGTTCAGGTAAACCTGATACTGGAAGGGGCAGGTCATGGGACGCAGGGCGAAGCACTCCTTGGTCTCGTCGTGGGGGTCGCCCAGAATGAACATGCCGTCCAGATAGTGATCCCAGTGGCCGCTGATCTTGTACAGATCGCGCTTGGCCATCAGGGGGGTCTTGGTCAGCAGGTAGCCCCGCTTCTGCTCGGTGTCCTCCACCCAGCGCTGCAGCAGCTGGATGGCGCGGGCGCCGTTGGGCAGCATGACCGGCAGGCCCTGACCGATCACATCCACCGTGGTGAAGTACTCCAGCTCACGGCCGATCTTGTTGTGGTCACGCTTGAGGGCCTCTTCCTGCTGCTTCAGGTACTCCTCCAGCTCGCTGGCCTTGGGGAAGGCGATGCCGTACATGCGGCACAGGCTGTCCCGGCTGGAATCGCCGCGCCAGTAGGCGCTGGTGGCCTGGGTCAGCTTCACGGCCTTCACCGCGCCGGTGCTCATCAGGTGCGGGCCGGCGCACAGATCCACAAAGTCGCCCTGCTGGTAAACGCTCAGCTCCCAGCCCTTCTCGGCATACTCTTCCAGCAGCTCCAGCTTGTAGGGCTGGCCGGCGAAGATCTCGCGGCCCTCCTCCACGGTGATGATGCGCTTTTCCACCGGCAGATCCGCCTTGGCGATCTTCTTCATCTCGGCTTCAATGCCGGCGAACTGATCCGGCGTAAAGGGCTTCACACCGCCGATGTCGTAGTACCAGCCGCTCTCCAGAGCGGGGCCGATGCCGAAGTGGGTTTCGGGGTACAGATGCTGGATGGCCTGGGCCATCACATGGGCGGCGGTGTGCCAGAAGGCATGCTTGCCTTCCTCGTCCGCAAAGGTCAGGATCTCCAGCGCGCAGTCCTTGTCCAGCACGGTGCGCAGATCGCACACCTGACCGTCCACCTTGGCGGCACAGGCGCTCTTGTACAGGCCCATACCGATGCTCTTGGCAACCTCGGCAGCGGATACGCCCGCTTCGAATTCCTTGACGGTGCCCTTCAAATCAACTTTAATCATAACTGTTCGACCTCCCGTTTGATCGCTTCGCCCGAAAGGGGCGAAAAAAAAGAAAAATGCCCCATCCCGTAAAACAATAACGGGATGAAGCATCAAAAAGCTCCACGGTTCCACCCGAATTGCGCACTGTATGCGCCCACTCGTTTGGGCGATAACGGGCCCTTGCCGGCGGGGGTTCGCCCCCGCGCTCCGCGGTGGTAAGCTGTGGGGGCACTGCGCGCAGCCGCTCTCAGCACGCTCCCAAATGGGAAACGGCGGCCTTCTCTATCCGCGTTTTGTCCGCCCGCTCATGTCCGCATCTGCGCTTTTGCGGGATAGGTTCAGCCTTATCTTATACCTTCCCTTCCGGATTGTCAATATTTCTTGACAATTTGTGAACTCGTCATTAAAATAAATGGTAAGTATATTAGATGATTTGCCGCAGGGTTCACCCTGCTTTTGTGAAATATAAGCAAAATGGTGTGAATATTTCCAAACGAACATTGGCAACATATTCTGTTGCTTTGCGATAACCAATTCAGCCCGCTTCCCCGCTTCCGCCGCACCGCCTGTGTGGCGGTATCGTTGTGCTGCGTGCCGTTCGTTTAAGGCCCCACAAACAGTCGGTCTGCCCCTGCACCATGGCGATCATCTCAGATACCAGTTTTATTTGAGGAGTTGAAAACATTGCCGTCCATTATCACATTGGTAGTGGTGGCAGTCGTTGCAATCGCCGTCGGTGTGGCCGCAGGCTTTTTTTTGGGCCAGAGCTACCGCCGCAAAACCGCTGAAGCAAAGATCGGCAGCGCCGAAGAAGAAGCAATGCGGATTGTGAACGACGCCATCAAAGCCGCAGAACAGAAACGCAAGGAAACCGTAATCGAGGCCAAGGACGAAGCCCTGCGCATGAAAACCGAGGCCGACAAGGAAATCAAGGAGCGCCGCAGCGAGCTGAGCCGCCAGGAGCGCCGCCTGGACCAGAAGGAGGAATCCCTGGACAAGAAGGTGGCCGCTCTGGAACAGAAGGAAGAGGAGCAGCGCCGCCGCAGCGAGCTGGTGGAGGCGAAGCTGGACGAACTGGAACAGCTGAAACTGCGCCAGATGGAAAAGCTGGAAACCATTGCCGGCCTGACCCAGGAGGACGCCAAGCACCTGCTGCTGAACCGCCTGGATCAGGAGCTGACCCACGAAAAGGCCATGCGCATCAGCGCCTACGAGTCCAACCTGAAGGACGAGTGCGACACCATGGCCCGCGAGATGATCGGCCAGGCCATCGCCCGGTGTGCCGCCGACCATTCCAGCGAGACCACCGTGAGCGTGGTTCCCCTGCCCAACGACGAGATGAAGGGCCGCATCATCGGCCGCGAGGGCCGCAACATCCGCGCCCTGGAAACCGCCACCGGCGTGGACCTGATCATCGACGACACCCCCGAAGCCATCACCCTGTCCAGCTTCGACCAGGCCCGCCGTGAGGTGGCCCGCATGACGCTGGAGCGCCTGATTGCCGACGGCCGCATCCACCCCGCCCGCATTGAGGAGACTGTGGAGAAGTGCCGCCGCGAGCTGGAGCTGTCCATGAAGCGGGAGGGCGAGCGTGCGGTGATGGAGGTGGGCATCCACGGCATCCATCCCGATATCGTGAAGCTGCTGGGCCGCTTGAAGTTCCGCACCAGCTTCGGCCAGAACGTACTGAACCACTCTCTGGAGGTTTCCTATCTCTCCGGTCTGCTGGCCGGCGAGATGGGCGTGAACGTGACCCAGGCCCGCCGCGCGGGTCTGCTGCATGACATCGGCAAGGCTCTGGATCACGAGATCGAAGGCAGCCACATCCAGATCGGTGTGGAGATTGCCCGCAAGTACAAGGAGAACCCCGCCATTATTCACGCCATTGAGGCGCACCATGGCGATGTGGAGCCCAAGACTCCGCTGGCCTTCATCGTGATGGCCGCCGACGCCATCAGCGCCGCACGGCCCGGTGCCCGCCGCGAGAACCTGGAAAGCTACATCAAGCGGCTGGAGAATCTGGAAGAGATCAGCTGCAGCTTCGAGGGCGTGGAAAACGCCTTTGCCGTGCAGGCCGGCCGCGAGGTGCGCATCATGGTAAAACCGGATGCCATCAGCGACGACCAGCTGATTCTGCTGGCCCGTTCCATCACCAAGAAGATCGAGGAAGAGCTGGATTATCCCGGCCAGATCAAGGTGAACGTGATCCGCGAAAGCCGCGCAGTGGAATACGCCAAGTAATCTTTCAACCATACAACGAGCCCCCGGTGGAAAAATCTCCACCGGGGGCTTTTTGCCGCAAAAACACCTGCAGGGAAAATTACATCTCTGCAGGCGGTCTCGTTTGTGATTCTGTTTTCGTTCGCTCAGCCCTGGCAGCCCAGATCGTCCCAGTCGCCGAAATCCTCGGCACTGGCAATGCGGGTGGGGTCCAGCTTTCCGTTCTCGTCCAGAGGCTTTTCCGCCGCGCCCAGAGTCACCGGGTTGGGATTGGGGCCCCGATCCGGCCGCTGGGGATAGGCCGTGGCTTCCGGCTGCGGCTCCGGTTCAGGCTCAGCCTGACCGGCTCCGGTCTGCTCCGGTTCGGTGGGCACTTCCACATACTCACCTTCAATGTGGGCACTCTTGTTGTAATCGTTCAGCAGCTTATAGGCCACAGCGCCCGCCGCAATGCCCAGAATAATGGAGATCATTCGCTTGAAAAATCCCATGGGTACTCCCTCCTTTTTGAGTAGTATATCACAGGGCCCGCTCCGGTGCAAACCCGGGAGCGGGCCCTGTCTGTTTCAATTTATGATGCCGTACCGATCAGCTGAAGGTGACCACGTCGTCCTTCAGGGGCTGGGCGGCCTCCACCGAAAGAGCGGTGAGCACCGGGCCCTTACCGCCGAACAGGGGGTGGAACTGCACCCGCACCTTGGCGGTGATCTTGATCCAGCTGCGCTGGGCCAGCTTTTTCGCATCGTCATACTTGCAGGGGAAGCCCACAAACTGGATATCCTGCACGCAGCAGGTCATGGCGAAGCGGCCGGGCACAAACTGGTTCTGCCCCACCCGGGGGGTCTGGCAGACCTGGGCAGTGAAGCGCACGGTTTTGCCTGCGTACTTCTCCGGATCCTCGCTGGCATCCAGATACCATACGCCGAAGTCCTCGTCGCCGATTTCGATCACATCCGCGTTGATGTCGAAGGGCAGCTCGTCCGGCAGCTGATCGTAAGCCACGCTGCCATCGGCGTATTCGTAGGCGATATCGCACCGGCGGCTGGCCTGGCGCACCGCCTTGTGCACAAACTCCTGATCCTCGGCGGTCAGGCCGTCGGCCCGGTTCACCACCAGCAGTTCGCACTGGGCGAATTTATCCAGGAACAGCTGGCGCATGTTGTCGAAGTACATGCGGAAGGTGTTCGCGTCGGCGGTGCCGATGGTCTGGTAGATGACCCAGTTCTCCGGCATGGCTTCGTACAGGTCCTGCACCATCCACATGCCGTTGTATTCGAGCACCACCCGGCCCGCGCCAGTCTTTTTCACCAGCTCGGCCAGATGGGTGGGATTCAGCTGCTCCTTGTCCTCAATGAGCTCCATGCTCACACCGCCGAAGGCAAATTTATCGGCGTCGTATTCCTCTTCGCCCTCCTCGCACACCAGCAGCAGGGTCTTGTCGCCGGAGTCGAACTGGGGATCCTCCATGGTCTCCTGCACAAAGTGGGTTTTGCCGCTTTCCAGAAAACCCAGGAACAGATATACCGGAATCTCTTTCACGTTACGTTTCCCTCCCTGCGGCTCAGGCCAGATGGAACAGCTGCTCCAGAGCAGCCTCGTCCAGCTTGGAACCGATCACGCACAGGCGACCGGTCACATCCGCGGCGCCGCCGCGTACGTCCGCCTCACCGGGCACATGGTCGAAGTAGATCCAGCCGTTTGCACCGGGCAGAATGCCCTTGGCGCGCAGTACCACACCGTACTTGCCGCTGTCCAGCTCTTCCAGAGCGGTGCGGATTTCCTCCTCGGTGAACACGCGGGCAGTCTCACGGCCCCAGCTGGTGAACACCTCGTCGGCGTGATGGTGGTGATGATGGTCGTGGTCATGGCCGCAGCCGCAGCTGCACTCGCCGTCATGATCGTGATGATGGTGCTCGTGGTCATGGTCATGGCCGCAGCCGCAGCTGCACTCGCCGTCGTGATCGTGATGATGGTGCTCGTGGTCATGGTCGTGGCCGCAGCCGCACTCGCCGTCGTGATCGTGATGATGGTGCTCGTGGTCATGGTCATGGCCGCAGCCGCACTCGCCATCGTGATCGTGATGATGATGCTCGTGGTCATGGTCGTGATCGCAGCCGCACTCCTCGTCATGGTCGTGATGATGGTGCTCGTGGTCATGACCGCACTCGGGGCATACCTGGGTCTCCTCCAGCAGCTCCTTCACGAAGTCTCGCTTGGATTCCATGGCTTCCACGATCTGCTCGCCCTTCAGCTGGCTCCAGTCGGTGGTGACGATGGTGGCTTCCGGGTTCTTCTCCCGGATCATGGCCACGGCGCGGGCGATCTTGTCCTCACTGGCAGCGCCGGTACGGCTCAGAATGATGGCATTGGCATGGCCGATCTGGTCGTTGTAGAACTCACCGAAGTTCTTCATGTACAGCCGCACCTTGTTCACGTCCGCCACGGTCACAAAGCTGTTCAGCTGCACATCCCGCTCGGCGGCGATGCCCTGCACGGCCTTGGTCACGTCGCTCAGCTTGCCCACGCCGGAGGGCTCGATCAGGATGCGGTCCGGCTGGTACTGGTCGATAACCTTCTTCAAAGCCTCCCGGAAGTCGCCCACCAGGCTGCAGCAGATGCAGCCGGAGTTCATCTCGGTAATCTCGATGCCGGCCTCCTTCAGAAAGCCGCCGTCGATGCCGATCTCGCCAAACTCATTCTCGATGAGCACCAGCTTCTGGCCCGCGTAGGCCTCGGCAATCAGCTTCTTGATGAGCGTGGTTTTGCCGGCACCCAGAAAACCGGAAAAAATATCAATCTTGGTCATGATGGTTCTTATCTCCTTTTATCTTGCGCAGAACCGCCCCGCCGGGGCGGTGATACGCCCCGGGAGCAGCCCGCTGGAAAACGGTCGTTCTGTTTCTTATTATACTATCTTTGTCAAGGTCATCGCGCGGGTTCCGGCCGTGTACTTTTTGCGAAATTTTGCGTTTTTCTGCCCCTCTCTCTTTTAAAAATCGCTTTAGCGTGTTAATATAAATTTAACACGATTTTGTACGGCGGGCCCTGAACGCGCCCGCTGTGGGAAAAGAGGTAAAACGAATCCCATGAAAACCACCAACGAAAAAATTGCCCAGCTGCGGGCTGCCATGCAGGCCGCCGGGGCAAATGCCTGCCTGATCCCCTCGTCGGACCCTCACTCCAGCGAATACCTGCCCGACCACTGGAAGGCCCGGGCCTATTTCTCCGGCTTCACCGGCAGTATGGGCACCCTTGTGGTAACCGATACCGCCAGCGCCCTCTGGGCGGACGGCCGGTATTTCATCCAGGCCGAGCGCCAGCTGGCCGGCAGTGAAATCCAGCTGCAGAAGATCGCCGTGGAGGGTACCCCCACTGTGACCGAGTACCTGACGGATGCTCTGGGCGAGGGCCAGATGCTGGCGCTGGACGGCATGGTTACCCCCACCGCAACCGTGCAGGGGCTGGAAAAGGCTCTGGCAAAGAAGGGCGCGAAGGTGCTGTCCGTCGATCTGGTCAGCTCCATCTGGGAGGACCGTCCCCCGGTTCCCTCCACCCCCGCCTGGCTTGTGGACGACGAGACCGCCGGCGCTTCTGCCGCGGAAAAGCTGGCCCGCCTGCGCCAAAAGCTGGCCGAGAACGGTGCTTCCGCCATGGTAGTAAGCCGGCTGGACAGTGTGGCCTGGCTGCTGAATCTGCGGGCCGCTGATCTGGACTGCACCCCCTTCGCCCTGGCCTACTGCTTCGTGACCGCCACCAGCGCCACCCTGTTCATCGACCAGAGCCGCCTGCCCGAGGAGGCCACCGCCGCGCTGCGGGCGCAGGGCGTGGGCGTGGATGCGTATGACCGACTGCTGGGCACCCTGACCGGCTACCATCACAACCGGGTAATTCTGGTGGACGGTTCCACCAACTGGGCTATTTACAGCGCCCTGTGCCAGAACCCCAACTTCACGGTGCAGATGGGTGAGGATCCCATTCAGGCCATGAAGGGCGTGAAGAACGACGCCGAGATCAAAAACCTGATGAACTGCCATGTGAAGGACGGCGTGGCCATGGTGCGTTTCCAGATCTGGCTGGAGCAGCAGCTGGCCGCAAACGCCGAGATCACCGAGGTGGATGTGGACCGCAAACTGATGGAGCTGCGTGCTGCGCAGCCCGGCAACCTGGGCGTGAGCTTCGACACCATTGCTGCCTACGGCGTCAACGCCGCCATGATGCACTACCACGCCACCCCGGACAACTGCACCAAACTGGAAAAGCGGGGCTTTTTGCTGGTGGACAGCGGCGGACAGTACAACGACGGCACCACCGATATCACCCGCACCTATGCGCTGGGTGAGCTGACCGAGAACGAGCGCACCTACTACACCTATGTTCTGAAGAGCCACATCGACATCGCCAAGCTCCAGTTCCTCTCCGGCTGCACCGGCGGCAATCTGGATGTGATGGCCCGGGCCGCTGTGTGGCAGCATGGCATCGACTACCGCTGCGGCACCGGCCACGGCGTGGGCTTCATCGGCGGCGTGCACGAAGGCCCCCAGAGCCTGCGGGTAACCAACCATGTGCCCTTCGAGCCCGGTATGACCATCACCGACGAGCCCGGCATCTACGAAGAAGGCGAGGTGGGCATCCGCATCGAGAACGAGCTGCTGTGTGTGGAGCGGGTGAAGAACCAGTACGGCCGCTTCCTGGGCTTCGAGTCCATGACCCGCTGCCCCATCGACCTGACCCCCGTTCGCCCCGAGCTGCTGGACGCGGACGAGAAGGCCTGGCTGAACGCTTTCCATGCCGAGACCTACCGGGATCTTGCTCCCCTGCTGACCGAATCGGAAGCCGCATGGCTTGCCGAAAAGACCAAACCTCTGGCCTGATTACTGCTTTTATCCCCCGGATTGTTCCGGGGGATTTTTGCCTTCAGCCGCCAAAATTTACAACTTTGCGCCCCCCTTCGATACAGTTTCGTTACATGGCCGCGGTATAATATGCCTAATAGAACAATCTTGCGAAGGAGGAACGAGACGATGGCCAATCCCCCCGAAGGCTGGAAATACCATTCCGGGGCGGGCCGCCGGCAGGCACCGGAACAGCCGGGCCGCCCGGTTCGCCGTGCTCCTGCAAAGCGCGCCGCCCCCCGTCGTTCCTCTCTGGAAGCCCGGTATGCGCCCCAGGCCCAAAAACGGCAGGTGCGCCGGCCACAGCAGCAGCCAACACGGCGTGCGCCCTCCGGCCAGCCCGCCCCCCGCCGGGCAGCGCCTGCC
>Peterbilt_p2__coassemble_155_pt1 | contig 84241 bp, 75 predicted proteins | sample Peterbilt_p2__metabat2_low_PE_018 | metagenome-assembled genome bin Peterbilt_p2
GGGCTACAACAAGGTATGGGCGGTGCATCAGCCCTTCACCTACAGCCGCACCCGCGAGCTGCTGGACGACTTTGCCAAAGTTCTGGCGGGCACCGATCAGGTGGTGCTGACCCCCATCATGGGCAGCCGCGAGGTGGACGACGGCAGCGTGAAGAGCGAGGATCTGGCCGCGAAGATTCCCGGCTGCGTGGTGGTGGCCGGCCTGAAGGAGGCCGCCGACTATGTGAAGGAGCACGCACAGCCCGGCGATTTTGTGATCACCATGGGCTGCGGCGACATTTACAAGGCCGCCCACATGATGCTGGAATAATCCGATTGCAAGCAAAAAGCCCGGAACATCCAAAAGGATGTTCCGGGCTTTTTCTGTTCTGTTTCAATCGGCCAGACACAACCGGCAGGCAGGCTCAGCCCTCCGCAAGAGCAGGCCAGACACGGGCCAGCTGTACGCCCTCTTCCCCGGTCTGCACCGCGTAGAGCGCGCCGCCCACAATGTCGCCGGGGTCAGCAAACAGCTCGCTGTACTTGCCCGCGAAGGAAGGGCTGATCTGGTAGAGATACACATAGGTATACCCCTCCGAGGCCAGTGTTTCGGCCCACTGGTCGGCGGTCACCTCGTTGGCCCAGGTGGCCCAGTCGCCTTCGGTGTTGAAATTGTAGCCGGCAGAACAGCCAAGGTTCCAGGGATAGAAGCTGTAACCGGCACAGAGCACCTCGTACGAAGCGGTATCCTCCGCCACAAAATACAGCTTGTCGTTTTCAGTCCACTCCATGGGGAAGGAAGCGGGAGTGAAATAAGCGGCGCGTTGCTGCTGCTCCAGCGCTGCTCCCTTGGCGGGAGCCACCAGCCGCCGGATCTCGTCGCTGGTTCCGGGCATTACCAGCAGCGCTGCGGCCAGCACGCAGCCCGGGCCCAGCGCCCGCCGGCCCTCCGCACGGCCCCATGCCGCCAGCGCCAGATCGGCTGCCAGCAGCACCACCGCCAGCAGCCAGCTGCCCAGATACCGTTCCAGGCTTGCCACCTGGGTGGCTTCATAATCGGAAAACTGGAAAAAGTACAGATACAAAAGCCCGGCACAGTAGACCGCAAAGCCTGCCGCCAGCCCCAGGCTCAGCCGCCGCAGGCTGGCCTCCAGCCGGGGCAGCGCCATCCGGGCCAGACGCAGGGCCACCAGCCCCAGCACCAGCCAGGCCGCCGGGGAAAGAGGCAGGATGCTCTTGTTGCACACCGGAAGGAACAGATGCTCCAGAAAAGCCGCAAGGGTCAGGCTCCACTTTTCCGGCCAGGGGCCGAACAGCCCGGCCAGGCGGCTCAGCGGGTTGCCGCTGCCGCCGGCGGTCAGGCCCTGCATGGCCACCACAATGCCCCAGCTCAGCCGGGCCAGCACCAGCGCGCCCGCAGGCCAGGCCAGTTGAATCAGAAACCGGCGCTGCGCCCCCGGGTGGCCGCCGGCCCGGGCCAGACGCAGCCCATCCCAGGCAACAAAGGCCAGTGCCGCCAGCGCAAAGATCACGCCGCTTTCCTTGGTGAGCACCAGCACCGCACCCCCCAGACTCAGCTGGAGGGTCACAAAGCCCTGCAGCCGCCGGGTGCTCAGCCAGGCATAAAGCAGATAGGCAAACAGCAGCGCCAGCGTGCCATCCACGCACAAATCGCTGTAAAATTGACCATAGAAGGCCAGCGGAAGCAGAAATATACCGGCAAAGCCCACCAGCGCGCCGCCCAGCCGCTTCCAGCCGAAGCGGGCCAGCACCGGCAAAAGCAAACTCGCCTGGAACAGCATCATGGCCCGGTAGAGATAGCCCTCGGTAAAATCAGGGGTCAGCCGCACGAACAGGTATTCCAGCAGCGCCAGCGCCGGGGGATATTCCCCGAAGCCCAGCTCATTGGTGTGCCAGACACTCAGCTGGTCGTGATTTGCCATCACCTTCACCGTGTAGGCCCAGTGGCTGAATTCATCGTTGCCGATGGCCAGCCGCCCTGCCTGCATCCAGGCGATATAGAGCACCATCACCACCAGCACCAGCGCGCCGGGGGTACACCAGCGGCGCAGGAACAGATCCTTTCGGCGTACCGCCTGAACGATCAGATACACACCGGAGGCAGCGCCCAGCAGGCTGATCGCCGCTAGGCTCCACAAAAGCGGCCCGGCCAAACCGAACAGATACATCACCAGAATGCCCCCGAACAAAGCCGGGGCGAAGGTTACCTCCAGCCGGCGGTCGAACCGCACCGCCAGCGCCAGGGCAATGACCGTGAACACGGCCACCCAATACAGATAGATCACTTGCTTTTTCCTTCCCACATGCGGGCGCTGCCCGCGCTTTTTTGTTTCAGGCAATATCGCACAATTTCAGGTGGTGGAGCGCGCCGGAAATTTTTTGCGATATAAACCAAAAAGCGCAGGCAATCCTTTGTGGCTTGGCAAGCATTTTTGGAAAATATCGCGGAAAATTTTGGCGGGATACGCCGCCTGAGGCGCAAACCGTGAATTGTGCGGTATTGCCTTTATCATACCACGAAGCGTGCGGCAATTCCACTGGCAACGAAGAATGCCGCCCCGGATTTTCCCGAAGCGGCGTTCTTTCTTATTTTGTGATTCACATGCTCACAAGACCCACGCTGATGCCCAGCGCCTGATCCACCCGGCGCTGGTCGCTCTCGCTCAGGCGGCCCGCCTTTTCCCGCAGGCGGCGCTTGTCCAGCGTGCGGATCTGCTCCAGCAGCACAATGCTGTTGCGGGTCAGGCCGCAGGTCTGGGCCTGCAGGCCGATGTGGGTGGGCAGATGGGTTTTATCCTGCTTTGATGTAATGGCCGCCGCGATCACGGTGGGGCTGTGGCGGTTGCCCACATCGTTCTGCAGAATCAGCACCGGGCGGATGCCGCCCTGTTCCGAGCCCACCACCGGGCTCAGATCCGCATAAAACACTTCGCCTCTATGCACTTCCATGGTCATACTCCCTCCAGTGATCCGCCCCGAAGCACGGCGCACGCCTATGTGCCCCCGCCGCTGCGGGGCTGTTTGGATGTGTTCTGGTGGTAGTATGCCCGCCTTGCGCAGCTCTTAATCGCCGGTTCGCTCCAACACCGTGAAGGCCTGGGCAAGACCTCCGTCATGGCTCAGGCTCAGATGAGCGGTGAGCCGGTTTTCTTCCAGCCAGTCCGCCGCCTGCCCGGTGAGTGCATAGTAGGGCGCACCGCTCTCCTTTCGCAGCACCTGAATTTCACAAAGGGCAAAGCCGCCGATGCCGGTGCCGCAGGCCTTTAAAAAGGCCTCCTTGGCAGCAAAGTTCGCTCCGGCGCTTTCCAGCTGCTTGCGGGGAGCCAGGCTCAGCAGAAAGGCCCGCTCCTCCTCACCGAATACCCGCCGCAGAAAGGCCGGGCTGGCCAGACTTTTTTCCATTCGGTCGGTGCGCACCAGATCGGTGCCGATGCCGTAGATCATTGGCTGTTCCCCCTCGTTTGCCCCGCCGGGGCCGTTTCTCGCTTTTTATTATACGGAACTGCCGGGCGGGGCGCAAGCGGTCAGTCCCGCTGGGCAAGCCCCTCCAGAATGGAAAACCGGCGCAGCATGCGCAGCGAGACCAGCAGTGCCAAAGCGCTCACCGCCCCCACGCACACCACCGGGGTGAGCAACGCCGCCGGGCTGAGGGAGCTGAGCAGCGGGACGCCCAGCATTTGGTCCGCCAACAGCCAGGTGAGCACAAAGCCCGTGGGAATGCCCCACAAAATACCCCGTCTGCTGTAACCCAGACATTCCAGAGCCAGCATGCGGGCCAGCTGGCGGCGGCTCATTCCTGCGGACAACAGCAGCGATAACTCCCGCCGCCGCTGCAGCATGCCGCTGCTGACCGTGCTCAGGATGTTGGCCGTGCTGGTGAGCAGCACCACCGCCGCAAAGCCGCCGCAGAACACTGTGAGCAGGATATGCACTCCGTTGCCCCGCAAAGCAGTTTCGCCGGTGGGGGTATAATCCTGAATTTCATATCGCAACCCACTTTGGGCCAGAATCGGTTCCACTGCCCGGGTGATGGTGCGCCCATCGTCGGTATCCCAGTAGACCGCATAGCTGCAAAACTCATTCGGCCCGAAGGAAATTCCGCTGGCCTCAAATGCACTGCGGCTGGTAACCAGCACCAGCGTGAACCGGTCATCTTCCGCTCCCTTCTGCCTTATCCCGTTCGGCAACGATACGTCACTGGCTCCGGTCACCGTGATTTGCGGCCCGTCAAATTTCCAAAGCAGCGTCTGCTCACCGAACTCTTCCGGCGAAAGATCGGAAGCAGCCTTCGCCCAGACTACCGGCACGATACCCTGCTCGCCGGTCAACGTCTGGCCATACCAGCTTTCAAAATCCTCGTCCTCCAGTACGATCTGAAGAGTGTTGAGCATTCGTTCCTCACGCACCCCGCAGAATCTGTCCGCCAGCTCCATCGCCGTGCCGCGTTTGCCCGGTACTGCTCCAGCCAGCTGCTGCAGTACCTCACCGGGGTATTGGGCGTTTTGTTCACTCCACATGTAGATCCGGTAATCAAAGGGCGCATGGCTTACATCATAGTTGCGTATCAGCGCCTGATTGAAGGTGAATGTCATCAGAATCAGCGCCGCACTCATCGCAAGGCCCAAGCTCATTACCCGATGGCGGCCGGGGGCCCGCTGCCTGCCCCGCTTTGCCAGCAGGCGCACCGCACTGGCCGGAGCGCACTTTTCCCTGTGTTTGGGCACCCCCTGCAGCTGGGGCCGCATGGCCTGTATGGGCGAGAGACGCGCCGCCCGCCGGGCTGGGCCCCAGGCTGCCAGCAACAGCGCAAACGCACACCAGAGCGCCGCTGCCGCCAGACGGTCTGCCTGAACAGCCAGCCGGATGCCCTGCCCGGCAGTAATGGTCTGGATACCCGGGGTCTGGTTCATGGCCCAGAAGCCCACCTGCAGCCCCAGCATCGCAAAGAGCATCCCCAGCGGAATGGCTACCACGCCAAGCAAGGCCGCCTCCAGCAGCACACTGGCCCGCAGCTGGGCCGGAGTAGCCCCCACGCTGGCCAGCTGGCCCAGCGCCCGGGTGCGCCGCTCCAGCGAGAGCCAGAATCCGCCCCGAATCATCAGCGCGGTACCCGCCAGCAAAATGCACAGCAGCAGCTTCACCGCCGCCAGCGCAGCCAGTGCAAACATGCTGTAATATTTCACATTCAGGGTGTACACCAGAGAATCACCCCCCAGCAGTACTGCGCTGAGCAGCACCGCGCTGAGCAGCACGCTCAAAAAAGCAAAACCGGTGCTCACCTTCCCGCGCAGCAACTGGCGCACCGTGACCGACCAGATGGCTCTCATGGACGGATCACCTCGTCTCTCTGCAGACGGCCGTCCCCGATCACCAGAATCCGCTGGGCCTGCTGGGCCAGCTCTCGGTCGTGGGTGATCATCAGAATGGTCTGACCGGTGCCCTTGTGGATGGCCCGCAGCAGCTCCATCACCTGGGCGGTGTTGGCTCCGTCCAGATTACCTGTGGGCTCATCCGCCAGCAGCAGGGCGGGCCGGGTAATGAGCGCCCGCCCCAGGCTCACCCGCTGCTGCTGCCCGCCGGACAGCTGATCCGGGAAGGCATCCAGCTTGCCCTCGATGCCCAGCTGCTCCACGATACCATCCAACTGACCCGGCGCAGGGCGGCGGCCATCCAGCAGCAGGGGCAGCAGCAGGTTTTCCTTTACGGTGAGCAGCGGGATCAGATTATAGAACTGATACACCAGCCCGATCTGACGGCGGCGAAACACCGCCAGCGTCTCGTCCGGCTGGCCTGCCAGATCCATACCGCTCAGCCGCACGCTGCCGCTGGTGGGCCGGTCCACCCCGCCCAGCAGATGCATCAGGGTGGATTTGCCGGAGCCGGACGGCCCCACGATGGCCACAAACTGGCCCTTTTCCACGGTAAAACTCACATCGTCCAGGGCTTTCACCTGATTTGCCCCGGTTCCATAGACTTTTGTCAGATGTTCCACTTCCAGAAACGGCAAGCGGACCACCTCCTTTCCTGCCTAAAGAATACCCCGCCCCGGTGACAGGCCGGTGACACCCCGCTGACAGTTTTGTCACCGGAACAGCCGCAGCCGAAACAGGGGCCCTTCCGGGGTGTTTTCGGCGGTCACGTCCCCCTGCTGGCCCCGGGCGATGCTGCGGGCCAGCGGCAGACCGATGCCCACGCTGCCCGGGCTGGCAGCGGCTCCCCGCCAGAACCGTTCAAATAAATGGGGCATATCCTCCGGTAGAATGGCTGGCCCGGTGTTCTGCACCCGGAATTCGTAATACAGCGCCTGCGGACTGTATTCCACCCGTACCGTGCCGCCTGCCGGGGTGTGCTCGGCGGCGTTTTTCAACAGATTCGCCAGCGCCTCGGCGGTCCATTCCAGATCGCAGACGCAATTCAGCTGTTCCGGGCAATCCACCTGTAGCTCCACATTCCGTTTCAGATACGGCCCGGCCAGACCGCCCGCCGCCCGCTGGATCACCTGCCGGGCGGGCAATTCCCGCTTTTCAAAGGGAACCACCCCTGCATCCAGCCGGGAAAGGCGCAGCAGCGACTCCACCAGCCAGCGGATGCGATCCGCCTGCGTTTCGATCTGGGCAAGGCCCTCCATCGCCTCGCCGGGCGGCAGCTCCTCCCGCAGAAAGTCACATTGCAGCAGAATGGCCGAAAGGGGCGTGCGCAGCTGATGGGCAATATCGCTTAGGCTGTCCGCCAGAAAGCGCTTGTCCGCCTTCAGAGCCGACGCCTGCTGCTGCAAAATACTGGTAATTTTGTACAGGTCATCCTGCAGCGCACTCAGCTCTCCCGGCGTCTGGCCGCTGAGCCGGGGCGGCTGACCCCCGGTGTACACCTGGGCCATATATTCCGACAGCTGTGCAATCCGCCGGTAGCGCCGCAGGGTATACCCCGCGGCCAGCGCCGTGAGCGCCCCGCCCAGAAGCAGCGCGACAACTATGCCGGGCACACCCCAGGCAAGGCCCTGCCCGATGGCCGCAGCCCCCGTCAGGGCCAGCATAACAGCCAGCATCCGGTAAAATTCTCTGCTATGCATCCGGCTCCTCCTCCCAGCGGTAGCCAAGGCCCCGTACTGTGGCGATGTGCCAGCCGCAGCCGCCCGCCAGTTTTTCCCGTAGGCGCTTCACGGTGACGGTGAGGGTGTTGTCGTTCACAAAATTGCCCTCCTGATCCCACAGCGCCTGCAACAGCTGGCCCCGCTCCAGAATCTGGCCGGGGTTCGCAAGAAACACCAGCAGCAGCCGGTATTCCTGCGCGGTAAGCGGAATCTGGTTTTCGCCCACAAAGGCGCGGGCACTGCGCCGATCCACCGTGAGCGCACCGAAGCGCAGCAGCTCCGGCCCCTTCCGGCGGCGCAGCACCGCCTTGATCCGGCTGAGCAGTTCTCCGGCCCGGAAGGGCTTGATGATGTAATCGTCTGCCCCCTGCTCCAGCGCCCGGATCACACTGGCCTCGTCCGACCGGGCAGTGAGGATCAGAATGGCGGCGTCGCCCTGCCCACGCAGTGCACGGCAGACCGTTTCCCCGCTGCCGTCCGGCAGACCTAGATCCACCAGCGCCGCTTCGAAGGGCGTTTTTTCAATTTGTTCCAGTGCGTCGGCCACACTGGCCGCTGCCGCGACCTGCCATCCCTGCCGCTCAAGCAGCTTTTTCAGCGGCAGCACGATGGCCGCCTCATCCTCCACCAGAAGAATCCTCACCGGCTTCCCCACCTTTTTTCCGTTTGTTTCATTATATCGAAAAACTGTCCTTTTCGGGTGACAGACCCGTCACTTTCCCGCATTTCCGCCGCACAAAAAAGCGGCGCCGGTCTGCGTTGTCTGCAAACCGGCGCCGCCGTTTTTCCTGATTCAGCCCGCCAGAGCGTAAATGAGAATGCCTGCCAGAATCATGGCCAGTGCAATACACTTTTTCCGGCTGAGCTTTTCCTTGAAGATGGTTACGCCGAACACCGTCACATACAGGTAGCTGGTGGCTTCCAGCACCGGGCCCAGGCTCATGGGTATTCCCTTATAGGCCAGAATGCTTAAAAGGGTGCAGCCCACAAAGATGCCGTAGCCCAGGATCACCCGCCAGTCCAGATATTCCATGACGAAATTCTTATGCGGGCGCATGGCCGCCTTTTTCAGCAGCACCTGAGAGATTGCCGCCAGGAACACCCCCAGCAGATAGATCAGCGCATACATCGGCTGGATGGCATCACTCATGGCGTTTTTCCTCCCCGTCGGCTTTTACAAACAGCACCACACCGGCCACGATTACGGCCGCACCGATCAGCTTGCCGGGGGTGATGGATTCATGGAAGAACACCGCTCCCCACAAAACACCCCATACCACCGTGACCGCCTTGTTGGCGAAGGCCAACGTGAGAGGCAGCCGCTTGATCACCTGCTGCCAGCCCACGGCGTAGATGACCATGATGGCCATCATGCCGCAGTAAAAGGCAATGTATTTCCAGCTCAGAAAGGGCTGGGCGGCGGCATTTTTGCTGAAAAAGCCACTGAGGGAATAGATTCCCAGCAGAACATGAAGCCCGATCAGGGTAAGGGCCTGTGAATTGTATTTTTTCATTCACACTTCTCCTTCCGCATGGCGGGTTCAGCCTTTGCTGCCCAAAGTTCCGGTCGGAACATTGCGTTCTGTGCGCACCACAAACTGAGGCTGCCGGTTGGCGATCATGAACATTCGGCCCACATATTCACCCACCAGACCCAGGCAGATCAGGTTGATGCCGGCCGCCAGCAGAATCACCACCATCAGCGAGCTCCATCCCATGGTCACGTTGGGGTTCAGGATCTTGTTCACAAAAACCGCAATGGCACCGATCACGCCGGCCAGGCCAAATCCCGCGCCGCACAGCAGCGACAGACGCAGCGGAAGAATGGAAAAGTTGGTGCCGGTGCTCCACAGCCGGATCAGGCTTTTCAGGGTATACCCGGAATGCCCCACCTCCCGGTCAAAATGCTGCAGCTCCACATTGCCCACATTTTTGGTGATGCGCATCAGCAGGCCGGACATGTGGGGATAAGGCCCCATATAATCAATGGCATGCTGGCACACAAACGCCTTTGCCACCCAGAAACTGCTGGTGTGCAGGCCCTTGGGGCGCCCGGTCAGTACCCGCATGGTCCAACGTTCAAATGCCGAGCCCAGGTTGCGGAACCAGTTGTGGTGCTTCTGGGGGTACCAGCCGTACACCACATCGTAGCCGCCCTGCTGAATGGCATCCAGCAGCTTTTTGAACTGGGAGGGATGGGTCTGCAGATCGTCATCCATGCTCAGCACATAATCGCCGGTCACATAATGCAGCGCCGCCATCAGAGCACTGTGCTGGCCGAAGTTGCGGCTCAGATCCACGCCCTTCACCTTCGGATCTTCCTCACACAGAGCAGTGATCTCCCGGAAGGTGCCGTCGGTGGAGCCATCGTTTACCAGCACAAATTCATAATCGTAGCCCAGCCGCACAAGTTCCTGCCGCGCAAGATGCACCGCCTTGCCGATGCTCTTTTCCGAGTAGTAGCAGGGAATGATCACAGATATTTTCGGGGTTTGTTCCATTTCCTTTTTCGTCTCCTTTTTCGCCTGCCCGCCTTACTGCCAGATCGGGCCAAGGCATTCGCCGTCCTGTTCCACCTGAACGCGCACCGTGCGCTTCACCCAGTCGATGCACTCCTCCAGCCGGGTCTGATCCTGCGCATACAGCACCAGCGTGAAGCGGGAGGTCTTGTCGTAATTTTCGCCCCGCACCATGCCCGGGCGGATGCCGTGCAGCGAATGAACCAGCACGTTGGGGCATTCATCCATCTGCTGCACGCCCTCCACCGAGCGCACCACACCGCGGGGCAGATAGAAGGACTGGATACATCCTGCGCCTCCGTTGAAATGCAGCTTGGGCGGCTGCATCCGGTGGTGCAGCGCCGCGTTCATCACGAACTGCTCGGTGGCAAGACCGCTGCAGGCGGGCACCATGTGAGAGGAGACGAAGTTTCCGCCGCCCCGGGCCGCGATCTCCACCAGATAGGGCCGGCCCTGCTCATCCAGAATATACTCGCCGTGGGTCAGGCCCTGCCGGAGTCCGAACCCCTGCACAATGCGCCGGTTCACCTCTTCCAGCGCGGCCACATGCTCCGGCTTCTGCCGGCTGGGATACAGCCGCTGGCAGGAGCTGAACACATCCTTCACCGCGAAGGGAATCACGTCCGCCACTGTGAGGGTGGTCACCTGACCATTCACCACCATGGTGTTGATCTCCATCTCCTGGCCGTGGATGAATTCCTCCAGCACCACCTGCCCCTGCTGGGAGTAGGCGACGCTTTTTTCAAACATGCTGCGCAGGGTATCCTCGCTGTCAATCCGGTAAACGCCGCGGCTGCCCTGGGAATCCACCGGCTTGATGATGGCCTCCCGGCCCAGCTCCCGGTAGAATTCCAGCGCCTCGTCCAGGCTTTTTACCTCCCGGCTGCGCACGGTGGGCAGGCCCAGCCGGGCGCACAGGCGGCGCATCCGGGATTTATCGGTAAAATTCAAGGCGGTCTCGCAGTCCATGCCGGGCAGCCCCATCTGAGCGGCCACATAGGCCACAGTGGGCACCGCCATATCGGTCTGGTCGGTGGCAATGCCGCAAATGTTATATTTCCGGGCCGCTTGCAGCACCGTCTGCCGGTCCCGGATGTCGCAGTGAACCACCTCGTCCGCCAGCGCAAAGCCCGGGTAATCGCCGGGGATGGACACCACGACCACCTTCATCCCTTTTTGCTTCACTGCCTGAATGAGCGGAACCTGAAATTCTCCCGCGCCCAACACCATAAAATACTGCATGTTCATAGCCTCTTTTTTCAGGGCGATCCAACGCCCGCAGTTTTACATAAAATACGTTTTTTCCCGCATGAACAGAACGATGTATTCCGCTCCACAGAACACATGCCACAAAAACAGCGCCGCGCTGCCCAGAGCCAGAACTCTGCCCCAGATCTTCTGCCAGAGCACAGGCCATGCCTCCATCAGCCGAATCACACTGACTGCAAACAGATACACCATAACCATCTGCATTCCCCAGCTGAAATTTCCGTCGCCTGCCCGGCGGCCGGTTTCTGCCAGGAAGAGATACTGCGCATAGGCAAATCCGGTAATGGCCCATGCAAACCCGTATTTTCGATCGGTAAACACTCTGGGAATGCTGAAGCAGAGCACGAGCAGCGGAAACGCCAGCGACTGGAATATGGCGCAGATGGGATGCTTTGTCCAGGTAAGCAGCGCCATACCCGGCGCAAAGGCGATTCCGCTTTCCTCCCCGGCCGGCGCACCGGTAAAGGAAATCAGGAACTGCCAGCCAATCACCACAAAGCTGGGCACAACGGTGGCGGCAAAAGCGGCTTTTTTCCAAAAGCCCTGCCCCTTGTGCCGGCACAGATCAAACACGAGAAAGAAGGCGATGGCCGGTTCCACGCTTGTGGCCAGGTTCGGCTTGATCCAGGTGGCCACGGTAAGTATCAAACTGAACAGAAGCATCTCCCGAATCGGAAGCGCCGCCCGTGTATCTTCCATTTGTTCGCAAATCGAAAGATACACCAGAACCAGAGCCAGCAGCATGGTTTTGATTCCCAGCAGGGTGGGGTTGTGCCACACACCGCCCGCCTGCACGCCCAGGCTTCGATAGGGGTTCAGTGCGGCGATAAAAATGGGGTCGGCGCAGTAGCAGGCCATTCCCAGAAGCGTGCAGGCAAGGGGATGCCCTACCGGGCTGTACCGGTGAAAAAACACACTGCACAGCCAGACCCCCGCCAGCACCACCGCCACCAGAAAAGCGATGATGGGCAGGTCTGAATGCCACACTCCATCCAGCATACGGTAGATCAGGTTAAACAGGGAATACTCCCGGCTGGAGGGATCCCGTGCAGATTCCAGGTGCTGGTAAAAATCTCCGGCCAGCGGGTCTGCAGCCTGAATGAAAAGCATTTCTGCCACAGCCGCGCCCAGCAGTGCATAAAGCAGAGCTACCCCCGCCCACACCACCGGGCGGGTGCGCCGTTCAGCCACTTTCCCCTGCATCATTTCCAGAAAGAACGCACGGTCTCGATCACCGTGTTCCGGTCGGCCTCGGTCAGTCCATAGTACAGCGGCAGGCGAACCAGACGCTCGCTTTCTGTGGTGGTGTACACATCCTCGCCGGCGAACACGCCGAACTTCAGGCCCGCAGGCGCGGAGTGCAGCGGAATATAGTGGAATACGGCCTGCACGCCATTGTCCTTCAGATGCTGGATAAATGCAGTGCGTTCCTCCAGATCATGCAGCTTGAGCCAGAACATGTGGGCGTTGTGCACGCAGCCCTCGGGCAGGGCAGGCAGCTCCACCTTTCCGGCCTGCTCCAGGGGAGCAAATGCCTCGTAATAGGCGTTCCAGCTGGCCAGCCGGTCGTTGTTGATCCGGTCTGCCTCCAGCAGCTGGGCATACAGGTAGGCGGCATTCATCTCGCTGGGCAGGTAGCTAGAGCCGTAATCCACCCAGGTATATTTGTCCACCTGACCGCGGAAGAACTTGGCCCGGTTGGTGCCCTTCTCCCGCAGAATCTCGGCCCGCTCGTTGTACTCCGGATCCCGGATCAGCAGAGCGCCGCCCTCGCCCATGGAATAGTTCTTGGTCTCATGGAAGGAGAAGCAGCCGAAGTCACCGATGGTGCCCAGAGCTTTTCCCTTGTAGGTGCTCATCACGCCCTGAGCCGCATCTTCCACCACCTTCAGGCCGTGGCGGCGGGCAATGTCCATGATGGTGTCCATCTCGCAGGCCACACCCGCGTAGTGCATGGCGCAGATGACCTTGGTTTTATCGGTGATGGCAGCCTCAATTTTCGTTTCGTCGATGTTCATGGTATCCGGGCGAACATCCACAAACACCAGCTTTGCACCGGCAAGCACGAAGGCAGTGGCGGTGGACGAGAAGGTGAAGCTGGGCAGAATCACCTCATCGCCGGGCTGCAGATCGCACATCAGGGCGGCCATTTCCAGCGCGGTGGTACCGCTGGTGGTGAGCAGCACCTTCTGGGCGCCGAAGCGGTTTTCCAGCCATGCGTTGCACTCCTTGGTGAAGGGGCCGTCGCCACAGATCTTGTGGTTTTCAATGGCTTTTTTCACATAGTCCAGTTCCGTTCCTACCAGCGGGGGCACATTAAACGAAATCATACTTTAAAACTCCCTTATGTTATTCATCCGGGGTGCCGGAGCGCTCCGGTATACGCTGTTTTTGGTGTGCACTGCTCACACCAGACGTTCGCTCTCCACGATTTTCCCGTCCTGCTGCCAGAGCAGTGTGAAGGTAAGTTCCTGCGGCTCGGCCCAGTCCAGATACAGGCCGGCGGTGAATTCGCCGTTTTCGCCCCGCACCAGCCGGTAGCAGCGGTTTCTGCCGTCTGCGCGGCTTGCCCTGAGCCATAGTGCCCCATCAGAGGGAAGGCCTATGGCCTTCCCTCTTGTTGTATACCAGCCGCTGCGGCTGGTCGGCGCGCTTTGCAGGGGCTGCATCTCCCATGCAATTTGCTTTGTTTCTTCACTTTGCATGGGCGGCGTAATCTTAAGCGCCCAGAAATCACCCAGATTCTTTGCGGAGCTCAGCGCCGCTTCCGGTTCATAGTGCTGCTGCACATATCGGAGAATTCGCTCCGGTTCATAATCATCGGCCAGAAGCACGTTTTCATTCTCCACAAGCGCCCGCATGGGATTTTGAATTCCCATAGCCGCCCGACTTTTTTTCATATAAGGGCTATGCTCGTGGTAACCGCCCAGAATCGTATTATTGGAAAAGAAATCCCGTTCGGGCAGTGCCGTCAGACCGTAGGCCTGCTGCACACGATTGTAGGCGCTGTAAATGTTCCAGACATACACATGCTCCTCATCGGTGGCGGCAATATCCACCGACTGCACACCGGTGGTTCCGTTCTCGATGGTATTCACCCGCGGCATGGCCAGCCGGTTCGCCACGCGGGCCACGCTCACTGCGCTGCAAAGCAGGAATACCGCCGCACCCGCAACAATACTACCCCTGCGCAGCCAGCCAGGGATACCTCTGTGCTGCCGAATTCCCAACAGCACCACAGTAAACAACGCGGCGGCAAATACCGCTTCCATCACCCGCTCGGGCAGGTTCCCCATCCAGAGCAGGCCCAGACAGATCATAAGGCTTCCGGTGCCTGTGCACAGAATTGCAACGCGGCGCCGCCAGTCCCCCAGCAGGAACAGAATTCCGCCCACCAGGCAAAAGCCCAGAAAGCTCTTTACCTGAAACGGCAGTTTCATCAGAAACGGAATTGCCTGCCCCGAAACAAACTCTGCGGGGGCAGGTTTTTCCGCCCGCAGATCCGCCAGCCGGTTCATCCGGTCTGCATCGAAGAACTCCGGGTCTGCAAAACTCTGGTGTTCCATGCACCAGTAGTCGTTTTCCGTGAATCCGGCGCTTTCCAGCGCCCGCTGGTTTTTCTCCCAGCCACCGGTGGAATAATCCACAAAGGAAGAGCGGTCGTCGCTGAAGGATTTGAACGCCGCCCATTCCGGCTGGCTCCAGAAGGCCAGCTGGGCCCCCTGCGCTACCGCAGTGATCAGCACGCAGCCGACCAGCGCCATAATCCCCCGGCGATTTTTCACCACGCCGGACAGAGCTGCCTTCCAGTCCGTTAAAGTTTTCATCCGGCACAGGAGTGAATAGAGGATCAGCACCAGCGCAAAGGGCGCAACCAGCAGCGCCGCCTTGGGCCGCCACAGATATCCCATGCACCAGAACAGCAGCCCGCCCCGGAAGGCCCATCGCCCTGCCCGCTTCCATGTATACAGCGCCAGCAGAGCAAGCGCCGTCGCGGCCCAGAGCCCGGCATTGCGGGTGAAGTTTGTCTCCACCATACACACATGCCAGAACAGGAACTTGAACAGGCCGTCCGCCGTGAGCGCCAGCCCGGTGGGCAGGCACAGAAAAGCGGTATAGGTGAATGCGGCAAAAGCCAGCACGGTAAAGACCCACCGCAGCCAGAAATACCAGTTCACCGTGCTGCTCAGCAGCCCCAGAGCCTTAATCAGAAAGCCCAGCAGGATGTTCACAAAATTGATCTGCCCGCCCGGATCAAAGCAGCCGCTGAGAACCAGCGAGATGTCCCAGTCATCGTGTGGCCAGCTGGAAGGGCTGGCGAACAGGCTCAGCACCCCAAAGGCCAGCGCAAGCCCCAGGCTCAGCAGTACCAGCCGGCGTTTCTGCTGTGGGGTTGTGTCATTCTGCGCCATGTGCAGTTCTCCTTCTACAATCTTCTTCCTAATATAACGCCGCTGCGGCTCAATTCACTTCAGTGTGCCGCCGGCAGCAAGCCTGCGCAGCTGGATTTCCACATCTTTTCAGGGCAGCTTGTAAAACGTGCCGCTTTCGGTCTCGGTGCGTTCCACACCCGGCTGGAGCAGCATCTCCTTGATATATCCCTCCGGCAGGCTTTCCGCCGAGGTATCAGCCCGGTTGGAAAAGCCGGTCTTTTCCTGGGCGATGAACACATACTCCGGCACCAGATGCGGGTTCTTTTCGTAGAAAATTCGATTCTGCTCGTCGCCCACATCGTTGATCCAGGGGGTAGGGGCACACACCACATAGTCGTTCAGCATATAGGCATAGGGCAGAATATCCAGCACCAGCAGCTTTGCGCCGGCGGGCACATTGGCCGCCACATCCCGCAGCACGCCCTCATAGGCCTCGGCCTTTTCCGGCTCCAGCCACAGGCCGGTCATAATGCCCTCGCTCACCCGCACGGTGCAGCGGGCCGGGTTGCCGAAGGAATCATAGAAAAAGCGCATGTAGCCCAGCTGCACCGGCAAAAGCAGCGCCAGCGCCACCGCCAGCAGCCGCCGCAGGGCCAGCTCCGGCCGCCGGGGCCGACAGGCAGCCAGACACTGGCCCAGCCAGACCAGCTCGCCCAGCACACAGAAGAAAAAGCCGTAGCTGCCGTTCACCACGCCCAGATCCGAACCGTAAAACACGCCCATCGCATACAGCATGCCGGTTACGCAGAGGGTCAGGCCGGGCAGGATGTCCCTGGGCCAGCACAGGAAGAGCACCGCCGGCCACAGAAGGCCGGGGATGAACCACTTCATGTTGCTGTAAAACTTTTCGCCCCGGGGCAGCATCACAAGGCCCCACACGGCCACCGCAAACACCAGCACCGCCAGCGCCACCCACGCCGCCCGGGGCAGCGTTTTGCCCCGGCACGCCGCCAGCCGCGCCGCACCACAGAGCACCCACAGCGCACCGCAGGCCAGAATGATGGCAGTGCCGTACCACCAGCGGCAGCTGGCCAGCCAGCTGATGATCTCGGCCACAATGCCGCCGCTGCCCTGATGGGCACTGTCCGCGATCAGCAGATTGCCGAAATTCTCCAGATAAACGCTGAGGGGCGCACGGATCAGAAGCTCCGCCGCAAACACGGCGAACACCGCCGCCCCGCCCAGGCAGAACCAGCCGAAGGAGCGCAGCCGCCGCCCCGCCGGATACTGAACCAGCAACAGCAGGCAGACCGGCACCAGCACGATCATGGGCGGGTAGGCCTCCAGCGCCAGGGCAAAGCAGGCCCCGGCCAGAACGGCAGGCCACCAGCCGCCCTGCCGTGCGCCAAACAGTGCCAGCAGCACGAACAGCAGCGTAAAGTGCATGCCCAGAGAGTTATAGGAAAAGGTATTCAGATTCAGCGGCGTGAACAGCAGCGCCAGCAGCGCGCCGAAGGCCGCCCAGTTGCGGGTGGTAAACCGGCACAGCAGAAAAAATGCTGCCGCGCTCACTGCACACTCAAACGCGATGTAGCACAGCCGCAAAAGCAGATAAACTCCATCCCATCCGCCGGTAAGCCCGTGGAACAACGCCGCCAGCGGCATGAAAATCATGGAACTGAACTGGGTTGCGCCCCAGATCTCCGCCGTGGGAATCCAGCCCTGCAAATACGAGTATGCCTGCGTGAGGAAATAGCTCTCCTCCTCGCCCGCGATGCAGAACCGCGCCCGCCAGACCAGCCCGACCGCTGCCGCGGCCCAGGCCAGCCAAAACCAGTTTCGGCATATCCAGCTGCGTTGTTTCGTCATAATGTAACAATACCTCTTTTAAATAGTCATAAAAAGTCAGTGTAAGTATAGCACAGTCCCCTTTCCTTGTAAACCTTGGCCCCAGCAGCTCTTGCATTCCGCCGTCAAATGGGGTATACTGTATCTAAATTGATTCTTCTGCAAAAAGGGGGGCCGTTTTATGTCTGATCCTACTGCTGTATTCTCCATTTATGATGACCGCGACCGGGAGATCCGTGCCGTTGTGCAGGAGGTCTACGACGCACTGAAAGAAAAGGGTTACAACCCCATCAACCAGCTGGTGGGCTACATCCTGTCCGAGGACCCCACCTATATCACCACCTATAAAAACGCCCGCTCGCTGATCCGCCGTGTGGACCGCGACGATCTGCTGCAGGCGCTGGTTCGCAATTACGTCAATCCCTGATCCTTCAAACCGGTTCCGTGCCGCGCACGGGGCCGGTTTTTCCTTTTTGCCCGGGCTTTGCAAAGCCCGGTCTTTTTGTTATACTATAAGCTGTATTATTGCGTGCGAAAGCAGGAAGACTTTCGCCGGTCAAAAGTGAGGTGCCTTGTATGGCGGCTGTGCGCGTTCTGCACTGCGTGGCCGGTCTGGCCCACGGCGGCTACGAAAGCCTGATCATGAATCTGTATCGCTGCATCGACCGGGATGCGGTGCAGTTCGATTTTGTAAGCTCCTTTCCCGGTGTGTACGAAAGCGAGATCGAAGCGCTGGGCGGTGTGATCCACCGCATCCCCTTCATCACCCAGAAGGGCCCCTTCGTCTACACCCATGCGCTGGACAGGGTGCTGGCTCAAAGCCCCCGCTATTCCATTGTGCATTCCCACATGGACAAATTCAGCGGCCTTGTGATGCGGCAGGCAAAAAAGGCCGGCATTCCGGTGCGCATCGCCCACAGCCACAACACCCGGAACGAGGGGGGGCTGGCCTTCCAGGTGGTGAAGGACTACTATGGAAACATGGTGCTGCCCAACGCCACCCATCTGTTCGCCTGCTCCCGGGCGGCGGCAGACTGGATGTTCGGCCCCAAGGCAAACCGGGCGCACATTCTGCTCAACGGCATCGACCCGGAGCGCTTCGCGGTGAACGAGGTGGCCCGGGCCAGCGTGCGGGAGGAGTTCGGCCTTTCGGACGAATGCCTGGTGTTCGGCCATGTGGGCCGGTTCACTCCTCAGAAGAACCACGACCGCATTCTGGATATCTTTGCTCTCATCCACAAGCAGGCTCCCGACAGCGCCCTGCTGCTGGCGGGCACTGGCCCTCTGCTGGACGAAATGCGCCAGAAGGCCGCCCGGCTGGGCCTTGCCGACTGCGTACATTTTCTGGGCAGCCGGGAGGATATTCCCCGCCTTTTGCAGGGCATGGACGGCTTTCTGTTCCCCTCCCTGCACGAGGGGCTGCCGGTGACTCTGGTCGAGGCGCAGGCGGCCGGCCTGCCCATAACCGCGGCCACCACCATCACCAGCGAAGTCTGCATAACTCCGCTGGTAAAGCAGCTTGCACTGGAAAGCAGCGACGAGATCTGGGCAAAAACCGCGCTGGCACAGGCGATGGAAAACCGGCCGGTGCGTTCTTCCCCCCGGCAGCAGATCGCCGCGGCGGGATACGATATCCGCCAGACTGCCGCCTGGCTGACCAATTTTTATCTGGGCCTTGCCCAAAGCTATGACCCAACCGCAGGAGGACCCCGCTCATGAATCAGCCCCCCCTCGTTTCAGTGGTGGTGCTGGTGTACAACACCGGCAACTATCTGCTGCCCTGCCTGGAAAGCATCGCCGCCCAGAGCTACCGCAATCTGGAGGTGCTGATGATCGACAACGGCAGCCAGGACGGCTCCGGTCAGGTGTGCGATGACTTTGCCTTGCGGGACAGCCGCTTTCGCACCATTCATCAGGAAAACCTGGGCATCATCGGCGGCCGGGGCACCGGTGTTTCCCACAGCCGTGGCGAATACATCAGCTTTGTGGACGGCGATGACCTGCTGCATCCCGAAATGGTGCGGTTTCTGCTGGAAGAGTGCCTTTCCACCACCCTGCCGGTGGCGGGCTGCCGCTTCATCCCCTTTTACGGTCCGGTACCTCAGCCGGAAAGCTGCCCGGAGGATTTTCTGGTGCTGGAAAGCCCCGCCCATCTGGACGCCCTGATGCACGACAAGCGGGTGGAATACAGCCTTTGCAACAAGCTGTATGCCCGGAATCTGTTCGATGATGTACCCTTTTATTCGCCGGTGGTATACAACGAGGACCTGTATCTGAACTGGAACATCCTGCAGCACGCCGGCGGCATGGCCTTTGTGGATTTTGTGGGCTACTATTACCGCCAGCATGCGGAATCCACCACGCACCGGCCCCTGCAGGAGCGGATGCTCACCGACCAGCTTTTCGTGGCCCGCACCATTCTGGATACCGCCCGCGGCGGCCCGCTGGAGGCCTCTGCCGAGGCATTTTACTATGAAAAGCTGCTGTATCTGAACAGCATGATTCTGCGTCAGGCCAACGCCCGGGATTTTGATTCCGAGCACAAGTCTCTGAAAAAAGAGATTCGCGCCGGGCTTGGCAGGGCGCTGAAAAACCGGCACCTTTCCCCCGCCATGAAGCTGGCAGCCATGCTCTCCTGCTGGGGCGGCATTTTCTACGTCGGGCTGTGCCGACTGATGCTCACCGACCGGCGCTGACCGGCCCTTTTTCGAGGTTTTTTCATGAAACTGCTTTGCATTCTGGACAGTGTGGAATTCCCCCTTGCCCCCACCCCGGCCATTGCCCGGCGGGCGGCGGCGCTGCTGGCGCAGCAGGGCCACACGGTGCATTTTCTGGAACTGTACGACGGCGAAACCCTGCCCGCCGAACTGCCCGGCTGCGGCCGGACGCTGCTGCCCTTTTCGGACGAGCGGGTGATGAACCGGGTGCTGGAATTCGGCAACCCGGGCGGCACCCCGGTGCCCCTGCGGCTGCTGAAGCTCTGCGCCCATCCGGCGGCGGCGCTGGCTGCGGTACGGCAGATCGCCTTCAAAAAGCCCCGGCGCATCTCGGCGGCGAAAAAGGCCATCGAAGCGCTGGACGCCCGCTGCCATTTTGACGCGGCGGTGGCGGTGGCTGCTCCCTACGCGGGCAGCTTCGCCCTTGCCTCCGCCCGCTTCGGCGGCAAAAAGGCCAGCTGGCAGATGGACCCCTACGCGGCCAACCGCAGCTACAACGCTCCCGGCGCCTTCGACCGGGAAAAACAGCTGCTGGAAGCGCTGGACGCGGTGTTCATTGCCCCGGCCATGAAACAGTACTACGCTCCCGGCGCACCGCTGGAGCGTTTTGCAGGCAAGGCCCATGTACTGGATTTTCCCAGTCTGGTGCCCCCGCCCGCCGCGCCTGCCGTTACCGGCCAAAGCAGCCGGCTGCGGTGTGTATTCGTGGGCAGTCTGTATCCCACCCTGCGCACGCCCCACTATGCGCTGGAGCTGTTCTGCGCGCTGAACGATCCAGATCTGGAACTGGTGTTCGTGGGCGGCGGCTGGGAAAACTACCCCGCCGACCTGCTGGAGCCCTACCGGAAGATTCTGGGCGACCGGCTGATCGTCACCGGCCCACTGCCCGCAAAACAGGCCGCAGAAGAGCTGGCAAAGGCGGACGTACTGCTGAGCCTGGGCAACGGAGTGGACAACCAGGTGCCCAGCAAGATCTTTGAATACTTTGCGGCGGGCCGGCCGGTGCTGCATCTGGCCAAGCTGGAAAACGACCCCTGCCGCCCCTACTTTGACCGCTGGCCCCTTGCCCTGACCCTGCTGGAATCGGAGGGCACCGGGCCGGATGCGCTGACCCGTCTTTCGGCATTTCTGGCCGAAAAGGGGCGCTGCCGCCTGCCCTTTGAGGAAGCGGCGCGGCTGTTTGAATCCAACACGCCCCAGGCGGCGGCCCGCTGCCTGGAGGAAACCCTTGGAGGCTGAACCATGACGGTATTCTGGCTTTTGAATTTTCTGCCCCCGCCCATGGCCCGGGCGCTGGATCTGCCGGTGCAGGCCAGCGGCAGCTGGGTGATGGCCCTACAGCAGGCGCTGGAGGAGCAGCCGGTGCGGCTCATCCTGTGCGCCTACAGTCCGGCGGTGAGCGAGACCCAGCGGCGGGAGATCGGCGGGGTGGTGTATCTGGCCCTGCCCGCGGCGGGCGGCAAGGAGGCCCTGCAGGCGGCGCTGGCCGCCGAGCAGCCGGACCTGTTGCAGATCTTCGGCACCGAGAATGACCACGCCGTATGGGCGCTGGAAAGCTTTGCGCCCCAGAAAACACTGCTTTATATTCAGGGGCTGGCCGGGCCCTGCGGCGAACACATGGCCGACGGCCTGCCGCCCCGCTTCCTGCGCCGCCAGCGGATGAAAGAGCGCCTGGCCGCCAGAACCGGCGGCGCCACCGTGCGCCAGCTGCGGGAGGGCCTTTTGGAAAAGGGCGAGGCGGAGAAAACGGTCTTTGCCCTTGCCCGGAACGTGCTGGGCCGCACCGAATGGGACAAGGCCTTCACCGCTTCGGTGAATCCACAGGCCCGCTATTACAAATTGAACGAGATTCTGCGTGCGCCCTTTTACTCCGGCGGCTGGCAGCGGGATCCGCTGCGCCGGCCCCGCATTTTCGTGAGCCAGGGCAACACCCCGCTGAAGGGTCTGCACCGGGTGATCGAGGCATTGCCCGCCATCGCCGCCCGGTACCCGGACGTGCAGGTGGATGTGGCGGGCTGGCCCCCGCCCCGCAAGGGTGCGCTGCTGCAGCCGGTGATGAACTGGCTGGCGGAGTATCCCGGTTATCTGGACCAGCTTGCCCGCCGCCTGGGCGTGGCGGACCGCATCCGCTACACCGGCGTGCTGAACGCCGAAGCCATGAAAACCTGCTTTTTGCAGAGCAGCGTCTTTCTGCTGCCCAGCAGCCTGGAAAACAGCCCCAACTCGCTGGGCGAGGCCATGCTTCTGGGCATGCCCTGCGCCGCCGCGAACGTGGGCGGTGTGCCCAGTATGATGGAGGACAAGAAGGAGGGCCTGCTGTTCGACCCCGCCCGGCCCGATCAGATGACGCAGGCGGTGCTTGCCCTGCTGGACGACCCCGCCGGGGCTGAAGCCATGGGCAAGGCCGCCCGGGCCCGGGCCATGGCAGACCACGACCCGAAGGCCATCGCCGCCGCGCAGATGGCTTTGTACAATCAGCTTTGCGGCGCGAAGGAGGCAAAACCGTGAACCAGCCCTTGGTAACGGTGCTCATCACCACCTACAATCAGGAACGCTACATCGGCAAGGCCATCGACAGCGTGCTGGCCCAGAAAACCGATTTTCCCTTTGAAGTTTATATTTCCGAGGACTGCGGCACGGACGGTACCCGCGCCATTTTGCAGGACTACGCGGCCCGCTTCCCGGACATTATCCGGCTGAACCTGCGCGAACAGAACGCGGGCATCAGCCGCAACTGGTACGAGGGCCTGTGCGCCGCGAAGGGGCAGTACGTCTGCACACTGGAGGGCGACGACTGGTGGCGGGATGACCACAAGTTGCAAAAGCAGGTGGATTTTCTGCGCGCTCACCCGGACTATCTGGCGGTGAGCCACACCCTGCTGCTCACCGATGACGCGGGCAACACCTACGGCACCCTGCCGGACGATCCCCGCATTCTGGGCAGGGACGCCACCATGGAGCTGTTTCTGGCCGGCGTGACCTACTCCTGCACCGCCTGCCTTGTGAAGAATATCTTCGACCCGGCGGACAGGGAGCTTTATGATTATGTGACCGCCAACCGCAGCATCGCGGACTTTGCGTTGTGCATGCTGTATCTGGACAAGGGCAGGGTGTTCGTAATGAACGAGGCCCTTTCCGCCTACCGGGTGGCGGGCACCGACCAGAACCACCAGAACTACAACGGCACCCAGAGCGCACTGAAAAAATACGCCGATTTTCTGGACGTGGTAAACGCCAGCCGCCGCTACTGGAAGGGCAAGTATCCCTTTGCCAAATGCCTGTGCGCCGGTAGCTTTTATCCCTTCATCGACCGGATCAAGTACGGCGAGCTGTGGCCTTTTGTGCGGCTGATGGGCCGAATGCCCCTTTCCGCAAAGGTGCTGTTCCCCTTCTATTTCGCGGGGCGCTGCCTTTCGCTGGTGGTCCGCAAATTCACGGGAGGGAAAAGCACATGAACCAGCCTTCCTTCAGCGTGATCGTGCCGGTGTACAAGGCCGAGGCCACTTTGGAAAAGTGTGCCAAAAGCATCCTCGCCCAGGCGCCCGCCGATCTGGAGCTGATTTTAGTGGACGACGGCAGCCCGGACGGCAGCGGCGCACTGTGCGACCGGCTGGCCGAGCAGGACAGCCGGGTGCGGGTGATTCACCAGAAAAACGCCGGGGCCAGCGCCGCCCGCAACGCCGGGCTGGACGCCGCTTCCGGGCGCTATCTGCAATTTGTGGACGCGGACGACTGGGTGCTGCCCGGTCTTTACGAAGCGGCCCTGCCCATTCTAGAACAGGGCGCGGACGTGCTGTTCTTCGGGGTGGAAAACGTGGGTTACATCCCGGAGCCGCCCCTGCCGGACGCAGCGTTTGAGAGCCTTGCCGCACTGGCGGGCGAGTTTGAGCGGTATCTGGTGACCACCGGCCAGTTCGCGGCCCCCTACAACAAAATCTACAAGGCCCATGTGATCGGCCCGGTTCGCTTTGACCCGGCGCTGAAGATCAACGAGGACCTTCTGTTCAACCTGCTGGCTTTGCAGCGCTGCGGGCCGGTTCGCTTTGTGCCCACCAACTACTACGCCTGTGACCACACCGGTGAGGGCTCGCTCTCCCGGTCGCTGCGGGCGGACCTGCTGGACGCGGAGCAGGCCACCCGGGCGGCGCTGCTGCAGTTCGCCGCCCATTACGGGCTGAACGAAGCGCAGGCCGCCGCGCTGGCCGCTGCCCGGCAAGGCAATGTGGCAGTGGCCCAGATGTCGGTTCTCATGAGCCGCAAGGGGCCCCTTTCCCTGCGCGGATACCGCCGGGCATTTGCCCGGATGCTGGCTCCGCCGGATGCACGCCGGGCGCTGGCCTGCTGGCTGGCGGCGGATTCCAACCGGCTGATGGCCCTGCCTTACCGCATCTGTGTGGGGCTGCGGCTGGCCTTTCCCATGGCGCTCTGGTGCTGGCTGCGATGCAGCACCAGCCATGCGCTGTGATTTCATTTTCCCAAGGAGGCAAACATATCTATGGCGGCTGTATTAAGCTGTATCATGCCCGTTTACAACGGGGAGGAATATCTTGAAAAAAGCGTGCAGAGCGTGCTGGACCAGAGCTTTGCCTGGTTCGAGCTGATTCTGGTGAACGACGGTTCCACCGACCGCACCGCCGACCTGTGCGCCGAGTTCGCCCGCAAGGACGAACGGGTGCGGGTGCTGACCCAGACCAACAAGGGCGCGGCGGCGGCCCGGAACGCGGGCATTCAGGCGTCCGAAGGGCGCTACATCACCTTTGTGGACGCGGACGACGTGCTGCTGCCCAAGGCCTTTGAAAAGACCGTGCAGGCCATGGAGAACCGGGAGCTGGATCTGGTCAGCTTCAACTTCTCGTTCTGCAGCGACACCGGCTTTACCGAGGCGGTGTATCCCGCCTTTTCCGCCGCCTCGCTGGAGGAGTTCTGGCCCCATTTCATCGAGTATTACCGGGCCAACCAGTTCTTCTCGCTGTGCAACAAGGTCTACCGCACCCAGCTGATCAAGGGGCTGGGCCTTTCGCTGGACGAAAGCCTTCGCACCGGCGAGGACATCCAGTTCAACTTCGCCTATTTTGCCAATCTGGGGAAGATGGAGCATCTGGACGGCATTTATTACGAATACTGGAACCACGCCCAGACTCTGACCCGGGCCGCCACGCTGGACAATATGGAAACCAGCCAGCGGGTGCTGCACGGGGTGCGGCGTTTTCTGGAGCAGTGCGGCCAGAGCGAGCTGTATCCCCAGCTGGCCGCCGCTCAGCTGCCCTGGGACGCGGTGAGCTTTTTCGATCTGCTCACCGATTCCTCCAAGCCCTACACCCTGGAAGAGCGTAAGGTCGGGCTGGAAAAGCTGTTTGCAAACCCCATGTGGCACACCGCCCTGATGACCCGGCTGGAAGGCCGGCAGGGCCTTTACAACGGCTGGCTGCGCAAGGCCGCCGCAAAGAAAAACGCCGGGCGCGCGCTGCTGCCCCTGCGCCTGAAGGGCAAACGCTGATCTGATATTTTTTGATAAGGAGGCATCCCATGCCCGCCATCAGCATCATCACCACCGTATACGACGCAAAGGATTATCTGCCCCTGACCGTGCAGAGCATCCTTGCCCAGAGCTTTGCCGATTTTGAGCTGATTCTCGTGGAGGACGGCAGCCCCAACGGCTGCGGCGAACTGTGCGACGAGCTGGCCAGAACCGACCCCCGCATCCGGGTGGTGCACAAGAAAAACGGCGGCCCAGCCAGCGCGGCCAACGCCGGGCTGGACGCCGCCACCGGCGACTACATCAGCTATGTGGATTCTGACGATCTGCTGCATCCGGATTTCTTAAAAACCCTGTACAACACCGTGAAGGAAAGCGGCTGCCCGCTGGCGGCCTGCGGCGCGGTGTGCATCGACGAGGAGGGCAAATTCCTTGAGCGCGGGGTCACCCTGCCCGAGGAATTTCTGGGCCGTCACGACGCGCTGGAGCAGTTTCTGGACGTGTTCAAAAACGGCGGCATGTATTCCATGGTCACCTGGAACAAGCTGTACGACGCCCGGCTTTTTGCAAACGTGCGCCACGACGAGACCATGTTCTACGGCGACGACGCCAACATCATGGACAAAATCTACGACGGCAACGAGATCGTGCTCTCCAACGAGCCGCTTTATTACTATCGCACCCGCACCGGCAGCATGACCGCGCTGGCCTTCTCGGCCAAGCGGCTGGATGATCTGCGCCTGTACGGCGGCTGGGTGGACTTTTTTGCCGGCAAACCCGGCTATGAGGATCTGTCCGCCTGGGCGGTGGCCCGCTACTGGCAGGTGTTCTACCTGTTTTATGTGCACGCCAATCTGGCCGGGCCCATGCCCGCCGAGCTGAAACAGGGCTTTGCGGCGCACAAGAAAAAGCTGAATAAGCTGCTGCCCCGTATTCTCTCGAATCCCCATGTGCCCGGGTTTGAAAAATTCCGGGCAGTGCTGTTCTGTGTGAGCCCCGCGCTGTGCTACAAGCTGGCGGCGGCCCGGGGAAAAATGGACCGCGAAAAGGAGGCCTGAGCCATGCCCGCGATCAGCGTGATCGTTCCCGTTTACAAGGTGGAGGCGTTTCTGCCCGCCTGTGTGGCGAGCATTCTGGGCCAGACCTTTGCCGACTTTGAGCTGATTCTGGTGGACGACGGCAGCCCGGACGGCTGCGGCGCACTGTGCGACGCATACGCCGGGCAGGATGCCCGGGTGCGGGTGATCCACCGGCAGAACGGCGGGCTTTCCGCCGCGCGCAATTCCGGCATTGCCGCCGCGAAGGGCGAGCTTCTGGCCTTTGTGGATTCCGACGATCTGGTGGCTCCGAATTATCTGGAGCGGCTGCACACCGCCTTGCACACCGCCGGGGCGGATATGGCCCTGTGCGCGGTGGAGGACGTGAACGAGGACGGCTCGCCGCTGGAGCATCCCGAAATTACCGCGCCCGCCGCAGCCGGAAGCTTTTCCGGCAAGGCGCTGCTGGCGGAATTTTTCGGCCCCAACGCCACCTGCTACACGGTGGCCTGGAACAAGCTGTACAAACGCAGCCTGTGGGAGCAGCTGCGCTACCCGGAGGGGCTGATCCACGAGGACGATGCGGTGGCCCACCGGCTGTTTGCCTCCTGCAAGAAGGTGGCCTGCCTGACCGAGCCGCTTTATCGCTACCGGCTGCGCCAGGGCAGCATCTGCCGCAGCGGCATCAGCCCCGGCAGCTTCGACGGGGTGACCGCCCACGCGGACTGGTGCCGCTTTTTCCGGGACGAGGGCTTTGACAAGCCCCTGCTGGACAAGGCGCTGGCCGCCTGCTTCCGGCGGTATCTTTCCCTGTGCGCCGGGGCGAAAACCGAGCTGAGCTGGCCCATCGCGGCCCGCTGGCACAGCACGCAGGCGGAGCTGCGCTGCCTTTTGCCCCTTTTGAAAACCTGCGGGGAACTGACCCTGCCCGAAAAACTCAGCTGCCTGCGCTGGTGCACCCGGCCGCTGCCGCTGCCCCCGAAGAAAGAGCTGCCCCGGGCTGCTCTGCTCATGCCCCCCGCCCTGCCGGTGCCTGCTGTGAAGGGCGGCGCGGTGGAGGGTCTCGCCAGCCGTCTGGTGGAAGAAAATCAGACCCGGCGGCGAATGGAGCTTGCGGTGGTCACCGTGCTGGACGAGCAGGCCGCCGTTGCGGCCGCCCGTTTTCCCCAGACGCTGTTCTGCTTTGTGCGCCCTGCTTCGCCTGTGCGCCGGGCGCTGTACAGCCTTGCCCGCCGGGTGCGGGCGCTGGCAGGCCGCGGCGTTCACTGGAATGTTTATTACAGCCAGGCCCTGCCCTTTCTCCGGGCGCTGCATCCTGACCACCTGGTGGCAGAGGGCGGCGACCTGACCGGCTGGCAGCAGGTGAGCCGGGCGTTCGGCAAAGAGCGCATGGTCGCCCATCTTCACGGGCTGACCCACGCCTCCCCTTTGCTGGATCGCTGCTATGGCCATGTGCTGGCTTTGAGCGAATACATCCGGGGCCAGTGGCTTGCCACCAGCGCCCTCGACCCGAAAAAGGCCCTTCTGCTTTACAACTGCGTGCCGGTGGAGCGGTTCGCCGCCCCGCCCGATGCGCAGGCAGTGAAGACGCTGCGCCAGCAGCTGGAGCTTTCCGCGGACGATTTCGTGGTGCTGTTCTGCGGCCGGCTGGAGGAGGACAAGGGCGTGCACAAGCTGGTGGAGGCCATGGCCCTGATTCCGGATCCGGCAGTGAAGCTGGTGGTGGTGGGCGGCTCCTTCTTTGCCGCTTCCGAAACGACCCCCTTCACCCGGCAGCTGCAAGCGCTGGCAAAGCCGCTGGCCGGGCGCATCCGCTTCACCGGCTATGTTCCGGCCGGGCAGCTGCCCGCTTACTATCACCTGGCTCAGGTGACCGTGATGCCCACGCTGGTGGAGGAAGCTGCCGGGCTGGTGGCTGTGGAGGCCATGGCGGCGGGCTGCCCGCTGATCGCCACCCAAAGCGGCGGTCTGCCGGAATACGCCGCAGGCAGCAACGCCATTCTTCTGCCCCGGGATGAATCGCTTCCCACCGCCATTGCCGAATCCGTTCTGGCCCTGAAGGCCGACCCCGGCCGCCGGGCCGAAATGGCGGCGGCGGGCCGCAGGCGGGCAACGGAATTTTCCGCCCCGCGGTATTACGACGCCTTTTTGAAGGCGTTCCAACTGATGGAGGATGAAGCCCATGGACCTGATCAGCGTGATCGTGCCGGTGTATAACGCGCTGGCCCCCCTGCCCCGTTGCGCCAAAAGCATCCTGACCCAGAGCCACAGCCGACTGGAGCTGATTCTGGTGGACGACGGCTCCGCCGACGGCAGCGGCGGCCTGTGCGACGCTCTTGCGCTGGCGGATGAGCGGGTCCGGGTGATCCACCAGAAAAACGGCGGCGTTTCCACCGCCCGCAACGCGGGCCTTGCCGCTGCCGCCGGGCGCTGGGTGGTGTTCGTGGACGCGGACGACGCCCTGGCCCCCCATGCGCTGGAAAGCGCGCTGGCCGCGCAGCAGGCAAACCCGGACCGGCTGGTGGTCTGGCCCTTTGCCTGCCAGCCGGAGGCTCTGCCCCAAACCGCCTGCTGCGAGGGCGAGGCTTTTGGAGTGGAAAAGACCGGCTGGATGTATCTGGACTGCTGCCTTTCCATGCCCTGGAACAAGCTGTTTGACCGCCAGCAGATCGAAGCTGCCGCCCTGCGCTTTGACCCGGAGTATTCGCTGGGCGAGGACCTTTTGTTCTGCCTTGCCTACTGCAGGGCCTTTTTCTCCTTGGGCGGCGCGGGTTTTTTCAAGCTGCGTGAGCCCCAGACCTTTTACGAAACGGCAGAAAACGAAAACAGCCTGACCCAGCGCTACCGGCCGGATTTCTGCAACTTGTGGATGCGGCTGTTCGGCCGCCTTACGGCGGACTGCGAGCAGGCATTCCACTGCCCTGCTGCGGACCTGACCGCCATCCGCCACAGCTGGGTATGCACCATTGCGGACGGCGTGCAGGACATCCTTGCCCGGGGCGAAGGCGGCAAAGCCGACCGGAAAGCCCGGGCCCAGGCCGTGCTGAGCTGGCCCGAAACCGCCGCCCTCTGCAACGCACTGAAGGCTGCGGGCCGTTTTTCGCCGCTGGCATGGGCCATGCACCGCCGCAGCCCCGCCCTTGTGGCCCGGCTGTGGAAGCTGCGGGAAAACAGGCCGGATCTTTACGGCAAGCTGGAGGCCATTGGCCAGCGGTTCAGCCGCCCGGCCCGTTTTTGATTTTTTTGCCATGGCATGGTATAATGACATGATATTTTATCGCTTTTTCTTGTCTGATTACGCATCTGATTACGCAATAGAAAGGGAAATACGCTGATGGCCAAGCCCAACGAACAGCAGTGGACCACCGTTGTGAAACCCCGCACCGGCTGGTTCGACATCAACCTGAAAGAACTCTGGCATTACCGGGACCTGGTGACCCTGTTCACCAAGCGCAACTTCGCGGTGATCTACAAGCAGACCATTCTGGGCCCGCTGTGGATTCTGCTGAATCCGCTGATCACCACCATCCTGTTTAACGTGATCTTCGGCGGCATCGCCGGGCTGCCCACCGAGGGCGCGCCCAGCTTTCTGTTCATCATGGCGGGCAACACCCTGTGGACCATGTTCGCCGCCTGCATCAACAACACCGCCAACACCTTTGTGGCAAACGCGGGCATGTTCGGCAAGGTGTATTTCCCCCGCCTGACCATTCCCCTGTCTCAGGTGCTCACCGCGGCAATCAACTTCTTCATTCAGTTTGCCATGTTCCTGGTGTTCTGGGTCATTTTCTTCTTTAATCAGGAAACCTTCGGCGCCCTGACCATGACCGGCTGGGTGGTTTATCTGCCGGTGTGCATCATTCAGGTGATGCTGCTGGGCCTGGCGGTGGGCATCATCGTTTCCAGCCTGACCACCAAATACCGTGACCTGGCCATCGCCGTGACCTTCGGCGTGCAACTGTGGATGTACGCCACCCCCGTGGTGTACTCCACCACCAGCCTGTCGAACCAGCCGGTCCTGAGCGCCATCGTAAACCTGAACCCCATGACCGCCCCAGTGCAGGCCTTCCGCATGGCTCTACTGGGCTGCGGCAGCGTGGACCCCACCGGATTGGTCTACAGCCTGATTGTGACCGTAGTCCTGCTGGCCATCGGCGTGGTGCTGTTCAGCCGCATCGAAAAGACCTTTATGGATACCGTGTAACAGGAGGATTTTTGCCATGTCCAATCACAGCGAGCCGGTACACAGCAAAGAGCCTGTCATTCAGGTATCCGGCGTAAAGAAACAGTATAAGCTGGGCCAGATCGGCGGCGGCACCCTCACCGCCGACCTGCAAAGCTGGTGGGCCCGCATCCGCGGCAAGGAGGATCCCAACCTGCCCATCGGCACCGACACCCGCCTGTTCGGCCAGACCTTCATGGCCCTGAACGGGGTGGATCTGACCGTTTACAAGGGCGAGGCGCTGGGCATCATCGGCCGCAACGGCGCGGGCAAATCCACCCTGCTCAAGCTGCTCAGCCGCATCACCGCCCCCACCGAGGGCGAGATCAAAATCAAGGGCCGCATCGCCAGCATGCTGGAGGTGGGCACCGGCTTCAATCAGGAGATGACCGGCCGGGAAAACATCTACATGAACGGCGCCATTCTGGGCATGACCAAGGCCGAGGTGGATTCCAAGCTGGACCAGATCATCGAATTTTCCGAGTGCGGCGATTTCATCGACACCCCGGTGAAGCGGTATTCCAGCGGCATGTTCGTGAAGCTGGCCTTCGCGGTGGCCGCCCATCTGGACAGTGAGATCATGGTCATGGACGAGGTTCTGGCCGTGGGCGACATGAAGTTCCAGCAGAAGTGCCTGGGCAAGATGAGCGACGTGGCGGGCCAGGAGGGCCGCACCGTTCTGTATGTGAGCCACAACATGAGCACCATCCGCCAGCTGTGCACCCGCTGCGTGGTGCTGGACAAGGGCAAGGTGATCTTCGACGGCAACGTGGACGACGCCATTGCCGTTTATATGGACACCACCGACGTGAACGTGGTGGACTATGACCTGCGCGAGATCGGCCGCATGAACACCAGCGCCGGCAAGCGGCTGCGGGTGGAACGGCTGACCTTCCTGGATAAGGAAAGCAGCGTGTTCGCCGCCGGCGAGCCTTTGCGCATCCGCATCGACTGGCAGGTCATGCAGCACTTCGACGCGGTGAACCTGAAGCTGAATTTTCATTACCGGGATTCCACGCCCATCGGCATCACCCATCCCATCACTTTGGGCGAGGCCAAGCCGGGCCATCGCTACTCCACCGTGTTCACGGTGGACACCTCCATCTTCAGCGAGGGCCAGTATTTCTTCTATCTGGACGTATTCGAGCGGGAGCTGGCCAACGCCGCCTGCCTGGACAAGCCCGCCCAGGAATTTGCCTTCGAGATCACCAACATGGATCGCACCCTGCCGGAGTGGTCCAGCGGCTGGGGCCACATCCACTTCCCGCCGGTAACCGTCGAATCCAGCGAGGTGCTGTAAATGGAGCGCCCCAATTTATACATCTGCCACACCGCCTATCAGGTGCTGGTGGACATGGTCCGGGCCATGGAGGACGCTGTGCCCCCGGAGCTTATTTTGAGCAGTGTCATCCCAAATACCGAAGAACTGGCCGGGCGGCTTTCCGCCACCGGCCTGTTCCGCTGTGTACGGGTTTTTGACGAACTTGCCTGCGGCAATGCCATTCAGCAGGGTTTTCTGCGCACGCTGCTGCTTCAGCGGGTGATGGGCCGCCGCAATGTGGAAAAATATTACGGCTTTTCCATCCGCCCGCAGGATTACAACGTCATTTACATTCACAACGACTGGAGCGTTCTGGGCCGGTATCTGCAGGATCTGAAAGCGCCTTACATCCTCTGTGAGGATACCATGGCCAGCACCTGCCGCCCGGAGCACCCCATCATCGACGAGCAGCGAAAGCTGCCCCACTTCAGGCTGCGGCAGAAATTCTGCTATGGCTATCTTTACTGGGGCGATTACAAGCGGGTCACCGCGGTGGAGACCGAGTGCGCTGCAAAAACCGGCCTGTTCCCCGAAAAGCTGCGGGAGGATTCCAAGTCGGACCGGTTCCACCGGCTGACCGCCGACCAGAAGGCCCTGATCCGTCAGGTATTCCTGACCCGGCCTCTGCCGGAAAAGGCCGAAGGTGCGGTGCTGTTTCTGCCCCGGGACTTTGTGCCGGACGGTCTTTTGGACAGCGAGACCCAGAAAAAGATGTTCGCCGCCGTGGTAAAGGCCCACTGCTCCGACGGGCCGCTCTTTCTCAAGACCCATCCCCGGGATACCTTCGATTACTCCACGCTGTTCCCGGACGCGGTCATTCTGGAGCGCACCATGCCCAGCGAGGTGCTGAACTTCGCGCTGCCCTTCCGGTTCAAAAAAGCCGTTACGGTGGAATCCACCGTATTAAAGGCGCTGGAAGTGGCGGACGAAAAGCTGGAGCTGAGCCTTAGCGAGGCGCTGGCCCTGCTCCGCTGAGCCTTTTTTGCGAAAAGAGCGCCGTGCGCTCATAATTTGTTCATACCAAGGCTTTACTATGAAATCAGGCGGCCCGCTTCATCGTTTTTATTGCGGGCCCGCAAGGAGGTTGTTCCTATGAAAATCATCGGCGTGATCCCCGCCCGGTACCAGTCCAGCCGGCTGCCTGGCAAGCCCCTGGCCGACATTCTGGGCAAACCCATGATCTGGTGGGTCTATCAGGCAGCAAAAAAATGCGAAAAGCTGGACGATCTGGTGATCGCCACCGACGATGAGCGGATCATGGAGGTCTGCCGCCAGTACGAGATGCCCGCTCTCATGACCCGTGCCGACCACGACACCCCCACCGCCCGCATCCACGAGGTGAGCTGCATGCTGGAAGCGGATCTGTATCTGCAGATCATGGGCGACGAGCCGCTGATCGACGCCCGGGCCTTTGATCTGATCCTGCCGGACAGCCTGCCCGAAGACCCCTACTATGTGGCGGGTGTGACCAACATCATGGACCACCCGGCAGATGTGATCGACTTCTCCAACCAGAAGGTGGCCTGCAATGCCCGCCGGGAGATTCTGCTGATCTCCCGCAGCCCCATCCCCTACCCCAAGGGAACGGCGGATTTTGAATACGAAAAAATCACCGGCATTCAGCTGTTCAGCAAAAAGGCGCTGGATTTCTATGCTGCCACCCCCAAGAGCGCGCTGGAAAAAGCCGAGGAAAACGACCTGATGCGCTTCATCGAAAACGGCCACACGGTGCACGCGGTGGTCTCCCCCTACAAGACGGTTTCGGTGGACACCCCAAAGGACGTGGACATCGTATGTGAGATCCTGAAACAGCGCGGCAACTGAATGAATGCCGGGAAAGGAGCTGCTCTATGTACAACCTGAAACTTCTGGACTGCACCCTGCGTGACGGCGGGTACATCAACGACTGGCGCTTCGGCTACGAAAACATCCGCGACATTGTGCGCAGCCTGGTGAAGGCGGGCACCGACATCGTGGAGGTGGGCTTTCTGCGCAACGTGGACTACGACCCGGACTGTACCCGCTGGAACACGGTGGCCGAACTGAAGAAGATTCTGCCCGCCGACCGGAAAAACGTGATGTTCAGCGGCATGGCCCTGCACAACTTCTACGACATCGACAAGCTGGAGCCCTGGGACGGCACCGGCATCGACCTGATTCGGGTGACCTTCCACGACTACGACATCGAGGAGGGCCTTGCCTTCTGCCAAAAAGCCCAGGACAAGGGCTACAAGATCAGCTGCAACCCCATCAACATCATGGGCTACTCCGACGCGGGCGTGCTCTGGCTGGTGGAGCAGGTGAACAAGATCCATCCCTACGCCTTCTCCATCGTGGATACCTTCGGCAGCATGCGCCAGCAGGATCTGGACCGGATCGTGAGCCTGGTGCACAACAATCTGGCCAAGGACATCACTCTGGGCCTGCACCTGCATGAGAACATGGCCCTGAGCTCCAGCCTGGCCCAGAGCTTTGTGAACAAGCACCTGAACCGGGACGTGATCGTGGACGCAAGCCTTCTGGGCATGGGCCGCACCCCCGGCAACCTGTGCATCGAGCTGATCGCTGACTACCTGAACCTGAACTTCGGCAAGCAGTACGACATTGACTGCATGCTGGACGCCATTCAGGATCAGATCATGCCCATCCGGGAAAAGGAGCCCTGGGGTTATTCTCCGCCCTACTTCCTGTCTGCCCGGTACAATCTGCACCGCAACTACGCCGAGCATCTGCTGGGCAAGGGCGATCTGTCCAACCGGGACATCAACCACATCCTGAGCCGCATCGCCCCGGAGAAAAAGACCGCCTTCGACGCCGCCTACGCGGACGAGCTGTATGCCCAGTACAAGGGCAGCGCGCTGGACGATGCCGCCGACCGGGCAAAGCTGAAAGAGCTGCTGGCCGGCCGGAAGATTCTGGCGCTGGCCCCCGGTCAGACGCTGGACACCCACCGGCAGGCCATCGAGGCCTACATCGCCGAAAACAATCCGGTCATCATCAGCGCAAACTTTGTGCCGGAGCATTACAAGGCGGATTTCGCCTTCTTCACCAACGGCAAGCGGTTTGAAAAGCTGGAAGGCTGCCCCTGCGCGGTGATTGCCACCAGCAACCTGCAGGGTGATGCGGACTACCGGCTGGATTACAACAGCCTGGCCGGTGCCTTCGACAAGGGCTCCAACAGCCTGATCATGCTGCTGCATCTGCTGGCAGCGCTGGGCGTGAACGAGGCGGCCATCGCCGGCGCGGACGGCTACGGCCCCGGGGACGACAACTACTGCGACCCCCGCATGAAGAACCACACCCTGCGGGGCGCGGACTACAACCACGCCATGGCCGAGGCCATCCGGGCTCAGGCGCTGCGCGTAAAGTTCGTAACCCCCAGCTACTACGAAAAGGAGTAACATGCCCATGCAGACCAAACTGCTTGTACTGGACGTGGACGGCACCCTCACCGACGGGGGGCTGTATCTGGATTCCACCGGCAACGAAACCAAAAAATTTACCGTGAAGGACGGCGCGGGCCTTGTGATCGCCCGCACCGCCGGCATCAAGGTGATGATCCTCACCGGGCGGGAAAGTGAACCGGTACGCCGCCGGGCCGAAGAGCTGCATCTGGACTACTGCGTGCAGAACTGCAAAAAGAAGGCGGAGTATCTTGTCGCCTTTCTGGCCGAACAGGGCCTTGCCCGGGAAGAGGTGGCCTATGTGGGCGACGACTGGAACGACATGGCGGCCATGAAGCTGTGCGGCTTTGTGGCCTGCCCTGCCGACGCTGCCGCCGAAGTAAAGGCCATTGCCCACTACGTCTGCCCCCAGAAGGGCGGCGAGGGCGCGGTGCGTGGCGCGGTGGAAAAGCTTTTGAAGGACGCGGGCTGTTTTGAGCAGGCCGTGAACGCCGCCTTCGGCGCGGGGGTGTGAGCCCATGTACGAAGCACTGAAGCAGGCGGTATGGGCCGCCAACCTGGCCCTGCCCAAAGCCAACCTCTGCCTTGCCACCTGGGGCAATGCCAGCCAGGTGGACCGGGATGCGGGCGTGTTTGCCATCAAACCCTCCGGCGTGGACTACGACAAAATGCGCCCGGAGGACATGGTGATCGTGAGCCTTGCGGACGGCAGCGTGGTGGAGGGCGAGCTGCGCCCCTCCTCCGACACCAAAACCCATCTGGAGCTGTACCGGGCCTTCCCGGCCATCGGCGGCGTGGTACACACCCACAGCCGATGGGCCACCATTTTTGCCCAGGCCGGGCGCCAGATCCCGGCGCTGGGCACCACCCATGCCGACACCTTTTACGGTCCGGTGCCCTGCGCCCCTGCCCTGACCAGAGAACAGGTGGAGGGCGATTATGAGACCAGCACCGGTCTGGTGCTGGCCGCTGCCTGCGCAGAGCACTATGAAGCCGTTCCCGCCGGACTGGTAAAGGGCCACGGCCCCTTCACCTGGGGCAAAAACGCGGCGGATGCGGTGGAGCATGCCATCATTCTGGAAGAGGTGGCCATGATGGCCTACCACAGCCTTGCGCTGGGTGCACAGCCGGTGGACGATTACCTGCTGGACAAACACTACCTGCGCAAGCACGGCCCGGGGGCCTACTACGGCCAGTCGGGCAAGTAGATCACGGGCCAGGCCCGAACGGAAAGGGTTTTCCCATGGAAAAACTTCTCACGCAACTCAAAACGCACCGCCGCCTTCTGGGCGGCGCTGCGCTGCTGGCTGTGGCCTTTTTCATCTTTGCCTGTATCTGGCTCACCCAGGTGCGGGGCAATGGCGAAAAAAGCCGCAGCTGGATGATCAATGACCAGTTCAGCGAGTTTGCCCTCATCGACGATACCGTGACTCAGGATTTCGTCTGCGACCGGGACCTGCTGTACATGGGCTTTGCCTTCAAGGTGCAGAAGGTGGGCAACGAAGGCCCCACCGGTGTGCTGGAGCTCACCCTCACCGATCTGGACACCGGCGAGGTGCTGGCCACCAGCGAAGGCGACATGAGCAACATTCTGGACACCACCGAGGCCTACTACACCACGCTGGGGCTTTCCCAGCCGGTGGAGCTAACCTCATTTGGTGAGCGGCACTATCGGGTGACTCTGACCGCTCACTACACCGGCGAGGGCCGGCTGCTCATCGGCTACACCCCCACTGCAAACGAAGCGGGTCTGGAGCTGACCGTGAATGGCCAGTCCACCGAGGGCATGCTGGCTATTCTGGGTGTATATGCTCAGATTGGCGGTTTTCTGACCAAATTCTACTGGGTCATTGCCCTGCCGGCGCTGGTTCTCATCGGGGCCGGCTGGTGGCTGTTCACCGGGCAGAAGTGCCCGCTGCACCGGATGGTGTTCTGCTTCGTGCTGGCACTGGGCATTCTGTTCAGCATGGTGCTGCCCCCCTATTCCGCGCCGGACGAGCAGTTCCACATCAACCAGAGCTTCACGCTGGCCTCCACCATCTATGACCCGCACCTGCCCATTGCGCAGAGCCAGATCCACAGCACCATCCGGCGCCCTTCGGATCAGGACGTGATCGTGCAGGATGGCGAAACCACAGTATTCACCTGGCAGCATATTGCCAAGAATCTGCTTACCACCAGCCCCGATCCCTTCACCGCCACCCACGACTTCGATGAATATCAGGTGGACTCCAGCTACACCATGTACTGGATCAGCGCGCTTGGCGTGCTGGCGGGCTTTCTGCTTCGGCTGGGGTTCATCCCCACCCTGTTTCTGGGCAGGCTGACAAACCTTCTCTTCTTCGCATTTCTGGCCTCCTGGGCGGTGAAGCGCACCCCGGTGGCAAAGGCGGTATTCGCCACAGTGGCCCTGCTGCCCATGACGCTGCACCTTGCCGCCTCCTACAGCCGGGATTCCAACCTGCTGGCGCTCTGCCTTCTGTTCGCGGCGCTGGTGCTGGATCTGGCTTTCGGCCCGACGAAAAAAAACAGCTGGAAGCAGTTGATTCTGCCCGCACTGGCCGGGCTGCTGATCGTGCCCTCCAAAATCGTATATTTCCCGCTGGCACTGCTGGTCTTTCTGATCCCCGCCGCCCGCCTGGGCCGGTTTTCCAAGGCGATCAAGGGCGGTTTCCTTGTGCTGTGCATGGTGGTGTTTCTGTCCAGCGCGGGCGGAACGCTGACGCTGGGCGGCTTTGTAAACGGCGATACCCCGGTGGCCGCAGGCGCGGTCTCCTCCAGCGCGGCTGTGCAGGAAGCGGAACCGGCCGCAAGTGTGGCCGCGGAGTCTGATTCCGCCCCCGCACCGGAAAGCACAGCCTCCTCCGGCGAAACCGCCGGGGCGGATTCCGCCTCGCAGCCTGCCTCGGAAGAGCCCGTGCTGGACGACAGCGTGTGCTATTCGCTGCCCTATATTCTCAGCCATCCGCTGGACACCGTGGAGCTGGTCATCCGCTCGGTGGTGGAGTACGGCGACCACTATGTGAAAACACTGGTGGGCGGCACCCTGAGCTACTTTGACCCGGGCGTGCAGATCGCCTGGATCTGGGTGGCCGCACTGCTGATTCTGCTGATTCTGGCCTGGCTGCAGCCCGGCTTTGAGCTTCCGGTCTGGGCCAAGACGGTCTGCCTGCTGATCGGCCTTGCCTGCTGTGGGCTGGCGGTGCTGGGCTGCGTCTCCTGGACACCCACCTACTACACCACCATTTACGGTCTGCAGGGGCGGTATTTCCTGCCGGTGCTGAGCCTGTTGCTGCTGGCCCGACCCAGACGCCTGCTGTTGCAAACCGATTTCACCCGCGGCCTTGTGTACGCTGTGACGCTGGTGGACATTCTGGTCGTGTTCAATGCTTTTCTTTCCATTCTGGCCCGGTAAAGGGCCAAACGCCATCCGTTAAGGAGTACGATATTTTATGGATTACAAGCAGATTCCCGTGATCATTCCCTCTCTGGAGCCGGACGAAAAGCTGCCCCGCCTGCTGGAGCAGCTGCACGAAGCGGGTATTCAGAACATTGTTCTGGTGGACGACGGCAGCGGCCCTGCCTACGCCCATTTCTTTGAGGAAGCGCAAAAGCGCTGGGGCTGCCCGGTGCTGCGTCATGCAGTGAATCTGGGCAAGGGGCGGGCGCTGAAAACCGCCTTCAACTACTGCCTGAACACCTGGCCGGATGCCCCCGGCTGTGTGACCGCCGATTCCGACGGCCAGCATACCCCCGCCTGCATTCTGAAGGTGATGAAGGCCCTGACCGACCGGCCGGACGCACTGATTCTGGGCTGCCGCAACTTCGACGAGAAAGACGTGCCGCTGCGTTCCAGCTTCGGCAACAAGTGCACAAGAGCGGTGTTCAAGGTGCTGGTGGGCCTTTCCATCACCGACACCCAGACCGGCCTGCGGGCCATTCCCACCGCCTTCATGAAAACCCTGATGCACACCGGCGGCGAGCGGTTTGAGTTCGAGTCCAACATGCTCATCGACACCAAGGAAGCCGAGGTGCCCATTGTGGAGGTGCCCATCGAGACGGTGTACATCGAGGAAAACAAAACCAGCCATTTCAACCCCCTGCGGGATTCCGCCCGCATCTACGCGGTGTTCGGAAAGTTTTTGTTCTCCTCCCTCTCCTCCAGCGTGGTGGATCTGGTGCTGTTCAGCCTGTTCTGCATTGCGCTTGCACCGGTGGTTTCCGGCGCGCTGTACATCACGCTGGCCACCGTCTGCGCCCGCGTGATCTCCGCCACCTACAACTACCTGCTGAATTACAAGGTGGTGTTCAAAAGCCGGGAGCATCACGGCATGGCCGCGGGCAAGTATTTCGTGCTTGCCGTGGTACAGATGGCCTGCTCAGCCGGTCTGGTGAGCCTGCTGTACACCCTGACTGGCGGCTTCTCCGAGCTGCTGCTCAAGATCGTGGTGGACGTGTTCCTTTTCTTCATCAGCTTCCAGATTCAGCGGGAGTTCGTCTACAAAAAGCGCGGGGCGTAACGCGGCCCGCACACGGGAGGTTCGCTTTGTGACCATTTGTTTTTTCTCCGCCCAGTATCTGCCCACGGTGGGCGGTGTGGAGCGCTACACCTTCAATCTGGCCCGTCGGGTGGCCGCTGCCGGTCATACCGCCATCGTGGTGACCAGCGCCCTGCCCGGCCTGCCGGACAGGGAAACGGACGAGCACGGCATCCGCATCTTCCGGCTGCCGGTGTGGCCGCTGATGAACGGCCGCTTTCCGGTGCTAAAACCGGGAAAAGCCTTCCGGGCGCTGGCGCGGCAGCTGTGGGCGCAGCCCATCGACTTCTGTGTGATCAACACCCGGTTTTACGTGAGCAGCCTGTATGCCGCGTTCCAGTGCAGAAAGCGCCGGGTTCCCGCCATTGTGGTGGATCACTCCACCGGCCATCTGCCCATGGGCAACCCGGTGCTGAACGCCGCCGGGGCGTTTTATGAACATCTGGCGGCCGCCTTTCTGAAGGCCTGCAAGCCCCGATTTTTCGGGGTCAGCCGGGCGGTGTGCCGCTGGCTGGAGCATTTCGACATCCGGTCCGACGGACAGCTGTACAACGCGGTGGCCCCCGCCGAGGTTCGGGCGCTGGCCCACGCGCCGGATGCGGTGGACTGGCGGGCCCGGCTGGGCCTTCCGGTTGACGAAAAGCTTGTGGTTTTTCTGGGCCGGGTGATCCCGGAAAAGGGCGTGGCCGAGCTGGTCGACGCTTTTTCTTCCGCCGGGCTTTCCGGGTGCAGCCTGGTGGTGGCCGGTGACGGCCCGCTGCTGCCCAGGCTGCGGGAAAACTGCCCGCCCGGCGTGCATCTGGCAGGGGCAGTGCCTTATGCCCATGCCATGCAGCTGCTGGCCCAGGCCCAGCTGTACTGCCTGCCCACCTATTACGCCGAGGGATTTCCCACCACCTTTCTGGAAGCGGCTGCCTGTGGATGCCCCATTCTGACCACCCGCACCGGCGGAAGCGATGAACTTCTGCCGGACGAAAGCTACGGCATCCAGCTGGACGGAGTGGACTCCACCTCCCTTGCTGCTGCCCTGAAATCCTGCCTGACGGACGATGCCTGGCGCTGCGAGGCTGCCCGGAAAACCGCTGCCCGGCTGGAGGAACACTTCACCTGGGACGCTGTGACCCGTGAGCTGCTGCGGCTTGCCGGCGCACAATAACCTGACTGCAAAGGAATTATAACGTTATGTCCAAGCTATTGATCGTGATCCCTGCCTACAACGAGGAGGGCAACATCGTTCACGTGGTGAACGAGCTGGTGGCCCATTATCCCCAATACGATTACGTTGTGGTAAACGACGGCAGCCGCGACCACACTGCGGCGCTGTGCCGCCAGAACGGCTTCCGGCTGATCGACCTGCCGGTGAATCTGGGGCTGGCCGGCGCGTTCCAGACCGGGCTGCGCTACGCCGCCGAAAACGGCTACGACTGTGCCCTCCAGTTCGATGCAGACGGTCAGCACAAGCCGGAATACATCCAGCCCATGCTGGATGAGCTGGAAAGCGGAGCCGATATTGTGATCGGCAGCCGGTTCCTCACAGTGAAAAAGCCCAAAAGCCTGCGCATGCTGGGCAGCTACCTGATCAGCTGGGCCATCCGCCTTACCACCGGCCAGGCCATCTGTGACCCCACCAGCGGCATGCGCATGTTTAACCGCCGCATGGTGGAGGAATTCGCCCTGAACCTGAACTACGGCCCCGAGCCGGACACCATCAGCTATCTGATCAAAAACGGCGCTGTGGTGCGGGAGATTCAGGTGCAGATGGGCGAACGGCTTACCGGCACCAGCTATCTGAATTTCACCCGTTCCATCCAGTACATGCTCAAGATGGGCCTTTCGATTTTACTGATCCAGTGGTTCCGCAAGCGGGAGCCCGTGAATAACTACTACCCGGAAAGGAGAAACTGAACGCCATGTCCCCACTGCTTCCCCTCGCGCTGCGCGCACTTTTGATTTGCGGCAGTCTGTGCACCACCCTGTTCATTCTTCGCCGGGTTCGCCAGGCAAAGGTGCAGATTGAAGATTCTATCTTCTGGCTGCTGTTTTCTGCCTGCCTTCTGTTTTTGAGCCTGTTCCCGGAGATCACCACCTGGGTGGCGCGCAAGTTCGGCTTTGTGAGCGAGATCAACGTGGTGTATCTTGCCATTATCTTCCTGTTGCTGATCAAGCAGTTCTATATGTCGGTACGGCTCAGCCAGATGGATTCCAAGCTGAAAAGCCTGGCTCAGAAGGTGGCTTTGAACGAGGAAAAAATCGAGCGGGGCAAGCTGGACCTGTGATCCGGTACTCCGTTGTTTTTCCGAGTCGTTTATGGTATAATAAAACATAATATATATCAACCGACTGGAGGGTTCTTACAATGGCATATACCCCGAAACTGACCTACAAGGGCAAGCCTTTGGTCCGCTGCGGCAACGAAATCTACTACGGCAGCCTGGCCGATCCTTTTGTGATTTTTATGCAGATCCTCACCGAAAAGGAAGAACAGGGCATAAAGATGGCCGATAAGATTCATGTGATCCTCATGAGCACCGATTCTTCCAAGCCCCTGCCCGAGCGTGTGGTCAAGCAGAGCAGCAAGAGCGGCCTGTACACTGCTCTGGAGATCGGCTCCATGTGGCTGGAGCGCGCTTTGAAGGAAGCGCCCGCCAAGAAGTGATTCCTGCTCCCGGGACCATATCAAAAGCAACGCGCGCTGTTCCTGGCTGGAACAGCGCGCTATTTTGTTGCCCCGCAACCTGCCGGGGCATGGCTTCGTAAGAAAGGATGGATGCAGTAAGATGCCGTTTCCACATTTTCACCGAACAGCCGGGGGCGGTCAGGTGGATTTTTCCAGCCCCAATATCCGCCGCAGTGTTCTTGCCGTAACCGCTCCCATGCTGGTGGCGCAGCTTCTGAAGCTTTTGTATAACATCGTGGATCGGATCTACATCGGCAAGATTCCCGGTCAGGGCACGCTGGCCCTTTCGGACGGCGGTTCCCCGGTGATCAGCTACAACTACGGGGCCCGAATGGCCGGCCGGGTGCGCGCCGCAATCCTCTTCATGACGCAGCTGGGCTTCGGCTACACCCTGCTGATCTGGGCGCTGATCTCCCTGTTCCCTGCGGCTTTTATTCGCATCTTCAATCAGGATCCGGAGCTGCTGGCCGCTGCGGTGCCTGCGCTGCAGATCTACTTTTTCGGCTTCTTCATGATGACCTTTCAGTTTTCCGGCCAGAGTGTGTTCAAATCGCTGAATAAGGCAAAACTGGCCATCTTCTTTTCCCTGCTGCGCAAGACCATCATCGTGGTGCCCCTTACCCTGCTTCTGCCCCACGTGGCCGGTCTGGGCGTGAAGGGGGTATTTCTTGCCGAGCCTGTTTCCAACTTTGTGGGCGGCCTTGCCTGCTACATCACCATGAGGCTCACCGTAATGCCGGAGCTTTCGGCCATGGAGCGTGCCAAATCCGCCCGGTAAATGGCATCTGTGCCGTTTTTTGCCTTCGACGGGAAGCCTTGCATTCCGAACAGGAAAATCGATTTTACAGCAAAAACGCCCTGCATCCGAAGGGCGTTTTCTTTGTCCATAAAGGCAGCAAAAAGCGACGGATGGCAAAACCATCCGCCGCTTTCTATTTGTTTGATCCGGCAATCAGAGGATTACTCGTTCTCCTCGGTGCAGTCGCCGCACTCGCAGCCCTCGCCGCACTCGCTGAATTCAATCTCGAACTCGGCGCCGCAGTTGCCGCAGCAAACCTGCTCGTTCAGCAGGGTGTCCTCGTCCACAACGGTCACAGCGCCGCAGTTGGGGCAGGTCAGCTCGTACTCGGCTTCCACTTCCTCGTCCTCGTCGTCTTCCTCTTCGTCGTCCTCGTCGTCGCCGAACACGGCTTCTTCCAGGTCGTCCATATCCTCGTCCATGGCGTCCAGCTCATCGTAGACCTGATCCAGGTCGTCGTCCATATCGGCCACGGTGTCGCACAGATCCTCCAGCAGGTCGTACATGGCCTTCAGTACCTTGCCTTCCTTGCTGTCGCCGATCTCCAGACCCTCCATCAGGCCCTTCAGGTATGCAGCACGCTCTTTCAGTTCCATTGCTCATTCCTCCTTTGAAGAAGTATCAAACATTTTTATGACCACGCCCTCGCTGCCAAAAAACGGCGGCGCGGCGCTCACACTGGGTAAAACAAAACCCGGGCGGCGGCAAAGCCGCCGCCCAGGTGGATGCGATCAGGATAAAGCCTTATGATCAGGCGCGCTCCATGTACTCGCCGGTGCGGGTGTCCACACGGATCATGTCGCCCTCGTTGATGAACAGAGGTACGCGGATCTCAGCGCCGGTCTCCAGCTTGGCGGGCTTCAGGGTGTTGGTAGCGGTGTTGCCCTTGAAGCCGGGCTCGGTCTCGGTGACCTGCAGCACAACAAAGTTGGGAGCCTCCAGGCCGAACACGTTGCCCTTGTAGCTCAGGATCTTGACCATCTCGTTCTCCTTCACGAACTTGAAGGCGTCGGACAGATCATGCTCGTTCAGGGGGATCTGCTCGTAGGTCTCGGTGTCCATGAAGTAGTACAGGCCGCCGTCCTCGTACAGGTACTGCATCTCACGGCGCTCGATGAAGGCGGTGGGGAACTTATCGCTGGGGTTGTAGCTCTTCTCGGTCACGGCACCGGTGATCACATTCTTGGTCTTGGTGCGCACGAAGGCAGCGCCCTTACCGGGCTTAACATGCTGGAACTCCACAACCTGGAGCACGTTGCCGTTCTCTTCAAAAGTTACGCCATTGCGAAAATCGCCTGCAGAAATCATAAATGATCCTCCAATTAAAATTTATTCTGGCCCGGCCAAACCGGCCTTGCGCTGCCAGCGCCGCGACCTGGCTGCCTGCTGCTTACAGGGCAGCGATGCGGCGCGGGCATTCACTGACATATCTGTTATTATTCTACCCCAGAAACGGCTATTTTTCAAGCCCTTTCTTGGCCTTTTCGGCCCGTGGGGCAGGCCTTCGGGCTCACTTGCCCAGGCTCTGGTAATACCGCTTCATGGTGGCTGCGTCCTCGGCCTGCGTGCCGGCGGATTCACAGATGATCACCGGCGAAAGCCCCCGCTCGTAGCACAGCTCCAGCAGCGGCTCGAAGTCCGGCCCGTAGACGGTGTCGGCGAAGGTCAGGTGCTGCTTTTCGCCGCCGGTGGTGTATTCGATCTTGCTGAAGTGCACATGGAAGCGGCTGGCCCGCTCGTCCCCCAGCACCTCGCCCATCCGATCCAGAATGGCGGCATAGTCCTGTTTGGTTTTGATGGAGCCCTGATCCCGGGCATTCAGGTGGCCGAAGTCGATGCAGGGGGTGATGCGCTTGTCCACCCCGCACAGGGCCAGAACCTCGTCCAGCGTGCCCAGCTGGCCCACCTTTCCCATGGTCTCGGGGCAGAGCACGATGTCGGAGAAACCGGCCTCGTCCACCGCCGCCACAATGCGGTGCATGGTGTCCAGCGCCTTTTCCAGCGCGGCTTCCCGGCTCTGTTTGCCGCAGCTGCCGGAGTGGAAGATCACCCGCTGGCCGCCCAGTGCCCGGATGGCCGCCGCGCTCTGCAAAATGTAATCCACACTGTTCAGGCGCTTTTCCTCCTCCAGACTGCTCATGGAGATGTAGTAAGGCGCATGCAGGCTGAAATAGATGCCGTGCACCGCTGCCTGAGCGCGGATCTTGGAGGCAAGCTCCTCCTTGATGCGCACGCCCCGGCCGCACTGGTACTCAAAGGCGTCCAGGCCCATTTTCGCGGTGTATTCCGGCACCTGCACGCTGTTTTTATATCCCTGCTCGGCAAAGCTCTGGCTGGTGCCGGCGGTTCCGAATAAGATGCTCACAGAAGCTTCCCTCCCTTTTTGAAATAGCGGGCCAGAAAGGGCTTTTCCAGCCGGCGCTTGAAACGGATTCCCTTTTTGAAATCCTCATACATGGGCTGCACCACCAGCGCCGGAATGCCATACAGCGCACCGGCCAGCCGGTCGGTGAACAGCTGGTCGCCCACAATGGCCATCTGGCCTTTGGGTACTCCGAACTTTTTGCGGGCCCGGGCCAGACCGAAGGTGAGCGGCTTGCAGCTCATGGCCACATAATCCAGCCCGATGGCCTGCGCGAAGGGGCGCACCCGTTCCTCGTTATTATTGCTGGCAATGGCCAGCTGAATGCCCGCTGCCCGCATCCGATCCAGCCAGTCACGGATGGCCGGGGGCAGCTGCTGGCTGTCGTGGCCAGTGAGGGTGTTGTCCACATCCAGCACCAGGGCGGTGATGCCCTTGCCCTTCAAAAATTCCGGCGTGATGGCCGCTGCGCCGGAAAAGAGATACTCCGGTGTGATGAACATAGTGCTTCTCCCATAAAAGCGGGGCGTTGGCCCCGGAAAAATCGAAAAAAAATGAGCGGGCCCCCAAGGGGACCCGCTCAGGCGTTTGCACGCATTTCAGCCATTGTTCCGGCTAACCGCAATTACTTAAACTTGCGCTTGCGGGCAGCTTCGGACTTCTTCTTGCGGCGCACAGAGGGCTTCTCGTAAGCTTCACGCTTGCGAACCTCGGCAAGCACACCGCTGCGGGCGCAAGAACGCTTAAAACGACGCAGCGCGCTCTCCAGCGACTCGTTGTCCTTGACACGAATTTCCGACATCTATTTTTCCCTCCCTTGGACCTGAGGCAGGAGTTTCGTTGCATATCCCCCAAAACAGGGTATTCAACATATCGATTATACTATGCCACAGTTGGTTCTGTCAACTAAAATCTTGTGTATTTTCAAAACTTTCTTTGGTTGAAGACCGGGACCCGATCCCCAACCGCAGAATGTCAACAGCATTGCTTATTTGACCACCAGGTTGACCAGCTTGCCGGGCACGGCAATCTCCTTCACGATGGTTTTTCCCTCCAGCAGAGCGGCCACGGAAGCGTCCGCCTTCACGGCAGCCAGGGTGGCGTCCTTATCCAGGCCGGAGGCCAGGTTCAGGCGGGCCTTGGGCTTGCCGTTCAGCTGCACCAGCACCTCCACGGTGCTCTCCACACACTTTGCCTCGTCGTAGGCAGGCCACTGGGCGTGAGCGATCTGGCCCTCAAAGCCCTGCTGCTGCCACATCTCCTCGGTGATGTGGGGAGCGAAGGGGTTGACCAGAATCAGCAGGGTGCGCAGCTCGTCTCTGGTGGCGCCGCCGGCGGCGTACAGGTCGTTCAGCAGGCTCATCATGGAGGCGATGGCGGTGTTGTGCTTGAGCACCTCGATGTCGTCGCCCACCTTCTTGATGGTCTTGTGGAAGGCGGTCTCCAGCTCAGGGCGGTAGCCCTCGCCGGGAACGATCATCTCGCCCAGACCCCACAGACGATCCAGGAAACGCTTGCAGCCCTTGATGCCCTTGGTGGACCAGGGAGCGGCCTTCTCGAAGTCGCCGATGAACATCTCGTACAGGCGCAGAGTGTCGGCGCCGTACTCGTTCACCACATCGTCCGGGTTAATCACGTTGCCGCGGCTCTTGGACATCTTCTCGCCGTTCTCGCCCAGAATCATGCCATGGCTGGTACGCTTGGCGTAGGGCTCCTTGGTGGGCACCACGCCGATGTCGTACAGGAACTTGTGCCAGAAACGGCTGTACAGCAGGTGCAGAGTGGTGTGCTCCATGCCGCCGTTGTACCAGTCCACAGGACCCCAGTATTCCACGGCTTCCTTGCTCACGGGAGCAGTGTCGCAGTGGGGATCCATGTAACGCAGGAAGTACCAGGAGGAACCGGCCCACTGGGGCATGGTGTCGGTCTCGCGCTTGGCGGGGCCGCCGCAGCAGGGGCAGGTGGTGTTGACCCATTCGGTGTGGCGGGCCAGCGGGCTCTCGCCGCCCTCGCCGGGCTCGAAATCGCTAATTTCGGGCAGCTTCAGGGGCAGCTCGCTCTCAGGGATGGGCTGCCAGCCGCACTTCTCACAGTAAACCATGGGGATAGGCTCGCCCCAGTAACGCTGACGGCTGAACACCCAGTCGCGCAGCTTAAAGTTGACCTTCGCGTGGCCCTTGCCCTCGCTCTCCAGCCACTGGATCATCTTTTTCTTGGCGTCTTCCACGCTCAGGCCATCCAGGAAACCGCTGTTCACCAGAGTGCCGGTGGCAACGTCGGTGAAGGCTTCCTTGTCCAGATGGCTCTCGCCCTCGCCCTTGACCACCTCAACGATGGGCAGATCGAACACCTTGGCAAACTCGTAGTCGCGGGTGTCGTGGGCGGGCACGGCCATGATGGCGCCGGTGCCGTAGGTGGCCAGCACATAGTCGGAGATGAAGATGGGAATCTCCTTGCCGTTCACCGGGTTGATGCCCATCACGCCCTCCAGCTTCACGCCGGTCTTTTCCTTGTTCAGCTCGGTGCGCTCGAAGTCGCTCTTGCGGGCGGCCTCAGCCTGATAGGCGCGCACGGCCTCTGCGTTCCGGATGGTGCCGTTCTCCAGCCACTGGTTCACCAGCGCATGCTCGGGGCTGACCACCATGTAGGTGGCGCCGAACAGGGTATCGCAGCGGGTGGTGTAAACGGTCAGGATATCGCCGGTGGTGGTGGTGAAGTTCACCTCGGCACCGGTGGAGCGGCCGATCCAGTTCTTCTGCTGGGTGGCCACACGCTCGATGTAATCCAGGCCGTCCAGATCGTCGATCAGGCGGTCGGCATACTCGGTGATCTTCAGCATCCACTGGCTCTTCACCTTGTGAACCACTTCGCCGCCGCAGCGCTCGCAGCAGCCGTTCACGACCTCTTCGTTGGCCAGCACCACCTTGCAGCTGGTGCACCAGTTCACGCTCATTTCCTTTTTATAGGCCAGACCGTGCTTGTACAGCTGCAGGAAGATCCACTGGGTCCACTTGTAGTAGCTGGGATCGGTGGTGTTGATCTCACGATCCCAGTCGAAGGACAGGCCCAGCGCCTGCAGCTGGCTCTTGAAGCGGGCCACGTTGTTTTTGGTCACGATCTCGGGATGGATGTGGTTCTTCATGGCGAAGTTCTCGGTGGGCAGGCCGAAGGCATCCCAGCCCATGGGGTACAGCACATTGTAGCCAGCCAGCCGCTTTTTACGGGCTACGATGTCCAGCGCGGTGTAGCTGCGGGGATGGCCCACATGCAGACCCTGGCCGCTGGGGTACGGGAACTCAACCAGAGCATAGAACTTGGGTTTTGTGTGGTCGATCTTGGCGGCGAAGGTCTTTTCGTCCGCCCAGACTTTCTGCCATTTCTTTTCAATGGCCTTGAAATCGTATTTCACCTTTATCAACTCCAACCAAAATTTGAGCGATTTGCCCCTTTGGCAACACCGCACCATTCACGGCGAAGGCCACCTGGAATTGTGTGCTGCTGCCCTTTAAAATAAAACGGCGACAGCCAGTTTTCCACCGCAGGCTTCTCCCGCTGTGGAAAACTGGCTCATAACCGCCCCGCGCTTTCACACAGGGCGGCGTTCCGTTTGATTTATTCGTTTGCGCCGCCCTCGGCGGGTGCGTCGAACTGGATGTCACACTCCTCGGCATCCGCCCACAGGTGTTCCAGATCATAGAACTCGCGGGCCTGAGGATAGAATACATGCACGATCACGGTGCCGTAGTCCAGCAGAATCCAGTTCTTGGCGTCGTAGCCTTCGGTGCGCAGAGCCTTCACGCCCTGCTGCTCCAGCTGGAACTCCACTTCCTCGGCCAGGCTCTTCACATGGGTGGTGGAGGTACCGTTGGCGATCACAAAGTAATCGGTGAGCACGGTCAGATCCCGCACCTTCAGCACCTTCACGTTCGCGGCTTTTTTGGTATCCAGCACTTTTGCGATGCTGGTCGCAAGCTGCAAGCTTTCCATTCTTGTTTGATTCTCTCCTTTCAGCTCCCCTCTCGGGAGTGGTGGATGGGTTGGTTATCGGGTTGGATCAGCCCGCCTCAGAGGCGGAACCGCCCTCGGCCTCGGTATCCAGCTGACCCATGTACTGCACATTGGGGTCGGTGGAGGAACCGGCGGTGGCCAGAGTGGGCACGTTCAGGCTGTCCACAGGGGTGGTATAGCTGAGGAAGTAGGTGTTGATCAGATCCAGCGTCTTTGTGGTGTCGCACACCTGAATGGACTGACCGTTGTAGCGCTCGGCCGCACTGTAGGTGGGCACCTTGCACATCATGATGTTGGCGCTGTCCACCTGCAAGAAGCTCACGCCCAGGCTTACCAGCGTATCACCGGGGATGTCGGTGGTGATATACTTCAGGGCCACGGGGGTCAGCTTGGCCAGATCCCATACCGTAGCGGTGCGGATGCGGTTGAACAGGCCCTGATAGAAGTAACGCTGCATGTCCAGCCGGGCGATGTCGCCCTGGGCATAGCCATCACCATGGCGGTTACGCACCAGGAATTCCACCGAAGCGCCATCCAGGTTATGGGGGCCGGCAGGCAGGCGGCTGCCCTTGCCGTCGGCCACTTCCTGCGGCAGGTAGACCTCGATGCCGCCGAACAGATCCACAATCTCCTTCAGGGACTGCATGTCGATGGTCACATAGTAGTCGATGGGCAGCTTGTACTGCTCGGTGATCAGCTTGGCCAGATCGGTGATGCCGCCCTCGTTGCGCAGGGCAACCGCGTTGATCTTACCGGTGCCGCCGGTGCTGTATTCCTCACCCGCGTAGGTATCGCGGGGAATCTGCAGCATGTTGATCTTCTTTTCCTTCACGTTGAAGTTCACATACATGATCATGTCGGTCATGCCGTCGTTGGAGGTGGGATCGTTGGAATAGGCACGGCCTTCCTCATAGTCGATGCCGCAGACCAGAATGTTCACCACATCGCCCTTATACTCGCTGGGAGTGTTGATCAGCTCGTTGATGCTGGGCGTGCCGCCATCGGGGCTGATGCTGTGCACCACCCACTGATACAGGCCGAACAGGCCCACACAGACCACGGTCACCAGAGTCAGCAGACTGATCAGTGCGATCTTCAGCGGGCTCTTTTTCTTCTTCGGGCGGCGGCGGGGCTGGGCACGGTGGGCTGCCGGCTGGGCCTGCCGCTGAGGCTGCGCCTGACGGCGAGGCTGCTCGCTGGCATGGTAGACCGTGCGCTGACTGCTGCCGGAAGCGGAAGAGCCGCTGCGGTTGATCCGGCGGCCGGTGGAGCCGCTGGGCGCGGACGAACGGCCCGAAGCGGAGCCGGTGTTCAGTTTACGGGGCTGTTTGGGTTCATTCATGGGTATCCTCCCTGGTTTGCATGCCGCGCTTCAGGTCCTCCAGGGCCTCGAGCGACAAGGGGTCGATGGATTTGCCGCATTCCTTCATCCATCCGATGTTCTTCTCCACGGCCGTGCAGACGGCCTTGTCCAGATCCTCCTCGGCAAGCCTGCGCAGCTCGTACACCTCCGGATAGTCCCGCTCGGCGCTGATCATATCGCTCAGATAAATGATCTTGTCCAGCTTGGACATACCGGCCTTGCCGGTGGTATGGCAGCGAATGGCGCTGACAATCTCCGGGTCGGTGACGCCCCATTCCGTCTGGGCCAGAATGGCGGCACAGATGCCGTGCCAGACCGGCGGGGGGCTTTTTTCGGCATTTTGTGCCATTATAGCATTGTTTTGCAGGATCTGCAACAATTCCTCCCGGCTGCGTTCCTTCACCGCATCGTGCAAAAGGGCGGCCAGCTCGGCCTTGTCCGGGTCGGCCCCGTACTTTTCGGCCAGATGCACCGCCGCGTCCCGCACGTTCATGGTGTGGGTGTAGCGCTTTTGGGAAAGGCATTCCTTTACCATCTTCTGCGCTTCTTTTGCGTTCATGGTCCTCAGCTCTTTTCGTATAAATGATACTGTTTGCAGATGTGCTGCACCAGAGGGGGCAGCGCATCCATGCCCAGCTTCCCGGCGCGCACGTCGCTGGAGGCTGCCTGCAGAACCGGGGCATGGGCGAAGATCACCCGCCCCCCCGCCGCTTCCAGTGTGCGGGCCGCGGCCGCAAGATCCGCGCCGTCGCCATTGTAGCGGCTTTGCACCACAAGGGTGGTTTTTTCCAGCAGGCTCTGCCATTCCCTCCACTGGGTGAAGGTGGTGAGCATATCGCTGCCCACGCTGAGAAAAATCTCAGCCTCGGGGTAGCGCTCCTCCAGCATCCGCACCGTGTCGATGGTGTAGTTTCTGCCGCCGCGGCCGATCTCCCAGTCCGAGACGGTGAGGTCCGGGTGCAGCGGCACAAAGCACTGGCACATGGTCAGCCGCAAACTGGCCGGGGTGGCGCTGGCCGCCTTGTGGGGCGGGATGCCTGCGGGCATGACCACCACCTTATCCGGATGCACCGCGTCGATGGCACTCTGCAACAGGCGTATATGGCCCTTGTGGGGCGGATCAAAGGTCCCCCCGAACAAAAGCAGTTTCATCGCGCCACTCCCCCAGTGCGCCCGGCCGTGTAACAAAACAACGAATTTTGCCGGGCAGATATTTCAAATAAGTTACAAACAAATTGTAAACAATCTGTTTTCAGGCCACGTTGCCGGATCTCAGCGGGCGGCTTTCAGGATATCCTCGAACTTGGACTCCTTCTTTTTCTTCAGGAACAGCACGAACTTGGAGCCGATAACCTGCACCACGTCGGCGCCGGTGGCCTCGGCCAGGATGGCGGCGGCCTCCTTGGCGTTGTACATGCTGGTCTCCAGCACCTTCATCTTGATCAGCTCCCGGGCAGCCAGGCAATCGGCGGTGGACTTGATCAGCATCTCGTCGATCTCGCCCTTGCCGACCTGAAAGACCGGATCGAGGGTGTTGGCGGCGGCGCGCAGCGCGGCGCGTTGTTTACTGGTGAGCATAGTATTCTCCTTATATTAAAAATAAAATTGGTTTGTGGCTCAGCCCTCATTCAGGAAGGCGGCCAGATTCTTGTCCAGCAGGGCCATGGCCTTGCCCCGGTGGCTGATGGCATCCTTTTCAATGGCCTCCAGCTCGGCGTAGGTGCGGCCCTCGGTGTTGGGGCGCACGCCGCCCTCTGCAAGGCCCACCTCATCGGGCACGAACAAGGGGTCGTAGCCGAAGCCATTGGTGCCCCGGCGCTCGAAGATCACCCGGCCCGGGCACTCGCCCAGATAGGTGGCGTAGCGGCCCTCGGGCAGGTAAAAGCAGACGGCGGACACGAACTTTGCCGCCCGTTTGCCCTCCTCCACATCGGCCAGCTCGGCCAGAAGCTTGTCGTTGTTGGCCTCGTCGTCGCCGTGGCGGCCGCAGTAGCGGGCGCTGTAAACGCCGGGCGCACCGCCCAGGGCATCCACCATCAGGCCGGAATCGTCGGCCAGAGTGGGCAGACCGCTGGCTTCGCAGATGGCCTTTGCCTTGATGAGGGCGTTTTCCGCAAAGGTGGTGCCGGTCTCTTCCGGCTCCAGCGTGATGCCCAGTTCCTTCTGGCTTTTTACCTCGTGGCCCTGAGCTTCCAGAATGCGGCGGATTTCTTTTAATTTACCGGCGTTGCCGGTGGCTGCACAGATGAGCATTGGAATCTGTCTCCTTCGGATCAGTTTTCGGCAAACAGTGCGTCAGCAAAATCGTGGGGAGAGAACTCCATCAGGTCGTCCACGCCCTCGCCCACGCCCACAAAGCGCACCGGCAGGCCCAGCTTCTGCTTCACGCTGATCACCGCGCCGCCCTTGGCGGTGCCGTCCAGCTTGGTGAGCACGATGCCGGTGGCACCGGCGGCGCTGATGAACTGGGAGGCCTGATTGATGGCATTCTGGCCGGTGATGGCGTCCAGCACCAGCAGGGTTTCCACGCTGGCGGTCTCGCAGGCCTTGTGCACGCTGCGGCTGATCTTGCCCAGCTCGTTCATCAGGTTCTGCTTGTTGTGCAGGCGGCCGGCGGTATCGCAGATCACGATGTCGTAGCCCCGGGCGGCGGCGGACTGCACCGCGTCAAACACCACGGCGGCCGGGTCCGCGCCCTCGCTGTGGCGCACCACCGGCACATCCACCCGGTCGGCCCAGATGCACAGCTGCTCGGCGGCAGCGGCGCGGAAGGTATCGCCCGCGGCCAGCATCACCCGCTTGCCCTGATCCTTATAGAGCTTGGCCAGCTTGGCAATGCTGGTGGTCTTGCCCACGCCGTTCACGCCGATCATCAGGATCACGGCGGGCTTGCCGCTCATATCCATGGGCTCACCGGCCACCAGCTCGCCGGTGATGATGTCCTTCAGGGCGGCCAGTGCGTCGGAAGCGGTTTTGATGTGGTCCTTGCGCACCCGGGTGCGCAGCTCCTCCACCAGCCGCACCGCCTCGTCGGCGCCGGTGTCGGCCAGGATCAGCTGCTCCTCCAGGTCCTCGTACATATGGTCGTCGATTTCGCCCGCGTTGAGCATGTCCAGAATGCCGGCAAAGAATCCCTTGCGGGTCTTGGCCAGGCCTTCATCCAGCTTTTTCTTCCGGCTGAAAAGTCCCATAATGTCTCCCCTCGTTTCCTTTGATTGCCCGCCGGGAAGCGGGCCGGTTCTCTTCTTTTATATCACGAAACCAGCGTCGCGTCCACCTGTTCCAGATCCAGACGCAGCAGTTTGGACACACCGTCCTCCTGCATGGTCACGCCATAGAGCACGTCGGCGGCCTCCATGGTGCCGCGGCGGTGGGTGATCACGATGAACTGGGTGTGGTCGGTGATGCGGCGCAGATACTGGGCGTAGCGGGCCACGTTCACATCGTCCAGCGCGGCTTCAATCTCGTCCAGAATGCAGAAGGGGGCCGGGTTCACCGCCAGAATGGCGAAGTAGATGCTGATGGCCACCAGCGCCTGCTCGCCGCCGGACAATGCGGCCAGATTCTTGATGACCTTGCCCGGGGGCGAAACCTGAATCTCGATGCCGCTTTCCAGCACGTTCAATTCGTCGTCCAGCTTGAGGGTGGCGGTACCGCCGCCGAACAGCTCGGTGAAGATGCGGCCGAAGTTCCGGTTGATCTCCGCAAAGCTGCGGCTGAAGATGTCCTGCATTTCGGCGGACAGCTCCCCGATCATCCTCGTCAGTTCAGCGCGGCTCTTCTCCACGTCCTGCACCTGATTCTTTAAGAAGGTGTAGCGCTCGCTCACCTCTTTGTATTCCTCGATGGCGCCCACGTTCACGTTGCCCAAGCTACGGATGCGGCCTCTTGTTTCGGCCACAAGGCGGCGCAGCTCGGCGGCGCTTTCAAAGGGTACGCACAGCGGCTGGGCGTCGCTCATGGTCAGCTGGTATTCCTCCCACAGCTTGGCGATCAGCTCGTCGTACTCTTTTTCGGCGGCGGCCTTGCGCTCGTTCAGGCGAGCCATCTCCTGGCTCATCTTTTCCCGCTCGTCGCTCACTGCACGCTGGCGCTGGCTCTCGCGGCTGATGCTGCCTTCCTTCTGCATCCGCTCCTCGGCGGCCTTGCGGATGGCTTCCTCCGCCTCGCGGATGCGGCCGGCGCTCTTTTCCTTTTCCTCCTGAATGGCGCGGATGCTCTGCTCGTGCTCCTCGTTGGCCTTCTTCAGGCGGTCGATGTTTTCCCGCAGGGCCAGCTCCCGCTGGCCGCTCTCGCCGTGGCGGCTTTCCAGATCCCGGATGGAGGCCTCGTGCAGGCTCACATCCTTCTCCGCCGCCAGACGGGCCAGACGGGTCTCGCTCAATTCGTCGGACAGGCGGGCCCGGGTGGCCAAAAAGCTGTCGTCGCTGCCGGCCAGCTCGGTCAGCTCAGCCTCCAGCGCGGCGATCTGCTCGCCCAGCCGTGCTTCCTCGGCCCTGGCATTCTCCAGCTCCGTGCGGCTTTGACGGATGGTCTCGTTCAGCTGCTCGCACTCGGCGGCACGCAGCTGGGCGGCGGCCTGCGCCTGGCTGATGGCTGCTTCGATGCGGCGCTGCTCGCCCTCGGCGCGAATTTTATCGCCGCCGGCGGTGATGGCCTCGCTGGAGGCAGCGGTCAGCTGGGCGTTCAGGGCTTCCACCTCGGCCTTGAGCTTGTCCGCCGCGGCCTGGGCCTGGCCCTGCCGGTTCTGCAAAGAGCCGATCTTTTTGCGCAGATCCTCAATTTCCTGCCGGCGGCTGAACAGGCCGGCAGACTGGCTCACGCTGCCGCCGGTGAAGGAACCGCCCGCGTTGATGACCTGACCGTCGGCGGTGACGATCCGGTTACGGTAGTCCAGCGCACGGGCGACCCGGCTGGCCTCCTCGATCTCGTCCACCACGATGATTCGGCCAAGAAGATTGGCCACGATGTTGTTGTATTTGGGGTCATATTCCACCAGACTGGACGCCACCCGGGCGCTGCCGGAAAGGCGGGACGCGTCGAAGTGGCTGCCCTTCACGGTGTCCAGCGGCAGGAAGGTTGCCCGGCCCGCCCGCTCGTTGCGCAGGAAAGCCATGGCGGCCTTGGCAGCGGTCTCGCCGTCCACCACGATGTTCTGCAGCGCAAAGCCCAGAGCGGTCTCGATGGCCACTTCGTAGCCCGGCTGCACCGTGAGGATGCTGCTCACCGGGCCGATAATGCCCCGCAGCCGGTGGTTCTGGGCAGCGCGCATCACGGTCTTTACGCTGTGCTGGTAGCCGTTCATGTTCCGTTCCAGATCGGTCAGCAGCTGCAGCCGCTGGGTGGAGGCCTCCAGCTGGCGGTTCAGCTGGGCGGCTGCGCCGTCCGCCTCCTCCAGCTGCTTTTGCCGACTGGACAGCTTCAGGCTCAGACCCTGCTTGATGTTTTCCAGCCGGGTCAGGCTTTCGTCCAGCTTGTTCAGGTAGGTTCTGGTGTCGGCCAGCTCGCCCTCCAGCTCCTCCAGCCCCTGACCGGAAACCGGCTCATTCTGTAAGGCTTCCAGCCGCTGGGCGGCAGTGGCTGCGGTGCTTTCGCAGCCGGCGGCCCGGACCTTCTCGGCGGTCTGGCGCTCGGTCAGCTCGGCCAGCACCCCGGTCACCTGCCCCCGGCGCTCGCCGGTGGCGGCGTTTTCCGCCTGAATGCGACGGAGCATCTCCTCCTTTTCCCGGATCTGCCCGTCCAGCTGTTCAATATGTTTCCGAATGTTCTCAATGCCCGCCCGATGCTCCTGCATCTGGGAGGCAAAGCTCTCGCGCCCGGCCCCGCTCTCTTCCAGCTGGCGGGAAAGATCGGCCATGGTCTCGGTGTTGTGGCGGATGTCGTTGTGCAGCACGGCGATGCGGCTGTCGCTGCCCGCCACCTCCTCGGTGATGGTGCGGATCTCGCCGTTCAGCCGGTCCACCTCCATGGTGAGTCGGTTCATCTCGGCCCGGATGCCCTCGGTGGCGGCGTCGATGGCCTCGATCTCGGCGGTCATCCGGTCGTAGTCCGCCTGGGCGGTCTCGTAGCGGCGCTGCTGGCCGCGCACGGTCTCCCTGGCGGTTTTCACGCTGTCCACCCAGAGGGTGACCTCCAGCTCCTTGCGGCGGGCGGAAAGCTCCAGAAACTGCTGGGCCTTGGCGCTTTCCTTTTCCAGCGGGCCCACCCGGCTTTCCAGCTCGTCCAGAATGTCGTGCAGGCGCTCCAGATTGTCCTCAGCGCTGGCCAGACGGCGCTCGGCCTCGTTTTTCCGGTAGCGGTAGCGGGCAATGCCGCTGGCTTCCTCAAAGATTTCCCGGCGCTCGGCGCTTTTGGCGCCCACGATCTCGGCAATGCGGCCCTGCCCGATGATGGAGTAACCGTCCCGGCCGAGACCGGTGTCCAGAAAGAGCTCGTAGATATCCTTCAGGCGCACGTTCTGGCCGTTGATGGAATACTCGCTTTCGCCGCTGCGGTAATGCTTGCGGCCGATGACCACCTCGTCGGCGTTCACGTCGATGCGGCGGTCGGAGTTGTCCACCGTCAGGTTCACGCTGGCAAAGCCCATGGCGCCACGGCTCTGGGTGCCGCCGAAGATCACGTCCTCCATCTTGCCCGCGCCGCGCAGCTGGCGGCTGCTGGTTTCGCCCAGCACCCAGCGGATGGCGTCGGAGATGTTGCTCTTGCCGGAACCGTTCGGCCCCACCACCGCGGTGATGCCCCGGTCAATGGGGATCTTGATGCGGTCCGGGAAGCTTTTGAAGCCCTGTATCTCTAGTTCCTTTAATACCATAAATCCTCCCTGGGATCATTGGGATGTGCTCCGGCAGGAGAAAGCCGCGCAGCAAGCTCTGGCTGCGCTGTTTTCTCGTGCCGGGCAAAACGGGTGCGGCGCCGGGTGTTCCGTGCCACACCGGCCCGATTCAGTCCACCAGGCCCATCAGGCGCAGGGCCTCCTTGGCGGCAGCCTGCTCGGCGGCCTTTTTGCTGTGACCCACGCCCCGACCAATCAGGTTGGAGTTCAGGTACACGGCCATGGAGAACCGCTTGTCGTGATCCGGGCCGTCCTCGCCTTCCAGCTCGTAGCGCAGCCTCTCCTCCGGGTTCTGCTGGATGACCTCCTGCAGCTGGGTCTTGTAGTCCGCCTCGGCGGTCTTGCCCTCGGTGATGAAGGGCAAAATAAAGGCGCGGGCCACCTCGATGCCGCCGTCCAGATAAAGGGCAGCGATGAGGGCCTCGAAGGCGTCGCTCACCACGCTGGGTCGGTGGCGGCCGCCGCCCCGCTCCTCGCCCTTGCCCAGGCGCAGATAGCTGCCCAGGTCAATTTCCTTGGCGAACTCGTACAGGGCGCTCTCGCACACAAGGCTGGCCCGGGCACGGGTCAGCTCGCCCTCCGGCCGATCCTTCCACTGGTGGAACAGATGATCCGCCACCACGATGGACAAAACGCTGTCGCCCAGAAACTCCAGCCGCTCGTTGTGGTGGATGGGGGTTTTGCTCTCGTTGGCGAAGCTGGTGTGGGTGAGGGCGGTCTCCAGCAGGGTGGGGTCCTTAAAGGTATAGCCGATGATGTTTTCCAACTGATGCATGTTGTTACGCTTCTTTCTCTTCGCTGATCAGGTTGCGGGCCATCACGCCGCACAGATCGTTCTCCACGCAGAGCTTTGCCTGCCGGATGGCCTGATGGATGGCCCGTGCATTGGAGGAACCGTGGGCTTTGATGACCGGCTTTGCCGCGCCCAGGAAGGGGGCTCCGCCGTATTCGTCGGCGTCCATGCCCTTTTTGAAGTCGGCCACGCCGCCCTTCAGCAGCAGGTAAGCCAGCGCGCCCTTGACGCCGCTCTTGAACAGGCCCTTCAGCTTTGCGCCGAAGAACTTGGCCAGACCCTCGGTGAGCTTCAGGATCACGTTGCCGGTGAAGCCGTCGGCCACCACCACGTCGGCCGCGCCGGCGGGGATGTCCCGGGGTTCCACGTTGCCCACAAAGTTGATGCGGCTGTTTGCCTTCAGCAGGGCGTGGGCCTCCACATAGGTGGGGGTACCCTTGGACTCCTCAGCGCCGTTGTTCACCAGAGCCACGCGGGGATTTTTCACGCCCATGACCTGCTCCATGTAAACGCTGCCCATCACGCCGAAGGCCTCCAGCATGGAGGGGCGGCATTCCACGTTGGCGCCGGAATCCAGCAGCATGAAGGGGGTCTTGCCGGGAATGATGGTGGCCAGCGCCGGGCGCTTGACGCCCTTCACGGTGCGCACGATCAGGCTGGTGCCCACATGCAGCGCGCCGGTGGAGCCGGCGGAAACAAAGGCGTCGCCCTTGCCCTCGGCCAGCAGCTTCAGGCCCACCACCATGCTGGAGTCCTTTTTGGTGCGCACGGCCTTGGCGGGCTCGTCGCACATTTCAATGACCTCGGTGGTGTTCACGATCTCGATGTGATCCAGCTTCAGGTTGTTTTCCTTCGCGCAGGCGGCGATCTTCTCGGCATCGCCCACGGCGATGATCTCCACCTCCGGCCAGAAGCTGGCCACCGCTGCGGCCGCGCCTTTGATGATCTCGGCGGGGGCATTGTCTCCGCCCATTGCGTCCAGAATGATTTTCATGGTTTGCACACCCTTTCCATGCTGTTTTGTTCAGTTTGTTGTTTATCGGGTCTCTTCGGCCCACTGCTCCATGGCGGCAACCGCCCGGTTGGCAATGGCCAGATACCGCTCCCGCTTGTCGCGGATATGCTCCTCCAGCGGGGGCAGGATGCCCATGTTTGCACCCATGGGCTGGAAGTTCTTGTTCTCGGTGGTGATGTAGCGCACCAGCTGGCCCAGCATGGTCTCGGCGGGCAGCTCGGGCAGCTGGCGTTCGTTCAATGCCGCCAGAATACTGCGGGCGGCCAGCAGGCCGCAGGCGGCGCTTTCCATGTAGCCCTCGAAGCCGGTGATCTGGCCTGCAAAATACACCATGGGGTGTTTTTTCAGGTTCAGGCTCCGGCTCAGCAGGTGGGGGCTGTTCAGGAAGGTGTTCCGGTGCATTACGCCGTAGCGCACGAACTCGGCGTTTTCCAGACCGGGGATCATGGAGAACACCCGCTTCTGCTCGCCGAATTTCAGGTTGGTCTGGAAGCCCACGATGTTATAGAGGGTTCCGCCCGCGTTCTCCCGCCGCAGCTGCACGTTGGCCCAGGGTCGGTGGCCGGTGCGGGGGTCGGTGAGGCCCACCGGGCGCAGCGGCCCGAAGCGCATGGTGTCCGCCCCGCGGCCTGCCATCACCTCGATGGGCATGCAGCCCTCGTAAACGGTGAGCTTACCGTCGAACTCATGCAGAGGGGCCCGCTCGGCGCTGACCAGCGCCGCATGGAAAGCCTCGTACTCCTCCTTATTAAAGGGGCAGTTCAGGTAGTCCGCATCGCCCCGGCCGTAGCGGCTGGCGGCGAACACCCTGTTCATGTCCAGACTTTCGGCGGTGACGATGGGGGCTGCCGCGTCGTAAAAGCTCAGCTTGTCGCCCCCGGTCAGCCGGGTGATCTCGCCGGCCAGAGCGCCCTCGGTGAGGGGGCCGGTGGCCACCAGCGTGAGCCGGTTCTCGTCAATGGCGGTGACCTCGCCGGTGTGCAGGGTGATGTTCGGCTGGCTCTTCACCATTTCGGTGACCGCGGCGCTGAAGGCGTCCCGGTCCACGGCCAGCGCGCCGCCTGCCGCCACCCGGGTGACCTCGGCGGCTTTCAGCAGATGGCTGCCCAGCAGCTTCATCTCGGCCTTGAGCAGGCCGGAGGCGGAATCAAGCCGGTCGGCCTTCAGGCTGTTGGAGCAGACCAGCTCGGCAAAGCCCTCGCTTTTGTGGGCGGGGCTGAATTTGACCGGCTTCTGCTCGTACAGGTCCACCTGCACGCCCTGCTCGGCCAGCCAGAGGGCGGCCTCGCAGCCCGCAAGGCCCGCCCCTAAAATCGTTACTCGTTTTTCCATAATTCTCCGTTACTGTTTGTTCACCTGAGTCTCAAAGCCGCAGCCTTCCTTTGCGCAGTACAGGCGGCTGCCCTTCTTGAACAGGGTCGCACCGCACTTTTCGCAGGTCTGGGCCACCGGCTCATCCCAGGTCATAAAGTCGCAGTTGGGGTAGTTCTCGCAGCCGTAGTACACACGGCCCTTGGCGCTCTTGCGCAGCAGCATGCGGCCGCCGCACTTGGGGCACTTGCCGCCGGTGTCCTTCACCAGACGCTTGGTGTTGGTGCATTCCGGGAAGCCCGGGCAGGCCAGGAACTTGCCGTAGCGGCCGGTCTTGATGACCATCTTGCGGCCGCACTTTTCGCAGATCTCGTCGGTCTCCTCGTCGGGCACCTTGATCTTTTTGCCCTCCATGTCCTTCTCGGCCTTTTCCAGCGCGGCGGCAAAGCCCTTGTAGAAGGCGTCGATGGTTTCGCGCCAGTCGGCGCTGCCGTTTTCCACCTTATCCAGATTCTTTTCCATACCGGCGGAGAAGGTCACGTCCACGATGTCCGGGAATTCCTGCATCATCAGGTCGTTGATGGTGCGGCCCAGCAGGGTGGGCTTAAGCTTCTTCTGCTCCCGCTCCACATAGCCACGGTCGATGATGGTGGTGATGATGGGCGCGTAGGTGGAGGGGCGGCCGATGCCGTTTTCCTCCAGACTGCGGATCAGGGTGGCTTCGGTGTAGCGGGCGGGAGGCTGGGTGAACTTCTGCTCCGGGGTCAGGGAGCGCAGCTTCAGGGTCTGGCCCTGCTCCAGCGGAGGCAGAGCGGTCTCCTTTTTCTCCTTTTCGTCGGTGGCTTCCTCGTACAGGGCGGTGAAGCCCTCGAAGGTGACCACATAGCCGCTGGCCCGGAACTGGTAGTCCGCCGCGGTGATGTGGGCGGAAACGGTGTCCTGCTCGCAGTCGCTCATCTGGCTGGCGATGAACCGGCTCCAGATCAGCCGGTAGAGCTTGGCGATGTCGCCGGAGATGCTCTTTTCCGCCTCGTCCGGGGTCAGGCCGGGCACACTGGGCCGGATGGCCTCGTGGGCATCCTGGGCGGCGGTGGCGCTGCGGCTCTTGTAGGTGCGCTTGGTGGGGCAGACGTACCGCTCGCCGTAGGCTTCGGTGATATACTCCTTGGCCCCGGCAACCGCCTCGTCGGACACGCGCAGGCTGTCGGTACGCATGTAGGTGATCAGACCCATGGTGCCCCGGCCGGCGATGTCCACGCCTTCGTACAGAGTCTGGGCGGCGCGCATGGTGCGGGTGGCGGTGAAGCCCAGCCGGCGGCTGGCCTCCTGCTGCAACGTGGAGGTGATGAAGGGCGGAGCGGGCACCTTTTTCCGGTGGCCGCGCTTGAGCTCGGTCACGGTGTAGTCCGCGCCTTCCAGATCCTTCACGATGCCCGTGGCCTGGGCCTCGTTGGTGACCTCCAGCTTTTTGCCCGCGGCGGTGCCGTACAGGCGGGCGGTGAATTTCTTCTGGCTGGACGGCGGCGAAAGCACGGCGTCCAGATTCCAGTATTCCTCGGGCTTGAAGTTCTCGATTTCCTTTTCCCGGTCCACGATCAGCCGCACGGCCACGCTCTGCACCCGCCCGGCGGACAGGCCCCGGCGCACCTTGCGCCACAGAAACGGGCTGAGCTTGTAGCCCACCAGACGGTCCAGAATGCGGCGAGCCTGCTGGGCGTTGAACAGGTCGATGTCGATGGCCCGGGGATGAGCCATACCCTCGGTGACGCCCTTCTTGGTGATCTCGCCGAAGGTGACCCGGTTGGTGTCCTCAATGTTCAGACCCAGCAGATGGGCCAGATGCCAGCTGATGGCTTCGCCCTCACGGTCCGGGTCAGTGGCAAGGTAGACCTGATCGGCCTTTTTGGCCTCGCTCTTCAGTTCCTTGATGAGCTTTTCCTTGCCCTTGATGTTGATATACTGCGGGGTGTAGTCGTGATCCACATCGATGCCCAGCTGGCTGGCGGGCAGGTCGCGGATGTGGCCCATGCTGGCGGTGACCTCGTAGCCATCGCCCAGATATTTCCGAATGGTCTTCGCCTTGGCAGGCGACTCCACGATAACTAGCTTAGACATAGTACTCTCCCTTGCACAGAGCGCCCTGCCCCCCTGCATCGGGGAACGGGCGGCTGTTTATGCGCGCCGGTACTGCCCGCCGGCGCCGGAAACGGCAATGCCGCTGACCTCCAGCTCCATCAGGGCGGCCAGCGCCTGGCCGGCCGAAAGGCCGGCCGCTTTGGCCAGTGGTTCCAGGCCCTGGGCCTGGCTGGTGAGCGCCTTTTTCATGGCCTTGGCCTCGGCGCTTAAAGTTGGGGCTGCCGGGCGTGCCCGGCGACAAGCGACCTGCGGCACGGGCTCGATGCCCAGATGCCGCAGAATCGGCGCTGCGCTGCTGGCGGCGTGGGCCTGGCCCTCGTCCAGCAGCTGGTTGGTGCCCCCGCACAGGGGGCTGAAGATGGCGCCGGGCACCGCAAATACGGTGCGGCCGTAGCGCTTTGCGTGGTTTACGGTGTTCATGGTGCCGCTTTTCTGGCGGGCCTCCACCACACACACCGCGTCCGAAAGGGCGGCAATCAGCCGGTTGCGTAAAAGAAAGCCGCCCGCCCCGGTGGCTTCCCCCGGGGCAAATTCACTGATGACTGCACCGCAGCCCTGCTCCATTTCCGAGCGCAGGCGGCGGTTGATTGCGGGATAGGTTTTGTCGATGGCGGTGCCCAGCACGCCAACGGTGGGCGCACCGGCGGCAACAGCGGCCCTGTGGGCCTCGCTGTCCAGCCCGTCGGCCAGGCCGCTCACAAGGCAGACGCCTGCCTGGGCCAGCTGGCTGCCGATCAGCGCGGCGGCCTCCACCCCGTAGCTGCTGGGGCGGCGGCTGCCGATCATGGCCACGGCGGCCGGCTGGGAAAGGGCGGACACATCGCCGGTGCAGAAGAGCACGGGCGGCGCGTCCGAAAGGGGGGCCAGCCGGGCGGGGTAATCCTCCTCGTCCAGGCAGAGCACCCGGATGCCCATGCGCTCGCAGCGGGCCAGCAGAGGCTCGAACCGCTGGGGCGTCAGGGTTTCGCAGCGGCGCAGCTGGGCCGGGGTGAGCAGGCCGGACATATCCTCTTTGCCCACCGCGTCATACAGCTCCCCGGGGCTGCCGTACAAGGCCAGCATCTGCCCGCAATGGGCCGCGCCTGCCCCCAGCACCGCCGAAAACCAGAGCCATTCCAGCTGCCGCCGATCCGTCACTGAATCTCCCCCCGAAAATGCCACAGAAGTACGCTGCCCGCCACGCTGGCGTTCAGGCTTTCCACCTTGCCGGTGATGGGAATGCGCACCGCCGCGTTGCAGGCGGCGATCACCCCATCGGAAAGGCCCTGCCCCTCGCTGCCGATGACCACGCACACCCCGTCAGGGTAGCTGCCATCCACCTCATGCAGCGGGCGGCTGTTGTACAGCGCGGCCGCAAGGCAGGTGCTGCCCCAGGCCCGCAGCTGGGCCAGCGCGTCGGCCAGATTCGGGCAGGTAACCACCGGCATCCGGCCCGCCGCGCCCATACTGGCGCGCAGCACCTTCGGCCCAAAGGGATCGGCGCAGCCGGGGCTCAGGATCACGCCGTCGAACCCGAAGGCGGCGGCGCTGCGGATCAGCGCACCCACGTTGCCCGGATCCTGCACCCGTTCCAGCGCCAGAAAACGGCCGTTGTGGGGCAGGTCCAGAAAATTGGCCACAGGCTGGCCGAACACCGCGAACACCCCCTGATTGGACTGGGTGCCCGCCAGCTTTTCGGCCACATGGTCCTGCACCAGATACTGCTCGCAGTCAAAGCGTTTCAGATCCGGCGTTTTGGCCAGGGCTTTCTCCGTATAATATATTACCTTTATAGGGCAGGATTTTGCAAGCTCCTGGCAGAGCTTTAAGCCCTCCGCGAAGAAAGCTTTTTCTTCAATGCGGAAGGCTGCGCTCTGGGCCAGTTTGCAGGCATATTTTATTTTGCCGTTTTCACGGCTGGTAATGCGTTCTGGCATGTGTTCAGTTCCTTATCTGGTCTGCATCCGGCGGCGGGCAGCGCCGCCTGCCCTTTGGCGGCAGAGCGGCAAGCCCCCAGATACAAAGCGACGCCCGTGCGCGTGCGCGGGCGTTGCTTTCGGTTATCAACTTACAGAGCCTTCTTGGCGGTCTCCACCAGAGCGGTGAAGGAAGCGGGATCGTTGATGGCCATCTCGCTCAGCATCTTGCGGTTCAGCTCGATGCCGGACTTCTTCAGGCCGTTCATGAAGCTGGAGTAGTTCATGCCCTGAGCGCGAACAGCGTTGTTGATGCGGGTGATCCACAGGTTGCGGAACTGACGCTTCTTCAGCTTACGGCCAACGAAAGCGTAGTTGCCGCTCTTCATGACCTGCTGCTTGGCCATCTTGAAGTGCTTGGACTTGCTGCCGAAGTAGCCCTTGGCCAGCTTCAGAGTCTTCTTTCTGCGTTTGCGGGTCATCATAGCGCCTTTGATACGTGCCATTGTTTATTTCTCCTTTACAGTCACAATCTAAAAGTTAAAAAGTCCGTTCCGTCTAAGCGAAATAAGGCTTAGGCGTAGGGCAGCATGGCCTTTACGGCAGCTGCGTTGGTCTTGTCTGCGTAGGCATTCTTACGCATGCCGCGCTTGAGCTTGGTGCTCTTCTTGGTCAGGATGTGGCTGTGGTAGGCGGGGCCGCGCTTTACTTTACCGTTCTTGGTCAGCTTGAAACGCTTTTTCGCACCGGAGTGAGTTTTGATCTTAGGCATTTTAATTTCCTCCTAGTTGTTTGAATTACTTGTTGGGCTTGGGGCTCATGAACATCTGCATGCTGCGGCCCTCCAGCTTCGGCTGCTTATCCACCACCGCGTCGGGCAGGGCCTCGGCGAAGCGCTTTTCCACTTCCAGGCCGAGGTTGGTGTGCGCCATCTCACGGCCGCGGAACCGGATGGACACCTTGATCTTGTGGCCGGCCTTGATGAACTTGGCGGCCTGGTTGACCTTGGTGTTGAAGTCGTTCGTGTCGATGTTGAGCGAGAGGCGAATCTCCTTGATCTCGACGACCTTCTGGTTCTTCTTGGCCTCTTTCTCACGCTTTTGCTGCTCGAAGCGGTATTTGCCGTAGTCCAGAATCTTGCACACGGGGGGAACCGCCTGGGGGGCGATCTTTACCAGGTCCAGATTCTGCTCTTCGGCCATGCGCAGCGCCTCGCGGCTGGACATTACACCCAGCTGGCTACCATCCGCGCCGATCAGACGGATCTCTTTGTCACGAATGCCCTCGTTGATCTCAAGCTCTTTTTTGCCGTTCGTAGCGATGTGGATACACCTCCAATTTGATTTCAAAACTGTGATAAAATGAAACGCGGCCGCCGAATTGGCAGCCGCGCAGTCGCATACATAAGCGACCCCTTTTCCTTTGAAAACGGATCGTCGCAGATATGACCCGGGCCCCTTTGGGCCGCAAGGTGAGCACGGCGGCTAAACCGGTTGCTGCTTTCTTTACCAGTCTAGTATATCACGCCGGGCTGGCGCCGTCAAGGGGATTTTTCATATTTTCTTTTGTTCTTTTTCATATTTTCTTTTGTTCCCTGCCCGGGCGATAAACAGGGAATGCCGTGCGCCGTTTTGGGGCCGGCGCACGGCATTTTAAATAAGGTAAACCGCTCTGTTATTCCCCGATCAGCAGCACCAGAGCCTCCCAGGGGCGCAGCGCGCCCGGGGTCTCCTGCTCAGGGTAGTTGCCGATCAGCCGCTTTGCCGCACCGGTGCGGAATTCTTTGAGCAGCTCCACCGTCTGGTTCTCTCCGGTGAAGTTGCACACGCACAGCAGCTTTTTGCCCTCGTATTCCCGGGTGTAGGTGAACACGGCCTCGTTGTCCGCGTCCAGCAGCTCGTAATGGCCGTAGACGATGACCGGATGCTCCTTGCGCAGCCGGATCAGCTTCTGATAATAATGGAACGCGGAATCCGGATCCGCCAGCTGGCTGGCCGCATTGATCTGGTGGTAGTTTTCGTTCACCTCGATCCAGGGCTCCACGTCCGAGAAGCCCGCGTAGGGGCTGTCGTCCCATTGCATGGGGGTGCGGGCGTTGTCCCGGCTCTTGTAGCGCAGGCAGCTCATCATGTAGTCGTGGTCAAACACACCGCCGCCCACAAAATCCCGGTAGGCATTCAGCGCCTCGATGTCCCGGTACTGGTCCATGCGGGTGAAGCCCGCGTTGGTCATGCCCAGCTCCTCGCCCTGATAGATGTAGGGTGTGCCCTGCAGCATGTGCAGGCAGGTGCCCAGCATCTTGGCGGACAGCTCTCTGTACCGGCCGTCGTCGCCGAAGCGGGAGACAATGCGGGGCTGATCGTGATTGTTCCAGAACAGGCTGTTCCATGCAACCCCTTCCAGGCCGGTCTGCCATTTGCTGATCACCTGTTTGATGGCGGTCAGCCTGGGGGGCTTATCGTTCCACTTGCCCTTGTCGCCGAAGTCCAGATCCATCAGCTCGAACTGGAACACCATGTTCAGCTCGCCCCGCTCAAAGCCCGCGTACTTTTTGGCATCCTCCACGGTGACGCCCGCGGTCTCGCCCACGGTCATCAGGTCGTAGCGGGAAAGCACCTCCCGGTTCATCTCCTGCAGATACTCGTGCACCCGGGGGCCATGGATCACATAGGGCGACAGATCGCCGTACTGATGGCCCGGCTCCACCACGCCGTCTGCAAAGGGCTCTTTCTTGGAGATCATGCTGATCACGTCCATGCGGAAGCCGTCGATGCCCTTTTTGCACCACCAGTTCATCATGTCGTAGACCTCGGCCCGCACCCGGTCGTTCTCCCAGTTCAGATCCGGCTGCTTTTCCGCGAAGATGTGCAGATAGTACATGCCGCGCTCGGGGCAGTAGGTCCAGGCGGAGCCGCTGAACCAGGATTCCCAGTTGGTGGGCGGCTGGTCGCCCTTGCCTTCCCGCCAGATATAGTAATCCCAGTAGGGGTTTTCCTCGCTCTTGCGGCTCTCGCAGAACCAGGCGTGCTCGTCGGAGGTGTGGTTCACCACCAGATCCATGATCAGCTTGATGCCCCGCTTGTGAACCTCGTCCAGCAGGCGGTCAAAATCCTCCATGGTGCCGAAGTCCCGCATGATGCTGCGGTAGTCGCTGATGTCGTAGCCGTTGTCGCAGTTGGGCGACTGGTATACCGGGCACAGCCAGATCACATCGATGCCCAGCTCCTTCAGATAGTCCAGCTTGGAGATGATGCCGTTGATGTCGCCAATACCGTCGTGGTTGCTGTCGCAGAAGCTGCGGGGGTAAATTTGGTAGACGACACTTTCCTTCCACCAGGCTTTTTCCATAGGTTGATTCGCTCCTTTGCTTGTGTGTATAAGACCGGTCAGCCCTTTACCGCGCCGTCGGTCATGCCGGTCATCACCTGCTTTTGCAGCAGCAGGAACAGAACGACCACCGGCAGGATGGAGATGAGCACCGCCGGGAAGATCAGCTCCCAGGGGTTGCCGTACTGGCTCACGATCTGCTTGGCGTAATAAAGCTCCAGCGTGAGGGTCTTGTTCTCGGCGTTGCCGATCACCAGATAGGGCAGCAGATAGTCATTCCAGATCCACATGGTATTGATGATGATTACGGTGACGGTGGTGGTGCGCAGCAGCGGGAACACCACCTTGAAGAACAGCTGGAAGATGCTTGCGCCGTCGATGACCGCCGCCTCCTCCAGAGACAGGGGAATGTTTTTGATGAAGCCGTGGTACATGAACACGGACATGCACATGCCGAAGCCGCAGTACATGATGATCAGACCGCCCAGGTTCTTCAGGCCGAAGCCGTCGAACAGCTCAATCAGCGGATACATGACCGACTGGAAGGGAATCAGCATGGCGGCGCTGAAGGCCAGATAAAGCGCCTTGGACGCCCGGGACTTGGTGCGCACCATCATCCAGGCCACAAAGGAGGAGATGATCACCAGCAGACCCACCGAAACCACGGTGATGAATATGGTGAGGGCCAGCGCCTTGGGGAACTGGATGGTCTGGGCCGCGTTCACCAGATATTCCAGCGTGAAGTGACTAGGCAGCGCCAGAGGATCGTCCACGATCTCGGCCTGACTCTTGAAGGAGTTGATCAGCAGAAAGGCCAGCGGAGCCAGTGTGAGCAACGCAAGGATGGTAAGTACCAGATAGATGCCGGCAGTTTTTCGTTTGTCCCGCATTATGCCTCAACCTCTCTTTTCTTGGTAATGGAAAGCTGTACCAGGCTGACCGCCGCGATCAGCACGAAGAAGATGACCGCCTGCGCCTGCGCCAGACCGTAGTTCGGCGGGGTGTAGTCCTGGGTGGTGTTCAGGATCTGCAGTGCCAGCAGACGGGTATTGAAGTTGCCGTTGGTCAGCGCCACGTTCTGGTCCAGCATCTTGAAGCAGTTGGCCAGCGTGAGGAAGAACACGATGGTGATGGAGGGCATCAGCATGGGGACGGTGATCTTGAAGAAGGTGTGCGCACCGGTGGAACCGTCGATGCTGGCGGCCTCGTAAATATCCTTGGGGATGTTGTTCAGGCCGTTGATGTAGATCATCATCATGTAACCTGCCATCTGCCACACCGCCAGGAAGGCCAGCGCGAACAGGTTCTTGGTGCTGTCCTGCGTCATGTAGCACAGCGCTTCGATGTGGATAAGGCCCTCCGGCCCGAACAGGATCTTGGAGAACACGATCTCATAGATAAAGCTCCAGATGAAGCCCAGGGTCAGGCCGCCCAGCAGGTTGGGCAGGAAGTAGATGCCCCGGAACACCGCCGAAAACCGGTTGATTTTGGTGACCAGCAGCGCCATGAGCAGGCTGACCACGTTGATCATCACGATGGCAATGATGGTGAACTCGAGGGTGTAGAGCATGGCCTCCTTGAATTCCTCAATGCGGAAGGCGTTGGCGTAGTTGCGCAGCCCCACGAAGGCCTGCCAGAAATGATCCACCTTCTGGGTGACTCCGTCCACGATCTGCACGAAGTAGGTGCCCCGCCAGCCGGTAAACGAATACAGCACACCGAAGATAAACGGGACCACTACCACCATGCCGAACACCACAATGGCCGGCAGGGTGAGCAGCGTGAACCACTTTTTATAGTACCGTTCCATAGCTTCCTCCTCTTAATACAGATCCATCAGGTTTTTCCAGCCCTTGACCGCCTCCTGGGCGATGTGCTGGTAATCCTCCTGCGTCCAGCTGCCCTCGCGGCACAGATACTCCTCCAGCATCATGTTACCCATCACCTTGCTGGCCCAGGTGGGCGGTGCGCCGGTGTAGGGGTTGGAGAGCACATTTCCCTCGGCCTTGTATTCCAGAATCGAGGCGTTCAGGCTGTTGGAGGCCACTGCATCCTCGCCCGCGTCGTAAGGAATAAAGGAGAATTTGTTCTCGATGAAATCGCGGCCGGTTTCGGAGGTGTTCATCCAGACCAGGAATTCCTCGGCCAGCTTCTGCTCTTCCTTGCTCACCTGGGTGTTGATGCTGTAATAGCAGGGAGCGAACACCGGGATGGAGGAATTCAGCTGTTCCACGGTTTTACCCTCGGCGGTCACATCCCCTTCCTGATAGGGGAACTTCAGGGGTACGAAGGTGAGGCTGTCGGCCAGGTCGGCGTTGGCGCTCACCAGATCGTTGTAGGCCCAGTTGCCCTGTTGCAGGAACAGTGCCTTGCCGGAGGCGAAGTTCTGCACTGACTGGTCATAGCCGTTGATGGTGGAGCTGACGAAATCGCCGCCCCGGCTGATCTTGCCGTCCTTGGACACCGCATAGGAGGTCATCAGATCCAGCAGCTGAGCGTAGCGCTGCATGGGGCCGTCCAGCTTGTCCACATCCTCACGGCTCACCAGATTTGCGTCCACCACATTGTTGAACACCGAGCAGATGGCCGCGTTCACCAGATGGTCGCCGTAGGTCCAGGTCTCGGAACCGGCCACCGCGAACACACCCAGCAGATTTTTCGCAAGGCCCTGCTTTTCAGCCTGCAGCTGGTAGGCAGTACCGTTCAGGGTAATCTGCGCTGCCTGCCCCTGGTTCACATAAGCATCCACCGCTTTGACCATCGCTTCAAATTCCTCGTAGCTGGCCAGCTGCAGATCCTTCGCAACCGCATTTCCGTCTGCGCCGAACAGATCTGCCAGCATATCGGTATCCACCACAAGGCCGTAGCCCTCGATGCTGTACGGGATGCCGTAGCTGTTGGAACCATCGGTGCTCAGGCGCATATCCTGCGGAACGGTCTCGGCCAGCTGCCGGAAGGCCTCGGTCTGGGCATCCTTGAAGTCCAGCAGGAAGCCGCCCTCCTGCCACTCGATCATGGTGTCGGTATAGGTGGTGAGAATGGCCGGCGGTGCACTGGAGTTCATCTCGGTGCGCAGTGCATCCGGCTCGTCCAGGGTGAGGGTCTTGATGCGCACCCCGGTCTCCTGCTCGTAAATGCTGCACAGCTCCTCCAGCTGATCAGCAATCTGCGGCTTGCCGTTGTAGATGTACAGATCGTAGTTCCGGTTCGAGGTCTGTTCGTTGTTTGTGGCCGACCGCCCACAGCCGCCTAACGCTAAAGCTGCAACCAGTCCCGCCGCCAGCAAACGAACCCATCGACGAGTTTTCATGGTGTTTCCTCCCTTTTCGCGTTGTTTTTGCTGTCTTTATGATATGTAAGTTATGCGCAAAAGTCAACGGAATATTATCACATTTTATGTGCCTATCGCCTTTTTCGTAGGCTTCCACAATTTCAAACTTTCGTCATTGTGCAATATTAACGATGAATTTTTTGTTTAGTTATGCGCATAACCTGTTCGTTTTCGCTTTTTAACCCCGCCTCTATGGATTCCGACGCAAAAAAGCCGGGCGGTTCTGTTTGAAAACAAACAGAACCGCCCGGCTGCACACCTGGTTTTTCGGCTGTTCACCGGTCGTTCCGGTCCAGCACAGAGTCCCGCTCCACCAGCTGCATGGGCAGAATGCTGCTGGTGGCCTGCGCGGTATCCCCCGCCAGAATCCCCACCAGCTTTTCCACCGCAAGCGTCCCCTTGCGGGAAACATCCTGCCGGATGGTGGTGATACCCGGGGTCACGATCTGGGAAAAATAGTTGTCGTCAAAGCCGGTAATGGAAAGATCCTGAGGCACCCGCACACCCCGCTGCTGGAAAAAGCGCATGGCGTCGCTGGCGTAGTAGTCCGAGGTGAAAAGCAGCGCGGTGAAGCTGGTTCGGCCCCCCCACAGTCCTTCCAGCACACGCATCCGCTGCTCCCGGCCACGGGGCAGTACCACCAGATGATCGCTGCGGAATTTCATTCCCCATTCCCGCAGGGCCCGGATATGCCCCCGCAGGCGGGCGCCGTCCACGTCGATGGGATCCGGCCGGTCGGCCAGAAAACAGATGCTCCGGTGCCCCTTTTCCAGCAGATGACGGGTAATCTGGTAGCCTCCGGATTCATCGTCCACGCCCACATTCACGCAGGCCGGATCCTGGCAGAAGCAGTCCAGAAAGACCAGCGGAATTTTGAGCGCCCCCAGCAGATACTCGCTTTCCTGGGTATCCAGACCCAGCACGATCAGGCCGTCCACCTTCCAGCTCTGGGCCATGCGGATGGCGTCGTCCAGATGGCCGGTGACGCTCTGCTCCTGCTCGGCAATATAGGTGATCATGTAATAACCGCTCTTGCGGATCGCCCGCTCAATGGCGCCCAGCAGCTCGCTGGTATAGGGGTCCTGCAGGGCGTTTTTATCCTCGGAGCTGGGGTTGTTGATGAGCACGCCGATCAGGTTGGAGCGGTTGCTGGCGATCATGCGCGCCCCCATGTTGGTGATATAATTTTTCTCCCGCAGAAGCTGCTCGATTCGCTGCTTTGTTTCGGGAGACATCTTCTCGGTTTTGCCGTGGATCGCGTTGGACACCGTGGTGGTGCTCACGTTGGCAATATCTGCAATATCCTTGATGGTTACCATAAAAAGGTCCTTTCTGGGCGCACCGGCGGTGCGCGGGAAGAGGCGGGTGCCCCTTCCATTTTTCTCTATTTACAAACTATACCATTCCCCCTCGGAATTGACAAGCCGCTGTGCTTGACAGCCGCTGTTTTCCTTCCTTACAATAAAGAAAAAAGAGCCGGCTTCACGCCGGGGAAAGGAGCCGCCCATGGCAGAACTCATTCTGCTTGCCCTGCTGGCCTTGCTGGCGGGAATGGCACCGTATTTCACAATTGGCGCAATTCGCGCAACCGACGACAGAACCTTTTCCGATCAGCGGGCCTACGCCTGCCTGTGCTGCGCCGGAACGGCGGTGCTGCTGGCCATTCTGCCTGTAATCCCCCCTGCAGCTCCCGGTTCTGTATTCCCCCTTTTTTCCTGTTACAACGCAAAAAGCGCCCTTCGCGTTGCAGTTCGCGAAGGGTGCTTTTTTGGCTGTGTCAGCTTATGAGAGTACGCTTAGGAGGATATCTGTTGACTCAGCTTTTGTGTGCTGCAATGGAGCAGGCGCGGCCTTCCGCCGGCTCGGGACCGGCGAAACGTTCCTGCAAAAATTCCCACTGACGGGTCTCGTCGGTGTTTTCCGACAGGAAAGCCTCAATGGGGCAGACCTTGGTGTCGTCCTTGGAGGAATGCACCTTGTCGATCCGCTCGTCCCAGACCAGCGCCACGCCGGAGCCATCCAGCTCCCGCAGGCCATACTGGGAAACCTTGTGCCCATAGCACTCCTTCACGCCGAAGCGGCGGGCAAAGATGCCCATGGCCGCGCCAAACTGATTGGCATACAGCGCATAGCCGCCCTGGGGAAGGGTGTTCTGGAAATGTGCTCCGTACAGAGCCGCTACCGGGCTGGTAGCGCTCTGCCACAGAACATTGCCCGCTTCATCGGTCAGAACCGCGAGCACCTCTTTTTGCGCAACCTTGCGCATCAGTTCCTGATTCATGGTCACGCCTTAGCCTTTCAGCTGCTCCTGACGCTTTACCGCAGCGTTCTTCAGGCGCTCCAGGCCTTCCATAACCACTGCACGGGGAGCAGCAAAGTTAAAGCGCATGAAGCCCAGGCCTTCCTTCTGGCCGAAGCTGGTGCCGTCGTTCAGCAGGATCTTGGCGTCGTTGAACATGAAGTCCTTCAGTTCCTTCTGGGTAGCAAAGCCCAGGCCGCGGCAATCCAGCCAGATCATGAAGGTAGCTTCAGGATCGATGGCGGTCACGCCGGGAACGTTCTCGTTCACGTAGGCCACAGCCTGATTCTTGGTCTCGTTCAGGTAGGCCACGCACTGGTCGGCGTAGGAATCGCCGTAGTTGTAGCAGGCCATCAGGGCCTCGTTGCCGAAGATGTTGCGGCCCATGCCCTTGTTGTAGGTCTGCTGGTTCATCATGCGGCGGTAAACGGTCTCGCTGTGGGTGAACCAGGCAGCGGTACGGAAGCCGGCCACGTTGAAGGTCTTGGCGGGGTTGATGAAGGTAACAGAATGTTCTGCCAGCTCCTTGGACAGGGTGCAGAAGGAAACGAACTCATGGCCATCGAACACGATGTCCGCGTGGATCTCGTCCACACCGATCATCACGTTGTTCGCCAGGCACAGCTCGCCGATGCGCAGCAGCTCTTCGCGGGTGAAGCAGCGGCCGGTGGGGTTCTGGGGGTTGCACACGAACATGATCTTTACGCGGGGATCCTTCAGCTTGGCTTCCAGGTCCTCGAAGTCGATCTCGTAGCGGCCATCGATCAGCTTCATCTCGTTGTAAACCAGCTGACGGCCGTTGTTCTTCACCAGATCATGGAAGGGAGGATATACAGGGGTCTGCAGCAGGATCTTGTCGCCCTCGCTGGAGAATTCCTTGGCAAACCAGATCATGGCGGGAATTACACAGGGAGAGTAGTCGATGTACTCGGGGATCAGATCGGCATTGTGGCGAACCTTGTACCAGCGGGCGATGCTCTTCTCGAACGCCATATCGATGTAGGGATAGCCGTAGTGGCCCAGCTCGGCGCGCTTGATCAGGGCTTCCTTCACCTCAACGGGGCTGGGGAACTCGGTGTCCGCGATCCAGAAAGGCAGCACATCCGGCGGGCACAGGTTGGGGTCGAACTTCTTGGCATCGGTGCCTCTTCTCTGCACTCCCTTGTCGAAATCATAAATCACGTTGCTCATAATGGTACTCCTTTCGATCTATGAACCAGAAAATCAAAAACAAACTCTTACAGCATTACAACAATGTAGGATACGATCATGTTGCAGGCAAACATCACAACGGCGGGAACCGCGCAGCGGCGCACGATATCGGTGATTTCCAGACCGGCCATACCGGAGATTGCGATCATGACACCGGCAACGGGAGACATGCAGCGGCCGATACCGGCGCTCAGCTGCATGGGCAGCGCGATGGTGGCAGCGGGAACGCCCATCTGAGCGGTCACATTGGGAACCAGCGGGCCGAAAGCGTACCAGGAAGCGTTTCCGCTGCCCAGCAGCATGCCGGCGAAGAAGGTGATCAGAGACATCAGCACCATGGTGATGATGGGCGCACTCTTGATGGTGGCCAGACCATTGGAGATGATGGTGATGCCGCCCAGCATCTGGATGGCCTCCGCAAATACGGCGGCACCGATCAGGATGCTGACCACGTTGGCAAAGGAGTTGCCCATGGCTTTCAGGATCACGGTGAAATCGTTGGTAACATCCTTGCGGTTCTTGCGGCGGATCGGATCAGCTCAAGCACGAACACAAAGACCATACCGATCAGGTTGGCGGCGGGAACGCCCAGCTTGATGTTGGGCACGAAGCTGAACACGGTGATCAGAACCAGAGGAATCACGGGCAGGATTGCGTAGAAGGCAGGGCAATCCACATTTTCGGGAGCCTTGGTTTCGGTCTCGCCGTTCAGGGCGTTGCTCTTGTCCTTCTTGTCCATGATGCTCAGGTAGGTGGGCAGGAAGATGGCGCACAGCACGATCAGAACGGCAGCCACGCGGCCCTGATAGGTGAGGAAGTAGTCCATCATGGGCATGCCGCAGACTTCTTCGGCTGCGAAGATGGCGCTGGAATCGTTCGGGCCCCAGTCAACGAAGCCGCACATGATCAGAACGGTGGCGGCGCTCAACTTGCTGATGCCCAGAGAGGTCAGGATGGGGAATGCGATGGCCATCAGCAGCATGCTCAGACCGGCGTGGCTGGTGATAACCATTTTCAACAGGGCGCCGATGATGAACAGCATGCTCAGCACGATGTAGGGATTCTTGATTTTGGACAAAGGCTTGGTTGCCAGGTATGCCAGCTTGGTGGATGCACCAATGTGAGACATGTACATCGCGTAGCCGGTAACCATCATCAGCGTCATACCAACGCCGGAAGCATTGGAGCTGAACGCATCGGCCGTGAAGGCAAACACATCAATGACGGCGCTTCCTGTGGTGGCGTCGCCCATGACCGACTGGCCGGTGATCAGCGCAAACCCCAGCAAAACCGCAATGCCGGAAGTCATGAACACAAAAACCGAGTTGTACCGTTTGATGACCAGCGTCGCAACAAATGCGATATACGCTATGGTCAGGACAACGGCGATCAGATTACTCATAATTCGTCCCCTTTCATTTTTCCAACGTACACACCGCTCTGCAGAACCGGTTTGTATACACCAACATTTTTGTTTCGTATCGAAACTTAATGTTTAGCATGTATACATCTTTGGTTAGATTGTAAACCTGATTTTCGTCATCGTCAAGGGTTATTCGACCTTTTCTACATTTCACACATGAAATATGACTTTCTTTTGTCAAACACACACAAACAGGGGCCCATTCTCCCAGGGCGGCAATGCCGGGAGAATGGGCCCCTGTTCCTTTATTCGGTTTCTCTGTTCTGCTTTTCTCTGCGTTTTTCCTTTTCCAGCTGCATCTTTTTCCGCAGCCGGTTCTGCTGGATCTCACGGCGGATCTCCAGCCATTCCTCCATCACGGTAAAGGCAATGTTGACTTCCTCATCACTGAATTTCTGGCGCACCCGCCCCATGGATTCGCCGAACCGGCTTGCATCGTATGTCCGGTGGGCCTGATCCAGAGTTTTCCCCTTCTCGGTCAGGTAAATATGGTAGCGCTTGTCGTTTTCCGGGTCTGCCTGCCGGTAGATCAGGCCCTTGAACTCGATCTTTTTCAGAATCTGCGAGATGGCTCCCTTTGTTTTGCCGTAGTCCCGGGCCAGCTGGGTCACGGTGATACCGTCGTGATCCGCAATATACTTCAGGGTGTGAACCTCCACCGCCGTGTAGGATTCGCCGGTGCCGTAATCATGGGCAACCTTGGTGCCCACATAAATAGCCGAAACCTGATGGAGGATATCCACCGCTTCCACATCCGTATAATTTTTGTATTTGCCCTGCTCCATTTCTCGATCCTTTCTTTTTGTTTTGTGGGGCTGCGCTATGGCTGCACATCGATTTCCCTGCCCAGTGAAAAGCTGTAAAGGGTAAGTTTTGTAAGCGGCTTTTCAAATCGTCGTCGAATGGCCGCCGCGTAAAGCAACAACTGAGGCCGGTAAGCGGCAATGAACTGGTCCGGCGTTTTGTTCCGGTCGGTCTTGTAGTCCACCAGCTCCAGATGGTCGTCAAATTCCAGAATCACATCCGCCACGCCCTGCACCAGCACCTGCGCCTGGCCGTAGTCGCCGGTTTTGTCCACGGCGGCGTCCGCGGCGGGGCGGGCGGTAATGAACTCGTATTCCCGCAGAATCTTCTGCGCAGACTGCATTCGGGCAAACAGCGATCCGGCAAAGAATTGCCGCAGTCTGGAAAAATCCATTTTTTCGTAAAGGGACTCATCCAGCAGCTTTGCCTCCACCTGCCGTCTTGCCTCCCCTTCCGGATCGGCGGCAGCGGCGGCCAGATCGGCGTGCTGCAAAAAGGCGTGGAGGGCGGTGCCCTTTTCCGCGGCGGTCAGGCCCTCCTTGTAAAGGAAGCCGGGCCGTTCCAGCGTGGGCTCCGCCGCCTCGTGGGTGAGGGCGGTCACGCTGACCTTGGCGGGCACCCGGGTAAGCGCCTCGTTCGGGTATTGCCAGGCAAAATGCTCCCGCAAAGCGCAGGCCAGTGCCTCGTCCGGCGCAGCTTCGGGCAGATGTACCGGGCAGGCAGGAGCGGGTTCGGATACCTCGTCCGCCTCCAGGCTCACGGTGAACCGGTCGGCCAGTTCCCGTTCGCTTGCCAGCGGCTGCGGCATGACCTCCACCTCCAGCTGGCGGCAGAAGCTCTGGGCCTGCGGGTGGGCCATAACAGCCTGCATCACCCACTCGCCCCGGCTGGCGCAGTGCTCCAGAAGATAGGGCTCCGGCGCGCCGGAAAAGATGCGCAGAGCCATCTTCTGGGCCAGCTTCAGGGCGTTTTTAGTAGGCATGGTCATGACCAGCTTGTCCCGCGCACGGGTAAAGGCCACATACAGCACCCGCATCTCCTCACTCAGGCCCTCCTGCGCCAGGGCGGACTGCACCGCCCGGTAGGGAGCGGTGACGTAGGTGCCCCCCTGCCCCGCCCGCAGAGTGAGCCCGATGCCCAGCTGCGGATGGAACACCGCCGCGGCCCGCAGATCCTCTTTATTGAACTCACGGCCCAGATCGGCGGCAAACACCACCGGGAATTCCAGCCCTTTGGAGCGGTGCACCGTCATGATGGTCACGCAGCCGGGGCGGCTCTGGCCCTGCTCCGGGCCGGGCACGCCCTCGCCGGCCAGGGCCGCGTCCATGGCGCGCACCACACCGGCAAGGCCGTGGCCGCCGCAGCCTGCCGCAAAGGCGGCAAACTGGCGCAGATTTTCCCGCCGGGCGCTGCCGTCCGGCATGGCGCCCGCGGCGGCAAGGCAGCCGGTGCGGGCAAAAATTTCCTCCATCAGCCGATCCACCGGCATGGTCTGGCTGAGCTGGCGCAGGGTGCGCAGCCACTGGCCGAAGGCCTTCACCTTTTCGTCCTCGCTTGCCATCACCGCACCGTAAAAGCTGCCGTTTTTGCGGCCAAGGCGCAGAGCCACCAGATCATCCGGGGTAAAGCCGCCCATGCCGCTGAGCATCACCGCCGCCAGATGCACGTCCTGCGCGGGGTTGTCCAGCACCCGCAAAAGGCTCGCCACCGGGCGGATCTCCGGCGCGTCCAGCAGGTTTTCGGCCCGATCCACATACACCGGGATGCCTTCACTTTCCAGCCGGGCGGCGTAATCCCCGAAGGCGCCGCGGCTGCGCAGCAGGATGCAGAAATCCTCATACCGGGGCGGCCGGGGGCCGGTCTCGCCCCGCACGGTAAAGCCGCCGGTCGGATCCATCAGCTGGCGGATGCGCCGGGCAATGTACTCCGCGTCCCCTGCCGGGCGCTCGCTCTGCACCAGACGGAACTCGCAGCCGCCCGCGTAGCCGCCGTAATTTTCCAATTCGCCAAGGCCGGGCACCAGCCGTTCGCCGGGGCCGTAGTCCACGCCGCCCAGCTTGCGGCTCATCAACGGCGTGAAGATGGCGTTCACCCCGCCGATCACCCCCGGTGCACTGCGGAAGTTGGCGTCCAGAAACAGCTTCTGGGGGCCGGGCTGGCCGTATTCCACAAACCGGTCCAGCTTCTGTTGAAAGATGGTAGGGTCCGCCTGCCGGAAGCGATAGATGCTCTGTTTCAAATCGCCCACGAAAAACAGATTGGAGCCATCCGGCTTTGCCAGACAGTGATAGAGGGTATCCTGCAGGGCGTTGGTGTCCTGATATTCGTCCACCATCACCTGATAGAACTCCTCGCTCAGCTGGGCCGCCAGCGGGGTGGGGGTGCCGTCCTCGTTTTGCAAAAGCTGCAGGGCCAGCTGCTCCACGTCGCTGAATTCCAGCATTTTTTCTTCCAGCTTGGCCCGATAGAACCGCTGGTTGAATTCCCGCTCGGCCCGTACCAGCGCCCGCACCAGCGGGGCGGCAGTGCGCCGATCCTGCAAAAACTCCTCCTCACTGCACAGAAAGATCGTTTCCTGCAGGCGCTTGAGCGTGTCTTTCAATAGATCCCGCCGCTCCTTGATGCGGGTCATGGTCTCGCTGGAATGGCCCCGCACCGCCTTCAGGCGGGCGTAGCTCAGCGCCCGGCTGGCCTCGCACATGGCGTCCCAGGGCTGGGCGTCGATGGCGTCCAGCAGCGCATCCACCGCCGCCTCGTCCGATTCCAGCGCCGGGCGGTAGGCCTCGTCGATGGCCGGGTCGTTTTCCAGATCCTCCAGATTCTGCGCCGCCAGCTCCCGGGCGCAGAGGGCTGCCCGCCGGGCTTCGGTGCGCAGCGTCTGGCCCCAGCGGGTCGCGTCCAGCGGGGCGTCCTCCTCCCACTGAGCGCAGAAGGCTTCCAGCACCTTTTCCGGCCGGGGCATGCTGCTCAAAAAGTCGTGCAGCTGCTCCACCACCCGGCTGGCCATGGCATCACTGCGGCCCTTGCCGTACAGATCCGCAAAGGCGCAGAAGTCCGGGTCGTTGTAGGCGTTTTCCAGCGCATCCGCCAGTGCCTGACGGCGCAGCTGGGCCAGCTGCGGGCCATCGGCGGTGGTGAAGTCCGCCGGGATGTCCAGCGCGCTGAAATGGGTTTTCAAAAGCTGCAAACAGTAAGAATCGATGGTGCAGATGGGCGCGCGCTGCAAGAGCATCCGCTGGCGGCGCAGGTGGCCCGAGCCGGGGCGTTTTGCCAGCTCGGCCGAAAGGCGCTGGGCCAGCTTTGCCCGCAGGCTGGCCGCCGCCGCCCGGGTGAAGGTGACGATGAGCAGCCGATCCGCGTCCACCGGATCCTCTTCCCGGCATAAAATGCGCACCGCCCGCTCCACCAGCACGGCGGTTTTGCCGCTGCCCGCGGCGGCGCTGACCAGCAGCGCACTGCCCGAGTGATCGATGGCCCGGCTTTGCTGGGGGGTAAATTTGATGGTTGCCATGGGCGCCGGCCCTCCTTTCACTCGTCCTCGTGGCCGCAGACGCTGCGGTAGTCACAGTATTTGCAGTTGGTTTCTTTCCGTTTGCCGTGGGTCAGCGGCTCGGCAGCCACCTGCCCGGCATAGAGCCGCTCGGCCATCTGAACCACAAGGCCATCCAGCTCCTGCTGCAGCTGGCCCAGCGTTTCCAGGCTGGCCAGCGCCGGACCGGGCTTTGGGGTGCCGTCCTTATCGAATTTGAAGGGCACGAACAGGCCCTTGCGTTCGCTGTCCATGGCGTCGATGACGGCATATTCGTCCGCCACAAGGCCCTCCACCCGGTATTCCAGCCCCTTGGCCGCCTGCTGGCGGCTGCCCCGGGTGGGGGCCGGGTCGGCCATCAGATAAAGTACGCCCGCCGGGGCCGGGGCCGCGAACTGCTGCCCGCCGGTGCGGGTCAGGGTAAACAGATACACCAGCATCTGGCAGTTCAGGCCGTTTTTCACGTCCTCCAGCAGGAACTCCTTGCTGCCGGTTTTGTAGTCCACCACCCGCAGCCAGATGTTTCCGTTTTTCTCAAAGGCATCCACCCGGTCGATCTTGCCCACCATACGCACGGTTTCGCCGCCGGAGGTGGTGAGCACCACCGGGGGCACATCCTCCGCGCTGGTGCCGATGCCCTTTTCAAAGGCCACCGGCACAAAGCTGCCCTGCCGCTGCTCCGCCTGAATGTATAAAAGAAGGTTGGCGGCGCTCTTTTTCAGCCGCTCCACCAGATAGGAAAATCGCCGGGCCTGCCCGGGCATGTTCTCCTGCACATATTCCTCGGCAATGGCGGCAGCAAGTGCCTTCACCTGCTCCTCGCTCAGATCCACAAAGCCCTCGCCCGCCCGGCGCAGCGCCTGTTCCAAAATGTAGTGCACCAGATTACCGCTCTGGTCGGCGGTGAGGGCCGCCTGTTTGCGGGGCTTTGCTCCCAGCACATATTCCAGAAAATAGGCGAAGGGGCAGGAATAATACCGCTCCATCCGGCTGGGGGTGAGCCAGAGATCCCGCCCCAGCAGCTGCTTCATGGCGGCGGTGTTGTGCACCGCGAAGGGCTCGGCCCCCGCCGCCCGCTTCACCGGGTTCAGCAGCCTGCCCGGCTGCTCCTCCGGCTGCGCGCTGTATTCCTCCAGTGCGTGGAACAGGGCCGCGGTCTCACCGCTTTCCGCGTTCCAGCTCTGGCCCAGCAGATCCAGCGCCATGGCCGGGGTGGCGGCAAGATCCGCCCGCTCCATCCGGGGCTCTTTGGGCGAAAAGCACTCGATCACCGGCGCAAGGGCGCTGGTCACCGGCATGTCGGCGCTGCCCGCCGCCCAGCTGAGCCACAGCCCTTTGGCCGGGGCGGTGAGCGCCTTGTAAAAGCACACCTGCTCCCGGATGGCCCGGTTCTCGAAGCAGTCCGGCATTTCCACGCCCTGCCGCATCAGGCTTTCCCGCTCGGCGTGGGTGAGCAGGCCCTTGTCGCCGGGGGCCTTGGGGAACTCGCCCTCGGCCAGCCCCAGCACAAAGCACCAGTCCGGGTTATCCAGCCGCATGCGGCCGGCGGTGGTAAAGATCACCTGATCCAGCGTCTGGGGAATGTGGCCCAGATCGGTGCTGCGCACCAACAGCTCGAACAGATCGGCCAGCTCGGCGGCGGGCAGAACCTCGTCGCCCAGAAGCAGCGCCATCTGATTGAGCAGATCTGCTGTCAGGTTCCACACCCGCACCGCTTCGGCAGCGGCGGGGATGCCCTCGGTGGCCTTCAGTTCGGCGCACAGCTCGCCCATTTTCTCCTCGCCGCCCAGCGCCTGCATCCTTTTATATAAGGCGGCGCAGACTTCGGCGGCGGAAAGCTCCTTGCATCGGGCGGCAAAGCCGTCCAGCTTGTCCACCAGAAAAGCCCGACCTTCTTCTGCCAGAGCCAGCTGCTTTTCCTGTTCTTCCTTCGCCTTTTCCGAAAGAGTATTGGCCCCGAATCCGGCAGGCGACAGGGTGAAGGGCTGCCGCCATTGGGCGGCGGTCAGCTGCCAGGTATAGGCGTAGTTTTCCAGCGCACAGAGCTGTTCCTCACTTAGCCCGGTCAGGCCGGTTTTGGCCACGGCCAGCAGGTTCTCGGTGCAAAGGCCGCGGCGCAGCAAAGCCAGCAGCGCCCGCACCAGCCGCACCGGGGCGGCGTGCTCGGCGGTGGTGGCCTCATCGCAGAAAAGCGGGATGCCCGCCAGCCGGAACTCGTACCGGATGGGGGCCAGATAATTTTCACTGTCCCGGCAGATGACGGCCATTTTGCCGTAGGGTACCCCCTGCCGGGCAAGGGCCTGAATGGCCGCCGCCACCTGCTTTGCCTCGTCCGCCCGGGTGGGGGCCTGCCACAGGGTGAGCTGGTGCTCGTCGGCGGGGGCCGGGTCCTCCAGACTTCCGGCCAGCAGCCGGTTCAGCCGGGCAAGGTCCGGCGCGCCACTGTGGCGCCAGTCGGTATCCAGCACCAGCGGCGCGGCCACCGGCACGCTGTTCTTGCGGGCCAGCTGGCGCAGGGCCGCGGCCATCTGCTTGGCGCCGCTGAACAGGCCCAGGCCACCTTCATAATCCTCCATTCCGTCGCAGCAAAGGGCCACGGTCACATCTCCGGCCATGGTGAGCATGGCTTCCAGAAGGCGGCGCTTGGGGGCGTTGAAGGTATCGAACTCGTCGATGAACACCGCCCGGCCCGCAAAGAATTCCGGCTGCAGCGCCTTTGCCGCCGCCAGCACCCGGTCGCCCGGGTCCATGGCGGAGCCCTCCAGCAGCGCCTGATAAGCGGCGTAGATTCCCGCCAGCTCGCCCAGCTTGCGGCTGCTGTGGCCGGTGTTTTTGGCCAGCTGCTCCAGCTGTTGGGGCGAAAGACCGGCGCTTTTGAATTCATCCAGCGTTTCGGCGCACTTTTCGCAAAAGGCCGCACTGCGCCGGTGCCGGCTGTAATACACCAGATTCGGCCCCATGGACTGCAGCGCCCGGCGCACCAGCACCGCCCGGCCCGCATCGGTGAGGGTGCGCACCGCCGCGCCGCCGTAGGCCTGCAAAATATCCTCGGCCAGACTGGTGAAGCTGTAGCTGGTCACATAGCCGGACAGCTCGTCTCCCAGCAGCTGATACAGCCGGCCCTCGGTGGAGGAGGTGAACTGCTCGGGCACGATGAGCACGCTCTTCTCCCCCGCCAGCGCCCGCTCACGGATGGTTTGCAGCAAATGACCGGACTTGCCGCTGCCCGAAACACCCAGCACAAGATGCAGCATGGCGGCCCCCTCCTTTTCCTTTTTTCCCTTTTATGGATTTGTATCTTATTATTATAG
>Peterbilt_p2__coassemble_161_pt1 | contig 79235 bp, 86 predicted proteins | sample Peterbilt_p2__metabat2_low_PE_018 | metagenome-assembled genome bin Peterbilt_p2
TTACCCAGGAAACCACCCTTTCCGGCGGCTACACCCGCAAGCTGGCCCGCCGGGCCAAAGAGGCCGGATATTACATCCGCCTTTATTACATCGGGTTGGACACCGTGCAGGAGAGCCTCCAGCGCATCGAGAACCGCGTTCGCAAGGGCGGGCATGATATTCCTCGAAAGGATGTGGAAAGCCGTTTTGCCCGCCGTTTTGCCGATGTGGCGAAGGTGCTGCCCTACTGCGACGAGGCCCGCTTCTTCGACAATGACAACGGCTTTGTGCTGGTGGCCGAATACCGAAACGGCGAGATCCTGCCCATTGGCCGCCGCCGGCCGGAATGGCTGGTGCAGCTGATGAAGGAAGTCTGATCAGTCGGGAAGGAGGTCACCATGGCCAGAAAAACGATGTACCAAAGGCCGGACGGCCTCTTTGAAAAGAAAATCACCATCAACGGCAAGCGGGTGGCATTCCGGGCGCACAGCGAGCGGGAGGTCATGCAGAAGATCGCCGCCTACAAGGAGAGGGAAGAGGCCGGGGCTATTTTTGACGATGTGGCCGCCGAGTGGTGGACATACAAAGAACCCCGCCTTTCTCCCAACACGGCCCCCAATTACCGGCTTGCTATGCAGCGGGCTGTGGAGCAGTTTGAAGGGCAGCCGGTGAAGGAGATCACGCCGGTGGCCGTCAAAAGCTATCTGGAGCGGCTGGCCCGCCGGGGATATGCCCGCCGGACGGTGAACCAGCATTTTGTGGTGCTGCGGGAGATCTGCGCCTGGGCGTGTGAGAATCACAACGTGATGCAGAACCCGGCGGCCCTGGTGAAGCTGCCGGATAAGTTGCCACAGGCCCGGCGGAAGATGCCGCAAACCGGCCAGATCGAGCGGATCAAGGCCATGGCCGAAACACCGGACGGCCTGTTTCTCAATTTCCTCATGTATACCGGCCTTCGCCTGGGCGAGGCTCTGGCCATCCGGTGGGGCGACATTGACCCGGAGCGGGAAATGATTCATGTGAGCCGCTCCCTGTACTATGCGGGCAAGAATCAGGGCCAGATCAAGGCCCCAAAGACCGAAGCGGGCCAGCGGGATGTAATTTACCTGAAGAAGCTGCAAGCCGTTCTGGAGCCGCACAGAGGCCCCGCCGGGGCGTATGTGTTCGGCGGGGATAAGCCCATGAGCAAGCGGGCCTATTACTGTCTGCTGGAACGCTGCCGCCGGGAAGGGCTGGATATTACGCCCCACCAGCTGCGTCACGCGTTCGCTACCCTGTGTTTTGAGGCGGGAATCCCGGAAAAGACTGCCCAGGGGCTGCTGGGCCATGCTCAGATCAGCACCACAATGGACATCTACGCAGAGCTGCGGGAGAAGAAATTATTAGAGGCTGCACAGGCCCTAAACGGTGCCGATTTGTAACACAAATGGCACAGAAAAAGCACAGCAATCCCTATGAAATGGCTTTGTTGAGCCATTTCATAGGGATTCGAGTTCCTTACCGTCCACCACACAGGGCGCTCAATTGAGTGTCCTGTTTTTTTGTTTTGTGTCAAGAAAAAGAAGAACAACAGGAACTCGAATTCCGGAAGGGTGACCGCCGAACAAGAAACTCTGCCGGTGGAAAGAACTGCATCACTGCACAAAGCGCACTGTAGGGCCGAACGCGGCGTTGCAGTGCTCTTTTTTGATAGCGGGGCAGAGGGGGCGGAAAAAAGCGCTTGCGGCATGGGCGTAGGCGCAGGGAAACCAGGCTCGCTGCGCAGGGCGAGCCCTGTTTTCCAAACTGCTTTCACACCCGCTGCAAATTCAGTGTACAGTGTAGCATTCGCCGGGCAAAGGTGCAAGCGAAAAGAGTGAAAGAATTATGGAATATGGCTGCCGCACCGTCCGGGAACCGGGTCGGACGAGGGCAAGCCGGATCGGAAGCCAACCGGCAAAAAGGGCGGTTTACGGGCTGGCAATTATATGCTATAATCACAGGCGAAAAAATGTATGGGATGCAGAGGAAGTGAGCAAAGCATGGCGGAAAAGTTGCGGATTGCAATTGTGGAAGACGAGCAGACGGCTGCCCGGGATCTGGAGAATTGCCTGAACAGTTACGCCCGGGAGAGGGGATTTTCCTGTGCCGTGGAGTACTTCTGCAACGGAAAACTCTTTCTGGAGCAGTACAGTCCCCGGTACGATCTGATTTTCATGGACATCCGGATGCCGGAGGTGGATGGAATGTCTGCTGCCCGCCGCCTGCGGGAGCTGGACAGCGTGACCACACTGGTGTTCGTCACCAGCATGGTACAGTATGCCGTCAAGGGCTACGAGGTGGAGGCGCTGGACTTCATCGTTAAGCCGGTGCGATACTCTTCCTTTGAGATGAAAATGCGCCGGATTCTTCAGGCTGTGGAGATGAAAAAGGGTCGGGAGGTGCTGCTCAATGTGAGCGGCACGGTACGGGTGCTTCCCTCGGCGTCCATCTATTATGTGGAGGTCATGGATCACGATCTCACCTATCACACCGATCAAGGGGACTTTACCGTACGGGGCAAGCTGAGCGCCGTGGAACAGCAGCTGCCCGGTGAGGCGTTTTTTCGGTGCAGTACATCGTATCTCATCAATCTCCAGCACGTTCGCAGGCTGACCGGGGATGTGGTGCAGGTGGGCGAGTGGGAGCTGCGGGTGAGCCGGGGAAAGAAAAAGGAGCTGCTGGCCGCACTGGCCGCATTCCTGGGTAAGGGGATGGGACGATGACCGGGCTTGCTCTTTACAAGCTGCTGTTCATGGCCCAGCTGCTGTTTGGCGAGGGTATGTTCCTGCTCCGGCTGGAGCGCAGGCCGCATTTTTTCCTGCGGGCCGGCACGGCGCTGGCGATACTGATGGGCATTGCGGCGGTGTTTCCCATTGCGGCGTACAACGCCTGGTATGTGTCCTTCCTTTTTCTGGCGCTGTTTGTGTGCAGTCTGGTGGGGATGCACTGGTGCTATGACGAGCCCTGGGACAATGTTCTCTTCTGCGGAATCGCCGGGTATACGGTGCAGCATCTGGCCTATCTGCTCTATACCTTCATCATGGAGGCCACCCAGATGGAGATGCTGTTCGGCGCCATCTATGATCCCTACAGCAGCAGCCCCATCAACCTGGGGCAGGTTTCCCTGATTCAGGCGGTGTTCTACATCGACTGCTATTTTCTGGTGTACGCCTTTGCATTCAGCATGTTTGACAAGCTGCTGAAGGGCAACCACAATCTGTATCTGGGCCGCACCAGCCTGGTGGGGCTGAGTGGGCTGCTGATTGCCGCCGATGTGATCTTCAACATGATCACCAACTATTACACCACCGCTTCGCAGGCATCCCTGCTGCTGGAGCGAAGCTACAATATTCTGGTTTGCGGGCTGAGCCTGATTTTGCTGTACAACCAGCTCTCGAGCCGGGCCCTCCGGGATGAGTTGGACGAGGTCCAGCACCTGCTGGAGCAGGGGAAGCGGCGGTATGAAATCTCGCGCAAAAGCATGGATCTGATCAACATGAAATACCACGATCTGCGCCACCAGAGTGAACGGCTCAGCCGCCGGGGCGAGCTGGCCCTGGAGGAAAAGGCGGATCTGGATCGGGTGCTGGCCGAGTATGCGGATCAGGCCAAGACCGGCAATGAGGTGCTGGACACCATTCTGACCGAGAAAAACATGCTCTGCCGCAGCCGGGGTGTGCGCATCAACTCCATGGCGGATGGCCGGGGACTGGAGTTCATCAAGGCGCACCACCTGTATGCCCTGCTGGGAAATGCCATTGACAATGCCATGGAGGCGGTGCAGAACCTGCCGGAGGACCAGCGGGACATCATAGTGGCGGTGAAGCGGACGGGCAATCTGGTGAGTATTCATGTGGAAAACCGCTGCGCCGGGCCGGTGGACATGCGGGGCGGTCTGCCGGTGAGCACTAAGGGCGACCGGGATTACCACGGCTTCGGCATGTTGAGCATGCGCACCGTGGCGGAGCAGTACGGCGGCACTCTTACCGTGCGGGTGGAGGACGGCGTGTTTCAGCTGGATGTGATCATGGCGGACGAGCCGGAGGAGGAATGACCAACTGCGTCGTCTTTTGTGCAAACGGCGACAAAACACTTCCCTTGTGGAAAAAATATTTGTATTATGCTCATGACGAAAGCAATGTGTCCCGGGCGCCGGGCCCGGGCACAGCGCACCCGGCGTCATGAGCATTGTTTTTTCCGCCCGGACAGGCGGGGAAGGCGTGCAGCAGGAAAAGAGGAGGAACTGTCCATGAAGGCAAGAAAAATTATACGAACAAGTGTTTCATCCGCCCTCATCGCACTGACCCTGGCCATTGCATTGGTCGCAAATATCATGCTTCCACGCTATGACAGTGTCATCAGCGGCTATCTGAACGGCGTGGGCGGTGTGACGGTCAAACAGCCCGACACCTACACGGATAACCTGGACCTGAACTACAACAAGGTCGATTACACCGCAGAAGAGATGCCGGACGTGGAGCGTGCTCTCGACGAGGAGATCATGGGCGAGGGCGCTGTGCTGCTGAAGAACGAGGATAACCTGATGCCCTTCAGCCAGGACACCACCTTCAGTTTCTTTGGCCGGTCGTCGGTGAACATGGTCAGCAACAACTGGTACAATCCCATGACGAAGAACACTCTGAAGATCGCTTTTGAGGACCGCGGCTTTGGCGTGAACGAGACGCTGTGGAACTTCTACAGCTCTGGCAACGGCAGCAGCTACGGTCTGGGCGGCGGCTCCCTGAACTTCGGCGATGGCGAGGACTTCTCCATCAACGAGTGCCCCCTGAACGTGATGGAAAGCGAGAAGGGTCTGCTGGACAGCGCCAAGGACACGGTTCCCGTCTTCGTCTGGGCCCGGAAGGTAGGCGAGGGCCGCGACCTGCCCCGCTCCATGTATAACCACGCCGACAACCCGGAGGACCAGGCGAAAAATTACCTGGAGCCTGACAGCGTGGAGATGGAGCTGCTGGGCTATCTGAATGATAACTACGACAATGTGGTCCTGCTGATCAACTCTGCCGCCGGTCTGGATCTGAGCTGGGTGGATCAGTTCCCCAGTATCAAATCCATCATATATGTGCCGCCCACGGGCGACTACGGACTGTTCGGTCTGGCCGACATCTTCTCCGGTGCGGTCAACCCCTCCGGCCATACCGTGGATACCTTTGCCTCTGATATGCTGGCCTCTCCCGCCATTCAGAACTACGGCGACTACCAGTACATGGATGAGAATGGCCAGATGACCAAGTATAACTACATCACCTACAAGGAGGGCATCTATGTGGGTTACCGGTACTATGAAACCCGGTATGAGGACGCGGTGATGGGCACCGGCAATGCCGGCGACTATGACTATGCTTCCCAGGTGATCTATCCCTTCGGTTACGGCCTGAGTTATACCACCTTCCAGTGGGATAACTTCAACGCCGCTTGGAACGGCGACACCTGCACCGTCACCGTGGATGTGACCAATACCGGCAGCGTGGCCGGCAAGGATGTGGTTCAGGTTTATCTGCAGAGTCCCTACACCGACTACGATAAGGCCAACAAGGTGGAGAAATCCTCAGTACAGCTGGTGGGCTTCGGCAAGACGGATCTGCTCCAGCCCGGCCAGACCGGCACCGTGACCGTCACCTTTGACAAGGAGCAGCTGCGGGCCTACGACTACACCAACGCCAAGACCTACATTCTGGATGCCGGCGACTATTACGTCACGGCCGCTGTCAACGCGCATGACGCGGTGAACAACGTGCTGGCCGCCAAGGGCTACACCACCGACAACGGCATGACCGCCGCAGGCAACGCCGCCTTCACCAGTGTGTACACCGTGGATCAGATGGACACGAACACCTACTCGGTGGACAGCGCCACCGGCGTGGCCATCACCAATCAGTTCGACTTTGCCGACAGCGGCTGCACCTACCTGAGCCGCAGCGACTGGCAGGGCACCTGGCCCACCCACGACGGCGAGGTCAGCACCCAGGTTTCCACCTGGGGCAACGAGATCAACGGCGACGACGGGGTATCCTATACCTACGCCAAGACCATCAGCGCGGAAGATCTGGCAAAGATGGACTCCTTTGATTCCCAGAACCCCACCGACCCCGCCACCATCACCGACACCCCGGTCTACGGTGCGGGCAATGACCTGAGCCTCATCGAGCTGCGGGGTAAGGACTACGACGATCCTCTGTGGGACGAGCTGCTGGACAACCTGACTCCCGAGGAATATCAGGAGATCATCACCCAGTCCGGTTACGGAAACGGGGAGATCACGAGCATCGACAAGCCCTTCGCCCTGGATCAGGATGCGGTTTCCGGTCTGGCCGGCGGCGGCACCAAGATGTACTACTGCAGCCCCATCGTCATGGCTCAGACCTGGAACCAGCCTCTGGCCGAGCGTTACGGCGAGATGATTGGCAACGAGGCGCTGATGGGCGGCTGCACCGGCTGGTACGCCCCCGCCATGAACATCCATCGCACCCCCTTCTCCGGCCGAAACAACGAGTACTACTCCGAAGATCCCGTTCTGTCCGGCGTGATGGCTGCCTCCGCCAGCCGGGGCGCCGCCAGCAAGGGTGTGTACACCTTCATCAAGCATTTTGCTGTCAATGACCAGGAGGATCACCGTGGCGACCGTGAGGGTCAGTTCAGCATGGCAACCTGGGCCAATGAGCAGTCCATCCGTGAGATCTATTTGTGTCCCTTCGAGATGTGCGTGAAGAACGATCCCATCACCCTGAACTATGTGGAAGAGGATGGCAACGGCGGTTACGTCAACGCCACTCGTGACTATCCGGCCGTCACCGCGCTGATGACCGCATTCAACCGTCTGGGCTATACCTGGACTGGCGGCAGCTATAACCTGCTAACCAATGTGCTCCGGGGCGAGTGGGGCTTCCACGGCTTTGTGGTGACCGACAACGCCAATACCGGCGTATTTATGGATGCCTATCAGATGCTGGAAGCCGGCGGCGACGCCAAGCTGACCAACGAGCCCACCGGCGCCCGCTGGACTTTCGACAAGGACAATCCGGCCCAGTATCACTACGCCCGTCAGGCGCTCCACAACATTCTGTACACGGTGGCCAACTCCAAGCTGATGAACGGCCTGATGCCTGGCTCAGAGTATGTGAACCTGATGTCCATCACACAGAAGATCCTGGTGAGCATCGACATCGCCGCAGCCGTCATCATTCTGGCGCTGGCCTATTACATCTACCGGGGCTACAAGCCCTTCCGGAAGAAGGCTGCCAAGTTTGAAATTTCCAGCGAAACAAAATAAAAGGACTGAACCCAACGGCTGAACACCGGGGCGCGGAAACTTCCGTGCCCCGGTGTTTTTCTTCCGACCGGACCCGGGAACCCTGGCCCGGAAAACGGAAGAACGCCATGATTTCCGGCACAAAAGAGCAGGATCTAGGCCGGGTTCTGCTTTCGTTTTGTCCGGTGCAGGTGCGCTGCCCAGCGGTATTTGCTATTTTATAAAAAATATAGTATACTATATCGGTTAATATGGAGAGGTGTATCTATGCGAGTATTGGGCATCGACCCCGGCTATGCAATCGTGGGCTGGGGCGTGGTGGAATATGTGGGCAACCGGTTCACACCGGTGGCGTTCGGCGCGGTTACAACCGAGGCGGGCGTGCCCTTTGAACAGCGGCTGGACAAGGTGTATGAGGGTGTGTTGGATGTGATGACCACCTACAAGCCCGAGGCGCTGAGCATTGAGCAGCTGTTTTATCAGCACAACCAGACCACGGTGATCGGCGTGGCCGAGGCCAGAGGCGTGATTCTGCTGGCGGCGGCCAAGTGCGGCATTCCCATCTTTGAATACACCCCCATGCAGGTGAAGCAGGCGGTGACCGGTTACGGCAAAGCGGTGAAAAAGCAGGTGCAGGAGATGACCCGCATGATGCTCAAGCTGGAAAAGGTGCCAAAGCCGGACGATACCGCCGACGCACTGGGCATGGCCATCGCCCATTGCCATTGCAGCCGCAGCCGCCTGATGGGCACGCCGCTGCGCTGACCGAAGCGTTGAGAAAGCAACAGGAGGTTCCCGATGATTTATTGTCTGACCGGAAAACTTTTGAAAAAGACTCTGGACATGGTGGTTATTTCCTGCGCGGGAGTGGGCTATCTTGTGCAGGTGCCCGCGTCGGTGTCGTCGGCGCTGCCGGCCATCGGCCATGAGGCCACCCTGTATACCTATATGAATATCACCGAAAACGACGTGACCCTCTTCGGTTTTGCCACCGAGGAGCAGCAGGCCTGCTTCAAGATGCTCACCGCCGTGTCCGGCGTGGGCCCCAAGGTGGGGCTGGCGATTCTGAACGTGATGACCCCCGAGCGGATCACACTGGCCATCTCGGCCGGGGATCACAAGGCCTTCACCGCTGCCAACGGCGTGGGCCCCAAGCTGGCCCAGCGCATCGCGCTGGAGCTGAAGGACAAGGTGGGCAAGGGCCTGGCCGAGGGCATCACGCTGGGCGATGTGAGCGGCGGCGGAGCACCGGCGGGCAACCTGAGCCAGGCCATCGCGGCCCTCACCAGCCTGGGCTACAGCCCCAGCGAGGCGGCCCAGGCAGTGGCCAAGGCCGACCCCTCCCTGCCGGTGGAGGAACTCATCAAGCTGGCGCTGCGCGGCATGGCGAAAGGAAGGTAACCTGTGGAAGAATACGAATTCGGCACACGGCTGGTCAGCCCGGAGATGAATCAGGGTGAAAGCGAAGAGATCAGCCTGCGGCCCAAAACTCTGGACGAGTATGTGGGTCAGGAAAAGGTAAAGGAAAACCTGCGCATCTATCTGGAAGCCGCCAAGCGCCGGGGCGAGCCCATGGACCACATCCTGCTTTACGGCCCTCCGGGTCTGGGCAAGACCACGCTGGCGGGCATCGTGGCTCAGGAGATGGGGGTGCAGATCCGCATCACCAGCGGCCCGGCCATCGAGAAGCCCGGCGATCTGGCGGCCCTGCTCACCAACCTGCAGGAGGGCGACGTGCTCTTCATCGACGAAATCCATCGCCTGTCCCGTCAGGTGGAGGAGGTTCTGTATCCCGCGCTGGAGGACTATGCGCTGGACATCATGATCGGCAAGGGCCCCAGCGCCCAGAGCATCCGCATCAACCTGCCCCGGTTCACCCTGATCGGCGCCACCACCCGTGCGGGCCAGATTACCGGCCCGTTGCGGGATCGGTTCGGCGTGCTGCTCAAGCTGGAGCTGTACAGCCCGGATGAGCTGAGTGGCATCATTCAGCGTTCGGCGGGCATTCTGGGCCAGCCCTGCACCCCGGAAGGGGCCTATGAGCTGGCCAAATGCAGCCGGGGCACCCCCCGTGTGGCCAACCGGCTGTTAAAGCGGGTGCGGGACTTTGCTGCCGTTCTGGCGGACGGCGTGATCGACGAGGCCACCGCAAAGCTGGCCCTGAAACGGATGGACATCGACGAGCTGGGTCTGGATGAGATGGACCGGAGCATGCTGCGGGCCATTATCGAGCTGTACGGCGGCGGGCCGGTGGGTCTGGATACGCTGGCCGCCGCGCTGGGCGAGGAGGCCGTGACGCTGGAGGATGTGTGCGAGCCCTATTTGATGCAGATGGGCTTCCTCACCCGTACCCCCCGGGGCCGCTGCGCCACCCGGCAGGCATGGGTTCATCTGGGGCTGGAGCTGCCCAAAGAGCTGGATGCTCCGGGCCAGCAGAGCATGTTCGACTGACCACGCCAAGAAAATTTCATAAATACACGTTATACTGATACGGAAACCGCCCGAAGCACCGGCGGTTTCCCCAGAATGAAAAAGGAGAATTGCGTATGCGCCCTGCCACCAGCTGGCAAGATTATGAACTCATCGACGCAACCTGCGGCAACCGTCTGGAGCGCTGGGGCAGCACCCTGCTGGTGCGCCCGGATCCTCAGGTGGTGTGGAAAAGCCCCGAGACCAGCCCCCTGTGGGCCAAGGCGGACGCGGTGTATCACCGGTCCGAGCGGGGCGGCGGCCAGTGGGAATACCGCCGCCGCCTGCCGGAAAAGTGGAAGATCGGCTGCGGCCCGCTGACTCTGGTGGTCAGCCCCACCGGCTTCAAGCACACCGGCGTGTTCCCCGAGCAGGCCGTGAACTGGGCCTGGTACGAGGAGAAAATCAAGGCCGCCGGCCGCCCCATCAAGGTGCTGAACCTGTTCGGCTACACCGGCGGCGCCACGTTGGCCTGTGCCGCAGCCGGCGCCAGCGTCTGCCATGTGGATGCCTCCAAGGGCATCGTGGCCTGGGCCCGGGAGAATGCACAGGCCAGCGGTCTGGCCGATAAGCCCATCCGCTGGATTGTGGACGACTGCGCCAAATTTGTGGCCCGGGAGATCCGCCGGGGAAACACCTACGACGCCATCATCATGGACCCGCCCAGCTATGGCCGTGGCCCCGGCGGCGAGGTGTGGAAGCTGGAGGATAACATCTATGATCTGATCGCCCTGTGCGCGGGCGTGCTCAGCGAGCAGCCCCTGTTTGTGGCGGTGAACAGCTACACCACCGGCCTGTCGCCCGCGGTGATGGAGTATATCCTGAAAACCATCCTGTGCAACAAGCACGGCGGCGTGACCAGCTGCGATGAGATCGGCCTGCCGGTGAGCAGCACCGGCGGCGTTGTGCCCTGCGGGGCCACCGCCATCTGGCAGGAGGCCTGAACCTTACGGGCCCGGAACGAGAGGGGAGAGAAACCGAAATGAACGAGATGATCGCCGCAAAAGACGTGCGCTTTCGCTACACCCCGGAAAACCCTTATGCGGTGGATGGCGCATCCATGACCATCCGCAAGGGGGAGTTTGTGGCGGTGCTGGGCGCCAACGGCTGCGGTAAGTCCACCCTGGCCAAGCACTTCAACGCCATCCTGCTGCCCGAGAGCGGCACCGTGACCGTGGAGGGCATGGATACCCGGGATGAAAGCCACCTGTACGACATCCGCCAGACCGTGGGCATGGTGTTCCAGAACCCGGACAACCAGATCGTCGCCACCGTGGTGGAGGAGGACGTGGCATTCGCGCTGGAGAACCTGGGTGTTCCCCCCGCCGAGATCCGCGCCCGCATCGACGAGGCCATGCAGATGTCCGGCATTTACAGGCACCGGGAAAAGGCCCCCCACAAGCTGAGCGGCGGCCAGAAGCAGCGCGTGGCCATCGCGGGCGTGATCGCCATGCGGCCGGACTGCCTGGTGCTGGACGAAGCCACCGCCATGCTGGACCCCCGGGGCCGGGAAAAGGTGATGGAGACCATCCACCATCTGAATAAGGATTTCGGCATCACCGTGGTGAGCATCACCCACTATATGGAGGAGGCCGCACAGGCCGACCGGGTGCTGGTGATGAGCGAGGGCCATGTGGTCATGGAGGGCACCCCGAAGGAGGTGTTCAGCCAGACCGAGAAGGTTCGCTCCCTGCGGCTGGACGTGCCCCAGGCCGCCGAGCTGCGGGATGAGCTGGTGAAGGCGGGGCTGAACCTGCCCGAGGGCATCATCACCGAGGACGAGTGCGCCGCCGCGCTCTACGAGCTGCTGAAATAACGGCGGATGAATAAAACAGACGAAAGCGCCATCTTATAGCGGCAATACCACACAATTCACGCCTGGCGGCTCAGGCGGCGTATCGCGCCAAAATTTTCCGTGGGATTTTCCAAAAATGCTCGCCAATCCAGCCAAGGATTGCCTGCGCTTTTTGGTTCATCCCGCAAAAAATTTTGCGGCGCGCTCCACCACCTGGAATTCTGCGGTATCGCCTGAGAAGAGGCACATTTCCGGGGCTTAGCGCCCCTTTGCAGTAAGGATGTGAAACCAATGGCAGCCATCATTGAAACGCGCCATCTGACTCATATATACAACGCCGGCATGCCGGACGCCACCACCGCGCTGGAGGACGTGAGCTTCGCGGTGGAAGAGGGCGACTTTGTGGGCATCATCGGGTCCACCGGCAGCGGCAAATCCACCCTGATCACCCACTTCAACGGCATTCTGAAGCCCACCAGCGGCCAGGTGCTGCTGGACGGCAAGGACATCTGGGCCAAGGGGCAGGACATCCGCAAGGTTCGCTTTGCGGTGGGTCTGGTGTTCCAGTACCCGGAGTACCAGCTGTTTGAGGAGACGATTTATAAAGACATCGCTTTCGGCCCCAAAAACATGGGCCTGAGCGAGGAGGAGATCGCCCGGCGGGTGCGCCGGGCGGCGGCCTTCACCGGCCTGCCGGAGGAATATCTGGAGCGCAGCCCCTTCGAGTTGTCCGGCGGTCAGAAGCGCCGGGTGGCCATTGCGGGCGTGTTGGCCATGGAGCCCCGGGTGCTGGTGCTGGACGAGCCCGCCGCGGGCCTTGACCCGGAAGGCCGGGACATGATCCTCAGCCAGGTCAAGCGCTACCATAAGGAGACCGGCACCACCGTGCTGCTGGTGAGCCATTCCATGGAGGACATTGCCAAATACGCCGACAAGGTGCTGGTGATGGACCAGAAGAAGATCGCCATGTACGACCGGGTGGACAAGGTGTTTGCCCGGGCGGACGAGCTGCTGGCGCTGGGGCTCTCGGTGCCGCAGGTGACCAAGATCTTTTTGAAGCTGCGCCAGATGGGGCTGGATCTGCCTCAGGACGTGTACACCGTGCCCTGGGCGGTCAAGACCATTCTGGAGGCGAAGGCCCGCAAAGAGGCCAAAGGGGAGGAGACCACATGCTGAAGGACATCACCATCGGGCAGCACTTCCCGGGCGATTCCATCGTGCATCGCACCGACCCGCGGCTGAAGATTCTGCTGGTCATCGCCTACATTGTGCTGCTGTTTACCATCAACAATTTCCTGGGCCTTGCGCTCAGTCTGGTGCTGCTGGCGGGCCTTTACATGCTGGCAAAGATCCCTCTGCGCATCATCGTAAAGAGCCTGAAGCCCATCATTCCCATCATCGCCTTCACGGCCATTCTGAACCTGTTCTTCATGGGCGGCGAGGGCGAGCCGCTGATTCATTTCTGGGTCATCAAGGTTTATAAGGAGGGCATCGCCTACGCCATCTTCATGGCGGTGCGTATCGTGGCCCTGATCGCGGGCACCGGCCTGCTCACCTACACCACCAGTCCCATCGTGCTCACCGACGCCATCGAGCGGCTGCTGTCGCCCTTTGCAAAGCTGGGCCTGCCGGTGCACGAGCTGGCCATGATGATGACCATCGCCCTCCGGTTCATCCCCACCCTGATTGAGGAGACCGACAAGATCATGAATGCCCAGAAGGCCCGCGGCGCCATGCTGGACAGCGGCAGCGCCAAGGACCGGATCAAGGCCATGGTGCCCATTCTGATTCCGCTGTTCATCTCGGCCTTCCGCCGGGCGGACGAGCTGGCCATGGCCATGGAGTGCCGGTGCTACCGGGGCGGCGAGGGCCGTACCCGCCTGAAGGTGCTCAAATTTCAGCCCCACGACTGGGGCACTGTGGCCTTCTGCGCCGTCACCTTCGGTCTGGTGTGGGCCACCCGCTTTGTGATGCCGGGGGTGCTGTAACACCATGAACATCCTGCTGGACATCAGCTACGACGGCAGCGGCTTCTGCGGCTTTCAGGTGCAGAACAACGGCCTTTCGGTCTGCCAGGCATTGCAGGACGGGCTGGAGGCCCTGCTGGGCACCCGACCGCCGGTGAAGGGCTGCTCCCGCACCGACGCGGGAGTCCACGCGCTGCATTATGCGGTGAACTTCTGGGCGGACTGCCGCATCCCCATGGAAAAGCTGCCGCTGGCGCTGAATCAGAAGCTGCCGGCAGCCATCCGGGTGAACCGGGCCATGGAGGTGGAGGAGGAATTCCACGCCCGCTACGCCGCCCACGCAAAGACCTACTGCTACCGCATCTGGAACAGCCCCATCGACAGCCCCTTTGGGGCCGGCTGGCATCACCGGCTGCCGGGCAGGCTGGACGAGGCTGCCATGCAGGCGGCGGCGGACCAGTTTGTGGGCAGCCACGATTTCATGAGTCTGTGCTCCGCCGGCTGCGAGGTGGCCCAGCGGGGCAGCACGGTGCGCACCATCACTCAATGCCGGGTGCAGCGCACCGGCGATCTGGTAACCGTGACCGTCACCGCGGACGGCTACCTTTATAACATGGTGCGGATTCTGGCGGGCACGCTGGTTCTGGCGGGCCAGCACAAGCTGGACCCGGAGCAGATTCCCGCCATTCTGGAAAGCCGGGATCGCAGCCAGGCAGGCCCCACCCTGCCGGCCCAGGGCCTGTTTCTGGCCTGGGTGGACTACCCCGAGCTGCCTGCATGGCAGGCGGGCAGACCCCAGGGGGAACCCGGCCGCATTCTGTGACGAACAACAAGAAAGGGGGCGGGGATATGGAGATGGAACCCAATCAGACGCCCGGCGGGGCAAAGCTCACCCGCCTGAGCGCATTGAAGCGCCGCCGCAGGCTGCGGCGGCTGCGCACCGTAGCGCTGGCGCTGGTGGTGCTGGCCGCGCTGGCTTTGTATGCCAGCGGCATTTTCGGCCGGGGCCTTGCACTGCTCAGCGACATGGTGGAATCCGCCCGCATCGGGCTGCAGCCCGGCGGTGGCTGGCCGGTCAAGACCGGCATTGCCGAGCCGCTTCAGGTGGAAAGCCTGGGCGGTGGCTTTGTGGAGCTGGGCAGCCAGGATCTGGTGTTTTTTTCCGCCCGGGGCGCCCAGCTGCGCAGTGTCGCACACAACTACGCCCGCCCGTGCATCAGCAGCGGCAAGACCCGCTTTGTGCTGTATAACCGGGCTGGCTATGAGCTGCGGGTGGAAAGCCGCACCCGCACGCTTTACACCAACACCTACACCCAGCCCATCCTGCTGGCGGAAATGGCCTCCAACGGAACGGTGGCGGTGGTCACCGATTCCAGCCGTTATCTGGCGGAGGTTACGGTGTACGATTCCACCTTCCAGCCTATCTACCAGTGGTACCCCAGCGATTCCGAGGGCGTGCCCGGGCAGATCGCCTTTTCCCAGAACGGCAAGCGGTTCGCCGCTGCCTGCCTGAGCGCGGCGGACGGGCAGCTGGCGGTGAAGATTCATCTGCTGGACCTGAATTCCGGCACCATCGGCCTGACCATTGACGCAGGCTCCAGCCCGGTGCTGCAGATGCACTGGCTCAGCAACACAAAACTGCTGGTGGTGTTCCAGAACCGGATTGCAGTGTTCGACACCACCACCGGCGAGCAGCTGGCCACCTACAGCTATCCCAGCGGTACGCTGCTCAGCGTGTCGGTGAGCCAGCGGGCGATTGGCGTGCTGATCGGCTCGGAAATGGCCGACGCTCCGGTGCGGCTGATTCTACTGGACACAAACTGTCAGGAGCTGGGCACCGCTTCGGTGCCTGCACCCGCAAGCAAAGTGGTGTGCACCCGGTCCGGCGCGTATGTATTACGGGGCGATTGTGTTGCCGCCTACGATCTGGAAGGGGAGTATCTGTGGGAAATGTCCACCGACAGCCAGCCCCAGGCGGTGCTGAATGCCAAGAATCTGCTGGTATTCAGCGGCGGCCAGGCGGCGCTGGTGACCCAGCCCGCAGAGGAATAACCTCTTAAGAAAAATCCAAGAGAAAACGAGGAAATGACCCATGACCATTGCCAACGGTTTTGACCTGATCCTGCTGGCGATTCTGCTGCTGGTGGCCCTGCGCTATGCAGGCAAGGGCTTCGCGGCCGCGCTGGTGCAGTTCGCGGGCAATCTTGCCAGCCTGCTGGGCGCGAGCATCTTCAGCCAGAACATCGCCCCGGTGCTGTTCACCCAGTTCTTTGAAAACAACTTCACCACCAGCATTGAAAAGACTCTGGCCGACGGCGGCCAGGTGCAGCTGGACCAGCTGGTGGAAAAGTATGCCGGTTTTCTGCCGGACGAGATTCAGGCGGGCATCATTCAGTCCGCGGGCGGCGTGCTTACCGGCAGCGCCCCGGAGCTGGCGGATCAGGTGGTCCGGCAGGTCATTGCGCCGCTGCTCACCCCCATCATTGCCATTGTGGTGTTCTTTGTGGCTTTCGCGCTGTGCAAGGTGATTGTGGGCTTTGTGGTGGCGGTGCTTACCAACTTCAACCGCATCCCCATTCTGGGCGGCGTGAACAAGCTGCTGGGCTTCGCCATGGGCCTGCTGGCCGGCGTGGTGGATCTGTATCTGATTCTGTGTGCCGTGTGGGCGATTATTGTGATCACCGGCGGCTCCATCCCCTGGCTCAATCAGGAGGTGCTGGGCGAAAGCATCGGCTTTTCGCTGTTTGGGCAGTTCAATCCGTTTTATTAAGCCGGGTCTTTTGCCCCGGAACCCCAAAGGAAGGGAAATGAGATATGCTTTGTGTACGTTGTAAAAAGCGCACGGCCATTGTGTTCGTGCAGCGCATGGAGGCGGGCCAGCCCAAGCAGGAGGGATACTGCCTCACCTGTGCCCGGGAGCTGGGCATCAAGCCGGTGGACGATCTGATGAAACAGTTCGGCGTGTCGGATCAGGATCTGGAGAACATGGAAGAGCGCATGAGCAGCTTCATGGAGGAAGCGGGCGAAAACGGCATGTTCCCCTTCGGCCCCATGGGCGGCCCGGAGGACCCGGATGCCGACGATTCTGGCGAGGGCGATGAGGACGGCTTCACCCCCGGCGGCAGCGCCACCTTCCCCTTCGGCTTCGGCGCGAAGGAAAAGAAGGAAAAGGACGGCGAGAAGAACGAAAAGGGCAAAAAGCCCCGCTATAAGTTCCTGGATAAATACTGCGAGAACCTGACCGCCAAGGCAAAGGCCGGCAAGCTGGATGAAATCATCGGTCGCGAGCAGGAGATCTACCGCACCATCCAGATTCTGGCCCGCCGCCAGAAGAACAACCCCTGCCTGATCGGTGAGGCCGGTGTGGGCAAGACCGCCATCGCTGAGGGCATTGCCCAGCGCATCGCCCGGGATCAGGTGCCCTCCTGCCTGAAGGGCAAGCAGCTGTATCTGCTGGATCTGACCGGTCTTGTGGCCGGCACCCAGTTCCGCGGCCAGTTCGAGCAGCGGGTGAAGGGCCTGATCAGCGAGGTGAAGAGCGCCGGCAATGTGATCCTGTTCATCGACGAGATCCACAGCATCACCGGCGCGGGCGACAGCGAGGGCGCCATGAATGCGGGCAACATCCTGAAGCCCGCCCTCAGCCGCGGCGAGATTCAGGTGATCGGCGCCACCACCTATGCCGAGTACCGCAAATACATCGAAAAGGATCAGGCGCTGGAGCGCCGCTTCCAGCCGGTCAAGGTGGGCGAGCCCAGCCTGGCCCAGGCCATCGAGGTGATTGGCGGCATCAAGAAATACTACGAAAAGCACCACGGCGTGGAGGTCAGCCAGCCCATTGTGGCTGCGGTAGTCAACCTGAGCGAGCGCTATATCTCCGATCGTTTCCTGCCGGATAAGGCCATCGACCTGCTGGACGAGGCCTGTGCCTGCTGCAACCTGCGCCATCCGGAGATCAGCCAGCTGGCCGACACCCACAAAAAGATCGCCGCGCTGGAGGCCGAGGAGCTGGCGGCGGAGCAGTCCGGTGAGGGCGAAGGCCAGACCGAGGAATACTACGCCCGTCTGGCCCAGATCAAGACCGATCTGGCCCGCCTGCGGGAAGAGCTGCCCGCGCTGGAGCTGAAGGCCGGCGGCATTCAGGTGGAGATGGAGGACGTGGCCAAGGTCATCGAGCTGTGGACTGGCATCCCCGCCGTGAAGGTGCAGGAGAGCGAGTTCGCAAAGCTGGTGAATCTGGAAACCGAGCTGAAGAAACACATCATCGGTCAGGATGAGGCTGTGAGCGCGGTGGCCCGCGCCATGAAGCGTGCCCGGGCAGATCTGTCCGGCCGTCGCCGCCCGGCCAGCTTCCTGTTTGTGGGCCCCACCGGCGTGGGCAAGACCGAGCTGGTCAAGCAGCTGGCCAACCAGCTGTTCGACTCGGTGGATCCGCTGATCCGCTTCGACATGAGCGAATACATGGAGAAGCACACCGTCAGCCGCCTGATCGGCGCCCCTCCGGGCTATGTGGGTCATGACGAGGCGGGCCAGCTCACCGAGCAGGTGCGCCGCCGGCCTTACAGTGTGGTGCTCTTCGACGAGATCGAAAAGGCGCACCCGGATGTGCTGAACATCCTGCTGCAGATTCTGGACGAGGGCCGCATTACCGACAGTCAGGGCCGCACCGTGAACTTCGAGAACACGGTCATCTGCATGACCAGCAACGCGGGCAGCACCGAAAAGACCGGCGAGACCGGCTTCAACAAGAGCGCCGAGCAGATCAGCGAGAACAAGATGATGAAGGCTCTGGGCGACTTCCTGCGGCCGGAGTTCCTGGGCCGTGTGGACGAGATCGTGGCCTTCAAGCCGCTGAACGAGCAGAGCCTGTGCCGCATCGCCGGCCTGATGCTGGACGAATACCGCCAGCCCATGGCCGACAAGGGCCTTGCCCTGGAATACACCCCCGGTGCTCTGGAGCAGCTGGTGAAGGAGTGCGGCGGCGTGAAGTTCGGCGCCCGTGACCTGCGCCGGGTAATCCGCAAGCAGGTGGAGGATCCGCTGGCCGAGCGTTTTGTGGCAGGAACCCTCACCGGAACCGTGAAGCTGGACGTACAGGACGGAAAGCTGGTACTGGTGTAAACAGGAGCTTGTCTCAAAAGAAGGAACCTGTTATAATAACAGCATGATTACCCGGTTGTGGCCGGGTTTCGGGGCCCCGGCTCTGCACTGTGCAGAGCTGGGGCTGCCGTGTATTTTGGCATGTTTCGAAGTTGTAACCAAGAAGTATCGGTTTTCTTAAGAAAATAGCAAGATTTTTTCAGATTTTGAAATATTTCAGGGCGCAGGTATCGTTTGTAGAATGGAAGGCGCTCAAGAAGGAGCGTGATTGTGTGGCCTCGCAAACCCCATGCACCCAGCAGCAGATGGAGCGGCTGGTGGATGAATATGGCAATGGAATGCTGCGGCTCTGCTGCATGTATCTGGGGGATGTGCATCTGGCCCAGGACGCCGTGCAGGACGCCTTTGTGAAAATCTATCGGGCCTGGCCCGCCATTCCGGATCCGGCGGCGGAAAAGGCCTGGGTGATGAAGATCACCGTGAATGTGTGCAAGGATTACCTGCGCAGCGCCTGGAAGCGCCGGGTCAGTCTGGTGGATCAGTATCCCGAGCTGCCCGCGGGCCAGGAGCCCCGTTCGGAAGAGGGTCGCCTGATTCAGGAGATCATGGCCCTGAAGCCGAAATACCGCGAGGTCATCCTTCTGCACTACTATCAGCAACTGCGCGTGGGCGAAATCGCCGCCATTCTGGGGGCGCCTCAGTCCACGGTGAGCATTCGGCTCCACCGGGCGCGGGAGCTGCTGAAAAAACGTTTGGAGGGAGGGCCCTATGAGGATCTTTGACGACAAACGCTGCGACGATACCATCCGCCTCGCGATCGATCGCGAGTTGGGAAGCATCCAACTGGATGCTTCCCAAAAGAGTGCTATCCTGGCCCAGTGCAGGCCCAGCCTGACCGTAGCGCCCCGCCATCGGCCGGTGCGCCGTGTGCTGGCGGTGGCGGCAAGCTTTGCCGCAGTCATGGTTCTGAGCGTCGGCACGCTGGCCGCCGCACCCGAGCTGCGGGAAAGCCTGAAAGGCCTCTCGGAGGACACCATCGCCATTCTGCAGCCGGTGAATCAGGTGAGCGAGGATCAGGGCATCCGAATGGAGGTGCTGGGCGCAGTGAACGACGGCGGCGTGGCCGTTGCGTTTCTGAGCCTGCAGGATACCACCGGGCAGGGCCGTGTGAGCGACACCGTGCGCCTGATGGACTGCCAGATCAGCGATGATCTGGGCATTGCAATCGCCAACGTGGTGAGTTACGACGAAACCACCGAAACCGCGATCCTGCGGCTGGAGGGCATGGACGGCGACGCCGATGCAGGGAAAAAAATCACCGTGAGCGCCCGTTCTCTGCTCAGCGGTGAGCAGAAGGTGAGCGACGAGTCCACCGGCTACACGGTGAGCGAGCTGATCGCCAGCGGCCCGGCGGCGGAATATGCGCCCCCGGAAGAGGGCCTGATCATGGGCAGCAAGGCGGGCGTGGATGACCCGGAAAACGCGGAGATTACACTGGAGGAGATTGAGCAGCTGAAAGATTCCGGCAAGGTGCCTGTGCTGGAGCCCTGGGCCGAAGGCCTGAAGATCGACGGTGTGGACTGGGCTACCGTGGCTGCCGCAGCAAAGATCGGCAATCAGCTGCACATCCAGTACAATACCGACAGTGTGCTGGGCGGCGTGAACAGCCTGAGCTTCCGCTTGAAGGATTCCTCGGGCCAGATTCTGGATCTGCCCATGCTGGAGCTGAACATCGGCCCCCGCACCGAGCTGAGCCGGGAGCTGTATTATACCGAAATCAATGAGTATGTGCTCTTTTTGCCCGAAGGGCAGGATGTGAGCGACATGGAAGTGGTTTACAGCGGCACCACCTATGATTCCCTGACTCAGGGCAACTGGTCCACCACCTTCCGGCTGGAGCAGGTGAAGGAACGGCTGCAGAGCAGGCAGGAACTGGATCTGGGCGGCTGGACGGTGGAAAGCGTGACCGTTTCCCCGGTTGCGGTTACCGTGCGCGGCAGTGGCGATCTGTGGGATTGGGGCGGCGAGATGCCGGAGGTTCGCGTCTGGCTGCAGGATGGTACCCAGGTGGAGGCCTCTTCCGCCGGAACATCCATCGATGGTGAGGATGTGACCCTGAACAGCATGTTCAACGAGATTCTGGATCTTTCCCAGGTGAAAACGGTTACCCTGAACGGCGAACCGCTGAAAATGGAATACGTTGCCGAATAAGAGATGAAAGCGCCGGAAGCACTCCGTTGTGAAGTGCTTCCGGCGCTTTTTTCGTTTCAGGGTAGCAGGTGGCCCGAAGAGGAGATTATGAATCGCACAAAACAGAATAACGCGCCGGTCATCCCTGTGGCCGGCGCGTTATTCCATGAGAAGAGAGAAAAAGGAGTTTCAGAGAAAAGAGCGGATTCCATGCTCCGGAGAATCAAGTGTACAGGGGCCAGAATATGGGAACCAGCACAAGCGTGGTCAGATAACAGAGCACCATCAGCGGCAGACCCACCCGCAGATAATCGTTGAAGCGGTATCCGCCCGGCTTCATCACCAGCGTATTGGGCGGGGTGCCCATGGGGGTGGCCAGCGCGCAGGAGGCAGCCACCGAAATCACGATCAGAACACTCTTGGGGTTGATGCTCAGATTGGAAGCAATGTGCAGCCCGATGGGAGCCAGAAGAGCGGCACAGGCCGTATTGGACATGAACTGTGTCAGGCTGGTGGTCAGCAGAAACAGCACCGACATAATGAGATAGGGGTTGGCGTTGTTTCCCATCAGCTGCACCACCTCGTTCGCAATCTGTTCGCCGGCACCGGAAACCTCCAATGCCTGAGCCATGGGCAGCATACCCGCAAAGAGAAACAGGGTGCTCCAGCTGATGGAGCCATAGGCTTCGCTTTCCGTCAGGGTGCCGCAAACCACACACAGCCCGGCGGCAATGGTGGTAAGCACGGCCAGTGGGGCCAGATTCAGCACCATGCCAATCAAAAGCCCGATGAAAATCAGCAGCGTAATGATCTGCTTTCTGGTGTTGTAATGTTCCGGAGAAGGGATCACTTCGGCCTCGTCCGGCTCAAAGGGACGGGCAGGCAGTAAAACACGGCCCAGAGTAAGCAGATAAATGATGCCAACGATGGTCAGCGGAATGCCGATCTTGGCGAATTCGAAGAAACCGAAGCTGCCCAGCCCGGCGGCGGTAAGCACGCTGTTCACCGTGGTGTTGGGTGGGGTACCCACCAGCGAGATCAATCCGCCCAGGCTGCAGGCCATGGCCAGCGGCAAAAGCAGCCGGGTGCGGCTGCAGCCCATCGATTTGGAAAAGCCCAGGCAGATGGGCATCAGAACGGCCACAGTTCCGGTGTTGCTGAGCATGGAGGAAAGCACCGCGCTCAGCAGCATTACACCCAGCATGGCAGTGGTTTCGTTTTTGCCGGCAATCCGCGCCATTTTGCTGCCGATAATGCTCACGATTCCGGTGGAGAACATGGCCCCGCCCACCACAAACATTCCGCCGAACAGAACCACGGTAGAGTCGCAGAAGCCGGAGAAAATGTCGCTGGCGGGCAGAACTTCCGCATACCACAGCGCCACGGGAACGCACAGTGCAGCAATGGCAATGGGAATCAGCTCAAAAATAAAAAGCACCGAGACCATGCCGAGAATCAACAGGGTCAGGCTGCTGGCGCTCCAGTGCAGTATGGAATGGGCAACAAACAGCAGAATGGCCTCCGCCGCAACCACAGCGAAACCGATCTGCTTTTTTGGTGCCGCCGGTGAGCGAAACTGCGGATCCCTTTCAAAAAGTTTGTTCTTCATGAATCCATCCCCCTGATGTGTGGATTGGAAAAATGCACAAAAAATAGTATACTATGTGAACAATAATGTTTAGTATCTATATTATAACGACTGGTGAATTGTATGTCAATCCGGAACAATCGAAAACGTAAAAATTGTTTGAAAACAGAGGAAAATATCCGGCAGAATGCAGCAAAAATGGCACGATGGGTATGGTAGCATGGTCTTGCACCACAAAAGAAGGAGGGAAGGCCGTGGGAACAATCCTGTTGCTGGTATTATTGTGTGCGGCGCTGGGCAGTGCGCTGGTGTGTTATGCGGGGGCCTGTGTGTCCAGCCGGGAGGAGCGCCGGTCCGAACAGCAGCGGCGGCGCTGAAGGGGAAAAGAAGCAAAATGAAACTCGGATTTTCGTGTATTCTGTGATACAATAAAAAGCAGTACGATCACAGGAGAAAACGCGATGAAACGAATTTGTACGGGTCTGCTGGCCCATGTGGACGCGGGTAAAACCACCCTGTCCGAAGCATTGCTGTATCGGGCCGGATGCCTGAAAAAGCTGGGCCGCGTGGATCACAAGGACGCCTTTCTGGATACCAACGCCATGGAGCGGGAGCGGGGCATCACCATCTTCTCCAAGCAGGCGGTGCTCGGCCTGCCCGATGCGCAGATCACCCTGCTGGATACCCCCGGCCATGTGGATTTTTCCGGCGAGATGGAGCGCACTCTCTCGGTGCTGGACTATGCGGTTTTGGTGGTAAGCGGCACCGATGGCGTGCAGAGCCACACCGAAACCGTGTGGAAGCTGCTGCGCCGCTATGGGGTGCCGGTGTTTGTGTTTGTGAACAAGATGGATCTGGCTGGAGCGGATCGGCAGGCGGTGCTGGATCAGCTTGCCCGCCTGGAAGAGGGCTTTGTGCCCTTCGATGGTTCCCTCGAACCGGATGCCTTTGCGGAAGCACTGGCCATGCAGAGCGAAGAGGCCATGGAGGCCTATCTGGAAAACGGAGAAGTGCCCCGGGAGCTGATCACCGCCATGGTGACCCGGCGGCAGGTGTTTCCCTGCCTGTTTGGCTCGGCGCTGAAGCTGCAGGGTGTGGATGAGCTGCTGGCCGCCTTGCAGGAGTATACCCGCCAGCCCAAAGAGGCGGAAGAGTTTGCCGCCCGGGTGTTCAAAATCTCCCGGGACGAACAGGGCAGCCGGCTCACCTGGCTGAAGGTCACCGGCGGTAATCTGCGGGTAAAGGCGCTGCTTACCGGTGAAGATCCGGACGGTCAGCCCTGGCAGGAAAAGGCCGACCAGCTGCGGGTGTATTCCGGAGCCAAATTCCAGGCGGTGGAGCAGGCCCCGGCGGGCACTGTGTGCGCCGTTACCGGTCTGACCCGTACCTGGGCAGGCCAGGGCCTGGGCGAGGAGGCCGCCGGTCAGGCCCCGGTGCTCCAGCCGGTGCAGAGCTGCCGTCTGCTGCTGCCCGAGGGCTGCGACGCCCACGCTGTGCTGCCACGGCTGACCCAGCTGCAGGAGGAGGACCCCCAGTTGCGTATCGTGTGGAACGAGCGTTTGGGCGAGATTCATCTGCAGATGATGGGTGAGGTGCAGCTGGACGTGCTCAAACGGCTGATCTGGGAACGGTTCGGTCTTGCCGTAGGCTTTGGCCCCGGCAGCATCGTGTATAAGGAGACCATTGCCGGCCCGGTGGAGGGCGTGGGGCATTTTGAGCCGCTGCGCCATTATGCGGAGGTGCATCTTCTGTTGGAACCGCTGCCTCGGGGCGCGGGCCTGCAATTTGATTCCATCTGCAGCGAGGACGTGCTGGACCGGAACTGGCAGCGGCTGATCCTCACCCATCTGGAGGAAAAGGAACATCTGGGCGTGCTCACCGGCAGCCCCATCACGGATATGAAAATCACCCTCACCGCCGGCCGGGCTCACTTGAAGCATACAGAGGGCGGCGATTTCCGGCAGGCCACCTACCGGGCAGTGCGTCAGGGCCTGATGCAGGCGGACAGCATTTTGCTGGAGCCCTGGTATGAGTTTCGGCTGGAGGTGCCCGCTGAGCAGGTGGGCCGGGCCATGGCGGACGTGCAGCGGATGGGCGGCAGCTTTGACCCGCCGGAGCTGCTGGGCGATACCTCCGTGCTCACCGGCAGTGTGCCGGTGGCGGAAATGCGGGGCTATGCCATGGAGCTGGCCGGCTACACCAGGGGCAAGGGGAAACTGGCCTGCACGCTGGCGGGCTACCGGCCCTGCCACGATGCCCCCGCGGTGATCGAGCAGGTGGGCTACGACCCGGAACGGGATACCGAAAACCCGGCGGACTCGGTGTTCTGTGCCCATGGCGCAGGCTATAACGTGAAGTGGGACGAGGTGCCTGCTCATGCCCATGTGGAAAGCGGCGTGCGGCTGAACGAGCCGGAAGAGGAGGAAACACCCGCCGTCCGGCAGCCCTGGCGGCAGGCAGCGCCGGTCTCCTCGCTGGAGGAGGACAAGCAGCTGGCAGCTATCTTCGAGCGGACGTACGGCCCTTCCAAGGGGCGGGAGCTGTTCCGCCCCGCGCCGGTAAAGCCGGCGGAATACCATTTTGAACCCAGCGGGCCGGAGTATCTTCTGGTGGACGGCTATAACCTGATCTTCGCCTGGGACGAGTTGAAAAAGCTGGCGGCGGATAATCTGGAAGGCGCACGGCAGGCGCTGGCGGATCTTTTGTGCAATTACCGGGGCTTCCATGATTGCCAGGTAATTCTGGTGTTCGATGCCTACAAGGTGCCCCATGGCACCGGTGAGGTGAGCCGGTATCAGAATATTTACATCGTCTATACCCGAGAAGCGGAAACCGCGGATATGTACATCGAAAAGACCACCTACCAGCTGGCAAAACAGCGCCGGGTGCGGGTGGTCACCTCGGACGGCGCCGAACAGCTGATCATTCTGGGGCATGGGGCGCTGCGGGTCTCGGCCCGTTCCTTCCGGGAAGAGGTGGAGCGTACCAACGGCGAAATTCGCCGCATTCTGGAGGAAAATCGCCTGAAAAATGCCCGGCGATAAGAAAAAACGAACGGGCGAAAAACGCCAGAGCGCAGGAAAAACCACCGGCCCGGCAAGGGAAAGCCTCCCGGCCGGGCCGGTGGTGTGCCGGCCGAAAAAGTGCTTGCATTTTCAGGCCCGGTATAGTATAATAAACCCTGTTACAAATAAGCCGGTGTGTCGGAATGGCAGACGATGCGGACTCAAAATCCGTTGGTGGCAACACCGTGTGGGTTCAAGTCCCACCACCGGCACCACGTCGGAATGGACTATGCTCCATTCAAAAAGCCCAGCCGTTTGGCTGGGCTTTTCTCATACCACTCCGTCATTCCTCCTTCTCCCCACAAAACTTTGCGGTGCAAACTTTCGTGGGGGCCCCGCCCTACGGGCTCAGGAGGGGAGCAGCATCAATATCATCACGCAAACTCATGTTAAAAGCTACATTTTGAGAAATCAAAGTGTAGCTTTTTTCTTATGCCATCATATAGTAAAAATTCCTCCATGCTATACTTCTGGCATGGAGGAATTTTTATGATACCAGAAATGAGCTCTTTTTCTCATAAGAAAGAAAAATTGCGGGTTGCAGCTTACTGTCGAGTCAGCACGAAGCATACAGAACAGCTGGAAAGTCTTGAAATCCAGAAATCTTACTTTGAAGCCGTTATTCGGGAGAATTCAAACTGGAGCTTGGTGAAAACTTATTCTGATGTTGGTTCTGCTTTGAGAACGAAAAACAGGCCTGGTTATCGGCAGATGATCCTGGACGGTAAAAAAGGCTTGTTTAACTTGGTTTTAGTGAAAGCATTGAGCCGATTTGGACGTAATACGGTCGAAACCTTGGCGCAGATAAGGGAGTGGAAGCAAATGGATATTGGTGTGTATGCCGAAATGGAAAATATTGATACCAGAAAGGTGAACGACAGTGCGCTCAGCATTTTCTGGTTATGGCTCAGGAAGAAAGCTGTAGCAAAAGTGAGAATATCAAATTTGGGATTCGAGCACCGATGCGCAGTGGGAAGACGATTCTCAACCACACTCAGTTTCTTGGATATACAAAGGACTCAGATGGGGTGTTAGTTGTTGTTCCAGAAGAGACGGAGATCGTGCGGAAAATTTTTGACTTGTATTTGCAGGGGTATGGTATACGAAAAATTAAGAAGTATCTGGAGGAGTACGGAATAAAGACAGCGACGGGGAAAGATACTTGGAGCACATCAACCATCGACCGTATACTGAGCAATGAAAAGTACATTGGTAATGTGCTGATGCAGAAAACCTATACGCCTGATTTTTTTACGGGTAAGCAGGAAAAGAATGATGGGACTTTCAGTATGTTTTTCGTGGAGAATGCGCATGAGGCAATTGTTGATAAAGAAATATTTGAAAAGGTTCAAGAGAGGAAAAAAGCGCATTCAAAAAAGAATTGAAGTTTTGTCTCAAGGCGCATGGTTAGATGGAGATTAGAAAAGATTGTTTTTACTCTAGTGCGAGTATGAAAAGAACATCAAAACCCAGGAGTCTTCGCACCAAAGAAGTGAATTTTAAAATGTATAAAACGTTGAAAGGACTTTGACAAATCTCTAAAAATCGCGTATGGTAATGGTAGTATAGCAAGTTTGACTACAAAAAGAACCGATTTTTTGTAGCATTTTGCTGTCGCTCTCCGCAAGGAGAGCGTGGATAGAAATGCTCAGCTTGTCGGTCTCCTCTTTGTGCTGCTGGGTCGCTCTCCGCAAGGAGAGCGTGGATAGAAATAGGTCTCTTGGTGCTGCGTCGCGCTGGCGGTTACGTCGCTCTCCGCAAGGAGAGCGTGGATAGAAATGTCAAACACAATGACCTTAACGTCATAAGCATCCATGTCGCTCTCCGCAAGGAGAGCGTGGATAGAAATAAAAAATCGAGCGTAACATCTGTCCCGAAGTTTTCGTCGCTCTCCGCAAGGAGAGCGTGGATAGAAATGTATTATGACGCGCGGCAGCTTGTGCGCGACTGGCGTCGCTCTCCGCAAGGAGAGCGTGGATAGAAATCTTTGTGCTGCATTTTGTATGGTGCGCTCAGGTCAGTCGCTCTCCGCAAGGAGAGCGTGGATAGAAATGCCTGCATCCGATATCTGGACAACATGGAGAAGCAGGTCGCTCTCCGCAAGGAGAGCGTGGATAGAAATCTCAAGGCTTTTGTCGTAATAGGCCGCGCCATCGGTCGCTCTCCGCAAGGAGAGCGTGGATAGAAATTGGTAGGTCAGCTGCACAGCCGCCACAGGAAGCGGTCGCTCTCCGCAAGGAGAGCGTGGATAGAAATAGCTGCTCCACAAACTCCTTGCGGGGCACGCCTTTGTCGCTCTCCGCAAGGAGAGCGTGGATAGAAATCATAACCCTATCATACCACATTGGAACATGTCCTCGGTCGCTCTCCGCAAGGAGAGCGTGGATAGAAATATATTGATCAAAGAATAGCTTTAAATCTACGCTTGTCGCTCTCCGCAAGGAGAGCGTGGATAGAAATGGGAATATCTGGGCAGGATGGGCTGGACGCTGGAGGTCGCTCTCCGCAAGGAGAGCGTGGATAGAAATCAGAGAACCTTATCTCTGGAACGGAGAAGCAACAGTCGCTCTCCGCAAGGAGAGCGAGGATAGAAATCAGCGACACCGGGATGTCGTCTACCTCGGCGTAGTGCCGCTCTCCGCAAGGAGAGTATCTTAAATAAAAGCGTAGTATTTCGGAACAGGTAATAATGTAAAAATATTTATGAAAGCAAAATCAAATGGGCAATTCAGGAAATCAATCCGTACTATTGGACATTCAGCGTGTTATACTTTAGAAAAGGCTCACAGTTGAATGCGGAGGTGAAAACATGAACTCCATGGATGAATCCTATAGATTAGCACATGTTTCTGAGGATGGGTTACGCTCGCAAACGATTTTGGAACATTTGAATGGAACGGCAAATCTGGCTGCCGGTTTTGCAGAACCCTTTGGTGCTGCGGCACAGGCGTATCTGGCGGGAATGCTGCACGATATCGGAAAATATAGCGATGCGTTCCAAAAGCGACTGGCTGGTGGGGAAAAAACAGATCATTCCACTGCCGGTGCGCAGGAGGCCTTTTCCATGAGGCAGCTGGAGGTGGCTTTTGTGGTGGCAGGACACCATGGCGGCTTGCCGGATGGCGGGGCTAAAAGCGATAAGGAAGGAGCTACCTTGCTCGCTCGTATCAAAAAAGCTTCAATTCCTGATTATAGTGAATGGAAGAAGGAGGTAAAACTTCCGGATGAGACGGAAAGAAAACACTTTCCGGATGGCTTTTCCACTGCTTTTTATACGAGAATGCTGTATTCCTGTCTGGTGGACGCAGACTATTTGGATACAGAGACTTTTATGAATGGAGGCCCTGCACCGCGCGGGGGAACTCAGCCGCCGGAACAATTGCTCCCTCGATTGCAGGAATATGTTGCTCCCTGGTGGGATGCAAAAAATGAACTGAACAAAAAGCGATGTGAAATTCTTCGCGCCTGTTTTGAAAAAGGCGTGACGGAGCAGCCGGGACTTTTTACCTTGACGGTACCCACAGGCGGAGGAAAGACCGTCTCCTCGCTGGCCTTCTCTCTGTCTCATGCGGTGGCACATGGAAAACGACGAATTGTCTATGTGATTCCTTATACGTCTATCATCGACCAGACTGCTGAGGTGTTTACCAACATTTTAGGCGAGGAAAATGTGTTGGAACATCATTCGGGCAGTGATGCGGTGATGGAGGAAAGCCAATCAGACCCGGATACTTACCGTAAGGTGCTTGCGACGGAAAACTGGGATGCGCCGGTGATCGTTACGACCGCAGTACAGTTTTTTGAATCGCTGTTTGCCAACCGTTCTTCCCGTTGCCGCAAGATACACAATCTGGCTGATAGTGTGATTGTGTTTGATGAGGCGCAGACGCTTCCACTGGCTTATCTGCGCCCCTGTGTGGCGGCTATTGGGCAGTTGGTGCGTTATTATGGGGCAAGCGCTGTTTTGTGCACAGCCACGCAACCGGCGTTGGAACCAATGTTCCGGGAACTGGCTCCGGGGTTGACGTTGCGGGAGATTTGTAACGATATAGCCGACTTGCACCATTTCTTTCACCGTACAAATCTGCGCAATGAAGGAGAACTTACAGAAGACCAGTTGGCAGAGAAATTGGGCCAGGCACAGCAGGTGCTGTGTGTGGTGAATCGTCGGGCAACGGCACAGCGGCTGTACAGTAGTTTGCCTGCCGATGGAAGCTACTGTCTGACAACACTTCTTTGTGCAGCTGACCGCAAACGTCTGCTGCGGGAGATTCGCACTCGCTTACAAAAAGGACTGCTCTGTCGTGTTGTGTCCACTTCGTTGATCGAGGCCGGTGTGGATGTGGATTTTCCGGTGGCATGGCGGGAGGAAGCAGGGCTGGATTCGGTTCTGCAAACGGCAGGACGGTGCAATCGGGAGGGAAAACATCCGGTGGTAGATAGTGTGGTTACTGTTTTTCGGCTGAGGGATCAGCCGGTTCCGCAAATCATCTGTCAAAATGCAGACGCAGCGCGCAGTGTGTGGCGCAACTTTGAAGATGTTTCACAGCCGCAGGCGATCGACGCATATTTTTCCCTTTTGTATGCGGTAAAGGGAGAAGACGCGTTGGATCAGAAGCAAATTTTAAAGGGCTTCAATGAAACAATGGAAGGGCGTATGCTTCCCTTTGCAACTGCTGCGGAACGATTCCGTCTGATCGAATCCTGCGCGGTGACGGTGTATATACCAACAGAAGAGAACCAGGAGTTGCTCACAGCTCTGCGGCAGGGAAGCGGCGGGCGTTCTTTGTATCGCAAATTGGGGCAATACGGCGTCACGGTGTATCCTGACCATCTTGCCATACTGCACGCGGCTGGTGCGGTGGAAGCGCTGGACGGGCAAGACTGGGTGCTGACGGATGATGCTCTGTACAATCATGAAACCGGACTCGCCCTGGACGTGGAAACAGGGAAAGCCTGGATGATATAAAACATGAATCTTGTGAAATCGATGTTAAGGAGGAATGTCGGATGATCCAATTGGAAGTCTGGGGCGATTATGCGCTCTTTTCCCGTCCTGAATTGAAGGTGGAGCGAATGTCCTATGACGTGCCCACGCCCTCAGCGGCGCGCGGGTTGGTGGAAGCCATCTATTATCACCCCGGTCTGCGCTGGCACATTGATCGGATTTGTGTACTCAATCCCATTCGTTTTGTCAGTATACGCCGCAACGAGGTAAAAAGTAAGGTTCTTGCCACAGCAGCCCGCGCTGCGGCACAGGGAAGTGGACAGCCACTGTATCTGGCTTCGCCTCAGGAGATTGTGCAGAGGGCATCGCTGGTGTTACAGGATGTACATTATGTAATTGAGGCACATTTTACAATGACAGACCGTGCTGCGCCCGGTGACAATCCAGGAAAATTTCAGGATATTGTTACTCGGCGTATGGAGCGTGGACAATGCTATCACACTCCTTACTTTGGTTGCAGAGAGTTTTCGGCGAAGTTCCGCCGCTGGCCCGGCGGTGTGATCCCCGCAATCGAAGAGACGCGGGATCTGGGGCTGATGCTGTATGATTTTGATTACTCGGATCCGAAGAACATCGCGCCGACGTATTTCCGAGCAAGTCTGAAGCAAGGCGTTATGAATGTGGCGGATTGTGAGGTGCTTCGATGATCCTGCAGGCTTTGACAGATTATTATGAGGATTTGCTGGCTCTTGGGAAAATCGCGCGCCCGGGTTGGGCGAAAGCAAAGGTATCGTGGGCACTGGAACTTGGTGACAATGGAGAATTGCTGGGTTTGCTGCATTTACAGCAGGAGGTGCAGCGGGGCAAGAAAACGGTACTGATCCCACAGGAGCGAGAGGTGCCGCAGCCGGTCAAGCGGTCATCCGGCGTGGCAGCCAATTTTCTGTGTGATACATCCGGTTATCTTCTTGGGGTTGACACAAAGGGAAAGCCGGAACGTACTGCAGAATGCTTCGCAGCTTCCCGCACGCTGCATGAGCAGATTCTGAAGGAGGCCCAGAGCCCGGCCGCGTGTGCTGTGCTCGCATTTTATGAACATTGGGACTCACAGAACGCAAAAGATCACCCGGCGCTGAAAGAGGAGTGGGATGAGGTGATGAAGGGCGGTAATCTTTTGTTCTGGTACCGGGGAGGTCCTGTGACGGAAGATGCGCAGGTGCGGGAAAGCTGGCAGCTTGCCAACGAACAAAGTGGGAATGCAGAAAATGCGCTGTGTCTTGTTACCGGTAAGCACGAACCGACTGCTCGCCTGCACCCCAATATCAAGGGAGTGGTGGGCGCACAGACCGCCGGTGCGGCGCTGGTGTCTTTCAATGCACCGGCTTTCTGCTCGTATGAGCACGAACAAGGGGACAATGCCCCGACCGGTGAATATGTGTCTTTTGCTTATACCACAGCGCTCAATACCCTTATTGCCGACCGGGAGCACACACGTCGCGTAGGCGATACCACCATCGTCTGCTGGGCAGCGGGTGGACAACCCGTCTATCAGGATTTCATGATGGCAGCGCTGTATGATGACAATATGGATGAACGTGACATTCAGAGTACGATGATCCGCTTGGCGGAAGGAGAACCAGTGGCCTGGCAGCAGCAGAAACTTTCGCCGGATACACATTTTTATGTTCTGGGGATTGCACCCAATGCCGCACGTCTTTCGGTGCGATTCTTCTGGCAGAACAGCTTTGGAACGCTGATTCAAAACGTGACAAAACATTACCGGGATCTGGAAATTACGCGGCCCTCATTTGACAAATTTCCCACGCTGCCTGTTTGGCGGCTGCTGCGGGAAACGGTGAATCAGAATGCCCGTAATCCGGAGCCGAATCCGCGGCTGGCGGGAGATCTTTTACTGTCGATTTTGAATGGAACGCCCTATCCGGCTACCCTGTTGGATGGCGTGGTACTGCGCATCCGTGCTGAGCGAGAGATTACGCGCGGCCGGGCTGCAATTGTTAAGGCCTGGTACCTGCGTAACACGAAAGATGAACAACTGAAGGAGGTCATGACTGTGGAACTCAACGAACAAAGCAACTATCTGCCGTATCTGCTGGGGCGGCTGTTTGCTGTACTGGAGGGGGTCCAGCAGAGGGCAAATCCCGGAATTAATACGACCATCAAGGACCGCTATTTCAATTCTGCTTCGGCAACGCCTGCAACGGTATTTCCATTGTTGATCAATCTGGCGCAAAAGCACCTTGCAAAGCTAGACGGGGGAATGGCGATATATTATAATCGCAAGATCACGGAACTAAATTCCCGTATCGCCCAGACATTGCCTGCCCGCCTAACCTTGCCGGAGCAGAGTGCTTTCCAAATCGGCTATTATCACGAAACACAGAAGCGTTACACCAAAAAGGAGGAAGTATAAAATGTCTGAAATCATTAAAAATCGCTACGACTTTGTGATCCTGTTCGATGTGGAAAACGGCAATCCCAACGGAGATCCGGATGCAGGCAATATGCCGCGCATTGATCCCGAAACCGGGTATGGACTGGTGACCGATGTGTGCCTAAAACGCAAGATCCGCAATTATGTGGAAACAGCAAAAGAAGATGCTCCGGGCTATCGGATCTACATCAAGGATCGGATTCCACTGCAGCGCAGCGATGCCGAGGCACTGGAATATTTGAAGGTGGATAAAGACCTGAAAGCGGCCAAAAAGGATGACCCCACTCTGGATGAAAAAATTCGCAATTTCATGTGCAGCAATTTTTACGACATCCGTACCTTCGGTGCCGTGATGACTACCTTTGTAAAAGGGGCACTGAATTGTGGGCAGGTGCGCGGCCCTGTGCAGCTGGGCTTTGCCCGCAGTGTGGACCCGATTCTGCCGCAGGAGGTCACTATCACCCGTGTGGCCATCACTACAGAGGCAGATGCTGAGAACAAGGGTACTGAGATGGGCCGCAAATACATCGTACCATATGGCCTGTATCGTGCAGAAGGATATGTGTCGGCAAATCTGGCCCGCAAAACAACCGGATTTTCGGAGGATGATCTGCAGCTTCTGTGGCAGGCGATTCTGAACATGTTTGAAAATGACCATAGTGCAGCACGCGGTAAAATGGCGGTGCGGGAGCTAATCGTGTTCCGGCATGACAGTGAGTTGGGCAATGCACCTGCTTATAAGCTGTTTGATGCGGTACATGTTGAGCGCAAGCCGGAGGTAGCTGTGGCACGCAGCTATCGTGACTACCAGGTAACGGTGGATGATACTCTGCCTGGTGGAGTGACCTGTGAACGGTTGGGATGATGGAAAATGAATATTTGTTGCTGTCAGGTATTCAGCATTTTTGTTTCTGCCGCCGCCAATGGGCACTGATCCATCTGGAGCAGCAATGGCAGGAAAACCTCCGTACCGCCGAGGGCAGGCTGGATCATCAGCGCTGCCACGATGAGACGCTGCGCGAAAAACGGAACAATCTGCTGATTGTGCGGGGAATGCGGGTAACATCGCACACGCTGAAGCTGTCCGGCGTGTGCGATGTGGTGGAGTTTTCGCTTGATCCGCAAGGTGTTCCTTTACAGGGGCAGAAAGGCCTGTGGTTGCCTCTGCCGGTGGAATACAAACATGGTGCACCAAAAGAGAGTGATGCCGACCGATTGCAGCTGTGTGCACAGGGAATGGCATTGGAGGAAATGCTGGTGTGCAGCGTGCCGCGCGGTGCGCTGTACTATGCGCAGACACGCCGGCGGGAGCTTATGGAGTTCACGCCGGAGCTGCGGGAAAAAACGCGCCGCACCGCCGCAGAGATGAACGAGTACTTTGCCCGCGGGTATACGCCGAAGGTGCGCCCCGGGAAACACTGCAATGCCTGTTCTTTGAAAGAGATCTGCCTGCCGGCGCTGTGCAGGAAAAATGCTGTAAATGAGTATATTCGTACTCATCTGGCAGAGCAGAACACGGAGGAAGCCAAATGAGAAAGATGCTGAATACGCTGTTTGTTCTTACACCGGAAAGCTATCTTTCGCTGGAGGGTGAAACCGTGGTGGTGAATCAGAAAGGAACAGAAGCGGCACGGTTTCCACTGCACACACTGGAAGGAATACTCACCTTTGCCTATGCAGGAGCATCTCCCGCGCTGATGGGTGCTTGTGCTGAGCGAGGGATTGATCTGGCGTTTTTCACACCCAATGGCCGCTTTCTGGCTCGCACTGTAGGAGAAGAACGCGGCAATGTGCTTCTTCGTCAGCAGCAGTACCGGATTGCGGATGATCCTGCAGTTAGTTGCCGATATGCGTGCGGGTTTATCTTGGGAAAAGTCTACAACGCACGGTGGGTGTTGGAACGTGCTACCCGTGACCATCCTCAGCGCGTACCGGTGGAACGGCTGAAAGAAATCTCGTCGCAGCTGGCAGCTTCCTTGATGCGAATTCAAGAGTGCGGTACATTGGAAGAGCTGCGAGGGTTGGAAGGAGAAGCGGCACAACGATATTTCGATGGGTTTGACAGTCTGATCTTACAGCAGCGAACAGACTTTGCATTTACCGGCCGCAGCCGTCGACCGCCACTGGATCCCATAAACGCAGTGCTTTCCTTTGCGTATACGCTGCTCGCCCGGGAATGTGCAGCTGCACTGCAAAGCGTTGGGCTGGACCCATATGTTGGATTTTTGCACCGGCCTCGCCCGGGAAGAACCAGTCTGGCGCTGGATCTGATGGAGGAGCTGCGCCCGGTGTGTGCCGACCGGTTTGTTTTGTCCTGCGTCAACCAGAAAATCGTCACCGGTAAGCATTGCCAGCGGCAGGACAGCGGAGCAGTTTGGCTGACGGATGAAGGACGCAAGGTGTTCCTTTCCGCCTGGCAAAAACGGAAACAGGAAACCATCACGCATCCGTTTCTGGGCGAAAAACTGCCATGGGGGCTGATGCCCTATGTGCAGGCTTTGCTGCTTGCCCGTACACTGCGCGGTGATCTGGAGGAATACCCGCCGTTTTTCTGGAAATAGACCGAAAGGAGCATGCGGCATGCTGGTGCTGATCACATATGATGTAAACACAGAAACACCGGCCGGACGCAAACGTCTGCGCAAGGTTGCAAAGACTTGTATCGATCATGGGCAGCGTGTACAGAATTCGGTGTTTGAATGTTTGCTGGACGCGGCGCAATATGCGGTTTTGAAATCAAAACTAACGCAGCTGATTGATCCGGAATGCGACAGCCTGCGTTTTTACTGTTTGGGAAACTCTTACAAAAAGAAGGTGGAGCATATCGGGCGCTGCCCGCAGTGGTCGCAGGATGACGTGCTGCTGTTGTAGATGGTGCGAACGTGAAGCAACCAGAAAAACGCTGGGAGCTTCGCACTAAAAGATAGCTGAAAAATGATGCAAAAGAACGTGAAACGGTTTTGATAGAACCAGAGAGAGTATGCTTTGTAATATCAAAACGACAAATTTTCGTGTTTGTGCTGCAAAATGAAACAATATTTTGTGAACTTTTGCTGTCGCCCTCCACACGGAGGGCGTGGATAGAAATAACGACATGGAATCCTTGCGGCAGGCGCTTAATGTCGCCCTCCACACGGAGGGCGTGGATAGAAATCAACTGGCCAGCTGGTAACCGTCTGCGCCATTGAGTCGCCCTCCACACGGAGGGCGTGGATAGAAATTCCGCAAGAAGCCTGTATAACTACGACCTAAAAGTCGCCCTCCACACGGAGGGCGTGGATAGAAATGTCAAAATCCTGCGAAAAATCTACCGGCGCAACAGTCGCCCTCCACACGGAGGGCGTGGATAGAAATACGTCCATGCCGGGAGCCGCGTTGATGGTGATGTGTCGCCCTCCACACGGAGGGCGTGGATAGAAATCATCCTCCGAATAAGGGGCAACGGCGCCGCCCACGTCGCCCTCCACACGGAGGGCGTGGATAGAAATCAACGCCGTATGATGCGTACCAGATAGACGCATCGGTCGCCCTCCACACGGAGGGCGTGGATAGAAATCGTCATGCCTGCGATTTCCTCGGCTGTATAGGCCGTCGCCCTCCACACGGAGGGCGTGGATAGAAATATCTTTTACCTCATTTCGGTACACTTTGACAAGCCCGTCGCCCTCCACACGGAGGGCGTGGATAGAAATGCTTATGGTCAAGCGGCCGGTTGGAACTGGCATTTCGCGTCGCCCTCCACACGGAGGGCGTGGATAGAAATATCCTGAAGATCAGCCGAGGCGCTGTTGAGGGTAGTCGCCCTCCACACGGAGGGCGTGGATAGAAATGCTATAGAGAAGCTCCATCTCGCCGCACTGGAAAAGTCGCCCTCCACACGGAGGGCGTGGATAGAAATATGAGCAGATTCGCGCGATGGCAATTCCTGCGACCTGTCGCCCTCCACACGGAGGGCGTGGATAGAAATCAGAGCTTGAGGTATCGGAGAGTTTAAACTATCGGTCGCCCTCCACACGGAGGGCGTGGATAGAAATTCGTCAACCTTTACTACTTTGACAGTCGGCTCACTTCGTCGCCCTCCACACGGAGGGCGTGGATAGAAATTGCTGGAATCTATGCCGGAGGTGTGACAATGGTTGTCGCCCTCCACACGGAGGGCGTGGATAGAAATGTCTTCATCGTAAGGCAAGATGCCTGCGTTGAAAAAGTCGCCCTCCACACGGAGGGCGTGGATAGAAATGACCAGGACGGACAGATGAAGCTGGGGCATGATGCCGTCGCCCTCCACACGGAGGGCGTGGATAGAAATACACTGCCGGAAACTTGGGAAAGCAACTACTTTTTGTCGCCCTCCACACGGAGGGCGTGGATAGAAATTATCACCGACAGCTGGGCGGCTGCAAGCCCCTTTGTCGCCCTCCACACGGAGGGCGTGGATAGAAATAATCCGGGCGGTTTTGCAACGTCCCCCCTTAACTGTCGCCCTCCACACGGAGGGCGTGGATAGAAATGAAGAACTATTTCGGGTTTCAAAAAACCAAATTGTGGTCGCCCTCCACACGGAGGGCGTGGATAGAAATATCGAACGCATGCTCATCGGAAGGTCAATGCATTGCGGTCGCCCTCCACACGGAGGGCGTGGATAGAAATAAAAACGGCAGCACGCTGGATTTTGGCTATCTGGTCGCCCTCCACACGGAGGGCGTGGATAGAAATAGAATGGAGGGATAACGTGGATGACAAAACGTTTGGTCGCCCTCCACACGGAGGGCGTGGATAGAAATGCGAACGCTGCTGCCGGACTCAGTGGCCCGGGCAGTCGCCCTCCACACGGAGGGCGTGGATAGAAATTCAGGATTTCGACAAGCGCCCCACCCCGGCGCAGGTCGCCCTCCACACGGAGGGCGTGGATAGAAATACAAAGAGATCGCGCGGGACAGCCAATGTTGGATGTCGCCCTCCACACGGAGGGCGTGGATAGAAATCGCTCGAAACTGCTTCAGATACCACGCCTGCAAGCTGTCGCCCTCCACACGGAGGGCGTGGATAGAAATGGTTACGGTGGGCAGAGCCTCGATATTTGACCGTGTCGCCCTCCACACGGAGGGCGTGGATAGAAATGTACTGGGTGCTGTTTTTGCGCCAGCAGCAGCCGTCGCCCTCCACACGGAGGGCGTGGATAGAAATACGGTGCGCGGCGGCACATACCGCGAGTGCTTTATGGTCGCCCTCCACACGGAGGGCGTGGATAGAAATCTGCCGAGCCTGTCGATCCCGCAGCCCCTACACCGTCGCCCTCCACACGGAGGGCGTGGATAGAAATTTCTCGGCTGTCGCCCCCGATTCCAACGGCAACCTGTCGCCCTCCACACGGAGGGCGTGGATAGAAATGCTAAAAAGTCCTTGCGCTGCTGCGGGTCGTTTAGGTCGCCCTCCACACGGAGGGCGTGGATAGAAATCAGTTACAAGAAAATGACCGGAGCCAACCAGAAGTCGCCCTCCACACGGAGGGCGTGGATAGAAATATGTGCTGCGCGCCAGAGGGTGTGCGGGACGGCAGTCGCCCTCCACACGGAGGGCGTGGATAGAAATTTCTACGTTTGCTACGCCAGCTACTTTGAACCGCGGTCGCCCTCCACACGGAGGGCGTGGATAGAAATCTGCAACTCGCAGTTGTAAGTCAGCGTTTTGAAGTCGCCCTCCACACGGAGGGCGTGGATAGAAATTCGGGCGACGGGTCGCCGGTGCCTGCCTGCTGGGGTCGCCCTCCACACGGAGGGCGTGGATAGAAATCATTTTGATCAGGTCGCGTTTGGCATTGTTCAGCGTCGCCCTCCACACGGAGGGCGTGGATAGAAATAACAAAGCATTGAACCGGCAGCGCCAACTGCTACGTCGCCCTCCACACGGAGAGCGTGGATAGAAATCGCGTGGAGACAGAAAGCGGAGACGGCACAGCGGGGTCGCCCTCCACACGGAGGGCGTGGATAGAAATAGGAGCCATATCTTCCACTTTACTCTTGGCGGCGTCGCCCTCCACACGGAGGGCGTGGATAGAAATATCATGCACTGTTTCTGGTAGTCATCTGGCTTCAACTTACGGTAGTCATCCTCTGTATAAAGTACATATGTGGAGTTTGTATGGCGGGGGCATTTTGCTGATTGTTACACAGAGAAGCGTACAGCTTTTTCGGGTATCAATTTCATCACGCAAACCCAAAACTCCCGAATGCGAGAGCGTTCGGGAGTTTTATTTATCCACCATTCACTTTTTACTCTTCACTGACTTTGCGTTCCCCGCCCGGGATTTTTGAAATGAATAACGAATAGTGAAGAGTGAAGAGGTAAGGTGTGCCGCTTTGCGGCACGGATTTCATATTGCTCGGATGATTGGCCGGCTGTTTCCGTTTCACTTGAGTAATTTCCTGCTTGGCTCACGGAATAAGAAGAGCGGCGATTACCTGTTTCATTACGCAAACTGAAAGCCCCCGAATGCAATTGCATTCGGGGGCTTTTTCCCATTCGCTGTTTATTTTCTACGCTTCCCTGACGTACACTGCCTGTGCCGTCGGGAAGTGAAGAGAAAATCGTGAAGGGGGAAGAAGTACTCTTTGCTGCCCGGCAGCATGGAATTTTAGGCGGAGTCACCATCGTCCGGAATGCGGATCAGGATCTTGGTGATGTAATTCTGGGGATTTACCTTCACAAACTGGTCGATGATGTTGATGCAGATGACATCCTCTGCCAAAGGCAGCTGTGTGGCGCTGCGCATCCGGGTAAAGGTTTCCCAGATGCTGGAGTAAGGCCCGGCATGGTAGCCGGTCAGGTAATTGCCCGCCGAGATCTCATGAACCGAATGCTGGGAAGCCTCGGGAACTTCACCGATGAGATAAGCGCCGAAGGACTGCTCCTCGCCCCGATAAAAGGCCAGGGTGGGGTAAAGATAGAACAGCTCGTTGGAGAAAACCTCGCTCAGGTTTCCAAGGGCAATGTACGGGATGGCATCCAAGCGCTCGGCCCTGATTTTTTCAACGCAGAGGGTTTCCAGCTCCTGCTCGGTAAAGGTGATTTTCGTCTGAATCACCGCATCCAGCCGCAACAGCTCCTGAAGCTGCTCGCGCAGATTGCTGGACTGATGCCGCAGATAGGAACAGGTTTCCGTGAAGCTGCGCTGGCCCATAAAGCCGCTGATCTCCGACAGCGGACATCCCAGGCGCCGCAGATAGCGGATCAGCGCCAAAGAGTAAGACTGGTCAAACTTGTAGTAGCGATAGTTGCTTCCTTCCTCCCTCCCGGCCCTGCGGCAGCAAAAGCCCCTTTTCCTCATACAGCCGCAGGGTCTGCACATCCACATGGAACAAGCGGGCCAGTTCCCCGATTCGCAGATACTCCTTCATAACACACCTCCCATGTAGCCAGCAAAAAAAGATGACAACCGCCGGTCTCGACGGTTGTCATGATAGGGTGGAATTGCATTTTTGTCAAGAGCCGTGTCAGCCGATGCACCTGCCGCCCAGATACCGGGCCTTGATGTTGTCGGTGGTTCCGATGTAACAGAACCGTTCTACGACCTGCGCCGGCGTCAACGGAATGTTCAGATCTTCCATGCCGTCGATGACCAGTGCGTTAAACACATAGTCCTTTTCAAAGCTGCCCACCTTTCCGAACACCTGTCCGCCGGCCTTGGTGGCCAGATAAAAGGCGTTGGTGGAGGTGATGGGGCTGGCATTTTCCGGCTCGTAGAACCACTTCAGCTTGGACAGCTGCACGGCACGGCCGATTTGTGTATAGACACCCATGGAATGGCCGCCGCCCACATCGGTGCCAAGGGTAATGTTCACACCGTCGCTGTGAAGGGCGGAAACGCCCATGATTCCGGCAATGATGTTGGTGGTTGCATCCGGGCAGTGAACGGTATGGCCGCCGTGACGCTTGATGATTTCGATGTCCTCTTTGGCGGGGAAAATAAAGTGCGCGCCCACAACCGGGCCGTTCTCCATCAATCCCGCTTTTTCGTAAATCTCCGTGTCGCACTTGTAGCCGGGGTAAACCCGCAGGGCCTCCTTGGCCTCCCAGCGGGATTCCACCAGATGGGTCTGCAGGCCCACCTGATACTTTTTGCCCAGAGCGCCCAGACCCTTTACCAGCGCTTCGCTGCATGTGGGAGCAAACCGCGGGGTAATGATGGGCTTTGCGGTTTTATGGCCCGTGCAGTCAGCCAGATACTGCTCCGTCTCCCGGAGGGATTCCTCCACCGTTTCGCCCAGATAATCGGGCGAAGCGATGTCCATGTTCACCTTACCCACATAGCCGTAAAGGCCGCGCTCCTCCATGCGGCGGATCAGATAAGAGGTAGCCTCCCGATGGATGGTGGCAAAAATGCAGGCATGGAAGGTGCCGTGCCTGATCATGTCGTCAATGAAGGCATCGTAGATCGGCCGGGCGTAGTCCATGTCCGCAAAGCGGGCCTCCTGCGGGAAGGTGTACTGGTTCAGCCAGTCCGACAAAAGCATATCCATTCCAAGGCCCCGCTCGATATACTGGGAAGCATGGACATGCAGGTCCGAAAAGGCGGGAATAATCACGCCTTTTCCGTAGTCCGTGACCTCTGCGCCTTTATACTGCTCCGGAAGAATGCTGCAGATTTCCCGGACTTTTCCGTTTTCCACAATCAGATAACTGTCTTCATAGGTGACCAGCTCGTCGTAGCTTTTTGAAAACAGGATGTTGCCATGAAGAATATTCACTGTGAGTTCCTTTCTGCTATCAGACCGCGAGTCCGGCTACAACGGACAGGAATCGAATTACAATACCCGCCAGAAGCCCCACAAAGGGATCGATCAGCGCGGTAACGGCAATGGTGGCGCCGCCGGCCAGAGCATCCGCCTGGCTTGCACCCTCAAAGGTGGCTGCGGCATACTGGGAAACGCTGACCATGGAGCCCAGCACAAACAGGAAGCCGGAAATGGAAACCGCCGGGATAAACCGCGCAATCTTCGGAACAAGACGTGCGAAGAGGATCAGCGCCATCACCACCATAAGCAGAATGCCGGCCGCCACCGGATGGGGCGCTGCTGCTGTGGAGGAAAGGGTGATTTCAACAGGTGTACCGCCGAACAGGCCGGTCAGAATGTCCGCGGCACCGGAATAGATGGTCAGGCCGTCCACATTCGGGTTTTCCATTCCCGCCATGCCGGAAACGATGCCGCTGTAAGCGATGTTCGTGCCGATGGACAGGCAGGCCAGGGCAAGAGCGCCACGAATGACGTTGAAGTTTGTAACGGGCTTGAAGAACTTGAATTTGCTTTCTTCCTTTACCTCCTCCATGGGGCCCTTGTTCAGAATCAGGAAACAGGCGATGCTGGCTGCCATGCTGATGACCAGTGTCCAGTTCAGGTCCTTGGTGAGAAAATAGGCGGCAAAGGCGGAAACCAGCGAGACGGCGCCGGTTTTCTTGCTCTCCCTGATCAGATCAATGGCCACACGAATGACGATGATGCCCACACCGGCCTCCATGCCGGAAATGATGGAGGAGCCCGCGAAATCCACAATGCGCTGGAGCAGGCCCAGGCCGCCCAGAATTACCATGATCACACCGCTGTAAAACACGATGCTGATGCGTTCGCGGAAGTTTTTGCCAACGCTTCCCGCAAGAACGATGGTTTCGCCCTGAATGTTGATGGGAATCACCGTCTTGAAGGCCAGCATGCTGATGATGCCCGCGCAATATCCCAGTGCTGTGGGGGCGGACAGGAACCCGAAGCTGAGGCCCATGATGATTCCGGAAAGGCCGTTGATCACATTTCCCAACACCGAAAGGATGTCTTTGATAATCTCAAATTCCAATATAATTTCCTCCTTCACTGTTCCTGCGTTATACAGGACTGTGTTTTCCCCATACGGTGCCGCTTTGCCGATAAAATAGTTTTCTTTTCTGTCGGTAAAAAGCGGCCTGTGTCAGAATAAACCATATGGTAACCATAGAGTCAAGGGCTTTTTTCATGAATTTTATCACGGCACATGATGACTTCGGCTGTTCCAATCAGCATCGTTCCGGCTATGGCAGAGAAGACGAGCGGGGCGGATCGTGGCGGCTTTTTTCTTGCTCACTGGATAAAAAACAAGTGTTGAAATGTGGAGAGCAACTGGACCCGATCGGAGCTGGAGGAGTTTCAGCAGACAGGGGAAAGCGGTTCCGTTGCCATCTGGAATTTGCCCGCAGAGCACCTTTCCATTGACGAGGAAGTGACCGAGCTGGAGGGCGCCTCGGCGGTTTGTCTGAACGCAGAGGTGATCGGCGAGGACGTCTCGCATTGTCCGGCCTGATGGGGGATGAGGCGTTTACCCTGGGGATCCGAAACGCGGAAGTAACGATGGATTATACCTCTTATGAACCGGTGGAGCCCTGTGTGCTGCCGGAAGGTGCAAAGGAAGCAGCGGAGCAGGACCAGCGGCTTCAGGAAGGAAATCCGGACAATGGAGATGGCACCTTCGCCATTCAGGAGAGGGGCTGTTATGTGGATGTTGCAGCCCCGGAAGGCTATGAGCTGGAATCTTCCGGTTGCGACCAGGTGAATTTTTACAATGAAGAGCTGGATCGGCTGGTCTGCTATCCGATGTGGATTACCATTGACTCCAACGACCTGTTCTTCTGGGATATGGTAATCGAGGAAGAAGTGAACTATACCGGCAGTGAAGATATTGGCGACCCGATGTCGGAGTTCAAAGTAACCGACACCGGAGATTTCCTGTTCTGCGGGGAAGGCTTTACCTGCGATGGCGCCTGTAAGGGCCGGAACTACTATGCGTGGGCAAATCTGGACGACAGATTCTGCAGCTGGATTCTGGTGAAAATTTATGATGGCGGAAACACGGTGGATTCCACCATCACCGAGGAGGAAATCGAGGGCCTGCTGAGGCAGGTAAGCCGGCATCAGCAGGCAGCACCTTCGGAGGAGACGGAAGCTGCGCCGGATCAGCTGGAGCTGTGAGAACAGATCAAAAGAACGGGCAGGAGCCAGGCACAGCGGAGAAGCTCGCGCGGCTTTTCCACTGGTATGAGTGGGTATACACGCAAAGGGAGCATTCGAGTTGAATGGATTTGATACAAACTGTATTTATAATGCGATAAATTACAATTTGTATCTTGATTTCTGGAGGTATGGGGGATATTCCATACCTGTAAAGGGAAAATCACGGTTGCGGATTTTCAAAAAGAAAGCGGCTGCGTTATAATAAAAACAGTGGGGCAGACACAGGAAATCTCCACAGAACAGGCAGAGGGAGGAAGAAAACATGGAGCTCCGGGAATACCGGCCGGAGGATTGCGAAGCGATTACCCGGCTGTTTTACGACACGGTGCATACTGTGAACCGCCGGGACTACGCCCCGGCTCACGTACACCAGCAGATCCTGCATGGCGGCCACATCAGGGGTCTTGCCGCACACACCGGATTGGGTGCAGCCCCGGCAGCCGGCGGTTTCCTGGCACTGATAGCAAAACATTTTCTGTTCTATGGTTGAACGTCTCCTTGCTCATGGGGGGGATAAAAGTGCGCCGGAAATTTACTCAAATGGTGCCCGCCGACGCCTGCGGACAGCTATGATGATAACGTATTTAAAATGGAAGATGTGTTGGGAAAACAACTTTTGTGTTGATTTTTGTGTGGGAATTCTGGAATCTGCACGGAAAAAATGGAATATTCTATTAAAAACCTTGGGATTTTTATACACAAAAAGGCAGAAACTGTCACTATTTTTTCATTGACCTGTGGACTTTTTTGTGATAGAGTGGTAACAAACAGACAGAACTTTTTCCATACCGCACGAAGAAGGTAGGGAATTGGTGAACTTGCCCGTGAAATTGCTCCAAAAATTGTCGAGTATCCCATTTGACAAACGTTGGGCAAAACGGTATGCTTTTATTATGTCACACAGAGGTCCGGCGCGTCATTTTGGGCAGGCCGGTTCAGGTCGCCGAATATGACTCAGATCACTCCAGAATTGCTTCAGCAGGCCAAGGTAGGGCAGGAAGCCGCGCTTGCCGCCGTGCTGGCCCACATGATGCCGGTGATCCGCAGTCACGCGGCCGCGGGGGTATGCCCCGGGCTGGATCTGGATGACGCGGTGCAGGAAGGAATTATCGGCCTGTTTGCCGCCATCCGCAGCTATCGTCCCGGCGAAGGGGCCTCGTTTGGCACATACGCGGGCCGGTGCATCCAGAATGCGATTCGCACCGCCCGGCGAGCGGCGGGCCGCAAAAAGCACGGGCCGCTGAACCAGAGCGTCCCCCTCAGCGAGGAGGACACCACCCCGGGCCCGGAGGAGCTTGCCATCCAGAATGAGCAGCTGCAGGACACCCTGCAGACCATTCAGACCCGGCTTTCTCCCTTCGAGCAGGAGGTGCTGGAGCTGTTTTTGAGCGGCTGCAGCTACGAGCAGATCGCTCAGGCGCTGGGCAGAAGCCCCAAGTCGGTGGAAAATGCACTTTCCCGCCTGCGTCGCAAGCTGAAAGAAGCGCGTGGTTAACAATCTATTTTTGAATTATGGGCGAACGGCCTGTAAGAATATATGCCCCTGTAGCTTAACATTTAGAGCATTGGTCAATTCCAAAGGTGTCGGTTGAAATCCTTCCGCGGGCAAAAAAACAGAATGCAGAGGAGAATCTAGCATGTACGAAGATAAGACCCTGGTATGCAAAGACTGCGGTAAGGAATTTGTGTTCACCGCCGGCGAGCAGGAGTTCTACGCCAGCCGTGGCTTCGAGAACGAGCCTCAGCGCTGCAAGGCCTGCCGTGACGCTCGCAAGAACGCCACCCGTGGCACCCGTGAGATGTTCGAGGCTACCTGCGCCGCTTGCGGCAAGGTTGCTCGCGTGCCCTTCCAGCCCCGCGAGGATCGCCCCGTTTACTGCAGCGAGTGCTTCGCCAAGATGAAGGAGAACGGCTGATCCGTTTTTCGTTTCTTTGCGATCCAAAGCCCCCGGTATCAAACCGGGGGCTTTTTCTGTGCCCGGGGCGCGGCCTTGTGTTTTCGCGGCATTTACGGTACAATGAACAGGCAGCAGAGCGGTGCGGATCGATCTGTCTGTATATAATATATATAAGGTAGGAGCATGCGGGCAAAGGCCCCTGCTTCTGAAAAAACGGCACCCTGCCGAAAAAACGAAGGAGCCCTGTTATGGCATCGAACCAAGCAGCAAAAAAGCGCTGGCGGCTGGCAGCCGCAGGCCTTCTGGTGGCGGCGATCACCGCGCTGGCCCTGGCCTGGACCGCCTACAATGTGATCCATACCGTGAACGGTCAGTCGGAATACTACCAGGTGCATGATTATTACGCGGAAAACCAGGTGATGCTGGCGGCTGACCCGGCCGAAGGCTGGACGCAGGGCATCCTTGCCGGGCCGGACACGCCGCTTTACGGTGTGCGTCTGTATTTTTCCAGCCTGGATCGGGTGGTGCACGGTACCCTGTATGTGGATCTTCTGGACGAAAGCGGCCAGCGGCTGACCGGTGCGGCACTGGATATGACCGAAATTCTGGGTCTGGATTTTCAGGGCATTGTGTTTGAACAGCCGGTGTTCCCGGAAAAGGATGCCACCCGCTATACCCTTCACATTTACTACGAGCCTGCCACCGCGGAGGATGTGCTGGGCCTTGTGTACGGTACCGGCCCCATGCCGCAGGAGGTGGAGCTGGACGAAAACCAGATTCCCTTTGTGCCGGACCCGGACGCGGCGGTGAGCGCCAATGCGGCGAATCCGGCCTTCCCGCTGACGGGCGGTACGGTGCAGCCGGAGGGCGGAGCCACTGCGGCTTTGCAATACATCACCAATTACAGCGGCAGCATCGGTCTGTGGCTGTGTATCCCGGTGACTGTGGTGCTGTTTGCGGCAGTCATGGGGGCCTGGTGGCTGATCTTCTGCAAAAAAGCCGGCGCGGCGGCCTGTCTGGCCTATGCGGTGGCGGCGCTGGGTCTGGCCTGGTCACTGATCACGCCCCCCATGGCGGCGCCGGACGAGTACACCCATCTGGCGGGAGCCTATTCCATGGCCAGCCGGATGATGGGGCAGCCCGGTGTGGAAACGGGCTACGATAACTGGGGCAAGGGAACCTACACCCTGTCCATGCGCGGCTGTGATGCACCCTATATGCGGAACAAATCCGGCGAGGTCGGCGTATTCGGTTACAAGCAGATTCTGGATCATCCGGGTGGTTTTGGAAACAGCGGCCAGCTCACCGAGCGGGTGGATGTGGTGGCGCCCTCCAATCCGCTTCCAGCCCAGTATCTGCCCCAGGCGCTGGGAATTCTGCTGGCCCGGCTGCTGGGCCTGGGCTTCTATCCCATGCTGTGGATGAGCCGGCTGTTCAGCGTGGCCTGCTATACCGCACTGACGGCTCTGGCGGTGAAAATCGCACCCCAGGGCAGCAAGGAGATCTTTGGTGCGGCGGCTCTGCTGCCCATGGGCCTTTCGCTGGCGGGCAGCTTTTCGGCGGACACCACGGTTCTGGGCATGGCCTTCCTGTTCACGGCTCTCTGCGTGAGTGCCATGACAGAGAAAAAGCAGGTGAGCATCGGCCGCTGTGCGGCGCTTCTGGTGCTGGCGGCGCTGCTGGCTCCGGCCAAAGCCATCTATCTGGGCATGGTGACGCTGGTGTTCCCCATTGGAGCGGAACAGCTGGGCGGAAAGCTGCGCAGCCGTATCTTCAAGGCTCTGGTGTGTGTGGCGGCTCTGGCCGGATGGCTGATGGCCAACGGCGAGACGGTGGCTTACACCTTCCGCAGCGTGGATACCGAGCGCATCCGGCTGGCAGTGCTGCCTGCACTGGTGCTGGGGGCACTGTGCGGTATTGCCTGGTACAAGCTGCATAAAAAACGCTGGTTCAAGTGGGCGGCGCTGGGCGCCTGCGGTCTGATCCTGCTGGCAGGCGGGGGTACGGCTGTCTGGGTGCTGGCAAACAGCGGCCAGACCTTTACTCCGGAGGAGCTGGCTGTCGGAATTCAGCCCAACGGCGAATCCATCTACACCTTCAGCGTGGGCTATATTCTGAGCCATCTGAGCCAGACGGTCAAGCTGCTGGCCAACACGATCACCGAACAGCTTCCCGTTTACCTGCAGGGGCTGGTGGGGGCGCTGCCCGGCGAGCCCATCGTGCACAAGCTGACATTGAGCTGGAGCCTGACCATCCTGCTGCTGCTGGTTCCGGTGTGCGCTTCGGTGCGCCGGGCGGAACAGCCTGCCCGGCTGAACCGGCCCGCCCGCTGGGTGATGGGTCTGGTGGCTTTGTCCGTGGCGGGGCTTATGGTTGTGGCCGCGCTGATCTGGACGCCCATCAACGCCACCACCGTGTTCGGCATTCAGGGCCGTTATCTGCTGCCGGTTCTGCCCATCCTGCTGCTTTTGCTGGGGGAACAGAATGCCTTCTGCGCCCGGCGGGATGTGAGCCGGGGCGTGCGCTGCGCGGCAGTGTTCGTGAGCGCCGCGGCTGCACTGCAGAGCTTTGCGCTGTTTTGCGGGGCCTGACGGTTGCAAAATATGGAGAAATTGGGTATAGTATAAGTACCGGCGGCACGCACAGCCGCCCGAGTTTGAAAAGGAAAGCGAGATCGAACATCATGATCATTACCAAAAATACCATCATCGGCGATATTCTGGACACCGACGGCTCCGTGGCTCCCTTCTTCCTGGAGATCGGCATGCACTGCCTGGGCTGCCCCTCTGCCCGCGGCGAGACCATTGAGGAGGCCTGCATGGTTCACGGCACCAACGCCGACGAGCTGGTGGCCAAGCTGAACAAGCACTTCGGCAACGAATGATCGCCCCAAAACTGGACGAACGACTGCAGGCGGCGGCAGATCTGATCCGCCCCTGCGACACCGCGGCGGACATTGGCTGCGACCACGGCAAGCTGTCGGCCTATCTGGCCTGCACCGGCCGGGCCCGGCGGGTGATCGCCGCGGATCTTCGCCCCGGGCCGCTTTCCACCGCGCAGAAAACCTGCGAGGAAGCGGGCTGTCTTGCGCATGTGGAGCTTCGCCTGGGCGATGGCCTGAGCGTGCTGGCTCCCGGCGAGGCGCAGGCGGTGGTGATTGCGGGTGTAAGCGCCCAGACCGCCATCGAGATGCTCACCGCCGCCCCCTGGGTGAAGGCGGAGAAAACCCAGCTGGTGCTGATCCCGGCCACCAAGGCTCCGGTGTTCCGGCGCTGGCTGGGGGAAAACGGCTTTTCGCTGAACGCCGAGCGGCTGGTGTGCGCGGCACACCGCTGGTATGCGGTGATGGACGCGGTGTACACCGGCGAAGCGAAGCGGCCCACCGACGCGGAATGCCTTCTGGGGCTGACCCAGGATCAGCCGGGCGCGGCGGAGTACCGGGCCCAGCAGCTGGAACGGCTGAAAAAATTCCGCCGCGGGCTGGAAAACGATCCGGCTGGCGCTCAGCGGGCGGATCTGCTGCTGCGGCAGCTGGAAGGCGAGGCGTAAAGGAGGAAGAACCCCAATGGCAAGAGTGCGCGAGATATGCGAGTGTCTGGAGCAGCTGGCCCCGAAGGAACTGGCGGAAAGCTGGGACAATGTGGGCCTGCTGGTGGACTGCGGCGCCGAGGTGACCAGCGTTCTGGTGGCGCTGGACATCACCGACGAGGTGGTGGCCGAGGCAGAACTGCAGGGCTGCCAGCTGATTGTGGCCCATCATCCGGTGATCTTCAAACCGCTGCGTACCCTGGCCCGGCGGGACGTGGCCTTCCGACTGGTGAAGAAAAACATCTCCGCCATCTGTGTGCACACCAATCTGGATGCGGCAGAGGGCGGTGTGAATGATGTGTTGGCCCGGCTGTTTGAGGTGGAAGACCCGGAACCCTTCGGGGAAGAGGGGATCGGCCGGGTGGGCAGCGTGGAGCCCACCGACGCAAAGGCGCTGGCCGTACTGTGCCAGAGCCGGTTGAATGCTCATGTGAAGCTGGTGGATGCGGGTAAGCCCATCCGCCGGCTGGCGATGATTGGCGGCAGCGGCGGCAGCATGCTGGCCGATGCGGCAGCGGCAGGAGCGGATGCTCTGCTCACCGGCGAAGCCAGCCATCACGATGCCATTGATGCCCGGGCCATGGGCCTGAGCCTGATTGTGGCCGGCCATTACAGCACGGAATTTCCCATCGTGCCGGTGCTGGCGGATCATCTGAGCCGCCGTTTCAGCGGGCTTCGAGTCATCTGCAGCCGGCGCAACAAGGACCCCTTTTCCTATTTATAATAGTAAGGAGGCAACGCCATGTGGCAGGAACGGGAAAACAGCAGCGTGGGTTATAACGAGGAAATGTTTGGCGAACCCTCATCCCCTGTGCGGCAGGAGCCGGAACAGGAACCACCCCGCCCCCGTGCGGCGGCAGGCGATGCGCAGGCGTTGCTGGCCCGCCAGCTGGCTCCCGGCGAGCGGCTGCTCTGGTTCGGAAGCCCCAAAAAGCTGCACGGGCCCCGGGGCGCGGGCAAGCTGTTCGCGGTGTTTTTCCTGGGTTTTGCCTGCTTCTGGGAGCTGATGGCGCTTCAAACGCTGACAGCGGGCGCGGGTATTTTCGGAATTGTGTTTCCGCTGTTCGGCATTCCGTTCATTCTGGTGGGCATCAAGCTGCTGTTCCCGCAGGTGGGCGGCCCCAAACCGGAAGAGATCGTCTATGCGGTTACCGATCAGCGTGTTCTGGTGGTGACCCGAGGCCGGGTGAGCTCCTGGGAGCTGGATTCGGTTCAGGGCGTGGAAAAGCGCTATTATCCGGACGGTACCGGTGATCTGATCCTTTCCAATGGTCAGGTGGAGACCTATTACCGCAATGGTCACACTCGCCACAGGAATATCACGATGGAATTTTCCGGTCTGGCTGATGTGGACGCCGCAGAAGCGGCGCTGCGCGGCCGGTGAATTAAGTTGACTGCAAGCAGGCCGTGCCGCCCGGCACGGCCGCTTTTTTTACAAAGAGGTGAGACCCATGGCATTGGATGCCGCATTGCTGGCCCTCGCGGCCCGCGAACTGAAACAAACCCTGCTGGACGCCAAGATCGACAAGATCTTCGAACCCACCCGGGACGAGGTGGTCATTACGCTGCGTACCCGGACCGATACCTTCAAGCTGCTGCTTTCTGCCCGCAGCGGTTCCGCCCGGGCCTGCCTGACCCAGGACACCTTTGAAAATCCGGCGGTTCCGCCCAGCTTCTGCATGCTGCTGCGCAAGCATCTGACCGGTGGCCGGCTGGTGGATCTGCGGGTGGAGCTGGGGGACCGGCTGGCCTTCTTTGAATTCCAGTGCACCAACGAGATGGGCGATCTGGTTCGCAACATCCTGGCGGTGGAGCTGATGGGCCGGTATTCCAACCTGGTGCTGGTGCAGGACGGCCGCATCATCGACGCCCTCAAGCGGGTGGATTTTGAGGATTCCCAGATCCGCCAGCTGCTGCCGGGCCTTGCATACACTCTGCCCCAGAAGCCCAACAAGCCGGATCTGTTCGCAGTGAGCAGCGCCGGGCTGGTGGCTGCCGCCTGCCAGAAGGATCTGCCGGTGGCGGATGCGCTCATGCGCAGCTGCGCCGGCGTGGGGCCGGTGGTCTGCCGGGAGGCGGCCTTCCGGGCACTGGGCGAAAGCGCGACCCAGGCGGATATGCTCACCGAGAGCGAAAAGACTGCGCTGATTGCTGCCATCGACGGCATCAAGGCGGATTACGAGGCGGGCGGCAAGCCCTGCCTTGCCTGTGATGAGACCGGTAAACCGGTGGAGTTCAGCTTTACCCCCCTTACCCAGTACGGCGAGCAGCGGCTGACCCATTACGACAGCTTCAGCACCATGCTGGAGGGCTACTATTCCACCAAGGACCGGGCCGAGCGGCTGCGCCAGAAGAGCAAGGATCTGGCCAAGACTGTGAAGAATCTGCATGAGCGGGCCATCCGCAAGCAGGCCGCCCGAAAAGAAGAACTGGCCCAGAGCGGCAAGGCCGACCAGCTGCGGCTGTACGGCGAGCTGCTGCAGGCGAACCTCTGGACGGTGGACAAGGGCATGCGCAGCGTTCAGGTGCTGAACTACTACGATGGCCAGACCATCGAGATTCCGCTGGACGCCCGGCTGAACGGTGTGGGCAACGCCCAGAAGTATTTCAAGGAATACAAGAAAAAGCAGACTGCCGCCAAGATGCTGAAAAAGCTGCTGGAGGAAGGCGAGCGGGAGATCGAATATCTGGGCACCGTGCTCTATGAGGTGGAGACCGCCACCGGCGAGCAGGCGCTGGGGGAGATTCGCGCCGAGCTGAAAAGCCAGGGCTATCTGAAGTATTACAAGATCCGGGACAAAAAGCAGAAGCCGGCGGACTTCTATCGTTACCGCTCTTCGGACGGTTTCCTGATTCTGGTGGGCCGCAACAACCTGCAGAACGACAAGCTCACCCTGCACACCGCCCGGGGCAAGGATCTCTGGTTCCATGTGAAGGATGCCCCCGGCAGCCATACTGTGGTGATGAGCGAAGGAAAGGACATCCCTCTCACCACCCAGAACGAAGCGGCCATGCTGGCGGTGGTGCATTCCAGCCTGAACGGCGGCGCAAAGGTTGCGGTGGACTACACCGAGGTACGCAACATCCGCAAGACCGGCGATCTGAAGCCCGGCATGGTACTCTATGAAAAATACGAGACCGGTTATATTACCCCGGAGGCAGGCATCGAGGAACGCCTGCGGGAACAGCCGGCGAAAAAGTGATGCGAAGGAGGAATTAAGTATGTATTGCAAACAGTGCGGCAGTTATCTGGAGCCGGATGCACTGACCTGCCCGGTGTGCGGTGCGCCCGCGCCGGAACCGGCACAGCCCGAAGAACCGGTCGGCCAGCCGATCGAGAGGACGGAACATCCTTCCGGCGCACCGGAACAGCACAGTGCCTCCTGGGAATTTGGTGCCGGGGTAACCGGCGGCCCGGCAACTTCTCCGTCTCCGCCAACGTACAGCGAGCCCTGCTACCAGCGCCCGGCCCCGCCTGCGCCGGATCCCGACGTCGACGAACCGGAACCGCCGGTGAAAACGCTGGAGTGGCTGTGGAGCTTGATTCTCACCGCGATTCCCATTGTGAATCTGGTGGTGCTGCTGATCTGGAGCTTCGGCGCCGGTACCAGCACCAGTAAACGCAACTGGGCCAGAGCCAAGCTGATTCTGGTGGCCGTGAGCACGGTGCTCAGTGTGATTGCGATCATTGTTCTGCTGGGGGTGATGTTTTACGCCACTGGTTACAGCCATGCATTTGGCTACAGCTACGAGCCTTACTACTACTATTGATGTATCGATGCCCCGGAGCGGGGGAGAAAACGCCTGCTCCGGGGGCATGCGCCTTCTGAAAAGCGGCAGGGGAACGGCTATGGCAAAACACGTTTGGCATATGGCCGAAAAACTTTTGAAAAATTTTATTTTTTTTACAAAAAGCCCTTGCAACCGGCGAATCCATGTGCTACAATAAGTCTCGGCTGCAAATGGCTTGTGTACCAAGCTGCGCAAGCCATGATATGCGTTGATGCGGGAGGTTGCCGTCACACGACGGGTTTTTCCGCGGAGTATGTCCGATCTAGAACCGGGCGAAAGAATTACTGAGAGCAAAGGGATACGTACACTGTCGCATTCTGCGCGGCGTACCAATGTCCAACACAATTTGCCGAAGTGTGTCCGGGGGAACTGCCAAGCGGTTCACCGGCTTTTATCGTGCCAAATTGTGAAACACCCGGCGCTGTGTTCAGTAGTTGATCGGCCGCCTAGGCACCAAATAATTACAGGAGGCGACGAAAATGGCAGTCAAAGAGAAAATCAGAATTCGTTTGCAGAGCTACGATCATCAGCTGATCGACGGTGCTGCTGAGAAGATTGTGGAGACCGCTAAGCGCACCGGCGCTCGCGTGTCCGGCCCCATCCCTCTGCCCACCGACAAGGAAGTGGTCACCATTCTGCGTGCTGTTCACAAGTACAAGGACAGCCGTGAGCAGTTCGAGACCCGCACCCACAAGCGTCTGATCGACATTCTGAAGCCGTCCAACAAGACGGTTGAGGCTCTCATGAGCCTGCAGCTCCCCGCTGGCGTAGACATCGAGATCAAGCTGTAAGCTTACATTTAAACAGGTAAGGGCGGCCGCTCTGGTGCCGCCAACTGCCGGATTCAATGAAGGCAACATCGATCGAAATGCTATCCAAACGGAGAGGTCATGTTGGCATCCAAGTTACTCACGATGTCAACCAATAACCTTATAGGAGGAAAAGAAAATGCAAAAAGGTATCATCGGCAAAAAGCTGGGCATGACTCAACTGTTCGATGAGAACGGCAAGGTCGTTCCCGTAACCGTCATCGAGGCTGGTCCCTGCACCGTAGTGCAGAAGAAGACCGTTGAGAGCGACGGCTATCAGGCAGTTCAGCTGGGCTTCGGCGAAGTTTCCGCCAAGCGCGTAAACAAGCCCGCCAAGGGCCACTTCGCCAAGGCGGACGTTGCCCCCAAGAAGACCCTGCGTGAGTTCCGCCTGGCAGATATCAGCGCCATGAACGTGGGCGATATCCTGAAGGCCGACGTGTTCGCTGCTGGCGACCACATCGACGTAGTTGGCGTAAGCAAAGGTAAGGGCTACGCCGGCACCATCAAGCGCTGGAACGGCCATCGCCTGCGCGAGAGCCACGGCACCGGCCCCGTTGCCCGTCATGCGGGTTCCATGGGCGCCTGCTCCACTCCCAGCCGCGTATTCAAGGGCAAGAAGCTGCCCGGCCACCTGGGCGCCGAGCGGGTTACCATCCAGAACCTGACCGTCGTCAAGGTAGACGCCGAAAATAATCTGATCGCTATCAAAGGCGCTGTTCCCGGCCCCAAGGGCGCTGTGGTTTGCATCAGCGATAGCGTGAAGGCGTAAGGAGGGAAAGCACAATGGCACAATTTGACGTTTTGGATATGAACGGCAAGAAAGTTTCCACCGTAGAGCTTTCCGACGCCGTGTTCGGTATCACCCCCAACGAGAAGGCTGTGCACGCCGCTGTGGTCAACTTCCTGGCCAACCAGCGTCAGGGCACTCAGAGCACCAAGACCCGCAGCGAGGTTCGCGGCGGCGGCCGTAAGCCCTGGCGTCAGAAGGGCACCGGTCATGCCCGTCAGGGTTCCATCCGCGCTCCCCAGTGGACTCACGGTGGCGTTGCTCTGGGCCCCAAGCCCCGCGATTACAGCTACCGCATCAACCGCAAGGTGAAGCGTCTGGCCATCCTGAGCGCCCTGAGCGCCAAGGCTGCTGCCGGCGACATGATTCTGGTCGACAACCTGAGCGTTGCCGAGTACAAGACCAAGACTGTGGTCAACATGCTGAACGCCCTGGGCGTTAGCAAGAAGGCCCTGATCGTTACCCCCGTGGTTGAGGCCAAGCTCGTGAAGAGCGCCGCCAACATCCCCGGCGTGGTTACCACCGTGGCTACCAGCGTGAACACCTACGACGTTGTGAACGCTGACAAGTTCATCCTGAGCGTAGACGCGGCCAAGAAACTTGAGGAGGTTCTGGGCTAATGAAAACTGCACAAGACATCATCCTGGCTCCTGTCATTACCGAGAACTCTATGGCGGGCATTGCTTCCAAGAAGTACACCTTCAAGGTTGCCACCGATGCCAACAAGGTAGAGATCGCTAAGGCCGTTGAGAAGCTGTTCGGCGTCCAGGTCGAGAAGGTTAACACCATCAACGTGCGCGGCCGTTACCGCCGCCAGGGCATGCACGGCGGTTACACCGCCGCCAAGAAGAAGGCTGTTGTTACCCTGAAAGAGGGCAGCAAGGGCATCGAGTTCTTCGAGAGCATGGTATAAGAAACCGCTTAAAGCAGTTTCTTTCAAGAGCCCGAGCAGGGCTCATGTATGGGGATATGACCCCGATAACAATTCATAAGTAACAAAGGAGAATAGCAATGGCTATCAAGAAGTATAAGCCGACTACCCCGGGCCGCCGCGGTATGACTGTTACTGACTACAGCGTGCTGAGCAAAGTGGCCCCCGAGCGTAGCCTGCTGGAGCCCATGAAGAAGGCTTCCGGCCGCAACAACACCGGCCGCATCACCGTTCGCCATCACGGCGGCGGCAATCGCACCAAGTACCGTGTGATCGATTTCAAGCGCAACAAGTTTGATGTTCCCGCTACTGTAAAGACCCTGGAGTACGATCCCAACCGTTCTGCTCACATCGCTCTGGTTCAGTACGAGGACGGCGAGAAGCGTTACATCCTGGCTCCCGAAGGCCTGAAGGTTGGCGATGTGATCATGGCTGGCCCTAACGCCGACATCAAGCCCGGCAACGCTCTGCCCTTCGCCAACATCCCTGTTGGTACCATCATCCACAACATCGAGCTGTACCCCGGTAAGGGCGGCCAGCTGGTGCGCAGCGCCGGCAACATGGCTCAGCTGATGGCGAAAGAGAACGGCTACGCTCTGGTTCGTCTGCCCTCCGGCGAGATGCGCAACATCCCTCTGAACTGCATCGCTACCATCGGCCAGGTTGGCAACGTGGATCACGAGAACGTGAACATCGGTAAGGCCGGCCGCAAGCGCCACATGGGTTGGCGTCCCACCGTTCGCGGTTCTGTTATGAACCCCTGCGATCACCCCCACGGTGGTGGTGAGGGCAAGAGCCCCGTTGGCCGTCCCGGCCCTGTTACCCCCTGGGGCAAGCCTGCTATGGGTTACAAGACCCGCAAGCATCACAACCGCTCTGACAAGTTCATTGTCAAGCGCGCGAACGGTTAAGAGAGGAGAACGAACATGGGTAGAAGTGTTAAGAAGGGACCTTATGTCCTGCCTGTTCTGCTGAAGCGCGTTCAGGAGATGAATGCCGCCGGTGAGAAGCGGGTTCTGAAGACCTGGAGCCGCTCCTCCACCATTTTCCCTGATTTTGTCGGTCACACCTTCGCGGTGCACGACGGCCGCAAGCATGTGCCTGTGTATGTAACTGAGGATATGGTTGGTCACAAGCTGGGCGAGTTCGCCCCCACCCGTACCTTCAAGGGCCATGCCGGCTCCAAGACCGGTAAGTAATTAAAAGGAGGAGTAAAGCAATGGAAGCTAGGGCACATCTTAGATACGCCCGCATCAGCCCCCGGAAGGTTTCGGTTGTTCTGGATCTGATCCGCAACCAGCCTCTGGATAAGGCGCTGGCGATTCTGCAGTACACCCCGAAGGCCGCTTGCGAGCCCCTTCTGAAACTGGTGAAGTCTGCTGCCGCAAACGCGGAGAACAACCACAACATGGACAAGAACAGCCTGTATGTGGCCGAGTGCTTTGTTACCCCCGGCCCCACCCTGAAGCGCATCCGTCCCCGCGCCCAGGGCCGCGCTTACCGTGTGCTGAAGCGCACCAGCCATGTGACCGTGGTTCTGAAAGAGAAAGAGTAAGGAGGTAAACACAATGGGCCAGAAAGTCAATCCCCACGGCATTCGCGTGGGCGTAATCAAAGATTGGGACAGCCGCTGGTTTACTTCCAAGAAGGAATTCGGCGACACCCTGGTCGAGGACTACAAGATCCGTAAGACCCTGAAGAAGCAGCTCTTCGGCGCGGGTATCCCCAAGATCGAAATCGAGCGCACCGTGGACAATCAGTCCGGCGCTCCCAAGCTGAAGGTCAACATCTTCTGCGCCAAGCCCGGTATGGTTATCGGCAAGGGCGGCAGCGAGATCACCAAGCTGCAGGAGCAGCTGGCTAAGATGACCGGCAAGGCCGTCAACGTGAACATCGTTGAGGTTAAGAACATGGACACCAACGCTCAGCTGGTAGCTGAGAACATCGCTTCCCAGCTGGAGCGCCGCATCGGCTTCCGCCGTGCGATGAAGCAGTGCATGGGCCGTGCGATGCAGCGTGGCGCCAAGGGCATCAAGACCCAGGTTTCCGGCCGTCTGGGCGGCGCGGACATCGCCCGCACCGAGAGCTACCACGAGGGCACCATTCCCCTGCAGACCCTGCGCGCCGACATCGACTACGGCTTCGCTGAGGCTGCTACCACCTACGGCCGCATCGGCGTTAAGGTGTGGATCTACAAGGGTGAGGTTCTGAAGGGTTCCAAGCCCGCATCCCGTAAAGAAGGAGGCAACAAGTAATGTTACTGCCTAAGCGCGTCAAATACCGCCGTGTGCATCGTGGTCGTATGACCGGTAAAGCCATGCGCGGCAACACTGTTAACCAGGGCCAGTATGGTCTTGTTGCTCTGGAGCCCGGCTGGATCGACTCCCGTCAGATCGAGGCCGCCCGTATCGCCATGACCCGTTACATCAAGCGTGGCGGTAAGGTTTGGATCAAGATCTTCCCCGATAAGCCCGTTACCGAGAAGCCCGCTGAGACCCGAATGGGTTCCGGTAAAGGTTCTCCCGAGTACTGGGTGGCTGTTGTGAAGCCCGGCCGTGTTCTGTTCGAGCTGGCTGACGTGAACGAGGAAGTCGCTCGTGAGGCCCTGCGTCTGGCCATGCACAAACTGCCTGTTAAGTGCAAGTTCGCCAAGCGCGAAGAGAATGTAGTAGAGGAGGGTGGCAACGCATGAAAGCTGCAGAACTGCGCGGTATGTCCGCTGCTGACCTGAATAAGAAGCTGGCCGAGCTGAAGGAAGAGCTGTTCAACCTGCGTTTTCAGCACGCCATCAACCAGCTGGAGAACCCCGGCCGCATTGAGACCGTTAAGCGCGACATTGCTCGTGTGCTGACTGTCCTGGCTGAGAAAGCGTAAAGGAGGTTAAACGATGGAACGCAATTTGAGAAAGACCCGTGTGGGCACCGTTGTGTCCGACAAGATGGATAAGACCATCGTGGTTGCCGTGAAAGACAGCGTGCAGCACCCCCTTTACAAGAAGATCCTGAAGCGCACTGTTAAGTTCAAAGCCCACGACGAAAACAACGAGTGTGGCATTGGCGACCGTGTAATGATCATGGAGACCCGCCCCCTGTCCAAGGACAAGCGCTGGCGCATGGTCAAAATCGTAGAGAAGGCGAAGTAAGCCTGGTACTTTGAAAGGAGGATCTGGCAATGGTTCAGATGCAAACTTATCTCAAAGTGGCCGACAACACCGGTGCCAAAGAGTTAATGTGCATTCGTGTGCTGGGCGGCTCCCGCAAGAGATACGCTAACATCGGTGACGTTGTGGTTGCTTCTGTTAAGAAGGCAGCTCCCGGCGGCACTGTGAAAAAGGGCGACGTGGTCAAGGCTGTGATCGTTCGCAGCAAGCATGGCCTGCGTCGTGAGGACGGCAGCTACATCCGTTTCGACGAGAACGCTGCGGTCATCATCCGTGAAGACAAGAACCCGAGAGGCACCCGTATCTTTGGACCCGTTGCTCGCGAGCTGCGCGAGAACGGCTACCTGAAGATCTTGAGCCTGGCTCCGGAATCGCTGTAAGGAGGTTTTAAGAATGAACAATCTTCATGTTAAAACCGGCGACAACGTAATGATCATCAGCGGTAAAGACAAAGGCAAGACCGGCAAAGTGATCGCCGTTAGCCCCAAGGAGGGCAAGGTGATCGTTGAGGGTCTGAACATGGTCACCAAGCACGTGAAACCCCGCCGCCAGGGCGAGCAGGGCGGTATCGTGAAGGCCGAGGGTGCTATCTACGCCTGCAAGGTTATGCCGGTTTGCCCCAAGTGCGGCAAGGCCACCCGCGTGGCTCACGCTGCCAAGGATGGCAAGAATGTGCGCGTCTGCCGTAAGTGCGGCGCCGAGCTGTAAGGAGGGAATACAACACAATGGCACGTTTGAAAGAAAAGTATGTCAATGAAGTTGCTCCCGCCCTGATGAGCAAGTTTGGGTACAAGAGCGTTATGCAGATTCCCAAGCTGGACAAGGTAGTCATCAACGTTGGCTGCGGCGACGCCAAGGACAACCAGAAGATGCTGGACGCTATCCTGGGCGATATCGCTCAGATCACCGGCCAGAAGCCCGTTGTGTGCCGTGCCAAGAAGAGCGTTGCGAACTTCAAGCTGCGCGAAGGCATGCCCATCGGCGTGAAGGTTACCCTGCGCGGCGAGCGCATGTACGAGTTCGTGGATCGTCTGTTCAGCGTGGCTCTGCCCCGCGTGCGTGACTTCCGCGGTATCAACGGCAACTCCTTCGACGGCCGCGGCAACTACGCCGTGGGCATCAAGGAGCAGCTGATCTTCCCCGAGATCGACTACGACAAGATCGACGCTGTGCGTGGCATGGACATCTGCTTCGTGACCACCGCCAAGACCGACGAAGAGTCCAAGGAGCTGCTGAAGGCTCTGGGCGCTCCGTTCGCTAACTAAGGGAGGGTACGACTGTGGCAAAAACTTCTATGAAGATCAAGCAGCAGCGCGAGCCTAAGTTCTCCACCCGCGGTTACAACCGCTGCAAGATCTGTGGCCGTCCCCACGCCTACCTGCGCAAGTACGGTATCTGCCGTATCTGCTTCCGTGAGCTCGCTTACAAGGGCGAGATCCCCGGCGTGAAGAAAGCCAGCTGGTAAAACACTGTTTTAAGCTGTGAGTTCCTTTGCGCTCCTCCCCGTGCCGGTTCGGCGCGGCGGGGGAGGCGGCAAGGGGTCTCACACTTAAATATATGTGAGGCGAATGCTTCACAACTGTCCGAACAAAAACGAAACGAAGAACCTTAAAGGAGGTTAGTGGCATGCACATTACTGATCCTATCGCGGACCTGCTCACTCGCATCCGCAACGCCAGCACTGCCAAACACCCTTCTGTAGACGTTCCCGCTTCCAACCTGAAAAAAGCGATCTGCCAGATTCTGGTTGACGAGGGCTACATCAAGAGTGTGCAGCTGATCGAAGACAACAAGCAGGGTACCCTGCGCCTGACCCTGAAGTATCAGGAGAACGGCACTCCCGTTATCGCCGGCCTGCGCCGTGTTTCCAAGCCCGGCCTGCGCATCTACACCAACTGCGAAGATATGCCCAAGGTCATGAAGGGCCTGGGCACCGCGATCATCTCCACCTCTAAGGGCGTTATGACCGATAAGGCTGCTCGCGCTGCTCATGTTGGCGGCGAAGTACTCGCCTTTGTGTGGTAAGAAAGGGGCAAAAAGACAATGTCGAGAATTGGAAGAAAACCCATCGTCATTCCTGCGGGCGTTGAAGTGACCGTGAATGGCCACAACGTTACCGTGAAGGGCCCCAAGGGCACCCTGAATTCCAACATCCATCCTCTGATGAACGTAACCGTCGAGAATGGTGAAGTGCTGGTGACCCGCCCCAATGACGAGAAGCAGGCCCGCAGCCTGCACGGCCTGACCCGCACCAACATCAGCAACATGGTGGAAGGTGTTGTGAACGGCTTTGAGAAGAAGCTGGAGGTTCAGGGCGTTGGCTACCGTGTGGCCAAGCAGGGCAAGAGCCTGGTCATGAACCTGGGCTTCTCCCACCAGGTGATCGTCGATGAGAACGACGACATCAAGATCGAAGCTCCCGATGCTAACACCATCATCATCAAGGGCATCGACAAACAGAAGGTCGGCCAGTTCGCGGCGGAAGTCCGCGAGAAACGTCCTCCCGAACCCTACAAGGGCAAGGGCATCCGCTATGCTGGTGAGCACATCATCCGCAAAGAGGGCAAGGCCGGCAAAGGCAAATAAGGTAAGGAGTGAAAGACAATGGTTAATAAGCCTGACAAGAACGAAGCTCGTCTTCGTCGTCACCGCCGCGTGCGCGGTAAGATCAGCGGCACCGCTGAGCGCCCCCGTCTGGATGTATTCCGCTCCTCCAAGCACATCTATGCCCAGATCATTGATGACGTTGCCGGCGTGACCCTGTGCAGCGCTTCCACTATGGAGAAGGGTTTTGAGGGCTTCGGCGGCAACATCGAGGCTGCCAACAAGGTTGGCAAGATGATCGCCGAGAAGGCTCTGGAGAAGGGCATCAAGGTCGTAGTATTCGACCGCGGTGGCTTTGTATATCACGGCCGCGTAAAAGCTTTGGCTGAGGGCGCTCGCGAGGGCGGCCTGGAGCTGTAAGGAGGATACACATGCAGAGAAATAACGAGACCGGCAGTGAAATGCTGGAAAAGGTTGTTGCGATCAACCGCGTATCCAAAACCGTTAAGGGCGGCCGTATTTTCAAGTTCAGCGCTCTGGTAGTCGTTGGCGACGGCAAGGGCACCATCGGTTTTGGCCTGGGTAAGGCTGGCGAGGTTCCCGAGGCGATCCGCAAGGGCATCGAGGACGCTAAGAAGAACATGCACACCATCGCCCTGAAGGGCACCACCATTCCTCACGAGATCGTGGGCGAGTTCGGCGCCGGCCGCATCCTGATGCGTCCCGCCGCTCCCGGTACCGGTGTTATCGCCGGCGGCCCCGTGCGTGCGGTTCTGGAAGTTGCCGGCATTAAGGACATCCGTACCAAGTGCCTGCGTTCCAACAACCCCTGCAACGTGGTTACCGCCACTTTCGAAGGTCTGTGCCGTCTGGTAAGCGCTGAGGAAGTTGCTGCCAAGCGCGGTAAGACCGTGAAGGAAATCTTAGGTTAAGGAGGCAGTCAACCATGGCAGAGACCGAGAAGAAGGTAGTAGCCACCGAGGCTGCTGAGAAGAAGCCTGCAGCCAAGAAGACTGCGGCTAAGAAGACCACCACCGCCAAGAAGCCCGCTGCCAAGAAGGCCGAGGGCGAAAAGGCTCCCGCTAAGAAGGCTGCCTCCAAGAAGGCTGCCGCTGCTGCTACTGTTACCGTCAAGCTGGTTCGCAGCCTGTCCGGCCGCAGCGAGAAGCAGATCGCTACCGCTCTGAGCCTGGGTCTGAAGAAGATCGGCGACGTGACCGTTCAGCCTGACAACGTCCAGACCAATGGCAAGATCGCCAAGATCAGCCACATGGTAGCGGTGACCAAAGCGTAACAGCAAGGAGGTGCAAGCAATTGAAGCTTCATGAATTACAGCCCGCTCAGGGCTCCAACACCGCTGCAAAGCGGAAGGGCCGCGGCCACGGCAGCGGCAACGGCAAGACCGCTGGCTACGGCCACAAGGGTCAGAAAGCTCGCTCCGGCGTCAAGAAGGCCGGTTTCGAAGGCGGCCAGATGCCCCTGCAGCGTCGTCTGCCCAAGCGCGGTTTCAACAACATCTTTGCCACCAAGTACGCCAACGTCAAGATCAGCGACCTGGAAGCGAAGTTCGAGGCCGGCAGCGTAGTGGATACCAAGGCTCTGGTAGAGGCTGGTATCATCAAAAAGTCTCTGGACGGCATCAAGGTCCTGGGCAACGGCGAGCTGACCAAGGCTCTGACCGTTCAGGCCGCCGCCTTCACTGCTTCTGCTAAAGAGAAGATCGAAAAGGCAGGCGGAAAGGCCGAGGTGATCTAAGGTGTTTGATACGTTCCGGAATGCGTGGAAGATCCCTGAGCTGCGCAAAAAACTTCTGTTCACCCTTCTGGTGATCGTGATCTTCCGGATTGGCTGCGTCATCACTGTGCCGTACATCAATCCGGAAGCGCTGCAGCTGTTCGCGGGCGGTACCGGCAACATGCTGGACTACCTGAACATGATGAGCGGCGGTGCTTTGTCGCAGTGCGCGATTTTCGCGTTGGGCGTTACTCCTTATATCAATGCCTCGATCATTATTCAGCTGCTCACCGTGGCCATCCCGGCCCTGGAGCGGCTGAGCAAGGAAGGCGAAGAGGGCCGGCGCAAGCTGACCCGCATCACCCGCTACACCGGCGCCGGCATTGCGCTGGTGATGAGCGTGGGCTACTATCTGGTTCTGCGCAGCTATACCGGCGTGCTGGCCTACACTACCGGCTGGGAGGCCATCTTCTCCGCTGTGGTTATCGTGTTCAGCTTCACCGGCGGCGCGCAGCTGCTCACCTGGATGGGCGAGCAGATCGACTTCAAGGGCATCGGTAACGGCATCTCGCTGCTGATCTTCGCGGGCATCGTATCCCGCTGGGGCAACGTGATCACCACTGCCCGCACCATGATCACCAACGCCATGAACGGCGAGATCAAGTACTTCATCCTGATCCCGGTGATCCTGATCCTGGCTCTGGCGGCCATCGTGTTCGTGGTCATCCTGACCAACGCCGAGCGCCGCATTCCCGTGCAGTATGCAAAGCGCGTTGTGGGCCGCAAGATGTATGGCGGTCAGTCCAGCCACATCCCCCTGAAGGTGAACATGAGCGGCGTTATGCCCATCATCTTCGCCAGCGCCCTGCTGAGCATCCCCGGCACCATTGCCAGCTTTATCCAGACGGACAGCCCCATCTGGCAAGGCTTCTTCAGCGTGTTCAACTACAACAGCCTGCTGTACGCTGTGCTGTACCTGCTGCTGATCCTGGCCTTTAACTACTTCTATGTAGCCATTCAGTACAACCCCGTTGAGATTGCCAACAACCTGCGCAAGAACAACGGTGCCATCCCCGGCATCCGCCCGGGCAAACCCACCAGCGACTTCATCACCAAGTGCCTGTCCAAGATCACCTTCGTAGGTGCGATCTTCCTGGGCGTCATCGCCGTCATGCCCATCATCATGGGCAACGTGGCCGGCATGAACATCCAGCTGGGCGGTACCAGCCTGCTGATCGTTGTGGGCGTGGCTCTGGACACCGGCCGCAGCATGGAAAGCTACATGCTGATGCGCCATCACAAGGGCTTCTTAGAGTAATGAAAATTTCAATGACCCATGAGAAAGGGGACAACCTGGTATGAATATCATCCTGTTAGGCGCTCCCGGAGCAGGTAAAGGCACTCAGGCGGAGGTAATCTGCGATACGCTGAAGATCCCCGCTGTGAGCACCGGCAACATCCTGCGGGCTGCAGTCAAGAACGGCACCGAGATGGGGCTGAAAGCTCAGGAGTTTATCGACAAAGGTGCGCTTGTCCCTGATTCCGTCATCATTGGCATCATCAAGGAACGTCTGGCTGAGCCGGACTGCGCCAATGGCTTCATTCTGGACGGCGTGCCCCGCACGGTTGCCCAGGCCGAGGCTCTGGAGCAGATGGGCGTGACCATCGACAAGGTGATCGACCTGGAAGTGGCGGACGAGATTATCATTCATCGCCTCGCTGGCCGCCGCGTTTGCTCGGCCTGCGGTGCGTCCTACCACGTGGAGAACAAGCCCAGCCGGGAGCCTGACCGGTGCGATCGCTGCGGCGGCGCGCTGATCATCCGCCAGGACGACGCTCCTGAAACCGTGAAGGGCCGTCTGAAGGCCTACCACGAGCTCACCGAGCCGCTGATCGCTTTCTACCGTGAACGCGGCAAGCTGGTGGTGGTAGAAGGTCATGAAAGCATTGCCGACACCAGCGAACTGCTGCTGAAAGCACTGGAGGCGTGAGCATCGTGATCCAGATCAAGAATGCCAAAGAGTTGGAGGTCATGCGGCGAGCCTGTGAAATCAGCGCCGCCGCCCTCCGGCTCGGGGGCGAGTCGATCGAGGCTGGTATTACCACCGCCGACATTGACAAAATTATTTATGACTATATCGTGAAGCAGGGCGCCAAGCCCAACTTCAAGGGGCTTTACGGCTTCCCGGGCACCGCGTGCATCAGTGTGAACGACGAGGTGATCCACGGTATCCCTTCCAAAAAGAAGGTGATCCGGCCCGGTGATATTGTCAGCATCGACACAGGCGCTGCCTGGGGCGGCTTCAACGGCGACAATGCCTGCACCTTCGGGTGCGGCAAGCTGGATCTGGAAGCCCAGCGGTTGCTGGATGTGACCCGCGAGTCGCTGCACAGAGGCATTCGTGCCGCGGTGTGCGGCGCCCGCATCGGCGACATCAGCAACGCCGTGCAGACCTATGTTGAGGAACATGGGTTCTCGGTGGTGCGCAGCTTTGTGGGCCACGGCGTGGGCAAAGAGCTCCACGAGGATCCGGAGGTGCCGAACTACGGTAAACCCGGGCGCGGCCCCCGGCTGGTCAGCGGCATGACGCTGGCCATTGAGCCCATGGTCAACCAGAAACACTATTCAGTGGCAACACAATCCGATGGATGGACGGTAAAAACGGCGGACGGCGGTCTTTCTGCCCATTTTGAGCACTCGATCGCCATTACCTCCGCAGGGCCGGTCGTCTTGACAAAGGACTGGGAGGGACCGGGATGGACTTTGTAAAAGGTCAGCTCGTTCGATCCCTTGCCGGTCGCGACAAGACCCGCACCTTTGCGGTAATGGCCGTGGAAGGCCAGATGCTTTCTCTCGCAGACGGCAGTCTGCGCAAGGTAAGCCGGCCGAAGGCCAAAAAGATAAGGCATGTGGCCCCCACCGCCACCGTCCTGCGGGAAGAGATTCTCGCAGACGACACACAGCTCAGTGAGGCGATCCGCGCCTATGACGCTGATCACCCCATGTAAACTCACGAGGAGGGAAGAGCTTGTCTAAAGAAGACGTAATCGAAGTAGAGGGTACGGTCGTAGAGGCCCTGCCCAATGCCACCTTCCGGGTGGAGCTGGCAAACGGCCATCGGTTGCTGGCACACATCTCCGGCAAACTGCGGACCAACTTTATCCGCATCCTGCCCGGCGATAAAGTAACACTGGAAATGTCGCCCTATGATCTTACCAAGGGCCGCATCACCTGGCGCTCCAAGTAAGAGCGTCCTTGAGTCAAAAGGAGGTTCATCATCATGAAGGTTAAACCTTCCGTGAAACCCATCTGCGAAAAATGCAAGGTCATCAAGCGCAAAGGTCGCGTGATGGTCATCTGCGAAAACCCCAAGCACAAGCAGCGCCAGGGCTGATTTAAAGCCCAAAACGCTAGGGGGGCAAGTGCGTAGATTCCCGGCGCAGCCCCCGACATGGACATGGGATGTTAATTTAGGAGGTTTTTAAACTATGGCACGTATTGCCGGCGTTGACCTGCCCCGCGAGAAGCGCGTTGAAGTAGGCCTGACTTATATCTATGGCATTGGTCCCAGCACTGCTAAGCAGATCCTGGCTGGTACCGGTATCAATCCCGACACCCGCGTTAAGGACCTGACCGCTGAGGAAGAGGGTCTGATCCGTGAGTACCTGGACAAGAACAACATCATCGTGGAAGGTGACCTGCGCCGTAACGTTGCGCTGGACATCAAGCGTCTGGTGGAAGTCCAGTGCTACCGCGGTGTCCGCCATCGTAAGGGCCTGCCCGTTCATGGTCAGCGCACCAAGACCAATGCCCGTACCCGCAAAGGTCCCAAGCGCACTGTGGCGAACAAGAAGAAGTAAGGAGGAGCAAGAGAAATGGCAATCAAAGCTGCTGCTAAAAAGGGCGCCGTCCGCACCAAGCGGCGCGAGCGCAAGAACATTGAGCGCGGCGCTGCTCACATCCAGAGTACCTTTAACAATACCATTGTTACCATTACGGATACTCAGGGCAACACCGTTTCTTGGGCCAGCTCTGGCGGTCTGAACTTCCGTGGTTCCCGTAAGAGCACTCCGTTTGCTGCCCAGTCCGCTGCCGAGACCGCAGCGAAGGCCGCTATGGAGCATGGCATGAAGACTGTTGAAGTGTACGTGAAGGGCCCCGGCGCTGGCCGTGAGGCTGCCATCCGTGCCCTGCAGGCCACCGGTCTGGAAGTCAACATGATCAAAGACGTTACCCCCATCCCCCACAACGGCTGCCGTCCCCCGAAGCGCCGCCGCATTTGATCGAAAGGAGAAACACTAGTTATGGCTAAGAATATGCAGCCTATCGCAAAGCGCTGCCGCGCTCTGGGCATTTCTCCTGCTGTTATGGGTTATGCGAAGAAGAACACCAATCGCAATCCTGGCGGCCAGATGAGAAAGAAGAAGAGTGAGTATGCTCTTCAGTTGGCCGAAAAGCAGAAGGTCAAGTTCGTTTACGGCATCATGGAGCGTCAGTTCCGTTCCTACTACGAGAAGGCCAGCCGCATGCCCGGCAAGACCGGTGAGAACCTGCTGATCCTGGTGGAGCGCCGCCTGGACAACGTGGTTTACCGCCTGGGCTTTGCCGCTACCCGTCGTGAGGCTCGTCAGCTGGTGAGCCACGCTCACTTTACCGTGAACGGCAAGAAGGTTAATATTCCTTCTTACCTGATGAAGGCTGGCGACGTGGTGGAGGTTGCCTCCGCCAGCCGCTCTTCCGTGAAGTTCAGCAAGCTGACCGGCGAGGACGCCCCCGTGGTTGCCCTGCCCCAGTGGCTGGATCGTGAGAAGAACTCTCTGAAGGGCACCGTTACCAAGCTGCCCGTTCGCGAGGACATCGACCTGCCGGTTGAGGAACACCTGATCGTTGAGTTGTACTCCAAGTAATAAGCTCAGCGCATAGGGAAAGCGAACAACAAAGGCCGGCCAAACGTGCTTTGGCCGGCCCACCAAGGAGGGTTTTACTATGATGGAGATTGAACGCCCCAGAATCGATACCACCAGCCTGTCTCCGGACGGCCGCTACGGCAAGTTCGTCGTTGAGCCTCTGGAGCGCGGTTTTGGTACCACCTTGGGCAATAGCTTACGGCGTGTCCTGCTTTCGTCGCTTCCCGGCGTTGCCGTCACCAGCGTAAAGATCGATGGCGTGGTCCACGAGTTCAGCACCATTCCCGGCGTGAAAGAAGACGTGACCGAGATCGTGCTGAATCTGAAGGGCATCGCAGCCAAGCTCTACGCCGACGGACCTGTCACCGTGCGCATCGAGGCGTCCGGTGAGGGGGAGGTTACTGCTGGCAGCATCAAACCCAGCGATGAGATCGAGGTGCTCAACCCCGAATGGCACATCGCCACCCTGGAAGAGAATGGCAAGCTCGTGATGGAGCTGACCTTTGACAAGGGTCGCGGATATGTGCCGGCAGAGCGTAACAAGCAGGCTGTACTGGAAAAGAACGACCTGAATGTTCTGCCCATCGACAGCATCTACACCCCCGTTCTGAAAGTCAACTACACGGTGGAAAACACCCGCGTTGGCCAGATCACTGACTACGACAAACTGACTCTGGAAGTTTGGACCGACGGCACCATCAACGCCAAAGAGGCTGTCAGCCTGGCGGCCCGCGTGCTGACCGAGCACCTGAACCTGTTTGTCAACCTGTCGGAAGAGGCCATGGGCGCTGAGATCATGGTGGAGAAGGACGACAAGGGCAAGGAGAAGGCTCTGGAGATGACCATCGAAGAGCTGGACCTGAGCGTGCGTTCCTTCAACTGCCTGAAGCGTGCCGGCATCAACACCGTGGAAGACTTGATTAACAAGTCCGAGGACGAAATGATGAAAGTTCGGAACCTCGGCCGCAAAAGCCTGGAAGAAGTCATGGCAAAGCTGGACTCCCTGGGCTTCACACTTACCAAAGACGACGAGTAATTACTGCAAAGGAGTGAAACGGGATGCCCGGTACCAGAAAACTCGGCCGGACCAGCGATCACCGCAACGCTATGCTGCGCGCTATGGTCACCTACCTGTTTGAAAACGGCAAAATCGAGACCACCGTTACCCGCGCCAAGGAAGTTCGTTCCATGGCGGAGAAGATGGTAACCCTGGGTAAGAAGGAAGATCTGCATTCCAAGCGCCAGGTCTTCTCCTACATTACCAAGGAGACTGTTGCCAAGAAAGTCATCGATGAGTACGGCCCCAAGTACGCCGACCGCAACGGCGGCTACACCCGCATCATCAAGATCGGCGCCCGCCGCGGCGATGCTGCCGAGATGGCGATCATCGAGCTGGTTTAATCAAAGCCTGCGATCCCTGCCCCGCAATGGGCAGGGATTTTTTTGTTGTTTGCCAGTTCTGGAAAGCCGCTGGAAAAACCGGGCCTGTCCCCGGAATTTCACAGCAAAGAAGGCGATGAAAATATTGACGGAACGCCCTGCGATGCCTATAATAAAAGTTGTTGTTTTTACTGCCGCTCTACGGCGCGGCAGGCGGCGCTGCCGCCCGCTGCCCGGGGCGATCTCATTGGCAAAGGAGCGAATCAACCCATGAAACCATTGATCCTGCAATCCGACTTCGGCCTGGCAGACGGCGCGGTGAGCGCCATGTATGGTGTGGCGGAAGGCGTGTGTGACAGCCTGCGTGTATACGATCTGACCCATGACATCCCCCAGTATGACATCTGGGAGGCCAGCTACCGCCTGATTCAGACGGTGCAGTACTGGCCGGAGGGCAGCGTATTCGTGAGCGTGGTGGACCCGGGCGTGGGCAGTGACCGGCGCAGCATCGTGGCCAAGACCAGCGGCGGGCACTACATTGTTACGCCGGACAACGGCACCCTGACGCATATTAAACGGATGAGCGGCATTGTGGAAGCCCGTGTGATCGACGAGACGGTCAACCGGCTGCCCAATTCCGGCGAAAGCTATACCTTCCATGGCCGTGACATCTACGCTTTCACCGGCGCACGGCTGGCCTCCGGCGCGATCAGCTGGGAGCAGGTTGGCCCGGCCATCGACCCGGCCAGCATCGTGGAGCTTCCGGTGGTGGACGCAGTGCTCGGCGGAGACGTGGTGAGCGGCACCATCGACGTGCTGGATGTGCGGTTCGGAAGCCTGTGGACCAACATTCCCCGCGCCCTGTTTGCGTCGTTGAACATCGAGCATGGCCAGCGGGTGGAGATCACCATCAGCAACGATACCCGGGTGCTGTATAAAAACATCATGGTGTATGCCAAGAGCTTTGCCGATGTGTATGTGGGCGAGCCGCTGCTGTATGTGAACAGCCTGGATAATCTGGCGGTGGCCATCAACCAGGGCAGCTTTGCCCGGGCCTACAACATCGGCACCGGCACCTCCTGGCGTATCAGCGTGCGCAAGGCGCCCCGCATGATCTACGAATAAGGTCCGCCCGGGCCGGAGTCAGGGATTTCTTGCGTGCCCCCGGTCCGTGATTGATACAAGAAAAAGTGAGGGAATCGTCATGAAAAAAATGTCTGTAAAAACCGTGGTCGCCATCGGTATTGGCGCGGCTCTGTTCTTTGTACTGGGTAAGATCTCCATTCCCACCCCGGTACCCAACACTTATGCAAGCCTGCAGTACGCCATTCAGGCCGTATTCGCCGGTCTGTTCGGCCCCATTGCCGGCCTGGTGATCGGCCTGATCGGCCATGCTCTGGTGGACTTCACCGCCTACGGTCCCTGGTGGAGCTGGATCATCGCTTCCGGCGTGTTTGGTCTGCTGACCGGCCTGTTCCTGGGCAAGCTGGATCTGGAGAGCGGCGTGTTCGGCAAAAAGCAGATCATTCTGTTCAACGTTTCTCAGCTGATCGCCCATGTGATCTGCTGGGGCGTGGTGGCTCCCGTTCTGGACATCGTTATCTACAACGAGCCCATTGAGAAGCTGTTTGCCCAGGGCCTGACCGCCGGCATCGTGAACGCCATCACCACCGGTGTGGTGGGCACTGTGCTGCTGGTTGCCTACGCCAAGACCCGCACCAAGAAGGGCTCTCTGAACCGGGAGTAACTCTCCGGCCGGGTTGGCATTGATCCCGAGCACAGAGCGGGGCCTTCCGGCACTACGGGCCGAAAGCCCCGCTTTTTCATTGACAGGCGGGCTGGAATACAGCCTCGCCGCCTTTCCCGGGGAATGATTCCCCAAACAGACCCCCGCCGCCCCTCTTCCGGTGTGCGGTATTGAGCAACAAAAAACGGAGGAACCGCCGTGGCACAGCCCATTATCGAATTCAAGAACTTTGGTTTCCAGTACGACGCCCAGGCAGAACCCACTCTGTACAACATCGACCTGACCATTCAGCCGGGGGAGCGGGTGCTGATTGCAGGCCCGTCCGGCAGCGGCAAAAGTACCATCGCCAGCTGCATCAACGGACTGATTCCCTTCAGCTATCCCGGCAAATGCACCGGCAGCCTGATGGTGGACGGTGTGGACGCACCCCATGCCAGCATTTTTGAACTGTCCAAGCATGTGGGCACTGTTCTGCAGGATCCGGACGGCCAGTTCATCGGCCTGACGGTGGGCGAGGACATTGCCTTTGCACTGGAGAACCAGTGTGTGGCCCAGCCGGAAATGAAGCAGACGGTGGAACGGGTAGCCCGCCTGGTGGACGTGGAGAACCTGCTGGATCAGGAGCCCCATGCCCTGAGCGGCGGCCAGAAGCAGCGTGTGAGTCTGGCCGGCGTGATGGTGGACGATGTGAAGGTGCTGCTGTTCGATGAACCGCTGGCCAATCTGGATCCGGCTGCCGGCAAGCAGACCATCGAGCTGATTGATCAGGTACAGAAAAGGACCGGCGCAACGGTGATCATCATCGAGCATCGGCTGGAGGATGTGCTCTGGTGCAGCGTGGATCGGATCGTGCTCATGGGTGAGGGCCGCATCCTGACGGACACCACCCCCGAGGCATTGCTGGCAGGAGATCAGCTGACCGAAAACGGCATTCGAGAGCCGCTGTATATCACTGCGTTGAAATACGCCGGCGTTTCCCTGGAGGCGGAGAAAAAGCCTGCCCATGTGAACACGCTGCTCCTTACCGAACAGGACAAGGCGGCAGTGCGGGACTGGTACCGACAAACGGTGGTTCAGCCCCAGCCGCCCACAGCTGCTCCGCTGTTGGAGATAAAGGATCTGTGCTTTGGTTACAGCGAAGGCGTTACCAACCTGCGGGATGTGAGCTTTACTCTGAACGAGGGCGAGATGGTGAGCATCGTGGGCCGAAACGGCGCGGGCAAAAGCACACTGGCCAAGCTGATCTGCGGCTTTGAAACGCCCCGCAGCGGCAGTATCCGGCTGAACGGCCGGGATCTGGCGGGGGATACCATCAAGGAACGGGCCACACACATCGGCTATGTGATGCAGAATCCCAACCAGATGATCAGCCAGAGTCTGATTTTTGACGAGGTGGCGCTGGGCCTGCGCACCGCAAAGCTGCCGGAGGACGAAGTGGAGCGCCGGGTGAATGAGGCGCTCACCGTATGCGGGCTGTATCCCTTCCGGAAATGGCCGATTTCCGCTTTGTCCTTCGGGCAGAAAAAGCGGGTGACCATCGCCAGTGTGCTGGTGATGCAGCCCCGCGTGCTGATTCTGGATGAGCCTACCGCCGGACAGGATTTCCGCCATTACACCGAGATCATGGAATTTCTGCGCAGCCTGAACCAGAAGGGCTACACGGTGATCATGGTCACCCATGACATGCACCTGATGCTGGAATACACCAGCCGGGCGCTGGTATTCAGCCAGAGCCGCATGATCGGTGATCTGCCCCCCGCCCGGCTGCTGTGCAGCGAGGATCTGGTGGAGCAGGCGGCTCTGAAGGAAACAAGCCTGTTCACGCTGGCTCAGCAGTGCGGCATTCAGCCGCCGGAGGCCTTTGTGCAGCATTTTATTGACTACGACCGGGAGGTACGCGACAAGTGGCAAACAGTCTGATCCTTTCCTATCTGCCCCGGGGCAGTGTTGTGCACAAGCTCACCGGAACCACAAAGCTGATTGTGTTTCTGTTGTTCAGCGTTGCCACCATGGTCACCTATGATACCCGGGTACTGGTGGTGTTTCTGGTGATGAGCCTGGCCATCTTCAAGGTCAGCCGGGTACGTTACCGGGACGTGAAACTCATCCTCTGGATGGCCTTTGTGTTCCTTTTGCTGAATAACCTGTTCGTCTATCTGTTCAAGCCCGAATACGGCGTGGAGATCTACCAGAGCCGCACCCTGCTGGTGCAGCTGGTGGGGCCCTATACCCTCACCGTACAGCAGCTGTTCTACCATTTGAACATGACGCTGAAGGTGGTGGTGGTCATTCCGCTGGCACTGGTGTTCATCCTGTGCACCGATCCCAGCGAGTTTGCCGCCAGTCTGGCCAACATCGGTGTGAGCTATCGCATTGGCTATGCGGTGGCGCTGGCACTGCGCTACATTCCGGATGTGCAGCGTGATTACCACAACATCAATCAGGCCCAGCAGGCCCGTGGTGTGGACATTTCCAGCAAGGACAAGCTGATGGATCGGCTGAAGGGCAGTGCGAATATCCTGCTGCCGCTGATTCTGGGCAGTCTGAACCGCATTGAGGTGATTTCCAACGCCATGGAGCTGCGTGGCTTCGGCAAGAACAAAAGCCGCACCTGGTACGCCAAGCGGCCCTTTGCCACCCGGGACTGGGTGGTGCTGATTCTGGGTACGGTGATTGCACTGGGCTCGCTGGTCATCACCTTCTGGGATGGCAGCCGTTACTACAACCCCTTTGTATAATAAATATAAAATCAAAAGCCCGGAGCTCTGCCGCAGAGCCCCGGGCTTTTGCGTGCAGGCTGATAAAAATTGGGCATAATAGCAAGGATATGACGAAAAGTTTGGCTATTTTGATAGAGAAATAACGGCTGTTCGGGCGTTGCAAATCAGCTTTACGGAAGGGCAGGCTGCGAAAAGAACGAAAAACATTGGGCAAAACGCCCAACTTTTCGTCCGCGGGAGAACATACACCCGGGCAAGCCGCAGAAAATGACGAAAAGAAGAGAATTGCTGAGCACAAAAGTAAATTTTATGTTAATATTAAATTGAACTGTATGTGCCCTGTAATCGGGCGATAACAACCATTTAACAACGTAAGGAGCGTTTAACGATGTATCAAGCCAACGGTACAGAGAGCCTCATGGCAAACAGCGGCGTTGCCGAACTCGGTCTGATCGCGACCCCCGGCGCTCAGGAGCTGACCGCCCTGATCGACCGTCATCTGGTGGCGTGGGCCCGTGAAAAGGGTGTAGACCGCGAGACCTTCATCATCCCCAGCGAGTGCCCCCGCTTTTCTTCCGGCGACGGCAAGGGTGTGATCCGTCAGAGCGTTCGCGGCGACGATTTGTACTTTGTGGTGGATGTGGGCAACTACAGCTGCAAGTACAAGATGTTCGGCAACGAGAACTGCATGAGCCCGGATGACCACTATCAGGATCTGAAGCGCCTGATTCAGGCCGCTTCCGGCAAGGCCCGCCGCATCACCGTGATCATGCCCCTGCTCTACGGCAGCCGTCAGCATCGCCGCTCCTACCGGGAAAGCCTGGACTGCGCCTACGCGCTGCAGGAGCTGCACAGCATGGGTGTGGAAAACATCATCACCTTCGACGCCCACGATCCCCGCGTTTCCAATGCGGTGCCTCTGATGGGTATGGACAACGTGATGCCCACCTATCAGGTGCTCAAGACCATGTTCAAGTGCATCGAGAACTTCAAGCCCAACCGTGACAACTTCATGGTTATCAGCCCGGACGAAGGCGCTATCAACCGCAACATGTACTACTCCAGCGTGCTGGCTGTGAACCTGGGCATGTTCTACAAGCGCCGTGACTACTCCCGCATCGTGAACGGCCGCAACCCCATTGTGGCTCACGAGTACCTGGGCGAGAGCGTGGAAGGCAAGGACGTATTCATTGCCGATGACATCATCTCCTCCGGCGAGAGCATGCTGGATATTGGCTACGAGCTGAAGAAGCGCGGTGCCAAGCGCATCTTCTGCTACGCCACCTACGCCATCTACACCAACGGCCTGGCCGAGTTCGACAAGGCCTACCAGGATGGCATCATCTCCGGTGTGTTCGGCACCAACCTGACCTACCGTACCCCCGAGCTGCTCAGCCGTGAGTGGTTCCATGAGGTGGATGTGTCCAAGTATATCGCTCACTTTATCGACGCGATCAACCACGACATGAGCATCGGCGACATCATCGATCCTCACAGCAAGATCGACGCTCTGCTGAAGCACTACAACGTGAAGTAAGCAAAACGCTCCGTTATAAAAGCAAAACACCGCCCCGGCGTTCCATCAGGAAGGTCGGGGCGGTGTTTTTGATTGATTGGTGGTCATTTCAGCTTGGCAAACTGGTCAATGGCGGTCTGAAGCTGGGCAATCACCTGATCGGTATCCTCGCCGCTGCGCACGCAGTGCTCCAGATGCTCGGTAAGAATCAGCTTGGCCACCTGAGTGATGGCACTGTTCACGCTGGAAAGCTGGGTCAGCAGATCGCCGCAGGGGCGGCCTTCATTGACCATTTCCCGAATGCCGTTCAGCTGGCCGCTGATGCGGGCAAGACGGCGGTTTACGTCGGCGGAATGTTTGCAGTGGGTGCAGTGCATGGCGGTTCCTCCTTGCCTGGGGAAAATGAAAAAAGACGGACGAAACTTCGCCGCAGAGAATTTTCCGCGGCAGATTTGAAAACAGAACACCCGGCGCGGCCGAAAAATCGGACCTGCCGGGTGCGCATGAACGGGGGATGAAATCAGCCACCCGTATAGGTTGCCCAGGTGAGATCCAGCACCGGCCCGAAGGGATCGAACACCACATGCTCCACGCCCTGAGCCATGACCAGCGCCTGATCCTGATACCACAGGGGGGCAATGGCACCGCCGGCCAGCAGTGTCTGCTCCGCCTGAGCGATCTGCCCGGCATCCGGTGCCAGCTGGCCGGCCAGTTGACGGAGCTGGCTGTCGAATCCGGCGGATTCCCAGCCGGTGAAGGCGCCGTCGGCAAACTGCTGCAGGAAGGTCACGCAATCCTCGCTGGAGGGAGAGAAGGGCAGCAGAGCAATCTGATAGTCCCCTTCGGCCACCGTGCTTTCCAGCTCATCCAGCGGCATGGCTTTCAGGGTGAAATAGGCCGAGAACGCGCCCAGCCCTTTCTGCCACTGCTGGCTGATCTGTTCGATCAGAGCCTGGTAATCAGCGCCTTCCGGATACAGTACCTGAATGCCGCTGAACTGCTGCAGGCCGGCCTCGCTCAGCCCGGCGCGGCAGCTTTCCTTCACATCGCTCACGGTGGGCATCTGACCGCCCACGGTATCCCGGTAGCCGGAACCGTTCACCTCCATGGCGGGCGGAATCAGGCCGTCGGCAGTGCTGAACCCGGCGGGAAGGGGTTCGATTCCCATGGCACTTGCGCCCAGAGCCAGCCGCACATTTTGCGATGCCAGCTGCTTGTCCTCGCAATTGAACACCAGTGCCCAGGTGGTGGCAGTGTAGGGAATACAGGGCAGATTTCCGGCGGAGGAGACCTCGTCGATGGCGGCGGTCACATCCCCGGCGGCCACGGCAGCCGCGGCGGTGGCTGCCGGTTCGCTCTGGGCGACCGAGGTGCCGGAGGCGGGGGCCGGTGTGGGGGTGGACTGCGCGGTGGTATCCAGCACGATGCGCAGGCTGGTGATCAGGCTGCCGCTGGCGCTGCGGCGCAGGAACAGACCGTTTTCGTTCCAGTTGTACAGATAAAAATGCCCGTTGGCCAGTGTGGTGGCAGCGCTCAGACCGTAGGCGCCGGCACTGTGCTCAAAAAACTCCTCGTTGCAGGGCATGGCGCCCGGCTGGGCCAGCTTTTCCAGAAATGCCGGATCCGGGGCGTTCAGTTGGTAGACTACCGTGCGCTCGTCCGGGGCACTCACACCCAGAGTGCCGCCTTCGGCGCCTTTCAGGTTGGAAAAAAGCTCCCGATAGGGGCTGTTGGTTTCTTCCCGGAAAACCCGCTCCATGCCGAACACAAAGTCTGCAGCGGTGAGAGGATATTCCTTTTCGTGTTTTTTCAGCTTGGTATAGGCCAGATCCTCTTTCAGGGTAAAGGTGTAGGTCAGGCCGTCCTCACTTACGGTGTAGCTTTCGGCGCAGTCCAGAACCGCGTCGCCATTTTCGTCAATGCGGGTCAGGCCCCGGTAAAGGTTGGTTACGGCAATGCGTTCAGAGCTTTCCTGCGCGATCTGCGGGTCCAGGTTGGCGGGAACATGATTCACTCGCCAGGTGAAGCTGGCCCCGCTGGAGCCGCAACCGGTCAGAAATCCGGCAGCCAGAACAAGGCAGAGCAGGATGCAGAGAATACGATGGAATCTCATGGGAAAAGGTCCTTTCGGTAAACGGCACAGTGGGCCGGTGATGGTACAAAAAGTGTATGGACATACATATTTAGCTTATCAAAAAAACGGGGAAAATACAAACCCGGAGGGCGGCAAAGAAGCGCAAAATCAGAAAATAAACTGTAAATTTTAAAAAGAAGAAAATAATTCCGGCCCAAAACAGCCAAAATGCGGGGTTCATCCCGGGGTTTTGGTTGCGCGGGCGGCCAAAAGTGACTATAATAGCAAGAGACCATTTGCATCACACCAGTCAAAATAAAAGATATGTTCCAGAAAGAAGAGGGGTTTTGCGTTATGCAGCAGGATAAGCAGCGGCTGGCCGCGTTTATCAAAGGGAAAAAGGTAGCCTTTATCGGCGCGGGCGTAAGCCACAAAACGCTGATCGGGCAGTTCTGCGCCATGGGGGCGAAGGTGACCCTGTGCGACAAAAAGCAGCTGGCGGATTTTGGCGATTACGCCGACACGCTGAACCAGCTGGGCGTGGCCCTGAGCCTGGGCGAGGATTATCTGAACGGTCTGGCCGGGCAGGACATCATCATGCGCACGCCGGGCTTTGAGTACTACACCCCGGCCTTGCAGGCGGCCAAAGCCGCGGGCAGTCTGGTGACCAGCGAAATGGAGCTGTTCTTCGAATACTGCCCCTGCGAGATCACCGCCGTCACCGGCTCGGACGGCAAGACCACCACCACCAGCCTGATTGCCGCCATGTTTGAGGCGGCAGGCCGCACCGTGCATCTGGGCGGCAATATCGGCCGCGCCCTGCTGCCCATCCTGGATCAGATCGACCCGGCGGATGAAGCAGTGGTGGAGCTGTCCAGCTTCCAGCTGATCAGCATGCGCCGCAGCCCCAAGGTGGCGGTGGTTACCAACGTGACCCCCAACCATCTGGATCACCACAAGGATATGCAGGAGTATGTGGACGCCAAGCGGAACATCCTGCTCTGGCAGGACGAGAGCTGCCGGGCGGTGCTGGGCTACGAGAACGAGATCACCCGCGGCATGCAGGCGGACTGCAAGGGAACCCAATGCTGGTTTACCCGTCTGCGTGAGACCGATAACGGCGCCTTCCTGCGGCAGGACGGCATGCTCTGCATGGCGGAGAACGGTACCGTGACCCCCATCCTGCACAAGGACGAGATCAAGCTGCGGGGTGTGCACAACATTGAGAACCTGCTGGCGGCCTGTGCCGCCGTGTGGGGCCGGGTGCCGGTGGAGGCCATGGCCAAGGTGGGCTCCAGCTTCACCGGCGTGGAACACCGCATCGAACCGGTTCGCCTGCTGGACGGCGTGCAGTGGTACAACGATTCCATTGCCTCCAGCCCCACCCGCACCATTGCGGGCCTGCGCAGCTTTGACCAGAAGATCATCATCATTGCCGGCGGTTACGACAAGAAGATTCCATACGAGCCGCTGGCCCCGGAAATTCTGGCTCATGTGAAGGTTCTGGTGCTCATGGGCCAGACCGGCCCCAAGATCGAGGCGGCGGTGCGCGCCTGCCCCGGCTTTGCGGAAAGCGGCCTGATCATCGAGCACGCAAAGGATATGGCCGAAGCGGTGCAGCTGGCTCGAAAGAACGCTAAACCCGGCGACGTGGTCAGCCTGTCGCCTGCGTCCGCCAGCTTTGACCTGTACCCCAATTTCGAGGTGCGCGGCCGTCACTTTAAGGAACTGGTGAACGCCCTGTGATCTGCGCGGTGAATTCCACACAGA